>Ga0172368_10001238_pt1 | contig 35500 bp, 24 predicted proteins | sample Lak11m_FD_114540 | JGI IMG/M metagenome (GOLD analysis project Ga0172368, IMG submission 114540) | Freshwater microbial communities from Kabuno Bay, South-Kivu, Congo - kab_022012_11m | ecosystem: Environmental > Aquatic > Freshwater > Lake | place: Democratic Republic of the Congo: South-Kivu... | reverse complement strand
TTCGACATATCCCAGTTTTTTCTTTTCCCCGGTATCCCCCGGCTTGATCCAGTAAAACTCGACATATCCGCCGCCCGATTGAGCCATGGCGGAGAGCTCCCTGATCACATACTTGCCGTGTGTATCGGTATAATCATACAAACTTGTTCCCTGAAGGTTCTTTTGTCGGGCATGGGCAATATTCACGCAGTCAAAATCGTATACATAAAAATACCCCGAACTGTCGGGATAAAACCTGATGGGATCGATCGCCCTACGTATATAAGCGATCCGGGCGGAATCATCCGGCATGTCGAGCACCGCTTCCCCGATGGAAATGGCATAGGAGTGGACATACGCCACCGCTATCTGCTTATTCCACTCAAGATCTTCATTCTCATTTTTATTGCACCCGCCCAGGATCCAGGCAGCTGACACCAGCAAAAAAGCCAACCTCATTTTCATGGTAAGATTCAATCTGACACAATTTAAAAAAATCCTGATTAATCCGGGCTGTTCTTTGTAATTCAGGCAGCTGTAACCTGATACAGCCGGATTCGTATAAAAAGGTATCACCCAAAAAGGAGGCTCCTATGAAAAAGATACTTGTTGCTCTGGATTACGATCCAACGGCCCAAAAAATAGCAGAATCTGCTTTGCATCTTGCCAAAGCAACGGGTGCGGAACTGACCCTTCTCCATGTGGTTTCCGATCCGGTTTATTATGCCACCCGGGCCTATTCCCCAATCATGGGTTTCGATGGATATCTTGAAACCGGGCCTCTGGAGAAAGACAGCATCGGATCCCTGGTAAAAGCTTCGATGCATTTTCTTGAACAGACCAGGAAGCACCTGGGAGATGAAAATATCCTGATACGGGTTGAAGAGGGGGATTTCGCCGATGTCATCCTTAAAACAGCCAAAAGCATCAAGGCTGACCTGATCGTCATGGGAAGCCACAGTCAGAAATGGCTTGAAAAGATCGTGATGGGAAGTGTCACGGAAAAAGTGCTCAGTCACAGCACAATACCACTTTACATCATTCCGACGAAGAAGAGATAAGCCTGGCTTTCCATTGCGGTTTCTTACCCTTCACCTTGCTGAATTCCGCCAGGATATATCCATGCGGGGTAGGAACCTTGATTTTGCTGAAGGTCAGAGGTCCCATTTGCGGATGAACCTGATACCGGGCGAATCCCGGTTTCGTTGGAATGATCCCCCAAAGGTATCTGGGAATTATATTAGCCGGCGCGGCTCCCCAGGCATGATTCCAGTCGAGGTTGGGCTTGAATTTCCCGTCCCAAGCCTCCATGGTCATGGTGGAACCGCTCCGGATCATGTTCCACCAGCTACGTTCACCGGTGGAGTTCATCAGTGAGATAGCATAATCAGCTTCCCCTGCATCAAACAGTGCCTCAAGCAGATACTGAGCCGCATAAACGCTGCAAGCCATTCCCCGCGACTTGATAAAACTGATCACTGAATTTTGATACCGGTGAGGAACCAGCCCGAATCTGAGTGCAAAAAGGTTTGCATGCAAAGAATAATGATCCGAGCCGATGCCATCGCGATAAATTCCTTTATCAGGGTCCAGAAATTCCCGGTTGAAGGATCTCTTTACCAGCCGGGCTTTCTCTTTCCAGAAGGCTGATTCAGTGGGTTTATGAAGAAACCCTGATAATTCAGCCATCAGAGTAAGGTTCCAGTAATGAAAGGCATTGACCACACAGTTATAGTCGGTAAACTGGAATCCGTCACGCTCCCCATCGGGCCAGTCGACAATATCCCGGATGCGCTCCTTCGGATTGGCAAACCCGATGGATTTCATGAGCTCATCTGTTACGAGACCGGTGCGGGTGCTGATCAGCCCGTCGGCCCGTTCCAGCCCTACCAGGGTTTTTTGCCGGAGGGCCTCCCAGTGTTTCAGAAGCGGCCCAGGATCACCGGTGTACATGAAATCATTGTAAAACAAGGGTACCGTCTGAAGGATCCACTCCGTGGGCCAGGTGGGATGGGTGATGAAATATTCATTGGTCCGCCGGGCCACTTCATAGGATGCATCGGTTGAATAGTGACTCAGCTGATTGATCAGTGCATCAGCCTCATACGGGATTCTCTCCCGGTCGCCGTCGACATAATATCCGCAGAAGGTGGTCGCCTTGATGGTATATTTGCTCAGGTCCCACACCTTGTTCAATACAGTATCGGAACATTCAAAGTCAGAGGCACTGTCATTGAATGGTACATAAAACTCCTTCCTGAAGATTTTGATATTCTCGGGATCAGGACCCGGATTGAGGATCTCGCAGTACCTGAAAGGCATGATCACACCCATGGAATCGGGAAGCGGGATAGCCGGTGGGTTGGTGTTACGCTGGTCGGGCTTAAGTCTGACCAGGTACTCCGACTGGCCAGCCTCAACCGGCAAGCTGATTTCCTGATACCGGATAGTCCCTCCGGGTTTTGAATCGACCCGGTGGCCAGGTATGGCCTTTTCACCCAAACGAATAATTATTGTATCCGTTTGTTCAGGAGCCAAATGAAGCACCACGGTACCGAAAGCAGCCCTGCCAAAATCAGCAAAGATCCTGTGATCTGGCGTATGAATCATTTTGGCCGGGGAGACCATGTGTCCAGACGGCAGTCCCTGTCCGGGCAGGGATTGAGCAAGAACCTGGAGCAGGGCGAAAGCGCTTATCAGGAGATTATTCATCATGATCTTAGTTGCTTTAAAATTCCCAACAAAACTTCAGAAATCCCAATCAATCGCGATATTAGTGTCATGAAAGCACTATTTATCGGCGGAACCGGAAACATCAGCACCCCGGTAAGCCAACTGGCCATCAGCCGGGGTATCGATCTCTATCATCTGAACCGCGGAAACCGTAATCCTGTTCCCGGAGTTAAATCCCTGACAGCCGATCTGACCGATCCGGTGCAGGTTTCGAAGGTCCTTGATGGTCATCGGTGGGATGTGGTGGTCAACTGGATTGCCTACAACCCCAGGGATATCCAGCGGGATTATGACCTGTTCAGGGGTACAACGAATCAATACATTTTCATCAGTTCCGCCTCAGCTTACCAGAAGCCGCCGGTCAATCCTGTGATCACAGAATCGACTCCCCTAAAGAATCCGGTTTGGCAATACTCCCGCGACAAAATCGCCTGCGAGGATCTTCTGGTGAAACTTTACCGGGAGCAGAACTTTCCCATGACCATCGTGAGGCCTTCGCATACCTATTATTCTGTCATACCCGTTTCCCTGGGCGGATGGGAGGAATTTACGGTGATCGACCGGATGCGCAAGGGATTGCCCGTAGTGGTCCATGGCGACGGCACCTCCCTCTGGACCATGACGCATGCCGATGACTTTGCAGTAGGTTTTCTCGGACTGATGAATAACTCCAGGGCGATCGGAGAGGCATACCACATTACCTCTGATGAAGCCCTGACCTGGAACCAGATCTATCAGGCAGTATCAATGGCTGCCACCGGGCAGGAGTCGAAATTGGTGCACCTGACTTCTGAATTCATATCAGATTATGCTGATAATCATGGGTATCCATCGGTCAGGGGTACTCTCCTGGGAGATAAATCACACAGTGCGCTTTTCGACAATACCAAGATCAAACGCCTGGTTCCTGAATTTCAAGCCAGGATTCCCTTTGCCGAGGGAGTCAAGCGTACTATTGCCTGGTTTGATGCCGATCCCGCGAGACGCATTATAAAACCTGAAACGAACAGGTTTTTGGACGAACTATTAAAAATCGTAACGCGTGACACGTGACACGTGACGCCCTTGTGCCCTTATGCCCCTGTGCCCCTGTGCCCCTGTGCCCTTGTGCCCTTATGCCCTTATGCCCCGAGTTCTTTCAGGGCAGCCACAAACACATCCAGCTCCTTGGGTGTGGTGTAAATATTGGGCGTGATCCTGCATCCATGCACACCGGCGCCGTCGATGGCCACGGTGTAAATCTTATATTTTTCAAGCAGGGTGGATGCCAGGTCGGCCGGCTTCATTCCCTTGATCCCAACGTTGGCGATTCCGCAGGAACGGGTGGGGTCGCTTGGGGTGTTGATGATCACCTTAGGAAATTTCCTGACTTTGCTGGTCCAGTAGTTTTGAAGGAATCTTAATCGCTGTTCTTTCCTTTCGGGACCGACCTTCATATAGAAATCGATGGCATCGGCGATGGTGAGATCCGTATGGACGGGATGGGTGCCGATATGATTCAGCCGGTAAATGTCGTCTTTTGCCACGTCTCCTTCTGCCAGCAGCGGCCATACCTTGCTTATCTTGTCTTTCCTGACCCAGAGGATCCCAGCCCCCAGCGGGGTACTGAGCCATTTATGCAGGCTGGATCCATAATAATCGCAATTCAGTTCAGGGATGCTAAACCTGAAATGTGCCACGGCGTGTGCGCCGTCGACCATTACCTCAACCCCTTTGCTGTGAGCCATGTCGCAAATCTTTCGAACCGGAAGGATCTGGCCGGTGATGTTGATCATATGGCAGATCATCAGCAACCGGGTCTTTTCGGTGATTGCATTTGCATAAAGTTCGACAATCTCCTCATCGGATTTGGGATGCAGGGGAACCGAAACCACCTTGTTCACAACACCGTACCTGTCGGCCACTTGTTTGAACATGTTGAGCATAGCTCCATAGTCCTGTTCTGCCATCACGGCTTCATCCCCGGGCTTCCAGTCGAGCCCGCCGATGACCAGGTCGAGGGACTCCGTTGTATTTCTGGTAACCACCAGTTCATCCGCCGGGCACCCCAGAAGCTCCGCCAGCTTAGAGGCCGCCTTCCGTTTGTTCTCTCCCTGAACGGTCCGCATATAATAACTTCCCTGCAGGTTGACATCCCTGATGTGACTGATATATTTCTCAAGGGTCTCCTGTGGCAGGAAACAATAATATCCGTTCTCAAGGTTGATGTAGTCGGGTTTCAGACGATAACCCTGACGGATCCCTTCCCAGAATTCCTCATCCGAAGCCAGGTTCCAGGCGGTTTGTCCCTCGTATTTTGCCAGCCAGTCCTCAAGTCCGTATACTTTTGGCACTGCGGCGAGGCTAAGTAGCCCCAAACTTTTGAGAAAATTTCTTTTATTCATTGAGTGGAGGTTGACCAAGTTCAATTTCGCAAATTCCGGTAATTAGTCCGTCACTCAGAGCCTTGACGACAATGTTACCCGAAGCCATCCTTTTAGCTTTAATAATTACTACCGCCAAACCGTTGAATGCCTCCCGCTCCTTGCTCTGAAACTGGACAAAACTGGTTGGGTCTCCATTGTCGGTGGCCACGATTTCACCACCGCCGGATACGGTAAATTTAATCAAAGGATGCGAACGCGGAACAGTCAATCCCTCCTTGTCTTTCACCTGCACAACCACATAAGCATACACAGTGCCGTCCCTTTCAAGCTTGGTTTTGTTGGATGTCAGGATCAGACGGTAAGGATCGCCGGTGGTCTTCACTTTGTCGGTCGCCCAAACGGAGCCGTTTTTATAAGCCACCACTTCCACGAGTCCCGGTTCATATGTTACCTGGTCCCAAACCAGGCGATAGTCCTGTCCGGGCACCTTGCTCTTTTTCCCCATGCTTTTGCCGTTCACGAACAACTCCGCGGCATCACCGGAGGTGTACACATGAACAGGAGTGACCTGGCCAATCCGTTCGGGCCAGTTCCAGTGGGGCAGGATGTGCGCCATCGGAAGTTCCGGTCTCCATTGCGACTGATACAGGTAAAACCGGTCTTTCGGAAATCCGGCAAGATCCACGATCCCGAAATAGCTGCTTCTTGAGGGTGGATTTTTTTGCCTGATCTCCTCAAGCTTTTTCTCCAGTTCGGCCTTTTTCGTCGGATCATTTCTGAAGTTCAGCAGATTGGTTTCATCGGAGTTATAGGGAGTGGGCTCACCCAGATAATCGAAGCCGGTCCATACATATTCACCCAGCAGGTGCGGAAATTTGTCATTCACTCTGAACTGGACATCAGGAATGCATCCCCAATCGGGTTTGGCCTGATCATAGGATGAGATCTGCCAGTTCTGATAATCGGTACCAAAGAAGTATTCGCCGCGTGTGCTGACACAAGAGGAGGTTTCGCTGCCGATGGTTGGCATTCCGGCATATCTGGGGTCCGCATCCCATTTTGCCTGGTTGCCGAAGAAATAGTTGACGCCCATGATGTCGAGCGACAGAGGCGATCCGTCCTGCCGGCTGTTGTCCGGATCGTTGTATCCGTTTGAAACCGGGCGGGTGGGGTCCTCCGAACTGACAATATCCGCCAGGTGTTTTGTCATTTCCACGTTACGCTGGTCCATCACTTCGTTACCGATCGACCAGATGAATACTGAAGGATGGTTGCGGTCGCGGCGGACCATTGCGCGAAGGTCTTTCTCGTGCCATTCATCCCACAGTTTGTTATAATCCCATTCACGCTTGCCGTTTTTCCAGGTGTCAAAAGCTTCATCCCAGACCAAGAATCCCATTTTATCCGCCAGCTCCAGCAATTCCGGCGAGGGTGGATTGTGGGAGGTTCTGAGGGAATTAACCCCCATCTCTTTCAGTATGGTCAGCTGACGCTCCAGGGCACTGTAATTGACCACTGCGCCCAAGGCTCCAAGGTCATGGTGATTGCAGGTTCCCTGAATGGGTACTCTTCTGCCGTTCAGGAGAAATCCATCGCGGGGGGTAAATTCGATTGTACGGATACCGAACACCGTATGGTAAATGTCCACTGGTTTGTCGGCTACCAGCACGGTGGTTCGTGCTACATATCTGGCGGGACTGTAAAGATCCCATCGTTTCGGATTGGAAATGGCGCCGCTCAGGGTCACTTTCTGACTTCCGCCGCCTGCAAGGTCCAGCGTTGCGACGGGATTCAGGGTGGCAACCTTGGATTTGACATTGTTTTTCGGATCGAGCTCGAAAATATCAGTCCTGACCAGAGCCTTTACCTGCTCTTTCCCATTGTTATCGAGGGTGATATCCAGCTTTATTTCCGCTGATTCATTGGTTACCTTCGGGGTTGTGAGCCAGGTTCCCCAGTGGGCAACATGAACGGGATCCGTCTTAACCAGCCATACATGGCGGTAGATACCGGCTCCCGAATACCACCTTGACTCCCATTTTTCCGTATCAAGCCTGACCGCGATCACATTCTGTTCCCCAAACCTGATAAACGGGGTGAGATCCAGCCGGAAGGAGCTGTAACCATAAGGCCAGGTTCCCACATATTTGCCGTTCAGCCATACCTGGGCATAGGCCATGGCTCCGTCGAAATCGATGAAGATCTGTTTTTTATTGTCGGTGGCCGGAACCGTAAAATGTTTCCGGTACCAGCCGATCCCCTTATACGGAAGCTTGCCCGTTTCCCCAACCAGCTCTATCCTGAAGGGTCCTTCAATGGCCCAGTCGTGGGGCAGATCCAGTTTACGCCACTTTGAATCATCCAGCCCCACCTTTTCGAGCCCGGCCGGTTCAGGGATGGAATTGCCCCCGGCCTGCAACCCATAGCGGGCAAAAAGCCACCCGGAGTCAAAAGATCTTACATTATAGGCACCTTCCCGGAGGAAGGATTGTGCATTCAGGTTCCGAAACGGGATCATCCAGGATAAAAGGATGATTACCAAGAGTATCCGAAACAGATGTGTGCCTGTTTTCATGAGCAGGGATTTTTTGATATTAATGGGTACCCACAAATTTAAACTTATTATTTACCCCAGTGCTTGTTTGGTTTGCTGTCCATTTCAAGTTCGAGAACGCCGCCATTCATGATCTCAGAATGGCTGATCCTTGAATGGTTCCATTTTTTGCCGTTAAGTTTGGCTGATTTGATATAAATATTCTCAGACGAATTATTTGAAGCCAGGATCGTAAAGGTTTGGGCCTGGGAATATTCAGGATCGAGCCGGATCACAATTTTATCAAAAACGGGACTGGTTATCTCATACACCGGATCGCCGGGACAAACCGGATGCAATCCGCTGGCCGCCAAAATGTACCAGGCCGACATCTGTCCGACATCTTCATTACCCACGAGCCCTTCCACCGAATTGTGATAGGCTCTCCGGCAGATCTCCCGGGTCCATTTCTGGGTGAGCCAGGGTTGCCCGAGGCGGTTGAACATAAAGGGAACCTGGTGTACCGGCTCATTGGCGTGGTTGTAATAGTTGTTCCACATCATGTTATCGGGAGTGTTCTCAAAGAATTTCCTCAAATCCCTGACTGCCTTCTTATTGCCGCCCAAAAGCCTCGCAAGTCCTTGTATATCATGGGGAACGAACCAGCCCTGCTGGTACGGATTACTCTCGGCACAGCCGTATCCCTGTTCGAGCCTTCCGTTTGCAGGCCAGGGTTCCCATTGTCCCTCCGGGTTTTTTGGTCTGAACCAACCAACGGATGGATCAAAAATGTTCCTGTAGCTCTGAGCTCTGTTACGGTACACCTTTTCATCCACCGGATGGCCCATCTGCCGGGCAAGTTCGGCCATGCACCACTCTGAATAGGCATGCTCCAGCGTGGTTGAGATACCTCCGGAATGGCCCTTCTCTCCATTGCCAAATTTCTCCACGCTGTTTCTGGAATATTCATAAGCTTTGTTGAGATCATAGTTACGAATTCCTTTGGCGTATGCGTCGGCTATGACCGACACGGCAGGATTTCCCAGCATGCATCCGCTGTAAGCATTCAAAAATTCCCAGCGCTCCAGATAGTGGCTTCCGTTCTGATCAGCCAGCTCAACCAGTGAATTGATCATATCATTCACGATTCCCGGGTTGATCAGGGTCTGGAGCGGGAACTGGCTTCTGAATACATCCCAGCCGCTGAAAATGGTCCGCTTGATAAAGGTGGAGGTCTGATGAACCTGCCCGTCGCCTCCCGGATACCTGCCGTCGAGATCTGCAAAAGCCCTGGGATCGATCATGGTATGATAAAGGGCAGTATAAAAAATAGTTTTATCCTCAGATGACACTCCTTCGACGCTTATCTTGGAAAGTTCGCGGTTCCACAATTCTCTTGCCTCATCTGCCACCTGTGTAAAATTCCAATGGGGTATTTCGGTGGCAAGATTGTTCCTTGCTCCCTCGATGCTCACGAAGGAGATGCCTGCCTTTACCAGAATACGGTCACCTTTTTCAGTCGGGAATTCAGTGTAAAAACCAAGATGTTTACCGCGGAACTCCCGGCACATCCCGATTACACTTGCTTTTGCGGTGATTTCCTGAAATCCGGGGCTTTCGGTAAATTCCCGTCTTCGGTTGGTGCCTTCTGGAATTTCTGCGCTCCAGATTCCGAATTTCTGCATTGGGACGGAAAAGCTGGCATAAAAGTAGACGGTGTAATCAGGTTTTCCGTCACCGTTGCCCCAGCCGCCGCCTTCGGGCGTGCAGCGCATCCAGCCTTCGATGGTCTGGTCGTCGACCACTCTCACATATTGTTCCACGGAGGTGCCTCCCACCCGGCGGGCCAGGTCGATCTGGATCCTCGACTGACTGCTTTCAGGAAAAGTAAACCGGAGCATACCACTGTGAGGCGCGGCTGTTGCTTCAGCCGTAATCTGATAATCAGTCAGGAATACTGAATAATATCCTGCTCTGGCAGTTTCGCTGGTTTTATCATATTTCGACCGGTACCCGGGGATGATTGGGTCTTCTTTACCGGAATTGGTTTTCAGGGGACCGGTGGACGGCATTACCAGAAAGTTTCCCAGGTCACCATACCATCCGATCCCGCTCATCTGGGTAAAGGCAAAACCTTCGATTGTTGTATGTTCATAGCTGTATCCCGGACCGTTGTCGCCACCCGTAATGGTATTCGGGCTCACCTGAACCAGCCCGAACGGTGTGGCTGCGCCCGGGAAGGTTTTTCCGAGGCCATGATAGATCCCCGCTTTTCCCGAACTGGTGCTGGCTCCGATGAACGGATTTACGTAATCGGCAGGGCCGGTCAGGTTTTGAGCCGCCAGAGTGAGCGACAGTCCGGCAGCCAGGCTCAGGGTAAGAATTGGCCGGTTCATAGTGTGATTTCAACGGCGTTCTTGCCGTTCCATTTTTTCAGGATCTCCGGCTGATTCTCACGCAGAACCCGGATGAGGGTGTTTTTCCCCTCTTTGGTAACTTTGATGTCAAACGTGTGTCCGAATGCCTGGATCCGGTTGAGCGACATTTTATCCCAGCCTGCGGGGAGGCGTGGAGTAAGGGTAAAGGATCTGAATCCGGTGGGACGGAACCCAAAGAGTCCCTCCGTGATAACCCTGCAATAGAGGGCTGATTCTCCGGAGAGATGTTTTTGATCTCCTTCGGGATATGCTTCAACCGGATAGGGGACATGAACCCCCAGAAGCCTGCGCTGAGAATATTTCTGCAGGTAGGAAAGAGCCCGGTCGGTTTCCCCGGCGGCAAACACACCCCTGAGGCCGTAAAGGGTGGAGCGATCCCAGAAGGTTTTATCGCCTGCCTGGGTAGCCAGCCCGTCGGCTGTCCACAGTCGGGGCGAAAACAGCGCATCCACGGTTCCTTGTTTGCGGTCGTATATCCCAACGGTCAATGGCATGCAGATCCAGGATCTGAGAATGTCGTTCCCCTTGTAATACCGGTATGTTTCAAATCCTTCGACCGCTGCCCCGAAATATTTGCTGATGGCTGCCTTGAGCCGGAGGGCCTGCTTCAAATAATTTTCAGTGATCTGAGCCGGTTTGCCCAGTTCCTTCCCAAGGCGGGAAGCTGAAATCAGGGCATCATAATAGAGGGTGCTTGTGCAAAGGTTAGCTTCCCCGGCGGGGAAACGGCCTTCAAGTTCGTCGCTGTCGGATGCCACCACCCCTTCTGAGTTCACCTTCCGCCGGCTGAATTCGAGGCACCATTCAATCAGGGGCCATAATTCCTTGCCGATTTCAGGATCTCCGGTTGCCAGGGCAAACCTGGAGGCCCCGTAGGCAATCATAGCCTGATCGCCACGGTCGCCTGCGCCATCCCAGTAATCAATCCCTTCAGCAATAATAGAACTCGGGATCGGCTTGTACTGCGGGTTCATGAACCTGGCAAACCACCGGTAAGCATTTAACCCTGCCTCAACACCGAGTGGATAGCCGGCGTACCCATACCATGGACCCGTATACTCCGCCTGGTCATTTGCCCAGATGGCCGCATGATACCTGAACCCCCCGGGCGAATTGATATATCCGTTTTTAGTCAGATAAATGCTTTCACCTGCCCGGAGTTTGGCAAACTCAAAGGCTGAATTGATCACCGGATCCGGTGTCGAAAGCTGCAAGGGGGTACGGATGGTTTTAATCCGATCCAGGCGTCCCGCATATTCGGCATCAGCGTCGATTTTCTTAAATGGCTCTCCATTTCTTACGGCCTGATAGACTAGGTTAAACACCGCTGAATCACCTGGCTGAAGCATTTTTACCCCGTCGCCAAGGGTATAGGTATACACTGAATGAGGGCCGCCTGTGGTACGCAGGGAATCCATCCTCACTTCCTTCATCCCGTATTCCATGGCCACATGACAGGGACGGCTGTCGGTGTTGGTGAAAACGATACGTTCAATCGCTGCCGGTAAGGTGGCCGAAGGGAAGAGGATCCGCCTGACCGTAACACTGTTGGCCGGTTTATTCCGGTCTGTTTTTTCCAGGGTGGCCATAATCTGCATTACCCCCGATTGTCGGATTGCAATAGTCTTTTCAATCAGGCCTTTATTGAGATACCCGCTGATCAGTCTGGGTTTCCAGGGTGTCTGGTTCAGAAAGAATCCCGGAAGATCCTGATCTTCGACGGTAACCATCATGGTTCCGTGGGTGTCATTTGGTTTCATCCTGAAGTTTGGGAACATGACCACACGGCTGAGACGGGTAATCCTTGCACTGTCCACCTGATACCTGACCCAGAAGGATACCTGTTCACCGCTCATTTCAATGTGATCGGCGTGCGGATCATTCTGACGGATTTTCCATTCTATGGTCGATGGATTCAGGAGGTCCCAGCGGAGTGATTCCTGCGCAAACAATGGGGTGGCTGCCAGAAGTGCGGCCAAAAAAAGGTGCTTCATCAGGGGTTGGATTTTGTGAAAAGGATTCATATCAGCCAAAGTTAGCACTTTGGACCGTTCTAGATGCCACGGCGAGGGTCAGCCGGAAACCGGTTACAGGTGCATGAATAATATTAATTTCACCGTTGAAAACCATCCCGCATCCGATGAAACCCAAGTTGCTGAATATCATACCATCAGCCTTTGTATTTCTGGTCTCACTAACCATATACATTCTGACGCTGGAGCCATCAGTAAGCTGGTGGGACTGCGGGGAATTCATTGCTGCAGCCAACGGACTGCAGGTGGGGCATCCCCCGGGAGCGCCGCTCTTCCTGATGCTGGGCCGGTTCTTTGCCCTCTTTGCACCCTCCCCAGCCCATGTTGCCCTGATGATCAACCTCCTCTCAGCCCTCGCCAGTGCACTGACCGTCCTGTTCCTGTACTGGACAATCCTGCTCCTCGCAAAAAAACCCTCATCCCCTCACCCCCTCATCCCCTTTCCCCCTCATCCCCTCATCCCCTCACCCCCTGTTCTTGCGGGTATTCTGGGTTCCCTGACCTACGCCTTCACCGATACCTTCTGGTTTTCAGCCGTGGAGGGAGAAGTGTATGCGCTAAGCTCCCTGTTTACAGCAGTTGTTTTCTGGGCGATTTTAAGGTGGGAGAGAGAGTATGATGAGCCGGGCTCCATGCGCTGGATATTGCTGATCGCTTTCCTGATGGGATTATCGGTTGGAGTGCATCTGCTTAATCTTTTGGCGATCCCGGCGATTGTGCTGATCTGGTATTTCAAAAAGTATCCGGAACCGGATGCTCGGGGGATCCTGAAGGCTTTATTCGGATCCGTGCTGCTACTTGGTTTGATCATGTATGGAATAATCCCGGGGGTGGTCCGACTGGCCTCCTGGTTTGAACTGTTCTTCATCAATCTTTTCGGATTGCCCTATGGCAGCGGTCTGGTTATTTTTGTAATTATTCTGATTGCCTGTCTGACGTTTGGGATCAGAGAGTCAGTCAGGAGGAGGGCCCACGGGTGGAATACCATTTTCCTGGCGACTGCCCTGCTGCTGACCGGCTATTCCTCCTATGTCATGATCCTGGTAAGAGCCTCGGCAGATCCGCCGATGAACCAGAACAAACCTGACAATGCTTTCACACTCCTCTCCTACCTGAACAGGGAACAATATGGCGACCGCCCGCTGATCTACGGCCCCTACTATAATGCACAGAGGCTCGGTCAGAAGCCCGGCAAGCCGGTTTATGGTAAGGAGGATGGAAAATACAAGGTGGTTGACCGGAGCTGGAAGCCCGTGTATGACAAAAGATTCTACACGGTATTCCCGAGGATGTGGTCGGGCAGTCCTGATCACGTCCGGCTATATAAGGATTGGGGACGGGTTGAAGGGCGGCCGGTGGAGGTTGCCGGCCCCGACGGGAAGCCCCGGACTGAGTTCAAACCCACCTTTACAGAGAACCTGAGGTTCTTTTTCGGCTATCAGCTCGGTCATATGTATTTCCGCTACTTTATGTGGAATTTTGCCGGCAGGCAGAACGACACGGAAAGTCAGGGAGGAATTCGTAACGGTAACTGGATCAGCGGGATCGGTTTTATCGATTCATGGCGGCTGGGTCCGCAGAAGGAACTTCCTGATGCCGGCCGGCACAACAAATCCAGAAACCGTTATTTTCTCATTCCGCTGATTCTGGGATTCATAGGCGGGATATGGCAATACCGGAACCATCAGAAACATTTTTGGGTGATATTCACCTTCTTTGTCTTTACCGGAATAGCTATTGTTCTCTATCTGAATCAGTATCCAAATCAGCCACGGGAACGGGACTATTCGTATGCGGCTTCGTTTTACGCATTTGCGATATGGATCGGGCTCTCCGCTATGCGGCACGGGGGCACAAGGGCACAAGGGCTTGGGGGCATTGGGAGATGGGTATGGGGAGGGGTGGCGTTATTGGTGCCGGCGCTGATGATAGCGGAGAATTATGATGACCACGACCGGTCGGGAAGATATTTCGCCAGGGATTTTGCCTATGATTACCTGAATTCATGCGCACCCAACGCGATTCTTTTCACCAACGGCGACAATGATACCTTTCCCCTATGGTATACGCAGGAGGTTGAGGGCATCCGAACCGATGTCAGGGTCATTTGCCTGCCTTATCTGGCGACCGACTGGTATATCGATCAGATGAAGAAGAAAGTGAGGGATTCGGAACCGGTCCCTTTCAGTCTGGATGATAATACTTATGCACCCGGCAAAAGGGATTACATCTATGTGTATGAAAGGATGAAGGATACGGTTGAACTCGGTGATATAGTCCGGTTTGTCGCCTCTGACAATCCGGAGACGAAGCTACCCCTGCAGGATGGGTCCTATCTGGATTATCTCCCTGCCCGGAACCTGAAACTGACCATTGACAGGCAAAAGGTGTTGTCCACCGGCACAGTTCCGGTGAAGGATGCCGGTAAGATTGTTCCGGAGATGACCTGGAAGATCACCCGCGGGTCGCTATACAAGAATGACCTGATGATTCTTGATCTGATCGCGTCGAACCAGTGGGAGCGGCCGGTATATTTTACCTCCATCAACCATGAGAATATTCTGGGATTGCAGCAGTACTTCAGGCTTGAGGGATTCACCTACAGGCTGGTGCCGGTGAGAAATGAGGATTCTTCCGGATACACTGCAAACATCAACACCACTATTTTGTATGACCGCCTGATGAATACCTTTCGCTGGGGCAACATGGATCGTCGGGATGTTTTGATTGATTCAAACACCTATCGCACCACCCTCATTCTGAGGATCAGGAATAAATTCGCCAGCCTGTCGGAACAGCTTCTGGCGGAAGGCAAAAGAGATTCGGCCCTGGCGGTTGCCGACCGGGCATTCAGGGTTCTGCCGGTTTTTAATTTTCCTCATGATCTGAGCTCGCTTCAGCTGGCAGAGGTATATTACAAGGCAGGATCGCCGGAAAAGGGAAATGCCCTGATCAGAGAGTATGCTGAGGATATAAGGCAGGAGCTTGTCTACTGCATGAGTGTGGACGAAAAATTCGGAGGAGCCATGACTAGTGAAACCGAACAGAACCTTGCGGTCCTGGAGGAGATGGTCAGGATTGCTGAGGCTTACAACCAGGGGCAACTTATTGAGGATTTGAATGGTATATCTGAAAAACTAATACCTCCAAGCTAATGGATCTTTTAAAGCGACTGCAGGTTTTTTTCTTTGTGAAGCCGCCCTGGTGGGTTCGCAGGATCTCAACCGGAACGGTATGGAGGATCCCGACAGACGAAAAGGTTTTGTTTCTGACCTTTGATGATGGGCCCAGGCCTGAACTAACTGCATGGATACTTCAGGAACTGGATAAAAGTGATGCCAAGGCTACCTTTTTCTGCGTTGGGGAGAATGTCAGCAGATATCCTGAGATCTATGGGCAGATCCTGGCTGCCGGTCATGATACGGGCAACCACACGTATCACCACCTCAACGGATATAAAACGGGTATCGGGAATTACATCCGGGATGTATACAAAGCCAGAAAACTGATTGATTCCAGACTTTTCAGGCCTCCTTACGGAAGGATCCGTCCCTGGGCGGCGCGAATCCTGATGCGCAGGTTCAGGATCGTGTTGTGGGATGTCCTGAGCATGGACTATGATGCCGCATTGGATCCGAAAATGGTGTTGTACAATGTGGCGAGGGAAGCCAGGCCGGGAAGCATCCTGGTTTTTCACGATAATGAAAAGGCTGCTGAAAACCTGAGGTTTGTGCTTCCCATGATTTTGGACCACTTTACCAGACAGGACTATAAGTTTTTACCTTTGACGCAATACTTAAAATAACCGGATTTCAGATGAATGTTTTATTGATCGGTTCAGGAGGACGTGAGCATGCGCTGGCATGGAAAATGGCACAGAGTCCGCTGCTCGACAGGCTTTTTATTGCGCCGGGCAATGCCGGTACAGCCCAATGCGGGATCAATGTGGCCATTGCCGGTGACAATTTTCCGGCACTTGCTCATTTTGTGCGGAAAGAGAATATCGGCTTGGTGGTTGTCGGGCCGGAAGATCCCCTGGTTAAGGGAATTGCGGATTATTTCAGAGGTGAGGAGGATCTGCAGTGGGTGGGTGTTATCGGTCCCGAGGCTGCGGGAGCCCAATTGGAAGGCTCCAAGGATTTTGCCAAGGCTTTCATGATGAAGAATGGTATTCCAACCGCTGCTTACAAAACATTCAGAAGCATGGAAGGCGCGGACCAGTTTCTTGGCACGCTTCAGCCTCCCTATGTGCTGAAAGCCGACGGACTGGCTGCCGGCAAGGGAGTGGTCATTCTGGACAGCCTGAAGGATGCAATGGCGGAAATGGAAGCCATGTTCGGAGGAAAATTCGGCACTGCGGGGAAAAAGGTGGTGGTGGAACAATATCTGAAAGGAATTGAGCTGTCGGTGTTTGTTCTGACCGACGGGGAATCCTGGGTGCTTCTGCCTGAGGCCAAGGACTACAAGCGCATCGGGGAAGGGGATACCGGCCTGAATACGGGAGGCATGGGCGCTGTTTCGCCTGTTCCGTTTGCTGATGATATTTTCATGCAAAAAGTACGGGACCGGATCATTGAACCCACCATTCAGGGACTTCAGAATGTGGGTATTGACTACCGGGGGTTCATCTTTTTTGGCCTTATGAATGTGGGTGGTGATCCCTATGTGATTGAATATAATGCCCGGATGGGGGATCCGGAAAGCGAAGCGGTCATTCCCAGAATTGAATCAGACCTCCTCGATCTGTTTCTCGCGGTTAAGCAACGGCGTCTGAAGGAGAAGAAGATCCGGATCCGACCAGAAGCGGCTGCCACGGTTATGCTGGTTTCCGGTGGTTATCCGGGTGATTATCAGAAGGGAATGGTGATCCATGGTCTTGAAGATCCCGGATGTGATATCGTCTTTCACGCGGGTACAACCCAAAAAGACGGAAAAATTCTGAGTGCGGGCGGTCGGGTGATTGCCCTGACTTCTTTGGATCTGAATTGGAAATCAGCCCTTGAGAAATCAAAAGAGGCAGCCGGGAAGATCGGTTTTGATGGGATGTATTTCCGCCGTGATATTGGATTTGACTTGTAGGAAGCCTCCATGTTCCAGTTTATCCGGTCATCGAGCTTTACTGCACAGGCAATGGTCCCCGTTACCGGGGTTCTGTTGTTTGCGGCCGGATTCCTGTTTCCGGGTTCCCTGACTTCCGGACCTGTTTACGGCAGCGGATTCTATTACCTGCCTGCCGACGGATGGCTCTATTCGCACTGGAGCCAGCTGGCGAAGCTCCCCTTATGGGTTCAGATCCTGCCAACATTTATCCTGGCGGTTATGACGGCATGGTGGCTGATCAGGCAGGATATGAAGAATCTCCTGATGGGCCGCAGAAGTTACGGTATAGGGTATGTTTTCATGTTTCTTTTGGTTTCCCAGGGACACCTGTTTCTATTCCACCCTGCTTTCCTTTCAGCCTTTCTCATGTTGCTTGGCACGGGTTATCTCATCACCATGTTCAAGCAGGAGACGATGTATGAACTGGTATTCGGGTTTTCATTTACCTGGGGAACGGCCGTACTGATCTATCCCCCGGCAGCCATGCTCGTTCCGGTGATCATCATTGGCCTGGCAGTGATGGTGAGCGCTACCTGGAGGCACTGGACCGTTGCCCTCATGGGGTTGATACTGCCGGCTTCGGTCTGTTCGGCAGTGTTCTATCTGACAGGAGATCTGGATTATCAGATAACCTCTTTTTTTACATGGTTCAGGATCCGGACCGCACTGATCCCGCCGTTCCTGAACAAGGAGATCCTGATAGCAGCCTGGTTCGGCATTCTGGTGGTCTGGATGATCGTGGCCTCCGTAGGTTACCGTAATCCCAAGGTGCTGTCGAGGCAGCTTTTCATGGTGAACTTCTTCCACTTCATGCTGGTAATTGTCATGGTGGCCCTTCTGGATACCGTAGGAGTTGAAGCCTTCTGGCTGATGCTGGTGCCCCTGACCTATTTTATCACTTTCTGGGCTCTTGATGTACGGAGAAATTGGGTGCGCGACCTATTCTTCTTCTCCCTCACCGCCTCTTTTGTTTTTTTCAGAATCCGGGGGCTGATTTAGGATCTGGGCATCCTCGGGTTCCTGGAAACTTTCGAAGATTTTAGTTTTCGTACGAACCTTGTCAAGGAATTTCCAAAATCTCTTATCCTTAACCTCCAGTTCTTTCACCACCTTTTTAGCCTTGCTGTCGTTCTGGCTTATCTCGTACATGAACTCCTTGATCAATTTATCCAGATACCGGAGACTGATCTGGAGATCAGCAGCCCACACCAGGAAAGATCTTTTAAGAACCTTTTGGGTGGCCTGGGTATCCCCGTCAACAAACATCGGAAGCTCCTTGAGTACAAATTCCTGAAAGGTTTTACGGTGCTTGCGGTCAAGTTCAGTAATTTCAATGAAGCGTTTGTCTGTCAGCCGGATGCGGCCTTTGAGTTTGAGGACCTCCAGGATATTCATGTTGATCCTGATGGAATCGAGATGTTCCTGGATCAGCCTGACAGCCTCAACAACCTCTCTGCTGACTTTGTTTTTTTCTTCCATGGAAACCTGATGGTACTGCAAAGGTAACATTGTAGCAGACAAAGAAAAAAGGCTGCCCCAGTTGCCCGGAAACAGCCCTTCATCGATTAGAGCCTATCTTTGACTGCCGGATCATATTGACCGGCGGTGCTGGTCATGTTAAACTGCCTTCACGGATGAAGGCAGTTGAAACAGTATAAGCCATAAAAACACACTCCAACGGATCAGAGGTATATCTTTCTGATTTGATAGCGTTGATCCCTCTTTCCCTGAATCTCTGATATGTGCTGGTTGTTTTCATGTTCTTGTTCTGTCATGGAAAAGACAATAGTTGTGCCAAACAGTGCAACATATTGTAAAACAACACATTACACGGTGTCAGCATATAAAAAGCAGTCCAGAAAACGGATTTTATACCTGATCAGTGGAAATACCCCTTTCCCCCTCAACCCCTTTACACCTCACCCCCTTTACCCCTTATCCCATCAAAGTCGCATGTATGCGGCAATAGAGTCGCATTTATGCGCCTCTACAGGGGGATGTTGCCGTGTTTCCTTTTGGGATTGGACACCGCCTTGTTGCGGGTCATGTCGAGTGCCTGGATCAGACGATGACGGGTATCTTTCGGGAAGATGATCTCATCAACATATCCAAGTTCGGCTGCCCTGAAAGGGTTGGCAAACCGGGTTTTATAATCGCTGATGGCATTGGTTCTGCCCTCATCATCCAGGTTACGGTAGAGGATGTTAACGGCACCGTCGGGGCCCATTACGGCAATCTCGGCAGTGGGGTAGGCAAAATTGACGTCAGCACCGATATGTTTGCTGGACATCACATCATAGGCACCGCCGTATGCTTTTCGGGTGATTAAGGTAATCTTAGGGACCGTTGCCTCGGAGAATGCATAGAGGAGCTTAGCCCCATGTTTGATAATACCGCCTAATTCCTGTCCGGTTCCAGGGAGGAATCCTGGTACATCCACCAGTGTGACCAGCGGAAAATTGAATGCATCGCAGAAGCGGACAAAACGTGCCGCTTTTACGGATGAATTAATATCCAGGCAGCCTGCAAGGTGGGCAGGCTGATTAGCCACAATGCCGACAGGATGACCATTAAGCCGGGCAAATCCAACTATCATGTTTTTGGCATAGAACGGTTGCACCTCCAGGAATTCATGATCATCGGCTATGGACGTGATGATCTCCTTCATGTCGTACGGTTTGTTAGGATCATCCGGAACCAGGTTCTGAAGGTTTTCGTCGGTCCGGTCGGGGGAGTCGGTAGGAACCTTATATGGCGGGTCTTCGGTATTGTTGGAGGGGAGATATGACATCAGTTCCCTCACCAGCATCATGGCCTGCTCGTCATCGGATGCCGTAAAATGTGCCACCCCGCTTTTGGCGTTGTGGGTCATGGCACCGCCGAGATCTTCCTTGGTCACCTCCTCGTGGGTCACGGTTTTGATGACATCCGGTCCGGTAACGAACATATAGCTCGACTCCTCGGTCATCAGGATAAAGTCGGTAAGGGCAGGTGAATAGACTGCTCCGCCGGCGCAAGGGCCGAGGATCGCCGAAATCTGCGGGATAACTCCCGAGGACCGCACGTTTCTGTAAAAAATATCTGCGTATCCGGCCAGGCTTTCCACGCCTTCCTGAATCCTGGCTCCGCCTGAATCATTCAGTCCAATGACCGGTGCTCCCATTCTCAGGGCCAGATCCATGATTTTGACCACTTTGTCGGCATTTGACCGGCTCATGGTACCGCCGAACACGGTAAAATCCTGTGCAAACACATATACCAGGCGTCCGTCGATCTTGCCATAACCTGTAACCATCCCGTCGCCGGGGATCTTTTTATCGGCCATGCCGAAATCATGGTTCTGGTGCATAACCAGCTTGTCCATTTCGACGAAGGTTCCGGGATCTAAAAGATCGGTTATTCTTTCGCGGGCAGTTTTCTTCCCGGCCTGATGCTGTTTCTCGATACGTTCCTGTCCTCCGCCAAGTTCTGCTGCTTTCGACTGGTCCTCCAGTCTCTGGAATTTTTCTTTCAGTGACATGCTGTTCTTATTCAAGTATTACCATAACCTGATCACTATCAACGGTATCGCCCGCTTTAACGAGGATCTGCCTGATCTTGCCATCCCTGCCGCTTTTGTATTCGCTTTCCATCTTCATGGCTGAAACGATGACAAGCGTTTGCCCGGCTTTAACTTCATCTCCCTCCTTACCAAGAACGTCTACCACTTTACCGGGCATCGGGACCTTGATCACATTGCCGGCATCTGCCCCCAAACCTTTATTCCGGGATCTCTGGAAACGGGTCTGTGCGTCCACGATCTCGAGGTCAAAGGATTGAAAAAAGGTGTTGACCGTATATTTTTTGTGGTTATCGATTGGAATTGCTTCCACATTATAAGACCGGCCATCGGTCAGCAGAGAGTAGATCCCTTTTGAAACTTCCACAAGATCAATTTCAAAGATTTTCTCATCCACCTTCATGGTATAGTGGTTGCCATCGCGGCTGAGTATCTCAACCTCGGCCGTGCGGTCATGCTTGGGAACTTCGATGATCATTTTTAATGGCTATTGGTTGATTTTTCTCCAGGCTGATTTTGTGGTATGCACGGATTCGGCCGGCTTTCTCTTTTCCTGTCGGTTAAGGTAGTCGATATAAGCCACCATCAGGGCTACATCCTGGCAATTAATATTGCACTCCAGGGTCTGAAACAGGGTTTCGGCATTTTTTTCGATGAAGCCGGTATCATATTGTCCGATCACAAAATCCGTGTTATCCATGATCCTGAGCAGGAACGGAATAGAAGTTTTCACGCCGGTGATCTTATATTCATGGAGTGCTCTTTTCATCCTCTGAATCGCCTCATACCGGTTGGAGCCCCAGACGATCAGCTTGGAAATCATCGGGTCGTACCAGATCGGGATCTCGTATCCTTCATACACATATCCATCGACCCTGACCCCCAGACCGAATGGTTCCGTGAGATGCCTCATCCTGCCGGGGCTTGGCATGAAGTTGTTGTCGGGATCCTCAGCATAGATCCTGCATTCAATAGCATGACCCCGCTGGACGATCTCCTCTTGCCGGAGTTTCATCTCCTCACCAGCAGCGATCAGGATCTGCTCCTTCACCAGGTCGACACCCACCACACGCTCGGTGATCGGGTGCTCCACCTGGAGACGGGTATTCATCTCGAGAAAGTAATAGTTGAGATCATTATCAACCAGGAACTCAATGGTTCCGGCCCCTTCATACTTCACCGACCTGGCAGCCTGAACGGCATGACGCCCCATTTCTTCCCTGATTTCGGGAGTCAGCAGCGGTGAAGGGGTCTCCTCAATGATCTTCTGATGCCTGCGTTGAACCGAACATTCACGTTCACACAGGTGTATGACATTACCGTATTTGTCGGCCAATACCTGAAATTCAATATGATGCGGATTGGTTACGAATTTTTCAACGTACAGGGTATCATTTCCGAATGCCGCTTTGGCCTCTGAGCGGGCAGCCCTCAGCGAGGAAAGAATATCCTTTTCCTCCCTGACCAGCCTCATTCCTTTTCCACCACCGCCTGCGGAGGCTTTGATCATGACCGGCAATCCGATTCCCCGGATTACATCCAGTGCCTGCTGATCCGACTCAAGGGTCTCATTTGTGCCGGGTACTACTGGAACGCCTGATTTGATCATGGTTTCACGGGCGGTGATCTTGTCACCCATGGTGTTGATCACCTCGGGCGACGGGCCGATGAAAATGATCCCTTCCTCTTTACAGCGCGCGGAGAAACGGGCGTTTTCAGAAAGAAAACCATACCCGGGATGGATGGCATCGGCTCCTGACTTTTTGGTCACTTCGATGATCTTCTCGATATTGAGATAGGATTCAGATGAAGCAGCCGGGCCGATTGGATAAGCTTCGTCAGCATACCTGACATGCTGGGCGCTGCGATCGGCTTCGGAGAAGACGGCAACAGTCTGAATGCCCATCTCCCGGCACGACCTCATAACACGCAGAGCAATCTCGCCGCGATTGGCAACAAGCACTTTATTAATCATGTATGTAAAAAATACCGGTTAGGTTAACGCGGTAAATATATATGTTTTTACATATACAAACTTATTGATGAATTGTTGGAGCCCTTTCAACCGGTCGATACAAAACAAAAAAGGCTGAAAACCCTGTGAGCTTCCAGCCTTGTTTAAAAAGTTCCGGAGTTTACCGGGATATTGTCATTCGTTTAGTTTCCGAGAAACTGCCTGAATTGAGCGTGTAGGTGTACAAACCGGCTTCAAGGCCTGAACAGTCGATCGTCAGGATATGTTTGCCTGCCGGGACGAATCCTTCGTTCCTATTGAGGATAACCCTGCCGGTAAGGTCTCTTACAATCAGCTGAACCTGGCCGCCATTGGCCAGCTCGTAAGAAATCTGAGTGTTGCCGGTGAACGGGTTCGGATAATTCTGTCCAAGTCCTGAGTTGCTGCTCACCAGGTTCGTACCGTCGATCAGGTTGCCCTGATCATTCAGATTGAGCCGTACCATGAGGTTCCTTTCAGCGACATATCCGGTGGTCACCCAATCGCCATCACCCTTGGCAACGCTGACGGGATCCAAGAGCTTGAAATTATAATCAGCTCCTACCCTGAAATTCTCATACCGTTTGCTGATGATATCTGTATTCAGGTTATTGTATTCAACGCAAACATAGAGGAGGCTGCCGGCCTTGATGAATTCCGATTCACCGTCTTTGGCCAGAGGTAGGGTTACCCAGGTTCCGATCATGTTTGGTGTAAGAACAACGCTTTCAGTGACGAGTCTTTCCACCGGAGTTTCATCTTCTTCACCGATCGGGACAAAATAGAGTGCAAAGCGATAATCGATTTGCCCGTCACATTTGCCACCAGCTATATAGGCTGAAATGGAATTCACCTCACAGTCGTTGAAAATATGGTACTTGGTTCCCACGAGGTGGCCCAGATTCGGCTCACCGTCGTTACCGTAAGCTTCCATACCCCAGATGAAATCTTCCTCTGAGGTATTATCAGCATGGGAGTATACACTGTCGGTAACATTAAAATAGTACTCCCTGATATTATCGGCAGGCTTGTTTTCAGTTTCAGTCTGTTTGTATTGGAAGGTAGCTTTATAATGGCCATACTCGGTTGGCGTAAATGCATCTGTGATCAGGGTAGTATCAGTGATCAGGGTGTAAAGGTCCTTCACCGGACCGGTTTTGTGGAAAATACTCTGGTTATTCTTGGTGATGTCGACATCCAGATAAACGTCATTCTGATCATATTCCCCAAAGTTCAGCACTGCGCTCTTGAAATTGGTGTATGAACCATTGGCAAGCTGGGATTTCGGCATACTGAAGGCAGGACTCATGAGGGTGTTGTCATCCCCATCATTCCATTCCATTTGGGCGAAACGCATCTGCAGGTCATTGTCAAATGCCTCTGAAAGCTGAAAATCATCGATCTGCCAGAAATAGAGGCTGGTATTCCTCCAAGTGAACTTGATCTGGACATTGCTCTGTCCGGCAGCCACATCGGAGATGTTGGCCTCATAGATGGCCGGTTTGCCAGGGGTGGTTTTGTTGGGGCGCCCCTTGTGGTTTACGCCGAAGCTTACATCATATACGGCGGAATGGACCCAATTGTCAACAGAAACCTCCATGAGCATCTGCCAGTACTGGTTATCGTTGTAACACATGAAGCAGGTTTCATATCTGACAATTACTGATCCGTGAGATGAGCAATCGATTGGCGGGAACACAATGGAATTGTCGAGATCGACCCGTGGGTCAAGACCGTCATTATAGCGGTCGAGGAACAGGCAAAGGCTTCCGTTCTCAGCGGTGGTTGAACGCATCGGGGGTTCCTTGGTGAGCCTTGCGGTAACCAGACTGTCATTCGGCCACCAATGCCAGTTGTATCCGATGTCTTTCGGGTCCAGCATGTAATATCCTGCCGGGGCGGTCCATCCCTTGGGATCCGCGGGATTGCCCCAGCCGAAGGTTTCGAGGAAGAACACCTCCCCATTCCCCTTTAATCCAATGGTAACTGGCTGTTCCTGAGCCTGAATAAAGGCCTGTCCAGTAAGCAATAATACAAAAGTCAGAGTAAAGAATCTTTTCATAGGAATAGTTGTTAATAGTACACTTGTAAATGTATAAAAAAAATGGGTACCGGAAATCAGGTACCCATCATTATTATCGGGTGCGAACCGGCACCGGTCAAGTGTCATTTTTTGAAGACGAACAAAATCCTATATTGGGCAAGATTACGTGACAACCTAAAAACTGACTCCGATGAATATTCCTGTTTTGCATGTGACCGGGCGCACGCTTGCGGAAGCGTATGAAATGGCGCTGATACTCCTGTACAAGGCGGGCTTCAGGATTAAAACACAGTATGACAAGCCGGGCGATCCCCTGAGTATCGACAGCACAATGAACATCACCATTCTGGAACCTGAAACGGATCCCATGATTCACAAGGCTTTCCCGGGGGGAATTGATGATCTTCGTGAGTATGTGCTAGAGCTGAAGGGATTTAAGGATCATTGGGTGAAAAACATGAATGATCCGGAAGATACCCGCTGGGAATACACCTACCATGGAAGGCTTGCGGCATACGGATCCTGGAAGGAGCTTCAGGAACCCAGTGTTAAGGAAAGCTCTCATATTGCCGGTTTTACAGTTAATCAGATAGAACAGGTGATATCAAAGCTGGTGAAGCAGCCTTTCACCCGTCAGGCCCAGATGATCACCTGGATGCCGAACCTGGATGCAACCGTATATGACCCGCCCTGTTTGCAATCGCTCTGGTACCGCATTCTTGAGGATGAGGAGGGTGTGTGGTGGCTGAACAGCAACATACGCTTTCGCAGCAACGATGCGTGGGGTGCCAATTTCATGAATATGTTCGGATTTGTCCAGTTCAACCGGGAGGAGATTGCCGACCAGATTGCAGCGCGGACTGGCAAAACCGTGAAGATGGGACGCCTCAACTGGCAGGCCGACAGTTTCCATATATACGGGAAGGACATTGAAAAGGCGGCAGGACTGATGTTTGACCGGGTGGATACGATGCCTTTCGAGGAGCGTATTTATAATTTTCATGATGAGTTTATCCAGGAGATGTATAAAATGGCTGATCTGACCATCCTGCCAAAAATCGAGAGATATGGAAAATAGCGGTAAACCACTGAGGATCTATTTCTGCGGATCAATCCGGGGAGGGAGGCAGGATGCACAACTATACCATGACCTCATCAACTACATGAAGTCATTCAGTGATGTGCTGACCGAGCATATCGGCCGGCTTGATTTGGTGGATGAGCGGGAAATCCCGCCCTGCCAGATCCATGAGCGGGATCTGACCTGGCTTAAGTCAGCTGATGTTGTTATTGCGGAGGTAACCACGCCCAGCCTCGGTGTGGGGTATGAACTCGGAAGGTCGGTTGAGATGGGAAAACCGATCCTCTGCCTGTACCGCATGCTGGAAGGGAAAATGCTCTCCGGGATGATCTCCGGTTCTCCGGGGATTGTTACCGTGGTATATGAAACGGCCGAGGACGCAAAGAGATGGATCTCAGGGTTCATCATGAACCTGAAGTAGGAGCACCGGATCCTTTTAGTTCACCCTGTAGTTCGAGTACTGCACGATCACCTTGGCCTGCTGGGGGCCCTCTTTCACTTTTTCAGCCTGCGGCTGGAACTCACTCATCATTTTTGCTGGCAGTGTCAGGGCGCTGATATCAAATGTGACAACAATCTGATCGGGGAGGTTGAACGGGTGATTTTTATAACTGAATTCGATCAGATAAGAGCCTGATTTCTTGGTGTAGGTTTTCATTTTTACGATCCGGTTGGCAACGGGATCAATCCACATCTGGGCAAGGATAATGTCTTCATTCTCCACCTCCGGGATCACCTTGATGATCTTGGTTCTCACCCCCGCCACATCTTCCTGACCGGCCATAATGGAGGTGTACCCTTTCCCGATGAGGGTGAGGTATTCCATCTGCATCCCGTTTTTTGGCAACAGGGCAAGACCTTCGCTGTCAAAGGTGAATTTGTCGGGTTTCTCGAATCTGATCTTGATCAGGCGATCCTTGATCTTGATGAATTCCACGTCCACCTTGACATTTGCATCCACCTGAAACTTCTCCAGCTTGTCGAAATTCGTACCCAGATTCTGCAGGATTGCCTGAGCCTCGTCCTGTGCCTGTAGGTCAAGCCCCCCCCAAAGAGATATCAATCCAATGATCACCCCGATGAATGCTCCTCTTCTCATATCAGCTTAAAATGTCTTTCTTTCTGAAATAGAACAACGTGATGAAAAAGAACGCCAAAATATAAATAAACTGGATCAGTATATCGTGGCTGATCATACTGAAGGTAAACTCCGTGTTGAAGAACTTTTGCCAGGAAGTGAGGTAGGTGGTGAAGAAGTAGGGCAGCACGGGCTTGAGCAGTGAGGCACCTACAGTGGAGATCACGGTGATCCCAATGATCAGGGCGATAGTGCCGATGATAGGCCCGATGGAGTTGTCGGAAAGGGCCGAAAGGAAATAGGACATCGTGGCTACCGTGGTCATGCAGAGGAATCCATACATATAAGCACAGCCGAACCGCCAGATCAGATCATCCGAACCGATAATGCTGACCTTGGTTGTCATTACCAGCATGTCGCCCGGGCCAAACAGGATCCAGCCCCAGACGGCGCTGAGGAAGATCATGAAAACGATCAGCAGGAAAGTATAAAGCCAGCCGGCCAGGAACTTGGAGATGATCAGCTTGACCCGGCTCACCGGTCGGGTGAGGATGATTCTGAAGGTTCCGCTGTTGGCCTCACCGGCCAGCAGGTCGCCGGTGACCAGGGCCACCAGGATCGGAACGTGGATCCAGAGAGTATTTAAGATTACGTATCCAACTCCATACATGTTGATCAGCTTGCCTTCGAATATGAACCGGTCGCTGAGATTCTGGAGAATCATGGCAAACATGTCGTCACCCTTGATCTTGATTCCGATTTCGATGGCCGATATGATCACAAAGATGGCTCCAAAGCCGATGTAGGTACGGGGCTTGGAGAAGATCTTATAGAGTTCTATGCTAATTAATTGTCTCATTTTCGGTCAATTGTAAGAAGAAGTCTTCCAGGGACCTGACTGGCTCTATCGCGTAGATACGGATTCCCTTCTCAATCAGGTAGGCCGTCAACATAGGGATCTCCTCCTTGGTGATCCTGAACCAGACGCGATCAGGACTGCTTTTCTGGAATTTCGGTTCCCAGGCCGAACCGGGCAGGATACTCCGAACGGAATCCGAATTGTCGACGATGTAGGTCACCTGACGGTCATCGCCGTTGATGAGATCATGCACATTGCCTTCAACCAGGGCCTTCCCTTTGTTAATGATGACCATCCGGTTGGCAATCTGCTCGATCTCAAAAAGAATATGACTGGAGATCAGAATGGTGATGTTGCTCTCCTGGCTCAGGGACTTGACGAGATCACGGATCTCTTTCTGCCCCTGGGGATCGAGGCCGTTGGTCGGTTCATCGAGGATGATGAGGTCGGGCTTGTGCAGCAGGGCCTGGGCAATGCCGAGCCGCTGCTTCATACCGAGTGAGAAGGTTCTGACCACGCTTTTTGCTCGCGGCAGGAGGCCTACCATATCCAGTACCTCATCGATACGGCTGTTGAGATTTCTGACTTTTGACAATTTGCCCAGAATCTCCAGGTTCTTCCTGGCAGACAGGTAGTTGTAAAAATCAGGCTTTTCGATCAGGGCACCTACCCGGCCAAGGGTCTGATACCGGTCAACGGCCAGATCATGGCCAAACAGGAGTATCTGGCCTGAGGTCGGGCGTATCAGTGAAAGCAACATCCTGATGGTGGTGCTTTTGCCTGATCCGTTGGGTCCCAGAAAGCCATAGATATCCCCGGGCATCACCTGCATGGAGAGGCCATCTACGGCCTTCAGGTCACCGTAATGCTTTGAAAGGTTTTTTATTTCGATATACGGGGCCATGTTCTTTGTAATATTTACTCAACCCGGAAGGAATAACTGCCGGATCCCACCAGGTAAACGGCGAATCCCTTCTCCATTTTCAGGAACCTGATTTCAGGTGATGCTGATACGGGTTTGCCGCTCTCGGTCACCTTGCCAGGATCATCTGTTTTCACATATATCTCGGCACTGGTGTTGGCAGGGATAACCGCATTCAGGGTTAGCTGATTGTTGTTGAGTTTCCATTCTGATGACACGATGCCGTACATGCTTTGGTGGGATGCCCGTGCAAAAGTAAGATTTCCTCCGGTAACCGGTCTGATTCTGATCTTTTTATAGGCGGGAATAACGGGATCCATCTGAAGGCCGGCCACTGTGCCATACATCCAGTTGCCGATTGCCCCGTATGCATAATGGTTGAATGAGTTCATTCCAGCATCCTGGAAACTGCCATCGGGGCGGATTCCGTCCCATCTTTCCCAGATGGTGGTGGCTCCTTTGGTTACAGGATAGAGCCAGGATGGATACTCTTTGCGCATCAGCAACTGGTAGGCCAGATCATTGTATCCGTATTCGGAAAGAACCGGGTTTACCAGTGAAGCGCCGAGAAATCCGGTGGTAATGTGACCGAAATTCTTCACATCTTTTGCCAGGCGCGAGGCTATGCTGTCGCGCTGGGTTTCCGGAACGATCCCGGCTGAAAGCGCCAGACAGTAGGCAGTTTGGGTATTGGAGGTAAGTCTGCCGTTGGGGCTCATGTATTCCCGCTGGAAGGCGCCTCGGATATGACGGAACAATTCCTGATAGGCAGTAACGTCACCCCTGCGGCCGAGGACTTCGGCTGCCTGGATAAAGAGGCGGGTTGACCATGCAAAGTAGGCCGTTGCAATCAGGTCTTTGTCGGTTGTGGCACCCGGATAGTCGGAAGCATTGGTAGCATAGGCCAGCCAGTCGCCGAAATGACTTCCGTTGGTCCAGAGGTAGGTATCACCGGCCTGGGCCTTCATATAATCGATCCACCCTTTCATCGAGGCATACTGTCTTTCAAGGATTCGTTTGTCGCCGTACTGGCGGTAAAGAGTCCAGGGAAGAACAACGGCCACATCGGCCCAGCCGGTGGATCCCCCTGATTTGAGCACGTCGGGGATCACATGGGGAACGCTACCGTTCGGGAACTGGTCGAAAGCCACATCCTTGAGCCATTTGGTATAGAAGGTGGCAGCATCGCGGTTGTAGCAGGCTGTGGGCGCGAAAACCTGAGCATCACCGGTCCAGCCCATACGTTCATCCCTCTGTGGGCAGTCGGTGGGAACATCCACGAAATTGCCCATTAGCCCCCACTGGACGTTATGTTGAAGCTGGTTCAGCAGCGGATCCGAGCAGGCAAAGTCCCCTGCCGGAGCCATATCGGAATGGATGACGATGCCGGTGATCTGATCTTTTTCGGGCATCTTACCCAATCCTGAAACTTTTACAAACCTGAAACCCTGAAACGTAAAGTGAGGCTCGTAAACCTCCGTTCCTTCCCCTTTCAGGATATATTCGACCAACTGTTTGGCAGTCCGGAGGTTGGCGTAGTACATGTTCCCTTCTTTGTCGAGGACCTCGGCATGATGGAGGGTGATTTTCCTGCCGGCCTGACCGCTGACTTTCATCCTGATCCAGCCCACCATGTTCTGTCCCATATCGACGAGGGTATCGCCGTTGGGAGCGGTGAAAATATTGATCGGGGTCAGGGTAACCATCGGCCTTACATGAGGCGCGCTTTGGGCGGCAAGATTTGAAAGGTCATAGGCGGCAACCGTAACCGGTTTCCAGGTTTTGTCAACGAAAGCGGCAGTGCTCCAGCCCGGGATCTCGAGGCGTGCATCGTAAGTTTCGCCGTGGTAGATCTCCGATCTGAGGATCGGACCGGTATTCCATTTCCAGGTTTTATCCGTGAGGATAGTTGCTTTTGAGCCATCCTCGTAAATGACATTGAGTTGTGCCAGGATCCCAAGCTTGTCGCCATAAATATTCGGGATATTATCCCATCTGAAATAGCCTCTGTACCAGCCATTCCCAACGATCACACCGAGTGCGTTATCGCCCTTTTTGAGCATGCTGGTCAGATCGTAGGTCTGATATTGCAGGTGCTTGTTGTAGCTGGTCCAGCCGGGGTTGAACTTCCAGTCGTTGGGCTGTTCGCCGTTGACCTCAACCTGATACAATCCGTGCGAGGTAATATAAAGTCGGGCTGATTTGATCTCTTTCTTCAGTTTGAAAGTTTTTCTGAACATGGGACTGGGATTACCTTTCGGATCAATCGGAACGGCTGCCTCTATCCAGCTGGCTTTCCAGTCGGCCGGACTCAGCATGCCCATTTCAAAGGATGCGATCGGCGACCAGTCGGTGACATGATTCTGGTTATCCCAGATCCTGACGGTCCAGTAATATTTTTCACCCGCTTTGAGCGCCGGACCTGTGTAAACGACCTGGTTACTGCTGTCGCTGACTACCTTTTCTGTCGTCCAGTAAAAGGGTCCTCCGTTTTGCAGGTGCTCCGTGGTGATCCCCACCCGGAGTTCATAGGCTATCTGCTTGATGTTTCGGAAATTGCCCTTGATCTCCCAGCTGAATCTGGGGGCGGTAACGTCGATTCCTAACGGGTTAACGGCATATTCGACACGCGGATTGACGATCTCAACGAAAGGTTTATTCTGGGCCTGAACGGAGAAAGCGATGAGGGTCAGGCAAACCCACAACCAGGATTTCATTCGGATATTCATAGCAAGGATTTGAATTTGGCAAAGTAAGGAATTTTAACCGATCGGCAAATGCGGCCACACGAGTGGCGGAGTGATCAGCCATTCCGACAGGGCGGCCGGATCGATGGATGGCTCCTCCCACACGGCCAGTCTTATTTCATGGATTCCCTGATCCATGTATTTACGGTTGGGCCCGCTATCGAGCGAAAAGCCCTGTTCATGGCAATAGGCGGCGCTCCGGAGTACGGAGAGCCTCACTTCATGGCCGTCGAAATCGAAGCCATGACAGCCGTTGTGGGCGATGAAGCGCTGTTTGGATGATTCCCGTTCATTAATCGTGATCCAGGTACCATGCACATATTCCTGACCGTCGGCCGGGAAGATCTCCGTTCCACCCGGTATCTGAGCCGTAAGGACCGGATCCTTGAGTTCAATCGGAATTGAAATCTTCAGTCGTTTCCGCTCCTCGTTCCACTGGACCCGGATCCGGTATTCCGTCACAGGCCACTGCGGATACCTGTATTTATGGATTACGACGGAACTACCTCCCCATCTCCCCATCTCCTCCTCTCCCTTTCTCACCGGTCCCTGTTCAATCACCCTTGCTGATCCTGCGGTCATCTCAAAGGTGCCTGCCAATTCGCGCCAGGCGAAGGTGTCGGTGCCCCAGGAGTCGGCAAGGTCGTTCATCACCAGGAACCGGATGGGCGGATCCCAACGCTGCATATGTGAATCGGCAGGTGTTTCTTTTTCCTCTGCCGGCAGGGCTTTCATCGAAAAATGGTGAACTCCGGGTTCCATATCCCTGGCCAGGAAGCTGATCTTCCGGCGCCAACGGTGGAAGGGGAGAAGTGCTTCGGGTTGCTCCTCCTGCGAGGGGATCAGATTTCCGTTCCTGTCATACAATTTGAGCTCCCAGTCACCGGTCCACAAAGGCCGGTAGTCGCTCATGCATTCGAACTCCACCGGGAAGGTCGTCAGGAGGGGGTTGCTGTTGAATACCGTAACCGGGATATAGGCTTTGAGCTCTGGCGCCGACTGGTTGATCCTAGTGATGGATTCCATGTTGGCACGCCGGATGTTCTCCATCGCTCTGCCATAGAGGTCCAGCGCATCCTGTTCAGCTGGTTCGGTGCAGGATCCCGGCAGGATATCGTGGAAATCATTAAACAGGATATCTTTCCAGATCTCCTCTTCCCCTCTTCCCCTCTTCCCCTCTTCTTTCAGCTTTTCCATCTGGAGTGCCGCTCCGGAAGCTTCCAGTGCTTTTCGTTTGATGCGTGACAGAGATGTATAGCATCCGGCAAAGATCCGCTGGAGGCTACCCTGATATTCCGGCAGTTCCGGGATCAGGGGACTGATTGCTTGAAGGAAACCGTCGGTGGTGGAATGGATGAAATTCACACGGCTATCGAGACCTGTATATTCCCTGATATGATCCATATCGGCCCGTGAGGCGCCGCCGCCGTGATCCCCGATGCCCCAGAACACAGCCACGTCCCTGCCAAGTTCAATGGCCAGGTCGGCTCCTTCGCGGAGCCTCTGGCGGATATTGGCCCTTTCATTATGGTACAGACCGATCTCGATCCTATAGCCTGCAATGGTGCCGCCATTGGGTCCCTTCCACCGGTAGAGGCTGCCCGGAAGGCTCAGAAAATCCTTTTCTGGCCGTTGGTGAATATACATATCATAACCGAACTCGTTGAGGATATCCGGCAGGGTTCCCGGATGTCCGAAGGAGTCAAAGTTGTAGGCCACTTTAGGTTCTGATCCGAAATACTTGCGGAAGAACTCGCGGCCATAGGTGATATTCCTGTAAAGATTTTCTACCGGGGGCAGGTTCACATCGGGCTGGAGGAACCAGCCTCCGGATATGAACCACCGGCCGTCGGAAACCAGTTGCTGGATCCGTGAAAACAGTTTGGGATCATATTGCAGAACCCATTGATAGAGAATAGCTTCGTTATGGTTGAATATGAGCTCCGGATACTCATTCAGAATATCTGCGGCATTCCTGAAGGTCATGAGGGCTTCGGAGCATCCCTCGGTCCAGCGCCATTGCCATACCGGATCAAGATGTGCGTTACAGATCAGATGGACACTATACTTCATCTTTGGAAGGCAGGTTTTTATACCAGGTAAAATAGAGAACGATCACCACCACCAGCAGCAGTGCCAGGGAGAGCCACATTTGGTTCCAGAGCCTGAGCAGGAGGTAGAAGGGTACCAGCGCTATCAAAAACTGGTACACCGGGGCAATCAACCCGTTGACGGCATCCCAGAAAGGTTCCCGGTCATCGGCCCTGACCAGTCCGCGGGCCACCGCTTCTTTCCTGACCGGACCCCAAAAACCGAAAGGTTTCACTTTGGCGTAAAACTTTACCAGGACCTCCCGGTCGGCAGGGGCGGTGACAAATCCGATGATGACCGTGAGGATGAAACTGGCGGCAACATTGATGCCCAGCGAATTGACCGAGCTGAGTGAGCCAAAGAATATTTTTTGCAGGATGATGAACATGGCGGTTGCGGCCATGGACCAGACGAAAGCCTTGCCTCCGAATCTCCACCAGTGCCAGCGCATGGTGGCCGGTACCAGTATCATGGTGACCACCACGAAGATCATGGTTTCCCAGGCTGATATGATATTGCTGAAGGAGAGGCTGAAGATGAAGGCGAACAGAAGGGCTGCTACTGAAGCCAACTGCCCGATCCTGACCATCGATTTTTCCGGAAGCTTTTTCATGAAATAGCGGTGGAGGAAGTCGTTGGTGACCACGCTGCTGGTCACATTGATCATGGCATTCAGGGTCGACATCAGGGCTGCCAGCATCACGGCCAGGAAGAGGCCGCTCAGTCCGGCCGGGAGTCTCTGAAGCACTACCGAGACGATCCTTTCCCCGTCGAACTCTGTTCCCACGCCGATCACCGAAATGCCAAGGATGAGGAAAGCTACGGCAATAATCCATCTCAGAACGAAGAGGGTGGTCCAGGCACCGCCAGCCAGGGCTGCATCACGAGATGATTTGGTGGTGAGAAAGAATTGAAAATCCCAGACGTTCGGTCCGGCCAGGACCCTGAAAATCATCCATCCGAATCCGATAACCATCAGGGGACCAAACAGGTTGAAATGCTGATAGGCTTCGGGGGTGGTTTCAAGATACCCGGGCCAGAGTTTCCAGGTGAGCGACAGATCGCTCCAGCCTGCGGGCTGACTCGCCGCAAGGTCTGTGCCAGCTCCCTGGGTAAAGACCATGATCACAATGATTACCGCGCCAACCGCAATGATGACTGTTTGTATGATATCGGTAACCACAACGCCGTAAAATCCGGCGAGGGTAACATAAATGCCAACGACAGCAAATATCAGCAGCGTCGACTGCCAGCGTTCAAGAGGAAGAATATCGGCAGCAAATTTTCCAATCCCGACGGCAATGTACATCAGGTTGAACAGCATGAGGACCAGCAGGAAAATGGCCGATGCCAGCCGCGCGGCCTCGGCATGCTTATCCTTACCGAAGCGGGTCTCGTTCCATTCGGCAAAGGTCATGACTCCTGAGCGCCGGATCCATTTTGCCTGGAATGCCATGTACCCGGCCATCATAAACCATCCCCAGAAGATGCTGGTCATCCAGACAGATTTAACACCCAGGTAAAAGAGTGCCCCAACGAGCGCCATGATCCCGGTGACATCGATATAACTCGAACATCCTGCAATCCCCAAAACCCACCAGGGCAGATCTCTTCCTGCAAGATAGTAGTTGTCAAGACCTTGCGTGGCTTTCTTCCTGAGAATAAATCCCACCACGGCCACCATCACGATGTAGGCAAAGATGATGAACAGGTCGATCGGATTGAATTTCATTGGTCAGCAATTGGTTTAGAACGCTAAAGTTGCCGAAAAAAAATGATGTGATTAACAGCATCTGTTTTTTAGTGGCGAATGGTTAACTTTCAAACTTTTATAACGTGACGCGGGACAGGTGACGCGTGACGCCTTTTGTCATCCCGGGCCCAGACCCGGGATCCCGGCGCAAGCCGGGATGACATTGTCACGCGTTTCGCGTCCCGTGTCAC
>Ga0172368_10001235_pt1 | contig 35579 bp, 31 predicted proteins | sample Lak11m_FD_114540 | JGI IMG/M metagenome (GOLD analysis project Ga0172368, IMG submission 114540) | Freshwater microbial communities from Kabuno Bay, South-Kivu, Congo - kab_022012_11m | ecosystem: Environmental > Aquatic > Freshwater > Lake | place: Democratic Republic of the Congo: South-Kivu... | reverse complement strand
CGAGTATTTGCGTCCTATGGCTTTGCCATGGAGTACCCGGCACAGCGTTACCTGCGCGACGTGCGCTTCCTGCTGATCGGCGGCGGCACCAGCGAAATTCTGAAACTGATTATTGCCAAGGAGATATCTGGGTGACCCAACACATCAAAATATTGCTGGCCAAGCCCGGCCTCGACGGGCACGACCAGGGCGCCAAGGTCGTGGCGCGGGCCATGATGGATGCTGGCTTCGAAGTCATCTACACCGGCTTGCGGCAGACTCCCGAAGCCGTGGCGCACATGGCGCTCGAAGAAGACGTGGATGTGATTTCCCTGTCGAGCCTGGCCGGTTCGCACATCCCCTTTTGCACCAAACTGAAAACCCTGCTCGAAGCCAATGGCCTGACCGACAAGCTCTGGGTGATCGGCGGCAACCTGCCGGCCCAGGACCATCAGGCGCTGCGCGATCTGGGCTTCAAGGGGATTTTCCCGACCGGATCCAAGCTCGACGATATCATCAGCTACATCCGCGCCAACGTGAAGGCAGCCTGACATGAATGACAAAGCACAAGCCGAGGTAAAACCCGTCTTCAACGAATCGGGAATCGAGGTCAAGCCGCTCTATACCGCCGAAGATGTCGAGAAGAGTGGCGGCTACAAGCTGGTCGGCAAGCCGGGGGAATATCCCTTCACGCGCGGCATCCATCGGCTGATGTACCGCAAGCAGCCGTGGACCATGCGCCAGTATGCGGGCTTTGGCAATCCGCACGAGACCAACCAGCGCTTCAAATATCTCATTGCCAATGGCCAGACCGGCCTGAACGTGGCCTTCGATCTGCCAACCCAGATCGGCCTCGATTCGGACGATCCGCTGGCCGAAGGAGAAGTCGGCCGCGTCGGCATGTCGATCGACACCCTGCGCGATTTCGAGGTGGCCTTCGAGGGCATCGATCTCAACAAGATCACCGTCTCGCTGACCATCAACGGTGCCGCGGCGATCCTCATCGCCATGTACCTGGCGATGGCCGAAAAGCGCGGCTATGACATCAAGCAGCTGCGCGGCACGGCGCAGAACGATATCCTCAAGGAGTTCATCGGCCGCGGCACCTGGATTTTCCCGGTTGAGCCTTCGGTGCGGCTGGTCGGCGACACTATCGAGTATTGTGCCGAACATGCGCCGAAATACAGCCCGGTGTCGGTGTGCGGCTATCACATTCGCGAATCCGGTGCGACGCCCGCGCAGGAAATGGCCTATGCCTTCAGCATCGCCAAGGCCTATGCCGACGAAGTGCTGAAGCGCGGTCTGTCGATCGACGAGTTTGCCGGGCGGCTCTCCTACAACTTCAACATCTTCGGCAACATCTTCGAACAGGTTTGCAAGTTCCGTGCGGGTCGCGGCCTGTGGGCCCAGATCATGAAGGAGGAATACAAGGCGGAGAAGCCGGGTTCGATGTGGCTGCGCATGATCGCCGGCGGCGGCGGCGGCGGCTTGACCTTCGAGCAGCCGGAGATGAATATCGTGCGCGGCGCCTACTATGCACTCATCAGCGCGCTGTCCGGTGCACAGACCATGGCCCTGTGTTCCTACGACGAGGCCTACACCATCCCGACCGAGTACTCGGCGCGCATTTCCCTGCGCACCATGCAGATCCTCGCCGACGAAATGGGCATGACCGAGACCGTCGATCCGCTCGCCGGTTCATTCTATGTCGAAACCATGACCAACCAGATGCGCGACAAGATGGTCGAGATCATGGCAGAGACGGATGCGCAGGGCGGCATCGTCAAACTGGTCTCGGAAGGCATCGTGCAGGCCAAGGTTTCCGCGCAGGCCTATCAGATGCAGCGTGACATCGAGTCGGGCAAGTTCCCCAAGATTGGTGTCAATCGCCATCGCAATGAGCAGCAGGAAGATCACCCGGTCGAGTTCCACCCCTACAATGAGCAGGATACCCAGCGGCAGATCGCCAATCTCAACCAGGTTCGTTCTGAGCGCGATGCCGCGACTGTGACTGGCGCACTGGCGAAAGTGGCAGCAGCAGCCAAGGCAGGCACCAATGTCATGCCGGCCATCGTAGAGGCGGTCAAGGCCTACGCCAGCGTTGGCGAAATCACCCGGGAAATGGTCAAGGTGTTCGGCCGCTACAAGGAACCTATCCGTTTTTGAGGATTCAAACATGAACCGGCTATTCTTTATCAATACGAGAATCGAGAGCGAACCATGCAGGCGATAACCACCTACCTGGCGCCACGCCGCCTGGATGAGGCATTGCAGGCGATGGCGGACGGCGCTGCCACGGTGTTGTGCGGCGGTACCGATCTGGCCCCGCAGACTGAGTCCGGCGCGCGCCAATACACGGCAAAGCTGCTCAATATTCGCCGCATTGAGGGTCTCGGTGGCATCGAGACCAAGGGCGAAAAAGTACGCATTGGCGCGCTGACCACCATCAGCGAAATCCGCTGCAGCGCCGTACTCGCCGAAATTGCGCCGGTGCTGGTCGAGGCGGCCGAGCATTTCGCCAGCGAGCAGATTCGCAACGCGGCATCGGTGGGTGGCAACCTCTGCAACGCCTCGCCGGCCGGCGACATGACCCCGCCCCTGTTGGTGCTCGGCGCAGCGGTGGAACTCGCGTGCTGGCGCGACGGCGCCGCGCAGACGCGGCAGGTGCCGCTGGACCAGTTCTTCGTCGGTCCCGGCAAAACCGTCAAGCGGCCGGAAGAGTTGCTGACCGCCATCGTGTTCGACCGTCCGCCGGCCGGCTTCGTCGGCAGGTTCCGCAAATCCGGTCCGCGTCCCGCGCTGGAGATCTCCACCGTCTCGGTGGCGCTCGGTGCGCGTGTTGCGGATGGCAAACTCAGCGCTGTGCGCGTCGCCATGGGCTCGGTCGCGCCCACGCCGTTGCGTGCTCGCCATGTGGAAGCGGCGCTCGAAGGCAAGCCGCTGGACACTGCGACCATCGCCGCTGCTGTCGCAGCGACGGCGGAAGATGCCCAACCCATCGATGACGTGCGTGCCAGTGCCTGGTATCGCGGCCATCTCGTTCGTGTCTTTGTTGAAGAGGTACTCAATGATGTCCGTGGAAACTGAAATCCGCTTCAAGCTCAACGGCCGCGAGGTTAGTCTGAAGGTGCCGGTCACCATGAAGACGCTGACCATGCTGCGCGACAAGCTCGGCATGACCGGGACCAAATATGCCTGCGGTGAGGGCGAGTGTGGTGCCTGCACCATCAAGCTCGACGGCAAGACCGTCAACAGCTGCCTGATGTACGCCGTCGACTGCGATGGCCGCGAAGTGGTGACCATCGAGGGACTGCGCACGCCGGAAGGTCTTCAGCCGATGCAGCAGGCCTTTGTCGATCATGGTGCGATTCAATGCGGTTTTTGCATGCCGGGCATGATCATGCAGGCCGACTACCTGGTCGAGAACAATCCCAACCTGACGCGCGAAGAAGCGCAACGGGGTCTTGAAGGCAATCTCTGCCGCTGCACGGGCTACACCAAGGTGCTGGATGCGGTGGACGCCGTGGTCGAAGCAAAGAAGTGTTGCGGTCGTTGCTAGTCCGCGCCTCGCATACTCTTAAAGAGAATCAAGTCATGGAAAAAGCTGCCACAGTTTCACCCATCGCCAAGACGTCCCTGATCGGTCAGCGTGTCAGGAAACCCGACGCCCCCGACAAGGCGACCGGCAAGACACGCTACATCAACGACATGGTGTTGCCGCAAATGCTGATTGGCAAAGTCCTGTTTGCCGGTCGCGCCCATGCGAAGATCATCCGCATCGATACTTCGGCCGCAGAAAAACTGCCCGGTGTCTATGCGGTGCTGACGGGCAAGGATGCCGCCGGACTGAAGTTCGGCTTCGTGCGCGACAACGTCGCGCTCAAGGACAAGGTACGTTGCGAGCATGACGAGATCGCAGCGGTTGCCGCCGAGACGGAAGAGATCGCCAGCCGCGCGCTCGAACTCATCAAGGTCGAGTACGCGGACCTGCCTGGCGTGTTCACCCCCGAAGCCGGCGCCAAGGAAGGCGCGCCGCAGATCCACGACAACTTCCCCGGCAACAAGAGCCTTCATTTCGAGTTCAAGCACGGCGATCTCGCCGCGGCCGAAGCCGCCTCCGAATATGTCGTCGACAGCGTGTTTCGTCCGCACCACGTGACGCATTGCTGCATGGGCACGTCTTGCGCCATCGCCGACTTCGATCACAACGGCAAACTGACGATCTGGACCCAGACTCAGTATCCGTACAATTACAAAATGGACCTTGCGCCGGCGCTGGGCCTTGGTCCAGGTGACATCCGCGTCATCCAGCCACCGGTCGGCGGCGCCTTCGGTTCCAAGCTCGACGTGTATCCCTATGAGCCGATCGCCGCGCTGCTGGCCAGGAAAACCGGCCGGCCGGTCAAGGTCCTCTATACGCGCGAGGAGGAGTTCAAGGCGGCACCGACGCGCCAGGCGGCAATCATCCATATGCGCACCGGGTGCACCCGTGAAGGCGTGCTGACCTTCCGGACCGCCGACGTGTTGCTGGATAACGGCGCCTATACTTCATGGGGACCGACCATTCCCGTCATCATGATGCGCACCACCTCAGGCCACTATCGCGTGCCGGTGGTGGACTTCAAGGCCCAGGCGATCTACACCAACAACCCCTATGCCGGCTCCTTCCGCGGCTACGGCAATGTCCAGACGACCTACGCCACTGCACAGCAAATGGACATGCTGGCCGACATGGTGGATCTGGATCCGCTCGAATTCCATCTCAAGAACGCACAGAAGTCCGGTGAAGTCACGCCGCAAAAATCCTTCCTGCGCGAGTGCGCCCTGGCGGAGTGCCTGGAAACGGCGGCCAAGGCCTGCGATTACAGCGCCAAGCGCAAGGAATACGCAGCACAGCGCGACAAGCCCGGCCGCTACAAGAAAGGCATTGGCCTGGCCTCCTCGATCCACAATGCCGGCGGTGCCAAGATTCACAAGTCGGATGGCATCGGCACCATTCTCAAGGTGGACGATTACGCCCGGGTGACGGTGATTACCGGCGCTTCTGAAATCGGCCAGGGCATCGATGCGGTGATCACTCTGATTGTCTCCGAAGAACTGGGCGTCCCGGTGGAACACGTGACCATCGTCAATAACGATTCCGACATCGCACCGTGGGATGTCGGGGTGCATGCCTCTCGCACCACCTTCATTGCCGGCAACGGCACGCGCCGTGCCGCGCAAAAGGCCAAGGCGCAAATCCTCAGCGCTGCCGCGAAGATGCTCAAAGAACCGGCCGGAACTCTCGAACTGCGGGGTGGCTGGGTGGTGCGCGACCAGTGCGGGACGCCCGTGATCGAGCTCGACCGCCTGCTGCGCCGGATGCACTTTCAGAACGAGCCGGAACTGGTGATGGTCACCGATTACTACGAGCCGAACAGCGAGCCGGAAGGCGCAAAACACATCTCCGACCACTCCGCCGCATATTCGCATGCCGTGCATATCGCCGAGATTACCGTCGATACGCTGACCGGTGAGATCAAGGTAGACAAGGTCACGGTGGCGCAGGATGTCGGTCGCGTCATTAACCGCATGGGTCTGGAAGGCCAGATCGAAGGCGGCATCGCCATCGGCCTCGGCTACGCCTTAAGCGAAAACATGCGCATCGAAAAGGGCATGCTGACGAATCCCTGCTTTCGCGATTACAAGCTCATCACGGCGCCGGAGATGCCGTCGCTCGATATGCATTTCATCGAGAGCAATTGCGCCGAAGGACCCTACGGTGCCAAGGGCATCTCCGAGTTGCCGACCATCGTGATTGCGCCGGCCATTGCCAACGCCTTGTACAACGCGACCGGCGTGCGCATTTTCAATCCACCGATGTCGCCCGAGACCGTCGCGCGTGCCATCCACGAAAAAAGCAGGCCGGCAAGTAGATCGGCGTGAACGCGAATGAAGCTGCAATACTGCGCCTGGCTTCGGGACAGCATGAAATGCGACTCGGAACATGTCGCCCTGCCGAGCGAAGTCAATAACGTGGGCATGTTGCTCGACTGGCTTCCGACCCAGGACGAACGCTTCAAAAGCGCGTTTGAGTTCATCGACGTGGTGCTGGTCTCGGTCAATCGTCACTATGCGGATCGCGACTATCCCGTGCGTGACGAGGACGAGGTGATTCTGTCTCCACCCATTGCGGGCGGTTGAGCAGCGCAGCGTCGGGCTATTGATCAACTTACTGGAGTCAGCATGAAGCGACGCACCATCCTTTCCCTCGAACAGGCGCTATCGATGCCGTATGCCACCTTGCGTTTTGCGCAGCTTGGCTGGCGGGTCATCCGCATCGAATCGACGCCCAGTGGCGACGGGTTGCCGGGCGACCCCAACCGGTACATTGGTGCCAAGGTGGTGGATGACGACCGGCGCAGCTATTTCATCGCGCCGAACGTCGGCAAGGAAGCCATTGCGCTGAATCTGAAAGATCCGAAAGGACATGAGGTTCTGCGGCGACTCATCAAACAGTTGAATGTCGACGTCTTCTGCTGCAATACGGTGCCCCGGCGTTATGCCCAGCTTGGCATCGATTACGAAAGCCTCAGTGCCGTCAAGCCCGACCTGATCTGGGCCGGCATTTCAGCCATGGGACCGGCGTATCCGGATGCCCCCGGCTACGATCCGGTGATCCAGGCCATGGCCGGCTACATGGAACTGACCGGGCCGGCAGACGGTCCGCCGACCTTGACCGGCGTGCCGCTGATCGACCTCAAGGCGGGTGACGAAGTCTATGCCAATGTGATGCTGGCGCTGGCCGAGCGTGCCGAAACCGGTAAGGGCATGCGCATCGATGTGTCGATGCTGCAGGCGGCGGCATCCTGGCTCATCACGACGCTGCCGCTCGTCGATTTCGATTGCGCCCCGGCTGAAATTACGCGCTGCGGCAACGAGCATCGCAAGTTCATTCCAACCAATGTCTATCCGACGCGCGATGGCTTCATCTACATGGCGATCGGCAGTGACGTGCAGTGGCGGCGTCTGACCGAGATTCCCGCCTTTGCTCCGGTGGCCAATCCGCAACGCGCCACCAACGAAGGCCGCATGCGCGAGCGGGAGGCGATCCACGTCGATATGGCCAAGGTAACGCAGACTTTCTTGACCGAGGCGCTGAGTGCGGAATTTCGCCGTGCCACCATTCCGCATGCCCCGATACAGGACATTCCGGCGGTGCGGGACATGGCGGCGTTACGCGACAAACTTACCATGACGCGCACCCCTGCCGGCAAGCCAATCCGCATGCAGCCAGCCGCAGTCGAGATCGTAGAGGCACCTGGGGAGTTTTCGTTCCCCGCCAAGTACGGTCAGCATACGCTGGCGGTATTAAGCGAGGCTGGCTATGCGGGGGAGGAATGCCGGCATTTGATCGAGCAAGGAATCATCAACGGTTGAGTCGTTCTGATAACAATCTATTTTTCGTCATCAAGGAGAAGACACAATGAAACTAAATGGCATCTCGAAATTGCTGGGCGGTCTGTTGCTGGGGTTGTCGCTGACGGCTCAGGCGCAGATAAAAATTGGCGTGGTCACTTCGGCCACCGGACCGGCGGCCTTTGTCGGCATACCGCAGAAGAACACCATCGCTCTGCTGCCGAAGACGGTCGGCAACGTCAGCATCGAGTACCTGTTTTACGATGACGCGAGCGACTCGACCCAGAGCGTGACGGTTACCAAGAAACTGCTTAGCGAAAATATTGACGCCTTCATCGGCCCCTCTGCTTCGCCTGTTGCGATGGGTGTGCTGGGATTCTTGGCCGAAGGGAAGACGCCGATGCTGGCACCGGTTGGCACACCGGCGGTGGTGTTGCCGATGGATGACAAGAAGCGCTGGGTGTTTAAGACCCATCCCAACGATGACGTGATGGGCGATGCGCTCGTCGAGCACATGGTGAAGGCGGGTGTGAAATCCGTTGGCTTCATCGGTCGCAACGATCCCTATGGCGAAAGCTGGTTCAAGACCATGGAGCCGATGTTCAAGAAGGCCAATATCCAGCTTGTCGCCAATGAACGCTACAACCGTCAGGATACCAGCGTGACTGCACAGGCTCTGAAGCTGATCGCAGCCAAGCCCGATGCCATTCTGGTAGCCGGCGTTGCCGCCGATGCCGCCTTGCCGCATGGCCAACTGGTCGATTCCGGCTACAAGGGCAAGATCTACCAGACCCACGGCGCCGCCAGCCCGGCCTTCATCCAGATCGGCGGCAAGAAAGTCGAAGGTGCGATTGTGACTTCGCCCTGGTTGCTGGTTGTTGACGAGATCCCCGACGCGGTTTCCCTGAAGAAAGTGGCGGTGGGTTATGTCAGTGCCTACGAGAAAATGTATTCAAGCAAGCCGCCCATCTTCGGTGCCGGCGTCTATGACGCCAGCCTGCTGCTGCAAAGCGCGATTCCTGAAGCCTTGAAGAAAGCCAAGCCGGGCACAGTGGAATTCCGCGCTGCATTGCGCGACGCCCTCGAAGCCACCAAGGGCGTGGTGTGCAGCCAGGGCGTTGTGAACATGTCCGCGCCGGATCACTCCGGCTTTGGTCAGCACGCGCGCGTGCTGCTGACCATCAAGGACGGCAAATTCACCACGCTAAAGAATTGATTGCGTTCAAAGCCGATGCATCGGCTTTGCTGCGCAAATAAATGAGGCCGCTTAAAGCGGCCTCATTGCGTTTGAGCGGCTACCCGAGAATTATTTCTTCTTGGCGGCTTTCTTGCCTGCGACGGCTGACTTGAAAGTTGCGCCTGCTTTGAACTTCGGAACTGTCGTTGCCGCAATCTTGAGTGTTGCACCGGTTTGCGGATTGCGGCCAGAGCGTGCGGCGCGCTTGGAAGCACTGAAGGTGCCAAAGCCAACCAGAGTTACTGAATCGCCCTTGGCGACTGCTTTAGTAACGGCACCGACGATGGCATCAAGGGCTTTCCCGGCGGCGGCCTTGGAAATGGCGGCTTCTTTGGCGGCGACTTCAATGAGTTCGGATTTGTTCATTTGATTTCCCTTTTGAAATTGATGAAAGCCTTACGGCTACGCGATTCTACCCTCATATCTCATACACGGACATTCCCTGCATGACCTGCTTCAGCGGCGCTAACCCTTGTGTCTCCTGACGTTGAAGCGTCCCTGATTGCGCGCCCAGTATAGAGAAAACTTGTATGAGCATCCATAGTTTTCCGGATTTTGCAAAAAATATTTTTCCGGGGGCCCGTCAGCGTCCTTTTACCGTGGCGGCGTCCTGACCGAAAAGGATGCGCTTGGATTCCTCGGAGACGGTCGGCGCAGCATTGATTTTCTGGGCAGCAGCATAGGCACGCTGGGTTGCCGGCCTTTCCCGGATGGCGTTGAACCAGCGCTGCAGGTTGGGAAAGTCGGCAAGTTCCTGGCGCTGGCGCTTGTGCGGCACGATCCAGGGATAGCAGGCCATGTCGGCAATGGAATACTCACCGGCGATGAATTCCCGATCGGCCAGGCGTTTGTCGAGCACGGCATACAGGCGGCCGGTTTCCTTGACGTAGCGGTCGATCGCATACGGAAGTTGCTCCGGCGCGTATTGCGTGAAGTGATGGTTTTGGCCCGCCATCGGCCCGAGTCCGCCCATCTGCCAGAACAACCATTGCAGTGCAGCATTGCGTCCGCGCAGGTCCTGCGGGATGAAGCGCTGCGTCTTGTCCGCCAGGTAAAGCAGAATGGCGCCGGATTCGAAAATCGACAGAGGTGCACCGCCATCGGCCGGCGCCCCATCGACGATGGCGGGAATGCGGTTGTTCGGAGAGATGCGCAGGAAATCGGGAGCGAACTGTTCTCCCTTGCTGATATTTACGGGAACGATCCGGTACTCCAGGTTCGTTTCTTCGAGGAACATGGTGATTTTGTGGCCATTCGGCGTGGTCCAGTAGTAAAGGTCTATCATGACATCTCCATTTTTATTTTCCGGAAGACCGGGATTGCGGGTCAGAACGGCCAGGCACCGGAACGCAAGAACTGGAACAGAAAATAGGCGCCGCTGAGCATGGTGACGTACACCAGGAGGTCGGCAAGTCGACTGGTCTTGCCGGGCTCCAGCCCGCCGCGCATGAAAAGCCAGATCAGCAACAGCGTGCCGCCAACAGTCGGGATCGCCAGAATCGGGTGGCGTAATTCCGCATTCCAGACCACCCCCCAGAGCTGTTCTATCCAGCCCTTCTCGCCGAAGGCGCTCCACGTCAGACCGATCAGGCCAATCAGCACCAGCGTGAAGCACAGGAAGCTCCAGGTTTCTTTCAGGATGCCTTGCATGGCAGTTCTCCCCGAAACTCAGGCACAGTGCAGCGAAGTTTATTCGATAAACGCGTTGAGCAGGTTGGGCGGCTTACCGCCGCTCAGGGCGGTGATCAGGTTGTCTGCTGCAAGCTGCGCCATTTTCATGCGTGTTGCCGAGGTGGCCGATCCGATGTGCGGTGTCAGCACCACATTGTCGAGTGTCAAAAAGCGCGGATCGAGTGCTGGCTCGCCTTCAAAGACATCCAGTCCGGCGCCGGCAATACGGCGCGCTTGCAGTGCTTCGATCAGCGCCGCATCATCGACGATGCCGCCGCGCGCAACGTTGAAAAGATGCGCCGTGGGTTTCATGAGGGCTAGTTCGGCGGCGCCAATCGCGTGGTGGGACTGCGGCGTATACGGCAACATGAGCACAACAAAGTCGGCATTGCGCAGCAATTCATCCTTTGCCAGCCAAGTTGCGCTGCATTCACGTTCGCTGTCTGCGGGCAAGCGTTGGCGGTTGTGGTAAATCACGCGCATCGAGAATCCCGCTGCGCGCCGAGCGATGGCACGACCAATGCGCCCCATGCCAAGTATGCCGAGCGTTGCGTGATGTACATCGGTGCCCAGCCAGTCCTTGAATTTCCAGCCGTCCCAGAGGCCGGCGCGGACCCATTGATCGGCCGCCACGATGCGCCGTGCGCTCGCCAGAATCAGGCTCCAGGCGATATCCGCCGTCGTGTCGTCGAGCACTCCCGGTGTGTTGGTGGCCATCACGCCGGCACGCGTGCAGGCTTCCAGGTCGAAGTTGTTATAGCCGACAGCGCTGTTGCAGACGGCCTTCAATTGCGGGCACGCAGCCAGAAGCGCTGCATCGATCCGGTCGGTCGGCATGGTTAGCGCGCCAGCCTTGCCGGCAAGGCGCTCGATCAGTTTCTGCGGTGGAAGTGGCGCATCGGCCGCGTGATAATCGACTTCGAAGTGTTGGCGCAAGCGATCTACTACCGGCTCGAACACTGCGCGCGTCACCAATACCTTATGCATGGGCCTTGGTCTTGTAAGCCGATTGCTCAATTACCGGCAACATGGAGCAGCATGCATTGCCGGATCGTTGCGGTGCTTGGACGGTAAAAATAGCCGACCAGAAGGGGAGAGCTAACGGCAACTCTTACTAGCCGCCGCGCTCTCACCCGTATTAACGACATGACTTGGGGTTACTTGAATCGCTTGCGCGCGGAAAATCCAAACGGGTTCTGCGGAATATCAGCCCGAGACAGCGGCTTGGCTCAGGATTTGGCAGTATCTGATGCAGGCTTGCTTCCCGAAGCATTGCCATTGCATGAAAAAACGAGTTCCTTCTCATCCTCACCATAGCTGCGGGAATTGGATTTTTCGAGCACGGTATAGCCGGCATGCTTGCAAACTGCTCCGGCCTTTTCGAGACAGGGCCCCCAATTTACGGCGCGACACGAAGCGACATAGGCGGTGCGACCGTCCTTGTAATAGATCTCGCTGGGCTGGGAGTTGGCGAAAAATGCGGCCGGCGCGGCGCAAGCCGCAGTCAGGCTCGTCGCCGCCAGCAAAAGTATCGTTTGGGGAAGTTTCATCGGATGTGTGTGAAGTTGGTGGTGGGTGCTAACGGGCTCGAACCGCTGACATTCGCCGTGTAAAGGCGACGCTCTACCAACTGAGCTAAGCACCCGCTTGTTTTGCTAACAGCCAAGTCAGATGCTGACCCCGGCAGAACAGCGGCAAAGTTAATTCTAATTGACCGCGTCCTTGAGGGCTTTGCCTGCTCTGAACTTCGGCGTCTTGGCTGCCTTGATCTTGATCGTTGCGCCGGTGCGCGGGTTTCTACCCGTGCGTGCGGCGCGCTTGCCCACGTAAAACGTGCCGAAGCCTACCAGCGTGACCAATTGGCCTTTCTTCAGGGAAGTTTTGACGGCGCCGATCGCAGCTTCCAGCGCACGGCCTGCGGCGGCTTTGGAAATGTCGGCTGATTTCGCGATCTGATCTATCAGTTCGGATTTGTTCACTTGAGTCCCCTGTGGTGTGTGATGAGGAATGGACTTGCCAGTTGTTTCATGCAAATTTCGTGATGCCGATAATTTCTGCCAGCATTTTATAGCAAGCCGCAAAGCCTTGTGTCAAGTGGTTTGCGCGGCTGTCGCGAAAAGCGGGCTGAAAGAAAAAACGCACACTGCAACAGTGTAATGTGCGCTGCCGGAACGCAAAAAAAACAAATCAGTGCGTAACGATTCCTGTCGCGGGCGGTTCTTCTGTCGCCAAGGGAACTTCTTCTATCGGAGCGGCTGGCGCATCCACGAAAGGTTCCGGCATCCGTTCCAGAGCGAGCTCCAGTACCTTGTCGATCCACTTGACCGGGATGATCTCGATGCGGTTTTTGATGCTTTCCTGGATCTCGGCCAGATCCTTGACGTTCTCTTCGGGAATCAGGGCTGTGCGGATACCGCCGCGAACGGCCGCCAGCAACTTTTCCTTGAGACCGCCGATCGGCAGAATTTCGCCACGCAAGGTAATTTCGCCGGTCATGGCGACATCGGCGCGCACCGGTATGCCGGTCAATACGGATACCAGGCCAGTCGCGATAGCAGCGCCTGCAGAAGGACCATCCTTGGGGGTGGCGCCTTCGGGTAGGTGAATATGCAGATCGCTCTTTTGATAAAAATCCTCAGCGATGCCGAACTGCTTGCTGCGTTTTCTGACTACGGTTAACGCGGCCTGGATCGATTCCTGCATTACTTCGCCGAGTTTGCCGGTGGTCATGGTCTTGCCTTTACCGGGAACCACCACTGCTTCGATGGTGAGCAACTCGCCCCCCACCTCGGTCCAGGCCAGGCCTGTGACCTGGCCGATCTGGTTCTCCTTCTCGGCAATACCAAATGAATAACGCCTGACACCGAGATACTTGGCGAGATTCTTTGCGTTGACGACGACCTTGCTTTGGCGTTTGCGCAATACCAGCGCTTTCACAACCTTGCGGCAGATCTTCGAGATATCCCGCTCCAAGGCGCGCACGCCAGCCTCGCGGGTGTAATAACGAACGATGTCGCGCAGCGCTTCCTCGGTGATCGCCAATTCTGTTTTCTTGATGCCATTGTTTTTGATCTGCTTGGGCAACAGGAAGCGCAATGCAATGTTGACCTTTTCATCTTCTGTGTAGCCGGAGAGACGGATGACCTCCATGCGATCCAGCAATGGCGCGGGGATATTGAGCGTGTTGGCCGTGGCCACAAACATCACGTCGGAGAGGTCGTACTCGACTTCTACGTAGTGATCGACGAAAGTTGAATTCTGCTCGGGATCGAGTACTTCGAGCAGAGCAGAACTCGGGTCACCGCGGAAATCCTGCCCCATCTTGTCGACTTCATCGAGCAGAAACAGCGGATTCCTGACGTTGACCTTGGCCATATTCTGCAGAATCTTGCCGGGCATCGAGCCGATATAGGTGCGCCGGTGACCGCGAATTTCCGATTCGTCACGCACCCCGCCGAGCGACATGCGCACGAACTTGCGGTTGGTGGCTCTTGCGATGGATTGACCAAGCGAGGTTTTGCCAACGCCGGGTGGCCCTACCAGGCAGAGGATCGGCGCCTTGAGCTTGTCGACGCGCTGCTGCACGGCGAGATATTCGACGATGCGTTCTTTAACCTTGTCCAGCCCGTAGTGGTCCTTGTCGAGAATTTTCTCGGCAGCGCCGAGATCCTTGCCGACGCGGCTTTTCTTTTTCCACGGCAGGCCGACCAGGGTATCAATATAGTTGCGCACGACGGTGGCTTCGGCCGACATCGGCGACATCAGCTTGAGCTTCTTGAGTTCGGCTTGTGCCTTGGTCAGTGCCTCCTTGGGCATGCCGGCGTCCTTGATCTTCTTCGCCATCTCGTCGAGTTCGGCACCTTCCTCGCCCTCACCGAGCTCTTTCTGGATCGCCTTAACCTGCTCATTCAGGTAGTACTCGCGCTGGCTTTTCTCCATCTGGCGTTTAACGCGGCCACGGATACGCTTTTCAACCTGGAGGATGTCGAGTTCGGCTTCGAGTTGGGAAAGCAGTTTTTCGAGTCGCGTCGTGACGTCAAAAATTTCCAGCACTTCCTGCTTTTGTTCCAGCTTGAGCGGCAAATGGGCCGCGATGGTATCGGCCAGGCGGCCAGCATCTTCGATGCCCGCCAGCGAAGTGAGAATTTCCGGCGGAATCTTTTTGTTGAGTTTTACGTACTGGTCGAATTGCGCCAGGATGGCGCGACGCATGGCCTCGACTTCATTATTGATGCCATCACCCAATGGTACCGGGAATACGTCTGCAACAAACAGGCTGCGCCGGTCTTCGATGGTCTCGATGCGGGCGCGCCGCATGCCCTCGACCAGCACCTTGACTGTGCCATCCGGCAGTTTGAGCATTTGCAGAATATTGGCGATGCAGCCGATGCGGTACATGTCTTCGCTGTCGGGCTCATCCTTGGCGGCAGATTTCTGCGCCACCAGCAAAATATTTTTGCCGCTTTCCATGGCGGTTTCGAGTGCCTTGATCGATTTCGGTCGCCCCACGAACAGCGGGATGACCATATGGGGGAAAACCACGACATCTCTCAGCGGTAGCAAGGGTAGTTCAAGTTTTTCCGCGGGAAGATCCAATTCGCTCGACATGGCGATATCCTTCTTTAGTGATGTTATTCCGCACACAGTTTGGGGCGAAATGCGTTAATTCAAGCGCTTTGTTGGCATGCGGTGGCCACTTGCGCGGCGTTGGCGGAGGTTGGAGAGGTGATCAGTTTACCCGCGTTCGGTGCCGGGTGTTAGCTGGAGCTGGCGACTTTGGGTTGGTCCGCATAGATCAGCAACGGCGGCGTGCCATTGTCGATCATGCCTTCGTCAATCACGACTTTGGTGACGTTTTCCGTGGTCGGCAACTCGTACATGATGTCGAGCAGTATGTTTTCCAGAATCGAACGCAATCCGCGAGCGCCGGCCTTGCGCTTGATGGCCTTGCGCGCGATGGCCTGAAGTGCGCCGGGGCGGACTTCCAGTTCAACCCCTTCCATCTGGAACAGTTTGTGATACTGCTTGATCAACGCGTTTTTCGGTTGGACGAGTATTTCGATCAGCGCTTCTTCATCCAGCTCCCTGAGCGTTGCCACGACGGGCAGACGACCGACGAACTCAGGAATCAGACCGAACTTGATCAGATCCTCGGGCTCGACGCCCTTCAGGGTCTCGGAAATATCCTTGGTATCGCGGCTTCTTACCTCGGCATCGAAGCCGATACCGCTTTTCTCGGAACGGTTGAGGATGACCTTGTCGAGACCGTCGAATGCGCCGCCGCAGACGAAGAGGATGTTGGTGGTATCGACTTGAACGAAGTCCTGGTTGGGATGCTTGCGTCCGCCCTGCGGCGGAATTGCGGCGGTGGTGCCTTCAATAAGCTTGAGCAGCGCTTGCTGGACGCCCTCGCCCGACACGTCACGGGTGATTGACGGGTTGTCCGATTTGCGCGAGATCTTGTCGATCTCGTCGATGTAGACGATGCCGTGCTGCGCCTTTTCGATTTCGTAGTCGCACTTCTGCAGAAGCTTCTGGATGATGTTCTCGACATCCTCGCCGACATAGCCGGCTTCGGTCAGCGTCGTGGCATCGGCCATCACGAAAGGTACGTTGAGCAAGCGGGCCATGGTTTGCGCCAGCAGGGTCTTGCCCGAGCCGGTCGGTCCGATCATGAGGATGTTGCTCTTGGCCAGTTCGACCTCGTCGCTGTTGTGCTTGGCGAGATGGCGCAGACGCTTGTAGTGGTTGTATACGGCGACGGCGAGAACGCGCTTGGCGGATTCCTGGCCGATCACATATTGATCGAGAATGGCGCAAATTTCCTTGGGTGTCGGCAGCTCGGCTTTGCCGAGCTTGTGCGAACCCTGTTCGCTGGCCGCCTCGTCGCGCACGATGTCGTTGCAGAGTTCGATGCATTCGTCGCAAATGAATACCGAGGGACCGGCGATAAGCTTCTTCACCTCGTGCTGGCTTTTCCCGCAGAAGGAACAGTAGAGCAGTTTTTCCGAGCCCGATTTCTTTTCCGTCATTTGCTTGTCTCCCTGACTGCCTTACTTTGTGCCCTTGTCCTTCTTGGCAATCTCGGCGCGGCTATCCAGAACCTTGTCGATGATGCCGTATTCCTTGGCTTCAGTCGCCGAAAGAAAATTGTCGCGGTCCGAGTCGCGTTCGATGCGTTCGATCGGCTGTCCGGTATGTTTGGACATCATCTCGTTCAAACGCTGTTTGGTGAACAGGATTTCCTTGGCGTGGATTGCGATGTCGGAGGCCTGCCCCTGGAATCCGCCCATTGGCTGATGAATCATGACGCGCGAATTGGGCAGGCAGTAACGCTTGCCTTGGGCTCCGGCCGTCAGCAGGAAAGCCCCCATGCTTGCGGCCTGACCGATGCAGAGCGTCGACACATCGGGCTTGATGAATTGCATGGTGTCGTAAATCGACAACCCGGCGGTGACTGAACCGCCCGGAGAGTTGATGTAGAAATGAATGTCCTTGTCGGGATTTTCCGATTCCAGGAAGAGCAGCTGTGCCACTACCAGATTGGCGGTTGCGTCATTCACGGGGCCGACCAGGAAGATCACCCGCTCGCGCAACAGGCGGGAATAGATGTCGTAGGCGCGTTCGCCGCGGCCACTGGTCTCGATCACCATGGGCACCAGGCCGAGCATGCTCGGATCCCAATCGGTGCCACCCTGGGTGCGGCCCTGCCGACTCATCGTGCTCATGCTCTGTTCCCCATCAATTCATCAAAAGCCATCGGCTTTTCCTCTACCTTGACGTTGGCAATGACCCAGTCTACGACGTTGTTTTCCACGACCAGCGCCTCGGCTTCCGAAAGACGCTGCGGCTGGGAATAATACCAGCGCACGACTTCAGAAGGGTCTTCGTAGGTGGCGGCAAATTCGTCGACTACGGCGCGAACCTGTTCCGGCTTGGCAAACAATTGCTTCTCCTTGACCAGCGCCGAGAGTATCAGTCCGAGGCTGACCCGTCGTTTGGCCTGCTCGGTGAACCAGAGCGGCTCAATCGGCACGTTCTTGGTGGACATACCGCGTGCTTCCATATCCTGCATGGCTGCTTCGGCCATCTGGCGCGATTCGATCTCCACCAGGGATCTCGGTATTTCGATAGGATTAACGCTGAGCAGTTTATCCATGACCTGATTCTTGAGACGCGCCTGTAGTCTGCGTTTCACTTCACGCTGGAGATTCTCCATGACTTCTTCGCGCATTTTGGCGATATCGCCATCGGCGATACCGAGCGACTTGGCGAATTCGGCGTCGACTTCCGGCAAGCATGGTTCTTCCACTTGTTTTAGCGTGACTTCAAACTGAACGGTCTTGCCGGCCAGCTCTTTGGCGTGATATTCCTCAGGAAAGGTCAGGTCGAAAGTCTTGGTTTCGTTCAGGGCCATGCCGTTGATGGCTTTCTCGAACTCCGGGAGCATCTGGCCGTTGCCCAGCGAGATGGTAAAGTCCTTGCCTTCTCCGCCGGGAAACACTTCGCCGTCCTTGCGTCCCGTAAAATCCACGATCACTTTGTCGCCATCGGCAGCCGGACGTTCGGCTTTGACGAAAATAGTGCGCTGCTTGCGCAGGACATCGATGGTTTTTTCCAGCTCGGCGTCGGAGACGGTCAGCACCGGCTTTTCCAGTTCTTCACCGGAGACATCGCCGAGTTTGATTTCCGGATAGACCTCAAATATTGCAGAGAATTGGAGCTTGGTCGTGTCATCGCCGACCTTGGGCTCGATGCGCGGATAACCAGCAATGTGCAGTTTTTGCTCCCGCACCATCTCGCCGAAAGTCTTGTCGACGGCTTCTCCGATTGCTTCCGAGCGCGCCTGGTGTCCATATTGCTGGACCACCATCTTGAAGGGTACTTTGCCGGGGCGAAAGCCGGGCATTTTTGCGGTACGGGCGAAATGCTTGAGGCGCTTGTCGACGTCTTGATCGATATCGGCCAGGGGAATGCTCATCTCCAGGCGGCGCTCCAGTGAGCTGATGGGGGTATCGGCTGGGGTGCCAGCGGTGGTGTTGCTTTCCTCGGTTGTCTGCATGAAAGATTCCTGAGTTACAGAGTGATTGCTATGGGAGATAGGCGTGCGACAGCCTTGATCGTCGATGAGTTTCGGAGGCGAATTGTAGCATGAGCGGCTTGGCTCCCGAGCCGCCCGGCAGCAGAGATATCCCGACCTGCCGGGGTATAATTCGAGCCTCCGGAAAATCCACGGCCGGTACTTATCATGCCCGAGATCATCAAGCTGCGCGGTGGTGCCGCGTTCTCCGCCAGTCGCATTTCCCGCATTTGCGAGCAGGCGCGCAGCGTGGTTCCGGACCTCAGGCAACTGGCCGCCGAGCACTGGTATTTCGTCGAATTGAAAACGACGCTGAATCCAGTCGAGCGCGACCGTCTGGAGCGATTGCTGGGCATTCCCGCGTCTTTGCCGCCAATGCCACAGTTGCCGGCTGACGCGCTGCTGTTGGTGACACCGCGCCTGGGAACGATTTCCCCGTGGTCCACCAAAGCCACCGAAATCGCCAGGCAGTGCGGATTTGCGAGTGTAGTGCGGATCGAACGCGGCACAGCTTTTTATGCCGATTGCCAGGGTGAGCGCACGCAATTAGCAAGCAAGCTGCATGACCGGATGACCGAGTCGGTGCTGGCGAGTTTCGACGAAGCCGCAGCGCTGTTCCGGCATGTTGACGCGCAGCCATTGCTCTATGTCGATTTGCTCGGGGGCGGTCGGAACGCGTTGATCGAAGCCAACCAGACTTTGGGGCTGGCATTGTCCGCCGATGAAATCGATTACCTCGACGAGAACTTTCGTCGCATCGGACGCAACCCGACGGATGTCGAACTGATGATGTTCGCCCAGGCCAACTCCGAACATTGCCGGCACAAGATTTTCAACGCCAACTGGGTTGTCGATGGCGAAGCGCGTGCCGAAACCCTGTTCGGCATGATTCGCGAAACCCATCGGGCGCATCCGCGGGGCACCGTCGTTGCGTATGCCGACAATGCCTGCATCATCGAGGGCTCACGCTGGGCGCGGTTCTATCCCGGTGCGGACGGTGAATATGGCTATCGCGAAGAGTTGACCCATATTCTTGCCAAGGTCGAGACACATAACCACCCCACAGCCATTTCACCCTTCCCAGGAGCGGCTACCGGGGCGGGTGGCGAGATTCGCGATGAGGGTGCCACCGGGAGGGGCGCCAGGCCGAAGGCAGGGCTGTGCGGATTTTCAGTTTCCAATCTCGAGATCCCTGGCTTCGAGCAGCCTTGGGAAACGGCCAGCAAAGCCTATGGCAAGCCGGAACGGATTGCCTCGGCGCTCGACATCATGGTCGAAGGACCGATCGGTGCCGCGGCTTTCAACAACGAATTCGGACGACCGAACCTGACCGGCTATTTCCGCAGCTTCGAGCAGCGGGTCGGCGGGGAAATGCGCGGCTACCACAAGCCGATCATGGTGGCCGGCGGCATCGGTAACATCGCCGCGCGCGACGCCTTCAAGAAGAAATTTCCTTCCGGCACCTTGCTGATCCAGTTGGGCGGCCCGGGCATGCTGATCGGCTTGGGCGGCGGCGCTGCTTCTTCGATGAGCACGGGAAGCAATACCGCCGACCTCGATTTCGCTTCGGTGCAGCGCGGCAATCCGGAAATGCAGCGGCGTGCCCAGGAAGTCATCGATCGCTGCTGGCAAATGGGCGACGGCAACCCGATTCTGGCGATACACGATGTCGGTGCCGGTGGCATCTCGAACGCCTTGCCGGAACTGGTTCATGACGCCGGTTGCGGCGCCCGCTTCGAGTTGCGTCAGGTGCCATCGGAAGAGCCCGGCATGTCACCACGGGAAATCTGGTCCAACGAGGCTCAGGAACGCTATGTGCTGGCGCTGGCGCCGGAGCGTCTCGCCGAATTCGAGGCCATGTGTGTGCGCGAACGCTGTCCTTTCGCGGTCCTTGGATCCGCCACCGCCGATGGTCAATTGGTTGTGCATGACGCGCATTTCGACAACGATGCTGTCGCCATGCCGATGGAGGTTCTCCTCGGCAAGCCGCCGCGCATGCAACGCCAGGCGGTGCGCCAGCCCCGCCAGACAGCGGCGCTTGATTTGTCGAGCGTCGCTTTGGCCGAGGCCGCTTTGCGCGTATTGCGGCTGCCGTGCGTGGCCTCGAAGAATTTCCTTATCACGATCGGCGATCGCAGCGTCGGCGGCATGACCGCGCGCGACCAGATGGTCGGTCCCTGGCAGGTGCCTGTCGCGGACTGCGCGGTGACTGCCGCCGGTTTCGACAGCAACTGCGGCGAGGCTTTCGCGATGGGAGAGCGAACTCCTCTGGCGCTGCTCGACGCACCGGCTGCCGGACGCATGGCAGTCGGCGAAGCCATCACCAATCTTGCCGCCGCCGCGATTGCCGATCTCGGACTGGTAAAGCTTTCCGCCAACTGGATGGCGGCCGCTGGGCACGGCCAGGAGGATGCTGCGCTATTCGATACGGTACAGGCCGTCGCCCTGGATTTTTGCCGAACGCTGGGGCTCAGTGTTCCGGTGGGCAAGGATTCCCTGTCGATGAGGACATCCTGGGTGGATGGTGCCGAGCAAAAGCAGGTGATCGCGCCGCTGTCTCTGATCATCAGTGCGTTCGCGCCATGCAATGATGTGCGGCGCACGCTCACGCCGCAATTGCAGACTTCCGCAGGGGAAACCGAACTGTTGCTGCTGGACCTGGGTGCCGGCCGCAATCGCCTCGGTGCTTCCGCCCTGTCCCAAGTCTACGGCATGCTCGGCGACCGGGTGACGGACGCCGATGCCGAGTTGCTCCTTGGTTTTTTCAGTGCCATTCAGCGCCTGAATCGGGATGGCTTGATCCTGGCTTATCACGATCGATCGGATGGCGGGCTGTTCGTCACCCTGTGCGAGATGGCGTTTGCCGGGCATGTCGGCCTTTCGCTGGATTTGTCGGTGCTGCCGGCACTGGACAGGAAGGACATTCTCTCCGAACAAATTTTGGCGGCGCTGTTCAACGAAGAACTCGGCGCCGTCATCCAGGTGCGCTGCTCGCAGCGGGATGCGGTCATGCACATTTTGAACGAGTGCGGCGTGGGGCGGGTTTGCCACCCATTAGGCAGCCTCAACGCGCTGGATCGTGTCGCCATCACCCATCACGGCAGGGAAATTTTTTCCGCAAGCCGCGTCGAGTTGCAGCGCGCCTGGAGTGAGACCAGCTACCGGATTGCCCGCCTGCGTGATGATGCTGCTTGCGTCCAGGAAGAATTCGATGCGCTGCTCGATGCAGACGATCCGGGGCTTTCGGTGCAACTGACCGGCAATGTTGTTGCCGCGCCGTATGTCAATCGTGGTGCGGCGCCGCGCATCGCAATCCTGCGCGAGCAGGGCGTCAACGGTCATCTGGAAATGGCGGCCGCGTTTCAGCGTGCCGGATTTGCCGCTTGTGACGTGCACATGAGCGACCTGCAAGCCGGCCGTCATGATCTTGCCAATTTCCAGGGGCTTGCCGCTTGCGGCGGCTTTTCCTACGGCGACGTGCTCGGTGCAGGGCAGGGCTGGGCAAAGTCAATATTGTTCAATGAACGTTTGCGCGCCGCGTTTGCCGGATTTTTTGCGCGGCCGGACAGTTTTTCGCTGGGCGTTTGCAACGGCTGTCAAATGATGAGTTGCCTGTCTGAACTGATCCCGGGGGCAGCGGCGTGGCCGACATTCCAGCGCAATCGAAGCGAGCAATTTGAGGCGCGTCTGGTCATGGTGGAAATTGTCGATTCGCCTTCCCTGTTCTTTGCCGGGATGGCCGGCAGCCGTTTGCCAGTCGTGGTTTCACATGGCGAGGGGCGCGCCGTGTTCGGCAAAGACACCTCGGCCGGAGGCGCAACCGCCATGCGTTACGTGGACAACCGCGGCAAGGTCGCTTCCTTGTATCCCGCCAATCCGAATGGTTCTCCTGCCGGGATCGCCGGTGTGACCACCGCCGATGGCCGCCATTCCATCATGATGCCGCACCCCGAGCGCGTGTTTCGTGCGGTGCAGATGTCCTGGCACCCGATCGATTGGCCGGAAAATTCACCTTGGCTGCGGATGTTTCAAAATGCGCGCGAGTGGCTTGGCTGAACAAAAAACGGGAGCCGCGGCTCCCGTTTCGGTTGGAATCCTGCGGCCCTAGTCGATCTTGGCCTTGCCCAGCAATTCCATCACATGCTTTTCCACCATTTGCTGTTGCAGACGCTGTGCCAGTTGCGGCTTGGCTTCATCTATCCCCGGCAGTTTCAATTCGCGCGAGTCCTCGAGAAGGATGACATGGAAACCGAAATCGGTCTTGACCGGAGTTTCAGTGAACTTGCCGCGCTCGAGCTTCACCATGGCATCGGAGAATGGCTTGACATAGCTTGAAGGTGCTGCCCAACCCAAGTCACCGCCACGTTCCTTCGAACCGGGGTCCTTCGACTGCTTGGCCAGATCCTCGAATTTTTCGCCTTTCCGCAGCTTGGCGATGATGTCGCGGGCATCGTCTTCCTTTTCGACGAGGATATGGCGTGCCTTGTATTCCTTGTTACCAAGCTGGAGCTTGATGTTCTCGTATTCCTTCTTGAGGGCGTCTTCAGAAACCGGGTGGGTGCGCAGATATTCACCCAGATAGGCGTTGATCAGCACGCTTTGGCGTGCCAGATCCATCTGGCCCTGGATGGTGGCCTTTTTGTCCATGCCTTTCTTTTGGGCTTCCTGTGAGATGATCTCGCGACGCACCAGTTCCTCGCGCACCGCCTTGCGCAGATCGTCTGTGTCGGGCTGACCCTGCGCGGTTTGCGCCGCAACCAGCGCTTCGGCACGAATCTTGGGAATGGGTTTGCCATTCACGCTGGCAATGGAGGCCGTTTTGGCGGCATCTTCCTTGGCAAAAGCGGAAGCAACGCTCAGTGCGGCGGCGAGTGCGACGAGTGAGCAGCGAAACAGGGCACGATTCATCGTTTTTCCTTGCAAGATCAGTCAGTTCGTTGGGGCGGGTGGCAATACGGCGCTGCAATACAGCAGGTGCCGTAGCACCGTCGAAGTGCATCATACACTATGCCATAGCGGGTGAGTAGGCCATCTATGTAACCAATTGATAACGCCCCTGCCTTTTCTCGACGTTACCGGCGCGGATCAGTCGCTCCAGATGCTTACCCATGATCGCAGCCTCGCCCCACTCGAAGAAAGCCCGCGGTTCACGCGGTTTGCGGTAGACGATGCTTGCTGCGACAATTTCCTCCAGGCTGCGGGGCTCAGCCCGCAGACAATCGAGCAGCTTTTGCTCGCGTTCGGCTATGACTGCCAGATAGCGGTCGAAAATTTCACCGGGAGGTTCTTCGAATATGCCGTGTTCATGGCTGGTGAGCCAGACTTGCGCCGGAATCCGGCGCAAACGCTCTACCGAAGCGATTGTCAGCTCGATCGATGAGTCGCGATCGCCGTACCAGGGACCGAAGCGCGTCAGGTCATAATCGCCCAGGAACAACACTGCCGGCTCGATGAAATAGAAGGCGAGATTGCCTGGCGTATGCCCCGGAACATGAATGACCTCGACCCGGCAACTGCCCAGATCGATGATTTGCCCGGGCTCGAAATAACTGCTGGCGCGGCGTGGCCGGAAGTGGAAGTCCTCGACCAGTATCTTGCGCCAGTAATCGCGAAATTCCTCCTTGTGGATGCCATACCAATCGAGGAAACGCTCCAGGCTGGCCAGCGGCTCTGCTTCAACCTGCATCTGCCGCAGCGGCAGGTCATCGAACAGGTCGATGCAGCCGAAATGATCTTCGTGCCAGTGGCTCAGCCAGACTTCCCGCACGCCGGGGCCGGCACGCAAGCTTCGATACCTGGCTCGATCGGCACCGGCATCGATCAGGACGCCCGCCGCCTCGATGTACAGTGAATTGGAGTGCGGATACTTCCCGGAATTGTTGCCGGGAATGAAACGCACCGGACCGAAGTTTTTCTCGTAGGACATGCGTGTTCCTGTTGGTTGGATTGACGATGGCAGGAGTCAATGCTCGGTCGATCTTGCCGCGATCTTGATCACCCGGTTTTTCCTGCGCTTGCCGAATACCTGCATTTCACACTTCTTGCAGTCAAAGCGCAGCAGCAGTCTGTCCTCTCCCTGAACCAGGGTCATCGGCTCGGGGTGCACATGGCTGACCTGCTTGGGGCACAGATTGAAGCTGTAGCGCAGGCAGTGTTTGGTGATCATCAAAGCGACTTCCCCGTCCTCACGGTTCGCCTCATAGGCGGCATCGATCAGGGTCACACCGTGCCGGGTATAGAAGCTGCGTGCCTTGGCATTGAGCACATTGCCAAGATAGGACAGCGCGCTTTCGGGATAGGGCGTCGGCAGATCGTTTGGCGGCCGCCGCAGCGGGCGACGGTAGGCGTTATGGCGTGATGTCATGAGTGATTCGACCGCATTCCGGCGCAGCGCGTTCAGTGTTGCCACTGACAAGTGCCAGGCAGTGCCGGTGTCGATCTCGATGGCGGCCGGTGTGAATATCGTCGCGCCGAGCTTGCCGAGTTGTTCGTGCAATATGGCGGTGGCGCGCACGCTGTTTTTCGCGACTTGCTTGGTGCAGGCGAGATGAGCCTCGGCCTGGATGCCTTCCTCGTCGGTCAGTTGCAACTGGAATCCGTCGGCAGTTTCCGTGAAGCGCATCTGCACGCCGATTCTTCGCTCCGCCGAGTCACCGGCCAGCAGCTTCTCGAAGGCATGATCGAGATTGCGGAAGATTTCCCTACCCGCAGCCGGCATCGGCGCATCGTCGGGAACCAGCAGTCGCCAGATGCTGCCGCGAGCTTCGGCGCGGTTGATGCGCAAGCCGAGCAGTTCGCCGTGCTCGTCGAAGAAGGCTATGCCATCGCCATTGTTCAGCAGGCTCGAACTCCGGACATCGATATGACCGATACCATGTCCGACAACGATGCCGATCGACGCTCCGGCAAACTTCGGCGTATCAAAGGCAGTGATGTCATCCTTGCGGCCGTTCACGAAATAGTCGGTGGCACCGCGATTGAATGTTTTGCCGGGGTCGGGCAGGAAGGCGTAAGTGCAGCGCCCCGCCGAAGCGCGGGCCATTCCCGGCGTGGCATCGATGATGCGGTCGAGCATCTGCCGGTAATGCGCGGTGACATTCTTGACATAAGCCATGTCCTTCAGTCGCCCTTCGATTTTGAAGGAACGGATGCCGGCATCGATCAGTGCCTGCAGGTTGGCGGACTGGTCATTGTCCTTGAGCGACAGCAGATGCTTGTTGCTGGCGATCAGCGTGCCGTCGGGCGCGGCCAGGGAGTAGGGCAGACGGCAGATCTGCGAACATTCTCCGCGGTTGGCGCTGCGTCCGGTCAGCGCATGGCTGATCGTGCATTGGCCGCTGTAGCTGACGCACAATGCGCCATGGATGAAGAATTCGAGCGTTGCTTCGGTTTGTGCCGAAATTTCCGCGATCTGTTTCAGGCTGAGCTCGCGAGCGAGCACCAGTTGTGAGAAACCGACACGTTCGAGAAACTGCGCTTTGGCCAGATCGCGGATGTCGGTCTGGGTGCTGGCGTGCAAGGCAATCGGGGGCAGATCGAGTTCGAGCAAGCCCATGTCCTGGATAATCAATGCATCGGCACCGGCCGTATAGACTGCGTGGGCGATCTGCGTTGCCGCTTCGAGTTCGTCGTCACGCAGGATAGTATTGAGGGCCACAAAAACCTGCGCCGAATAGCTGTGGGCAAATTTCGCCAGACGTTCGATAGCGGCGATGGAATTGCCGGCCGCAACGCGGGCACCGAAGGCAGGGCCGCCGACATAGACCGCATCGGCGCCATGGCGGATTGCCTCCATGCCGATGTCCGCGTTACGGGCCGGTGCGAGAAGTTCGATCTTGCTGGGCGATGCGAGCATGGGAAGGGCGAAGTGTTTCAGGGTGTGGCGCAGGGCGGAATTGTATTGAAATTATCTGTAGTATCTCAAATATTCGCCCAGCGTCATTCAGGGAACATGACGGGCAGGAAGAACAGAAGATGGCACTTAAACAGATTTGTACCCTGGCGGTATTGCTGCTGACAGTAATTTCACCGGCTGCATCCTCAGTGGAGAGGGCGACTTCCAGCGAGGTGCGGGGGCTGTGGGTTGACCACCGGGAGAGTGATCAGCGCAAGGTGGCCGTCTGGATCGAGGACTGCGAAAATCTATTATGCGGGCGCATCTACTGGCTGAAGAAGCCGCTGTCGGCCCGGGGGCAACCCAAGCGAGACAAGCACAACCCGGATGCCATGCTGCGCGATCGCCCGTTGTGTGGATTGAATATCCTGAGCGGTTTCCGGCGCTCGACCGAGAACACCTGGAGTGGCGGGCAAATCTACAATGCCAGTGACGGCCGCACCTTCAGCAGCACGATCAGCCTGGAGCATGATGGCTCTCTCAGGATCAGGGGATATGTCGGCATCTCGCTGTTTGGTAAGACCGTGGAATGGGTACGCCCGCAAGAGAACCTCGAGCGTTGTAGCTGATTTGCCGCGCGCAGCGGTTGGCCCGCCGCCCTGGTTGCGCATGGACCTGCGGCGGACCGAGTCAGTTTGCCGCGTACTTGTCGCCGCGAATCAGCAGCGCGATGCCCAATGAGGGCAATGCGGCAGCCACACAGGCGGCCACGCCAGCGCCGATCAGTCCCAACGATGATGTGAGCGCAACGAAGAGGGTCACATAGATGACAGCCGACAGCGCATACATGCGCAACACCGTGCCGGCATGGCCGATGGCATACGCTGCGGATCGCAGGGATGAGGTGGCCAGATCGAATGTCGCCGCCAACAGCATCAGAGTGAGCACCGGCGCTGCGGCCACAAATTTCTTGCCGACCAGCATCGCCAGCAGATCGACACCAAAGAGCAAGCTCGCCAACACAAACAACAGTCCGAATCCGCCGCCGAGCAAGGCAGTGCGATAGGCGATCAGGTTGAACGAGTCGCTGCCCTGGTGCCAGCTGCGGGTTAGGTCGGGAAAAACGACTTCCCGGATCAACCCGGCAGGCTTGGACAACACGCTGGAAATTTCGTGAGCCAGCCTGAGCAGGCCCGCTTCGGCTGGACCCAGCAGGTAGCCGGCGAGGACCGTGGCGAGGTGCTTGGGTACAAGATCCATGTTCGACTGCCAATAGGTGACCCATAAAAAATGGCGTAGTCCGGGAAACTCGGCAAGCTGCGCTTCGCAGTCCGATTCTCCCGGCGGTGGCGGATCGACGCGCCGCTTATATTCATGGCGGCCGCGCCAGCCGACGTAGAGATTTTCGCTGGCATAGGCAACCGCCAGAATTGCCACGAACACCGGCAGCGAGCCGTCCAGCCACCAGGCCGTCACCACGCCAACAAAGCGTATCGTCGGGCCTATCGTCATCTGCCTGCCCAGGATATCGAATTGATCGAATAGCCGCAGTATGCCCCTGGCATTGCTGTTGCCCGTGGTCAAAAGCACCAGGGTATAGGCGGAGAGCAGGATGGCATGGTCTGAACCGACACCCATCAGCGGTCCGGCCAGCGGCGACAGGATCAGGGCTATGGCTGTGGCGGCAAGGCAGGCATTACGGTCGACGCGGCGGCAAACGGCGATCAAGCGCCGCAGCGTCCGGGTATCACCGCTATCGTGGGCCGGTACGCCATAGCGGACAACCGCTTCGACAGACCGGAAATCGAGCAGGCCCCGCATGAGCAGGGTGTAGGCCTGAATCAGCACCACCAGGCCGAATTCGGTCGGTCCGAGCGCACGCGCCATCAGGGTGGTGGCGCCGAGCGCCAGCAGTGCGGCAATCCCGCGACCGCGCAGCAGGAAGCCAAAATTTCCAAGCACCCGGCGCATAGGGCCGTGCGCACGCCGGTTGGCACCAGATCCGCTCACGCGATTTCCCTCAGGGCATCGTCAAGCACTGCCTCGCATTAAGTTGCCGTGCGCAAGTCGGCAAATGCGGCGCACACGGCGTCGATTTGTCCGGAGGTGTGCGCCGCACTGACGCTGCAACGTATCAGCGAAACGCCGTTGGGCGTGGCGGGCGGCAGCATCAGGTTGACGTAAACGCCACGCTGCAGCAGATCACGCCAGAATCTCAGCGTTGCAATCTTGTCATCGAATACTACGGCGATCACCGGGCTGGGGAGGGCGCCCAGGGTGTAGCCCAAAGCCGCCAATCCGGCATGCAGGCGCTCGTAATTGTCGCGCAGACGCGCCCTGAGTTGCTGCCCGTCGGCGAGTATGCGCAGCGCCTGCCGGGTCGAGGCGATCGTTGCGGGTGACGGCGAAGCGGTGAAAATGTAGGGTCGGCTCGAGTAGCGCACGAGGTCGAGTTCAGGACGATCGCTGACGCAGAATCCGCCGGCGCCGCCCAGGCTCTTGCTGAAGGTACCGACAACGAAGTCAGCGTCCGCCATGACGCCCGCTTCTTCGATCAGGCCGCGACCGCGCTCGCCCAGCACGCCCAGTGAATGCGCTTCATCCACCAGCAAGTAGCCTCCGGACTCGCGCTTGACGTCGACGATTTCCTTGAGCGGTGCGCGGTCGCCCAGCATGCTGTAGATGCCTTCGATGATGATCAGCGTTTCCGCAGCGCGGGGGCCGAGCCGGCGCAGGCGTTTTGCGAGGTCCTCCACGCTGTTGTGGCGAAAGCGGATGACTTCGACACCGCTCATGCGGCAGCCGTCGTAGATGCTGGCATGGCAATCAGCATCGAGTAACACGACATCGCCCGGCCCGGTGAGTCCCGCCAGCAAGCCGAGATTGGCCTGATATCCCGTGGAAAACACGATGGCATCACGCACGCCGTAGAACGCCGCGAGTTCCTCCTCGAGGCGCCGGTGGCCGGAATAGCTGCCATTCGCCATGCGCGATCCGGTGGTACCGGTGCCTTCGGTGTCGAGCGCCCGGTGCGCTGCGGCGATGCACTCGGGATTAAATGTCAGACCGAGGTAGTTATTGGTGCCGGCAAGTATGGTGTGCCGTCCGTGAATGATTCCCTCGGTCGGCGAGACGATACGCTCGATTTCCACGCCGAACGGATCGATGCCGAGAGCGCTGAGCTCGCCTCTGGCAGCAGTCAGGCCGCTGAATTTGTCGAAGAGTCCCATCAGGCTTCACGCATGAGGTTTTCGATGCGCAGCGCCAGATCCTTGACAGTCTTGACGTCCGGAAGAATATTCACCGGTATCGAGATATCGAATCGATCCTCGACGTGCAGCAGCAGATTCATCACCTGCAGCGAATCCAGGTTGAGGTCACCCAGCATTTCGGTGTCTTCAGTGACCTCAAAGCGCCCCTGCGTGACCTTGGCCAATTCCCCGCAGATCTCCGCAAGGATTTGCGAGTACTCGAACATGCTATTCCCTGTCATGCTGTCAATTTATCCCGTCTGTGAACAATTCTTTATTCCGGGAACCCTTTCCCGTAGGTGCGGGTCAGTCCCATTTCGAGGCCGACGCTTGGCTGCCATCCAGTGGCGAGTGTAATGGCGCGATTATCGCATACCCAGTCGGGGTGCATGATTTCGCGCAGCTTGCCCGGCGTCAGCATTGGGGCATATCCGAACAGCCGGGCAGCGGTGAGATTGGTCACAGCGACCAAGTACAGGATGCTCACCGGAATCGGTATGCGGCGAACTTTGGCAGCTTTGCACAAGGACCGCCCGGCAAGTGTCAACACCGCATCCCAGGAATATCCTCCGGGCTGGCCGTCATCCAGTTCAAAAGTCTGTCCATACCCGGCATCGGCTTCCAGCCAACGCAGCACCGCCAGAGCCAGGTCGTCAACGTGAATCAGTGAAAAACGTCTGTTGGTGCCGGCGGGAAGCGGCGCGTAACCTTTGGCGATGCAGCGAAACAGTGGCAGCAGTTCGCGATCGTCCGGACCATACACAGCGGGAGGTCGCAATATCGTCCAGCGCAGGTTTTCCGACACGGCCTTGAGTTCGCACTCGCCGCGCCACTTGCTGCCGGCATAGTGCGACAGCAGGGGCATGCGTGCGGCCAATGATGAAATCAGCAACAAGCGTGGCACCTGCATCTGCTTCGCGGCAGCACGGGCGACGTTGCCGGTACCGACGGCGTTGACCGGGTCGAAGTCGGACTGTACGGCGCCACGCACGACCCCCGCGCAATGGATCACGGCATCTGTTCCCGCAACAAGGGTATTCAGTGCGGCTGCGTCGTTGAGGCTTCCCGGCAGCCATTCAACGCCGGGCAGACATGGCGGAATGCGTCCGCTCCTGGGACGATACAGGGCACGTACCTGCCAGCCAGCGCCGGTCAGGTATTTGAGCAAGGCTATGCCGATAAATCCGGTCGCTCCGGTCAGCGCCAATCGGGATGGAGCGATCAATTGTCCAATCCCCGGATGCGACGGTCTGTAGCTTGGGGGCCGGAGCCCGGATTGGCTGCCAGCAGCCTGAGACTATCGGCCGGCGGAGGCCATCGCCGGCCGGTTTTCCTGGGCAAGGTCCGGTGGGGTGACATTCAGCGCATCCCTGGCCTTTTGCTCGCAGCGCTTGAGATAATCTTCGCGCGATGCTGCCCGTGACAACTTGCCGGAGGAGGTGTGCGGCAACGTGTGCCGCGGAACGAACTCAATGACACAGGTGATGCCCAATTCGGCATTGATTTCGCGATGCAGGCGCTGGGTCAGGAGGCTAATTTCAGCCGGATCGCAGATGGCGGATTGCACGACCACCACGGCCATTTCTTCGTCGTCCTGGCCGATCACATAAAATGCCGAGGCATCCATGGCACGCAATTCGGGCTGGCGGCCGACAATGTGCTCGATGTCCTGAGGCCAGATATTGCGGCCGTTGATGATGATCATGTCCTTGTGCCGGCCGGTGACGACAATGTTGCCGTCGACCAGGTAGCCAATGTCGCCCGTATCCAGCCAGCCATCGGCAGAGAGCACCTGATGGGTTTGCTCCGGTTGTCCGAAATACCCGGTCATGAGGCTTGGTCCGCGAACCTTGATTCGTCCTACCTGCAGTTCCGGCAGTTTCCTTCCGTGATCATCGCAGATGGCCACTTCATGTCCCGGCAACTGCCTGCCGCAGCGCACGAAACCATTGACGCGGCCAGTCTCGGAACTGGCCGGGTTTATGCGCAGATTCTCCGTGAGGTGGTCGGCATCGATCCAGTCGACGACGATACCCTGCTGTAGCGGTGAAAAACTCACGGCCAGGGAGCATTCGGCCATGCCGTAGGAAGGGACAAAAGCGCGCGGGTCGAAGCCTGCCGGCGCCAGCAGCTTGGCAAAATGTTCTGGAATATGCACGCTGATGGGCTCTGCGCCGATGCCCGCGATGCGCCAGGAACTCAAGTCATATTGTGCGACATCCTCGGGTCGGATGCGGCGCGCACAGAGTTCGTAACCAAATGGCGGACTGAAAGCGATGGTCGCCCGCGAACTGGTCATCAATTCCAGCCAGCGCCGGGGGCGCATGGCGAAGTCGCGCGTATCCAGATAATCGATCGAGCGCTGCGTGACCATGGGGGCCAGCATGAAACCGACCAGGCCCATGTCGTGATAGAACGGCAGCCATGAAACGCAGCGGTCATCCGGCCGAACGCACAGTCCGTGATTGACCACGCCAGACAGGTTGCTGAGCACCGCTGCCTGCGTGATTGTGACACCGCGGGGAAAGCTGGTGCTCCCGGAAGTATATTGCAGATAAGCAATTTCACGAGGCTCGCTGCGCTGCAGCATGGCGTTTGACTCAGGCAACTCGTCGAATTCGGCTGGTGTACCCCGAAACCTTAACGTGATGCCTTCGGTTGCCTCGCGCAGGAAACCCATGAACTGGCTCGACGCCGCGGCTACCGAAGCGCCACAGCCGAGCAGCAACCCGCGCAATTTGCCAACGTAGGACGAGTGGCCGCCAAGATTGACCAATGAGGGTAGGGCCACGGGCACCAGTCCGGCATATTGACAGGCGAAAAAGAAACGCAAAAAGTCAGGGTTGGTTTCCGCTACCACGGCGACCCGGGCGCCCCGCGCGAGACCAAGGCCGGTCAAGCGTCGAGCCAGCGTCTGGGCCTGTATGCGAAGCTCCCGGTAGGGCAAAACCGCTCCAAGCTTGCCCTTGCCAGTGTAGAAGTTGGCGCCTGTTTTTCCTTCTGCCGCATAATCCAGCGCATCGGCCAAAGTGCCGAAATCTGCAAGTCGCAGGGGCAGCACATTTTCTGTCGGGGTGGGCGACAAAACGGATTGAACATCTGGCAACGGATTCAATTCGGTCCTCTTATATGCTTGCAACGGTGCGTGCCGCTTCAACAGCCCACACCGGGACTTTTGTACGGGACGAAGTATGTAACAAATTGTATTATAATTTTGAAACTTTTGCGGCACCGTTTTAAGCAAGTTTTCTCCTGCTTTTCTCGAAGCCATGCCAATTTGCCGGTACTGCCCGGTACTGGGACAGACGAACCAGCCGTATGCAAGTGATATGAATTCTGTTTCGAACGGCCTTGATTCGCTGCGCATCGTTCCAGTTGGCGGAAGCGCCGATTTCAAAAAGTTCCTCGCTATTCCCGATGCCATGCTCGGATCCGATCCGGTCTGGATCCCTCAGTTGCGGCTGGAACGGCAGATGCATCTTTCCGAGCGCATGAACCCGTATTTCCAGCACGCTCGCTGGCAGAAATGGATTGCCTGGCGCGGTCAGCGTGCGGTAGGACGAGTCAGTGCCCAGATTGACGAACTCCATTTGGAACGGTATCGCGATGCAACCGGTTTTTTCGGCATGCTGGATGCCGAAGATCAAGACGAAACCTTCCGCGCGTTGCTTGGAGCCGCCGAGCAGTGGTTATGCGAGCAGGGCATGCGGCGCGTGCGCGGCCCCTTTAATTTGTCGATCAACTCCGAAACCGGACTGCTGGTGGAGGGGTTCGACACCCCGCCCATGGTCATGATGGGGCATGCGCGACCCTACTACGGCGAGCATCTCGAGCGATGCGGTTATCAAAAAGCCAAGGACATGCTGGCGTACATGGTTGCGCCGGATTTTCCGGCGCCGCCGGTCATGGAGCGGCTGGCAAAGCAGGTCGGGAAGCGCGCAACGGTGCGCCAGATCGACCCGAAACGCTTTGGCCAGGAAATGTCCTTGTTGCGCGACATTTTCAACGATGCCTGGTCGGAAAACTGGGGTTTCGTGCCCTTTACCGATGCCGAATTCCGCGACATGGGCCACGCCCTGCGGGTATTGTCCATGCCGGACCTGATCCAGATTGCCGAAGTTGATGGCGAGGCGGCTGCCTTCATCGTTGCCGTCCCGAATATCAATGAAGCCATCCGCGGGCTGGATGGCAAACTGTTCCCGACCGGCTGGCTGAAGCTGCTCTGGCGCCTCAAGGTTCGGCATCCCATGTCAGCCCGCGTCCCCCTGATGGGTGTGCGCCGCAAGTTCCAGCATACCCGGCTCGGCCCGGGCCTGGCTTTTCTGGTGATCAATGCCGTACGGGCGCAATTGCACCGGCGCGGTGCCAGAGACATCGAACTGTCCTGGATACTCGAGGACAATGACGGCATGCGCAGCATCATCGAACTGATCGGTGGGCGCGCCTACAAGCGCTACCGGGTATATGAACGACTCTTGTCGTGACTGACCAGGCGCCAGGATTCAACGCCATCGTGCTGGCTGCCGATCGCGGGCGGAATGACCCGGTGGCTGTCGCTGCAGGGGTTCCGGCCAAATGCCTGACGCCCATCGCCGGCAAGCCGATGCTCATGCGCGTGCTGCAAACGTTGCGCCAGGACAAGCGCTTGGGCCGCCTGCTACTCTGCGGACCGAAGGCCGAGGCGCTTGAGAAATCGCCGGAACTTCGCCAGGTGGTGTCCGGCGGAATCGTTCAGTGGATTGAATCCCAGGCCACGCCCAGTCGCAGCGCCGCTGCTGCCTTGGCAGTCCTGCCCGATGACCTGCCGGTGCTGTTGACGACGGGCGACCATGCATTGTTGAGTCCGGACATGTTGCGGCATTTTCTGGACCGGGCCGCGGCCACCGAATGCGATGTTGCTTTTGCCCTGGCGCCTTATGAACTGGTGCAGGGAGCCTATCCGCGATCGCGCCGGACCGTGCTGAAGTTCAGAGATGGCAACTATTGCGGCTGCAACCTGTTTGCTTTTCTGACTCCGAACGGACGCCGGATGGCGCAAATCTGGCAGCAAGTCGAGGACAAGCGCAAGAGCCCGATCCGTGTTATCGGTCTGGTAGGGTGGAGTGCCGTAATTCTGTACGCGATGGGTTGGCTGAGCCTGGCGGGTGCACTGCGCCGCCTGTCACGCAAGACGGCGATCCGCATCGGCGTGGTCAGCATGCCGTTTGCGGAAGCTGCAGTCGACGTCGATAATGCGGAAGATTTGGCACTGGTTCGAGAGATCGTGGCGCGAAGCACCCAGCCTTGATCAGATCTGGCAGCGATCGCTCCAACCAGCCACCTGACGCGAGGCGCGCTCAAGATCGGCCGGACTGTCGACCTCGGCCCATCCCAGACCCTGAATCGACTGGGTCCAGACTGCGCCGCTTTGGGCCAGTTCGTCGATCAGAGACAAATACCATTGCTTGAGCGCTTGGGGATTGCGCAAAGCACGTTCGAGGCTTTCCCTGAAAAGCCGCGGTCCGTCACCACGAAACGTCATCATGCCGATGGATTCGGCGTTGACCCGGTCGAGCGGCAGTTTTTTTCCGACATGGATCAGGCGTTCGCCGTCGCGTATCACCTTCATGTCGTCGTCGTCGTAGCGGTCCTTGGCGTCGCTGGCCAAGGTGACCGGGTGCGGTGACGCCGCGAGCAGCCTTTGCAGCACGGCGACTTCGAAGAGCGTGTCGCCGTTCAGGAGCAGAAAGTCTTGCTGCATCTCGGCGCGGGCAACCCAGCAGCTCACCAGGTTGTCACTGGACGCAAAGAATGGGTTGTACAAGGTGCGCACCCCATGCGGCACGGGCAGTCCAGCTAGCCACGACTCCAACCGATCGGCGCCGAACCCGACAACTACCGTGATGTCATCTATGCCGCAGCGTGTCAGGGCTTCAATCTGCCAGCGGATCAGGGGGCGGTCATGCACCTGCAGCATGCATTTCGGGATGTTTTCGGTCAGCGGCAGCAATCTGCGACCCTGACCGGCGCTCAAAATTATTGCTTTCAACCTGATTCACCTCATTTGCGACGGACATGGCCGAGCGCGCTTTCCATGAAGCCGCGCGCCGCGGATTCTACTTTATAATGATCCGAAATAAATCGCTGCGG
>Ga0172368_10001224_pt1 | contig 35821 bp, 35 predicted proteins | sample Lak11m_FD_114540 | JGI IMG/M metagenome (GOLD analysis project Ga0172368, IMG submission 114540) | Freshwater microbial communities from Kabuno Bay, South-Kivu, Congo - kab_022012_11m | ecosystem: Environmental > Aquatic > Freshwater > Lake | place: Democratic Republic of the Congo: South-Kivu... | reverse complement strand
TGCGTCGCACAACCGCGTCACTTGAAGAGCGTGTTACTGAGATGGATGCTCTTCTCAAGTTGAGTCGCTCGATTACTTCATCCCTGAACCTGGATATCGTGCTTTCAAACGTGGTTGCTGCGGCTGTTGAGTTGACCGGTGCCGAAGAAGGACAGTTGCTCCTGCCCGATGAAGCTACCGATGAACTTTATATGCGCGCAAGCCGGAATTTTGACGAAAGCTTTGTGCGCACCTTCCGGCTGCCTGTCAAGGATACACTTGCTGGACAGGTTATGAAGACCGGGCAATTAATTTCCTTTTGCCAGGATTCGCCAAACAAAATCAAAACTGCTTATCTGGTTTATTCGCTTATCTATGTGCCATTGCGTGCCAACGATCGAACTATCGGCGTACTTGGTGTGGACAATCGCCTAGCAAAGCTTCCATTTGCCCCGCACCACGAATTGTTGATGAAGGTGTTGGCTGATTTTGCTGCCATTGCCATCCAGAACGCGCAATTGTATGATCTTTCTGAGCGCGAACGGATCAAATTTGAAACAGTCATTACAGATATCATGGATGGCGTTATTTTATTGGATAAGTCGAACAACATTTTATTGATCAACCCGGCTGCCAGAAAAGCGTTCGGTTTGGGCTTGAATGACCTGACCGGTATGCCAGTTCTGGAAGCAATCTCACATCGTGATTTTGCGGGCTTGCTGGAATCCATCACGGATAATCCGCTCAAATTCCATGAGATTGCTTTTGAAGATGGCAGGGTATTCAACAGCCAATACGCCCCCATCAACGAGATTGGTTCCGTTATTACATTGGAAGATATTACCCATCTCAAGATGCTCGACCGCCTGAAAAGCGATTTCATTCATACCATCTCGCACGACCTGCGCTCTCCCCTTACTGCCATCATGGGATATGTTGAACTGCTTGACCGGGTTGGCCCACTTAATGACCAGCAAAAGCAGTTTGTTCGGCATGTGCAGAACAGCGCTCAAAATATCACATCTTTGATCAATGACTTGCTCGATTTGGGTCGTATTGAAGCTGGTTTCGATACCCGCAAGGATGAGGTGTCTCTCGAAACCATCCTGCGGTATACACTGGAAAATTTGGGACGTCAGATCGAGGATAAGCACCAGAACCTGCAGCTTACCATCGAGCCTGGTTTACCGGAACTGCGCGGAAACCCGATTCGTTTGCGCCAGATGATGGATAATTTACTGGTCAACGCTGTTAAATACACTCCAAGCAACGGCAGGATCGATGTTAACTTGCGCAGCGAGGCAGAACAGATAATTTTTGAAGTGGTGGATACGGGGATTGGGATTCCGGTTTCAGAACAACAGCATATTTTTGAGAAATTTTATCGCGCCGATAATGCCCCCAAAGGCACTCCGGGTACTGGTCTGGGGTTGGCGATCGTCAGGTCCATTGTGGAAAATCATGCCGGCCGGATCTGGGTTGAATCTAAAATGGGGATTGGATCCAAGTTTGTAGTAGTTTTACCCACCTCTAAAAACCACGAAGAAGAATAACTCCCAGCACGCATTTCATTGCTAAATGAATTACGTATAATTACTCGTTCCCACCACCGCCATCGTTCCCACTGCCCTGGCGCACCTCCAAAACCTGTCCGTGATAGTCCACAATGACTTTAAAGCCAGACATGCCAAGGTAAGCTCGCATCTCCTCGGGAATGCCAACTTCAAATAACATATCGAATTGCTTTTCGATATTTTTTAATTGGTTTTGGATCATGGCCTTGCTGAAAAGGTCATCTGCCCCCAGCATTTTTGCCGCCTGTTCGCTTAGCAGACCCTCATTCCCCTGGATAAGTTTTTTCATTTCATTCAGGATAAAGCGATCGATTTGTTCGGCGGGGATATAACGCTGAAACCCGGCGTCGTCAATGATATAGGCTGGGTCGGCACCGATGGATGCAACCTGAAGAGGACGGTCGTACTCATCAAATACCAACCCTGGAAATAGTGCCTTGCGTGTCATTCTTTTTGCCTTCTTGCTATATTGGTTGCCGGGATAATAACTGATCATGCACACCAAACCGGTGGCTGCCGAAGAAATCCAGGCTGAAATAATTTTCCAGACTTTGCCACCACTGTGGGAATGCCGCCGAGGCAGGATTCTTACATGCTCTGCTGGTTGAAATTAAGATTTTACCGTTTTAATAATGCACATTGACCAGCGTACCCACCGATGAGAAATTGTAGATCCACTCTGAGTCAGGTATGCTCAAGTTTACGCAGCCGTGGCTCATGGGAGTGCCAAAATTACTGTGCCAGTATGTCCCATGCAAGGCATAGCCCTGGTAAAAGAACATGGTAAATGGCACGTTGGGCAGGTAATAACCGGGTCCGGACATATCAGTATAGCGATATTTGACATATACGTGATATTGGCCTGTAACAGTGGGATGGGCCCATGTGCCCGTGGAAACCAGGAATGAGTTTACGAGCGTATTACCATCATATGCATATACCATCTGGTTGGTCAGATCAACATCAATCCAGTGACCGCTACCTGCAGAACTGGCTACCACGCCACCGCCAGGTGCGCTGGATGGCGGTTTGGGTGTGGCGAAGGGAACGCCCGTATCGGTGGGCAGCGGAGTGGGCGATGCGCCATCCGCCGCTGCTACTTCCATGGTGGCTGTTGGCAGCGCTGCGATCGCAGTTGGTATGAACGTTGCTGTCGGCGCAGGTGGATTGGTAGGCGCCGGAAGTGTTGGAGCCGGGATGGTGGCAGTCGGTAAAGGTGCGGCTGACTGTTGCGTTGCTGCAGCGGTTTCAGGTGTGTCAGTTGGCAGAACAACCGCCAGGGAAGCCGGGGTTTCGGTCGGAGTTGCCGGCTCAATGGTTGGGCTGGTTTCGGTCGGCGCTGTATCCGCCGGTGAAATGCCGGTGGCAGTGGGGAGTGGCGCAACCTCGTTTGGATCCTTTGGCGCTGCTGGTTTGGCGATATTTGCCGGTGCCCAGGCGGGTCCATGCGCCTGGCCGGTAAAAGCGCTGCTGGTGAAGAAAGCGGCTACGGGGCCAGCTCCCTGCCATGCCAGTAAGGCCAGGATCAGGCACAGGAAAATACCAAGCAAGGCTACCGTGGTATAGCGCGGCAGCGCAAATGCGGTTTTCGTCTTTTTATCCTGGGGTATTTCAGTGGGGATGGCAATTTCGGGCTCTGGCTCCGATGGTAATTCGGAGACTGCCTCCGAAGAGGATGATAATTTGCGTGGCTGTGTGGTTGATCCTGGCAGCTCAACGGGGACTGGAACTGGCACGCTGGCGGGTAAAGGTAAATCCTGCGAGACAGGCTTTGCTTCCTGAATATTCTCCACCGGGGCAGGTGTTTCGACAGGCTGGTTTGCCTCGACGGGTTTGATCTCATCAACAACCGGGCTGACTTCCCCAACCGGACTTTCCACTACGGTTTTTGGCTGTTCTGTCTGGACAGGCTGGGGTGTGCTTGCAGTCATGATGCCCGCTTGGGTATTTTGCGCCAGGCGCTTTTGAGCCCAGACCATGCCCTTTTGAGCTCGTTCGCTGTTCGGATTGATCTGCAAAGCTCTTTCGAGATGGGCCACACTATCCTGCGGATTGCCCAGGGCTGCCATCAACAACCAGACTTCTTCAAGCTCTGGTGCTAGCTGTGTCGCCATTGTGGCAAGCTGGCGGGCAGCACCCTTATCTCCACTTTTTAATGCTTGTTGAGCTTGTTCGAGGGCTTTAAACGCAGCAGTTTGGTTCGAGTTCATAGGATACCTGTCTGGGCTTGCTATGGAGTGGGGGTTGGCGCGATATTTTCATTGTTAATAAAGCACACGATACCTTTTACAACACCGGTGGCTACCAGGTCGGTGTTATTTGTTAACATTTCATAATCCAGCTTTAAAAAGCCGGTTTCAATAATGGCAGCCGTGGTGCTGGGATCAATTTCACTAAATGCGTGGTACAGGGTCATGTCGTTCGTTACGCTGTTATGTAGCGGCATTTTTGTTGTGAATTGGTAGCGGTCACGCAGACAACCAGCCAGTCGATTGGCCAGGTTGGTATCGCGCGAGCTCATGGCGGCTGCCACCTTAAAGCCGGTTGCCTGATCGTTGATGAATTTGCATGAGTCGTTGTGGATTGATACCAAAACTGCGGCCTGATACCCGGAAAGCCGCGAGTCAAATTCATCTAACAGGTCAGACTCAAATCCCAGGGCAGCTAATTTTTGTTGCACCAGGAGCGCAATCTTATGATTTACATCTTGTTCGGTTGTTCCGTTATCGCATACCGCACCCGAGTCATTACCCAGGTGCCCTGAGACAATGCCAATTTTGATTTGTGGACGCGGTGTGCCTGGCAGGGTAACCACAGCGTCGGGTTGGGAAGTCAACAAGGCTGCCAATTGATCGTTCAATCCCCCGGATAGAGTATTGGGCGTGAATGTAACAAACAAGGTCGCCACCAGAATGGCGGCTCCCAACGCACTTTGGAATATGCGCGGTGATCTTGGCCTTCGACGTGTTTGTGAGCGTGTTGAAGGCGGTGGCGGAGGAGGTTGAATTTCAGGAGACTGTGGTGCAGATTCCATATATTGATTATTATATACCACCTTGTGTCTTTCTTGTAGACAAATAACCTTGAAAATGGAGCCCCTTGCGCCAGATCAGGGCAACTGGTTGTTATTTATCGGTGCAAATGCGAATTTACCAGGCAGCCTCCCGAAATATGGGATTCAGCTTGACGTCTCTTCCCGCCGGAAGTATGATGAAAAAAACTTGGAGAAATAAATGTCAGTTGAATCCGATTTACTCCGTCAGGCCATGCGTTTCTGGGCTACAGGCGTTACCATCGTCACAGCCGCACACGAGGGCGTTAAGCATGGTATGACGGTCAGTTCTTTCACATCCGTATCATTAACACCACCACAGGTGCTTATCTCGCTTGCGCAAAATGCCCGAACACATGATCTAATCATGCGTTCGAGATATTTCGGCATCAGCATTCTCACTTCCACCCAGGTTGAACTCTCCGATCGATTTGCCGGGCGCGTGCCCGATGAGATGGACCGGCTCGACGGAGTGGAGACTATCAGCCTTGCCAGCGGTGTTCCGCTGCTAAAACACAGCCTGGCTCAACTCGATTGCCATGTGGTCACCACCCTCGGCTCGGGCACTCATACTATTTTTATTGCTGAAGTTCTCGGCGCGCAATCTGTTGAAGATGGTGATCCCTTGCTTTATTTCAACCGGGGGTACCAGAGGATAACATCCAACTGAAGTTACCGGAAAAAAGGAAGGAAGCATGAGCGCTCAACTTTCTGCTGAGGAAAAACAAACCCTTTTATACCTGGCGCGAGAGGCGTTGGAATATGGGGTGCGCGCAAAAAACCTTCCAGGTGTGGATGAGAACCGGCTTACGCCCTTATTACGCGCGCCGGGCGCTTCATTCGTAACCCTGACCATTCACAAACAACTTCGTGGGTGCATTGGCACACTTCAGCCCTACCAGGCCCTGTTTGAGGATGTTCGTGAGCATGCCATTGCTGCGGCCTTGCAGGATTATCGTTTCCCACCTGTGCGCGCGGATGAACTTGCCCGCATCCAGGTGGAAGTTTCGCGCTTGACCTTGCCACAAGTTCTGGAATACACTGATCACGATAATTTGCTCGCCAGGTTGCGCCCAACCATGGATGGTGTCATCCTGCGCGACGGTTCACGGCGCGCCACTTTCTTGCCACAGGTCTGGGAGCAAATCCCGGATAAGGCAGAGTTCCTGAGCCACCTGTGTGCTAAAATGGGCGCTTCACCCGATGCCTGGCGGCATAAGCATCTCGAAGTCCAAATTTATCAAGTGGAAGAATTTCACGAATGAAATAATACCTTCACCTTTGGCAAGGCAAAGTTTACAGGCCAAAGAGACTATCATCTTTTTCATTACAAAAAGGAGTTTACCGAAATGAATTATCGCCATCTTGGCCGTTCCGGTCTTCAGGTCAGCGAACTATCACTTGGCTCGTGGGTGACTTTTTTTAACCAGGTGGATGTAGACCTGGCCTTGAATTGCATGGCCGCAGCGTACGATTCCGGGGTCAATTTTTTTGATAATGCCGAGGTATACGCCGGCGGTAAGTCTGAAGAAGTCATGGGCCGGGCTTTGAAAAAGCTGGGTTGGCGCCGGTCCAGCTATGTAGTTTCCACGAAGTTTTTCTGGGGTTTAAACGAAGGCGTCAATGAGAAAAACACGCTCAACCGCAAGCGCTTGATGGAAGCCATCAATGGCTCGCTCAAGCGTTTCGACATGGAATATATTGATTTGTTGTTTTGTCATCGAGCGGACCCCACCACGCCCATCGATGAAACTGTATGGGCAATGCATAATATCATTGAGCAGGGTAAAGCCTTTTATTGGGGCACATCCGAATGGCCGGCAGCCGATATTATCGCCGCCATCGAGATCGCCGAACGTCACCATCTGCATAAACCGGTGATGGAACAACCGCAATACAACATGTTGGTGCGGGAGCGTTTTGAAAAGGAATATACGCGCCTGTTCCGGGATTATGGCTATGGTTCAACCACCTGGTCGCCGCTTGCTTCCGGTTTGCTGACTGGCAAGTATAACGAGGGCATCCCTGCTGACAGCCGCGGAGCGCTCAAGGGCTATGAGTGGCTGCTGCCGCGTCTCACAAACGCTGCCGAGATCTCAAAAGTGAAGGGACTGCAGGCGATTGCATCAGACCTGGGCTGCAGCACGGCACAACTCGCACTGGCCTGGTGCCTGAAGAATCCCAATGTCAGTACTGTTATTACAGGTGCAAGTCGCGTTTCGCAGGTGCAGGAGAATATGAAAGCCCTGGAAGTGGTTGCCAGTCTTAACCATGACGTGCTGGAAAAGATCGAGGCGGTGCTGCATAACAAACCCACCAGCGAATAGATTTTGCCTTATAGATGGAAATACCTGCCCGCAGCATCCTGCGGGCAGGTATATTTTTAATTTATGACAATATAGAAGAGGCATCGTTCTTGGACTTGGTATGGCTGGGAATTATCACCGCTTGTGATCACGTTTAGCGTCCTTTGGTGATCGCTTCCTGGGCAATACGGTCCACCAGCCCAGGCGCAATTAACTTGAGCCATTGTCCCAGCTTTCCACGCAGTGTCATCACCTCTTCGCGCTTTCGCCCCGCCATGGCCTTGATTGTTAGACGGGCGCACTCTTCAACCGGCATTACATCGCCTTCGCGCACCAGGCTCCTGCCCAGAGGGGTTCCATCCGCTGCCAATGCCCGGTAACGCATTTTGGAAGAAACAAAGCCAGGGTATATCATGGTCACGCTAACGCCGGATTGGGCGATTTCGATGCGCAGGGAATCAAAAAAACCAACCATGGCGTGCTTGCTGGCTGCGTAACCGCTTCGAGTTGGAACGCCTGTTTTGCCTGTAAGACTTGAAATTCCCACGATTTGCCCCCTTGTTTGTTTTAAATACGGGAGCGAGTAATGAGTGCAATAAACACTGCCCATATAATTCGTTTGCATGATGGCATCAAGCATCTTTGGATCGGTCAAGTCGGCAAAGTTACCCCACATGGTGATGCCGGCATTGTTGATAAGCACATCAACGCGCCTAAATTCATCAACTGTCTTTTGAACCATCGCTTTGCATTGTTCCTGCCGGGTAACGTCGGTTTGGATAACGATGGACCTGCCCCCGAGCACTTCGCACTCAGCCCGCACAGCCTCCAATCGTTCCATGTCGCGGGCCGCCAGTGAGAGCCATGCGCCCTGGCCTGCGAGCTGGTGGGCCAGCTCACGACCAATACCGCTCGAAGCGCCGGTAATGATGATGACCTTCTCTGAGTAGGGTTGATTGTTCATGGATGGTTCCCTTTATTGAGTATATTGACTTGCCGGAGTCACCTGGATCTTTCAGCCAGCGCAGCCGTAATCCCCAGCCCGATATAAATAAGACCAACCACATATCGTTCGGCCTGCCACACCTGGCGCCTGGATTTTAACCACTGTCCGGCCGAACTGGCAAGCAAGGCGTACATACCATCACTGATGATAGCCATGAACACAAACAGGCAGCCCAACATCAACAATTGCAGCCCCACCTGCCCTTTGCTGCGATCAACGAACTGTGGCATAAAAGCCAGGAAGAATAGGGCAGTTTTTGGGTTGAGTATGGCAACGGTGACGCCCTGTGAAAAGACACGTAGCAGGCTTTGAGGTTCCAAGACAACCTGTTCTTTGCTCGCGTTTTTTGTAATTAATTTGCGCACTCCCAGGTAAACCAGGTAGGCTGCTCCCAGGTATTTCACCACGCTGAAGGCTGTCGCTGATGAAAACAGCAGCGCCGAAAGACCCGCTGCGGCGGCAACGGCATGGAAAAAATTGCCCACTTCCACGCTCAAAACAGAAACCAACCCAGCCACCCTGCCCTGGTCAACGCTGCGGGCTATGATATACAGCACAGCCGGGCCGGGTGTCAACAACAGCACGATCGAGGCGAAGATAAATAGTGGCAGCCTGGCAAAATCTGGCATGGGGTGGGGCTCCCTGAAGAACTGTATCGTTACGGGAAAGTTTAGAATACTATACAGCGGGATCAGCCTGATTTCAACTGGCAATCCGCATGTGAGTGTTTTCAACCCGCATTAGTTGCCGGTACCCTACCGCTGTGCCAATGATCTCATCACGCTTTTCTGCCGGGGCCATGTGGGTCTTGCAACCAATTGGGATTGCGAATTGTGAGGATGTGTGCCCGGGACAATTGTGGTTTTGCAAGTGTTAACAATGATGGTTATTGATCCTGGCGCATCCAGCGTTTGACTGCATCCACCGGGTGCCGGTGATCTTGCATGCAGACGAGCAGTTCCTGTGGGGTATCAGCCATGCACAGCAGTTTGCGATGTTCCGGGAATATAAAACCCTCTTTTTCGGCATTCAGTACCATCGCCATCAACGGCTCGAAATATCTGCGAGTATTGAGCAGACCAATCGGTTTGCTGTGTACACCGATCTGTGCCCATGTAAGGGTTTCAAACAGCTCATCAAAAGTGCCAAACCCGCCGGGCAGGGCAATATAGCCGTCGGCAAGTTCGTACATGCGCGCTTTGCGTTCGTGGATGGTGGCTCTGACCTCCAGCCTTGTCAGTCTCATGTGCGCCAGTGCCGGGGTATTCATTGATTCCACAATCACGCCGAATACTTCGCCACCTGCTTCCATGCAGCCATCCGCCACGGCTCCCATGATGCCTGTCTTTCCACCGCCAAAAATCAATCGGATGCCATTTTCAGCCAAGGCCCGGCCCATTTGACGACCCGCCAATATATACTCTGCATCGATTCCATCTGCAGAACCACAGTATACGCAAATTGATTTCATTTGTTGTTCATCTTTCAGGTGTATGATTTGTACATATTCTACCGCTTGCTGAGTTACCAGTGGCCTGATGTTCTTCTTTAGTCCCTAATTAACTCAAAAGAAGGGCATTTACCTAGTGTTTTTACCATGAACAGGTTAGAGTTGCGTTAGATAAGCCTTACTTGACTTGACTCGCTTATCTCAAGCAGCATAGAATACAAATATGGATTACAAGGATTATTATCAGGTTCTCGGTGTATCCCGTTCTGCCGGCGCTGACGAAATTCGCTCAGCGTATCGTAAACTCGCATTAAAGTACCATCCGGACCGCAATCCGGGGGATAAGCAGGCTGAAGAAAAGTTCAAGGAAATGAATGAAGCTTACCAGGTGCTATCCGATCCACAAAAACGCGCCCGATATGATCAATTAGGCAGCGCCTATTCCAGCTACCAGCGCGGAGGCGGCCAGCAAGGTGGTTTTGACTGGAGCCAGTGGTATTCATCCGGTGCAGGTGGGCAGCAGGTCAACTATGATGATCTGTTCAGCGGCGCAGGTGGCGGTGGTGGTTTTTCGGATTTCTTTAGCGCCATTTTTGGCGGCATCAACGGCATGAATGGCGATGCCCGCATGCGCAGGGCTCCACAATATGAACAGGCCGTAACCATTTCCTTCCAGGAAGCCTATGAAGGTGCCACGCGCTTGCTTGAAGGCGGAGGTCGGCGTATCCAGGTAAGGATTCCTGCTGGCGCAAAAACCGGGACAAAGGTTCGCGTAGCTGGTGGAGCGCCCGATGGCGCCGACCTGTATCTTAAGGTTGTGGTTGATGGTGATGCGCGTTTTGAACGGGATGGCGCCGATCTTTATGCCCCTGTTGGCATTGATGTGTTCACTGCGTTGCTGGGTGGAGAAGTCGAAGTGCCAACGATGGGCGGACGGGTGAAGTTGACCATCCCGGCCGGTACCCAACCTGAGCAGAAGATCCGCCTTTCAGGGCGCGGTATGCCGCAGCTGAAAAATCCTCAGGTAAAAGGTGATTTATATGTGCAGGTCAAGGTACACATACCCAAGAACTTGACCAAAGAACAACGAATGCTTTTACAAAAGGTTCATGAGCTCGACAAGTCTTAAGCGATAATGTCGAAGGAGATAAAGATGAAGCACAATGTTCGAATATTGGTAGCAATCTCGGTATTGATTCTGGCCAGCCTGGCCTGCCAGGCGATACAGCCGGCCGCGGCTTTACCGGTTCTGACATCCCCCACCGCAGTGGTATCATCGCCGGCGCCCACCGCGGCGACGATCCTGGTTTCGTCGGATGGATTGAGTCAGCAGGATACACTGGCCTCGCTCTATGAGAGCGTTTCACCTGGGATCGTATTTATCCAGGTGCTCACTGCCCAGGGAGGCGCGCTGGGTACGGGGTTTGTTTATGATGATCAGGGCCATATCATTACCAATGCCCATGTTGTTGATGGCCAGGAAAAGATTGAAGTGGATTTCACATCCGGCTTCAAGGCTTATGCCACGCTGGTGGGTACTGACCTCGATTCCGACCTGGCTGTGATCAAGGTTGACGCGCCGGCATCAGAGCTCCACCCGCTGCCGATGGGCGATTCCAAGCAACTAAAGGTTGGTCAATCGGTGATCGCCATCGGGAATCCATTCGGCCTGAGCGGCACCATGACGTATGGCATCGTCTCCGCGCTTGGAAGGACTCAGGATTCCAATCGCCAGGCCGCCGGCGGTGGCACATTCAGTGTTGCCGATATGATCCAGACTGATGCCGCCATCAATCCAGGCAACTCCGGTGGCCCATTGTTAAACATCAAGGGCGAAGTGGTTGGGGTCAATCGTTCGATATATACCAACACCACCACTGCCAATGGTGAAGGGCTCAATGCGGGCATTGGTTTTTCCATCCCGATCAATCTGGTGAAACGCGTTGTCCCCTCGCTGATCAATACTGGCAAGTTTGAGTATCCTTACATGGGAATTTCTGCCCTGCCCAGTGATCATATGTCGTTGTCCGTCATCAACGAGCTTGGGTTAAAAAGCATGACTGGCGTTTACATAACGGACGTAGTCCCTGGCGGCCCAGCTCAGAAAGCTGGCATGGTTGGCTCGGGCGTATCCACCAATTCGCAGGGTTTTCAAACTGGTGGTGATCTGGTGATTGCGATCGATGGGAACCCGGTCAAAGTATATGATGATTTGATCGGTTACCTGGTTGACAATAAATCCCCCGGAGATACCGTAGTCCTGACAGTGCTGCGTGGAGATAAGAAAATTGATCTCACGCTTACGTTGACAAAGCGTCCATAAGCCTTCCAACAAGCTAATAAAGAGGAGCCAGATAACCTTATCTGACTCCTCTTTTTATATCTGATTCCATTTTCGACACCGGTTGTGCGCCAGGCTGTTACCCAAAACGTTCTTCCTTCCACACATCGGCCCGGTTGTGATAGCCAGCCTGTTCCCAGAAACCGCGCCTATCGGCAGGCATGAACTCAATCCCACGCAGCCATTTGGCGCCTTTCCAGAAGTAGGGTGTTTCCAGGGTTTCCTGTCCGGGGATAAAACCAACCACGCCGCGCAAGGGGTAGCCGTGATCGGCATCGATCGGTTCGCCGTTGAAATGGGTTGCCATCAGGAAATTTTCCTGCAGCACAACGGACAACGGCAGGTTGACGGTGAAACCATATTCGGCGTGCTGCATGACGTACCCGGCTGTCGGTTTGAGCTTGATAAAACCGTGTTCCACCAGGCTTTTCACCGAGACTCCTTCCCACAGCGTATCAAACTTGCTCCACTTTGTGACGCAGTGGATATCCATTACCAGCTTCGTTCTCGGGAGTTGGTTAAACTCATCCCAGGTCCAGCGTTTTTCCTGTTCCACTTCGCCCCATACGCGCAAGTCCCAGGTGGCGGGATTAAAATGCGGCACGGGTCCATAATGCAGCACAGGGAATTTCAGGGTTAGCGATTGTCCCGGTGGCAGGCGGCCTTCATGACGAACACGTTCTTCTTCCTTCCGCCGGTCAGGTCCTTCAAACATAAACATATTGGAGTCCTCCAGTCGGATTAGATTATATCAATCCTGATGCCGGTAATTCTTACAGGAGGATTAAGCTTTCATAAAACTTTTGTTACCAGGGCGCGGCTTGTTTACTGATGGTAAGTTCCAATCAGTTCACCCGTTGCCAGGATATGCCCATTCATCGCGGCCAGCAGGTCGCCTTTATTCGCGCCTGAAGACAGTTCCAGCTTGCCATCCAATGCATACAAAACGAAGGTATAGTGATGGGTTCCATTTGGCGGGCATGGTCCAAGGTAGCCCACCCAACCGCGCGAGTTTTGGCCTTGTTGGGTGCCATCGGGAAGCTTTGCATCCTTTACCAGCGATTCGGGCAGTGACCTGGTTGTGGGCGGAATGTTATAGATAACCCAGTGATTAAACACCCCGCTGGGAGCATCCGGATCATCAGATATGAGCGCAAAGGATTGGGTTCCATTTGGCGGTTCGCCCCATTCCAGCGCTGGTGAAGTATCGCTGCCATTGCATGTGTATACTGCCGGAATAGCCTCACCTTGTTTGAAGGCCGGACTGGTCAGGGTTATGGCCTGGTTGCCAGACACAATGATGGTAGGGGCCCTGACCGGTGTGCTGGCAGCAGGAGCGCCGCAGGCGCTCAAGACCAGCAGGGTAACCAGTGATAAGAGATAGTTATTGTTTTTCATTTTTGCCTGTTTTATTCTTTTCCTGGTGGGTTGGGTTATTAACTGGAAAATTATCTCAAACAGAGCTGGTCATCTTCCTGACCGGCCTTGTTGGTTCAAACATTTGCCCAGACGTTAATGGCCTCGTCTTGCCAGCCAATCCAACAAGCGCTGCTTGGGCCATGTATTGATCACATCCTCCGCCGTGAGCCAGGCGCGGCGGGCGACTGCCACACCGTAGGGCAGCATGTCCATATCTGCTTCGGAATGTGCATCAGTATTGATGCTGATCGGAATGCCCATTTCTTTTGCGCGGCGGGCGTAAATATCTTCCAGGTCCAGCCGGAACGGGCTGGCATTGATCTCCAAGGCCACACCGGATTTTGCTGCTGCAGCCAGGACTGCCTCCATGTCCAGGTCGGCGCCCTCGCGATCCGGGATAAGACGCCCGGTGGGGTGACCGATGATATCCACGTGTGGGTTTTGGATGGCGTTGAGCAGGCGTGCGGTCACTTTCTCGCGCGGTTGGCGCAGGGAAGTATGCAGTGAGGCCACCACCAGGTCCAGGGTTGCCAGGAATTCATCCGGGTAATCCAGCGACCCATCAGCCTTGATCTCCACTTCCGAAGCATGCAGGATGCGGATGCTGTCACCCAACTCGCGTTGGGCAGCTTCAATTTCCACCTGTTGTTCGGTGTGGCGTTCCATGCTCAATCCGCCGGTCACACCCAGGCTGACCGAATGATCCGTAAAGGCAATGATCCTGATGCCGCGCCTGGCTGCCGCCCGCGCCATTTCCAACATGGTTAATTTGCCATCCGACCATGTGGAGTGGGTTTGCAGGTCAGCGTGAATATCGCCGACTTCGATCAGCTTTGGGAGCCGGCCCGCGCGGGCTGCCTGCACCTCGCCGCGATCCTCGCGCAATTCAGGTGGGATCCAGGGCAGACCAAGTGCCCCGTACACTTCGGCTTCAGTGGCGCACAGGATTTCGCCCGTGCCATCAACGCGCGTCAGGGCATGTTCGGACAGTGACAGGCCTTTCTCCAGGGCAAGCTGGCGCAGCTGCACATTATGGTCTTTTGAACCGGTGGCATATTGCAGTGCTGTGCCGAATTTTTCGGGAGGATGCACCCATAACTGGGCGCGCACACCATCGCTGAACTCGATACTGGCCTTGGTCTCACCCTTGCCGAGCACGCGTATCACACCCGGCAGGCTGGTGAAGGCCCGCATTACCTCGGCCGACTCTTTGGCTGCCACCAGGATATCCAGGTCCCCGACCGTGGAGCGCATGCGGCGCAGTGACCCGGCGGGCGATGCGTCCATCACACCCGGGACTTTCATAAGCGTGCTGATGATTTCCTGGGCCAGGGGGAATGCGCGCCCAAGCGGCATTCGCCCGGAACGGCGGGAGAGGGATTCTATCCCGGTCAGGATCTGGGTTTCCGATTTATCGCCCATACCGGGCAGCCCGCGCAGTTTGCCCTCCCTGGCAGCGCTGGCCAGTTCGGCCAGGCTGGTAATACCCAATTGTTTCCAGATCATGGCCACTTTTTTGGGGCCAAGCCCGGGCACCTGCAGCCATTCGGCCAGCCCCGCGGGAATTTCCAGCTTGAGTTTTTCGAGAAATTGGAGCTGCCCGGTGCGCAGCAGTTCGTCGATCTTGTCTGCGATGGCTTTGCCCACGCCGGGGATCTCGCGCAGCTTGCCTTCCTTCCAGAATTCGTTCACGTCCCGCCCGAGTGAAGCCAGGTTTTCGGCTGCCTTGCGGTAGGCCAGGGTGACGTAAATGACCTCGCCTTTGATTTCAAGCAGGTCGGCGATCAAGGTAAAGGTATCCGCCAGTTCACGGTTGTTCATCATAAGGTTTTATCCTGTTTACTTTGACATTCTCGGAATATCCACCTGCGGGGAACCCATTGATCAGCGTTTCTCCTGCGCAACAAAACAGTACGACGAAGACAATATCTGGATGATATTTTGGCTTTGAGCATTCATAGAGTTACTACCAGGTGGGCGCCCGAAAGCGGTTGGGCAGGCCTGGTCCGCATTCAGGGCAAACTGATGGCACGGATGTATCGTTCGGCCGAACGTTTGACTGACCCTTTTGCATCGGTAGCGACAACGGCATCCCACCAGCCGCCGTAGATGCGTTCGAATGGATATGGTTCAACTGCCTGGACGATCCGGTTGACCGCGGAGGCGTTGAGCGGGATGATGTTTGGGTAGCTGTACATAAAGCTGACAAAACGCCTGTCCTGAACAACTGTAATTGTATCCCCGGTCAGCAGGGCGCCACGCCCCTCTGCACCCTGGGCCCAATGCAGTACTGTCGAGCCGGGAAAATGCCCACCGCAGCGTACCAGTGTCAACCCGTCCCACAACCGGCGGGTTTCATTTTCCCAAAAGACATAAGCCGGATCAGGTCGCGTTACCCATTGACGGTTATCGGCGTGCCAGTAGATGGGCGCATTGTCAAAGGCATGGCTCCATTCAACCAGCGATCCAACCAGGTGCGGGTGCGAAACGGCAATGGCGCTTATGCCGCCAAGCTGGCGGATGGCAGCAATTGTGGCCTCATCCAGCAGGCTGACGCAGTCCCACAGCACATTACCCTGCGCGGTCTGGACGAGCATGGCGCGCTGCCCAATGGCAAAAGCGGGTTCGGTGCCGATACCGGTCAGGTTGGGTTCAATTTCATTGATGCGGTTGCGATGGTCTTGCCGCATCCGGGATAGCGTGGTCCACAATTGTCCCTTGTGACCGATGTACTGCCGGTCGTCTTCGCAGATCAAACAGTGGGCGGGCGAATCCTGTGTTTGCGAGTATTGAGCACCGCAAGTGATACATATAAAATTATCCATTAGCTACCTTTCATTAAGGCATCTCCCGTCACTGCCAGCCAGACGCCCACATACATTGGATTGCGCGTGCGCCAGTAAAGACCGCTTATGACCAGTTCGCGGGGCGGCTCCATTGGCGCCGGGGTAGCCTCTCCCGTTTTAACGAAATCCACCGCGCAATCCATCATCCATATGAATTATGATACCATTTATCCTATTATGAATCACAGCGATTATGTCAATCTTTTGCGACCTGCCAGCCTGTCACCGGGCGGTAGCTGGGCCGATCTTGGGGCAGGCGCGGGCGCATTCACGTTTGCCCTGCGCGAACTGGTTGGGGAAACAGCCGTCATCCATGCCATTGACAGGGACCGGGGCCGGCTGGCTGAACTGGGGCGAGGGTACGCCTCGCGTTTTGGCGGCGTAGCGCATCTGCATTTATCAGTCGCCGATTTCACAGGTGTTCTTGACCTGCCGCCGCTGGATGGGATCTTAATGGCGAATTCGCTACATTTTTTCAAGGAGCCTGTCCTTCAACAGGTGATCTCCTTGCTGAAACCTGGCGGCGGGCTGCTGTTGGTGGAATACAACGTGGATTCCGGCAATCCATGGGTACCGCATCCTATCAGTATTTCCACCTGGCGCAGGCTGGCTGTGCGGGCCGGATTCAGTGAACCGCGCCTGCTGGCGACCGCGCCATCCAGCTTCCTGCGCGAATTCTATTCAGCAACGTGCACAAAAATGGCGTAAAACCGCCGCACAGAAATCACAGCGATAAACCCACCTGTCTTTGGAGCTGCTCGCGTAATTTTAACGGTCCGATAGATGACAGGTCCACCTGGCGGGCATTCACAAAGGATGCAAAGCGTGCCAGGCCTCTGGCAAGCGCATCGACAAAGTCCTGGTCATCGACGCTGGTTTCATCTTCCAGCCAGAAGCCCTTGATCTGCAGGGTGCCGGTCTTGCGATCGAGCTTGGGATCGATGCGCGCTACCAGGTCATCCTGGTACAGGATGGGCAGGGTGTAGTAGCCCCAACGGCGTTTTTCAACCGGTTTATAAACTTCCCATATATATTCAAAATCAAAGAGTTTGCTGGCTCGTCCGCGGGCGCTGACAATTTCCAGCGGCGCCAGGAAAGTAACTTCATCGCCAGTTGACGGACCTATGGGCTCCCAACCGGACGGGATTTGCCCATCTGCCAGCGCTTCAATCAGCGGTAGATCGCTGGCGAGAGCGATCCAGCGCTGTTTTGATCCTTCCAGGCTGACCGGGAGGATGGTTTTCTGTTCATATTGTGAAAATAAAAGAGTTTGGGCCTGTTCCGGACTGATCTTGCGCCCAAGGTAATCAGACAGGTTGGTCTTCCAGCGGTTTTCAGCAATCAAACCAAGAAAAGCAATTGTTTTCCGGCCAAAATGGCTCTCGGCCTGCTCTTCAGAGGCGGTATGACCAAACTCGGTGGGCACCACCCGTTCGCGCAGATCGTAATAACGGTCGAAGCCCTTGCGGTGATGGATCATGATATCGCCAGCCAGCCACAGGGAGAAGAGAGCCAGCGCCGTGTCTTTTCGGCCGCGGTAACTTGTCACCCGTTTGTTGCCTTCAAAATCACGGTTGCTGAGCGGGCCGCGTTCCTGCAGCGCCTGCAGTACCTGTGTGATCACTTCGGGATGCTCCCTGGCAAATTTACCCCAGCGCCAGTGTTCTCGCATGCGCTCCATGGTCGGGCGCCAATAAGGCAGTTCGGACATGGGGTACATGAACAACCCGCCGCCGTAGTCAAAAAAGGCGCGTTCTTCATAGGCGGCCTGGTTGAGATACGCGGGTTGGTAATCCAGGACCCGCCCCCATAAGGCGATATCCTGGCTGCGGGCTACCACGTTGAGAGGATCGAGCTGCAGTGCTTCGATCGCGCGCAGCGCCTGCATTGTGCCAGCCTTGCCTGTAAAACGCCTGCCGGGCCAAAGGGCCTGGCGGCCAAGGATAAATCTTCGGGCGATTATTGATGATAATGTGATCGGATCCATGGTCCCTTTCGGCGGCGGAGCACAGCCGTGGCAGGTGCTGAGCGCCAGGTTTTATTTTCAAACAATGACTTCAGTGGCAACCTGGTCGATGATGCCCCAGATCTCGTTCACCCATTCACGGTGTTCCGGTTTCATCAATACGGAACGCAGGCAGGTGATCGTATCGGCGTCGCGCTGCATCCCCTGGGGAAGATCAAAGAATTCGACCGGCAAATTGGCCAATGCCAGGTAGAGATGCTTTTCTTCGGCAGCGGCGAACATGCTGCGCGCCATTTGGGAGGCGGCGCTGACACTGGCGGCGCGCGGCGCCCAGATGATGATGTCGAGTTCCGGACGAAAGGCGCTGATGAAGCGTTTGTCCGCCTTGATCTTTTGCCACAATGCCAGGGCTGCTTCACGCCCGCCCTGCAGCCCAAGCGCAAATTCACCGCCCTTGACAAGGGGCAGCAGCTTTTGGGTGGCCCACAGGCCAACGGCAGTGGCGCCGGCGCGCGAGCACTCCAGGCTGATCTCGCCCAGGTGCAGTTCGTTTGAACTGAAATATGTGTACGGAGAATCGTGTTTGTAGAAACGACCGACAGCGGGATCATGAAAAAGGATGCAGCCGCAGCCATAGGGCTGCAAACCGTGTTTGTGCGGGTCAACCACGATCGAATCGGCCTGGTCCAGGCACTCGTACACCCGGGCGGTATCGACCGATAGATTTTCCGCCAGCTTGAAGTAGCCGCCATAGGCTGAATCGACATGGATGCGAAAACCGTACTGCTCGCGCAGTTTGAGCAGCTCAGGCAGCGGGTCGATTGAGCCGGTGGCTGTCGTCCCAACCGTGGCCACCACCGTGCCGGTGCCGCCCTGGTCGAGGCGCGCTTTCAATGCTTCGATATCCATCCGCCCGAGCCGGTCAGTGGGGATCGATTCATAGCCCAGCTTTAGCACCGCACTGATGCGGCTGTGTGTGTAATGGGCCTGGCTGGAAGCGACAATCCTGCCAGCCGGGTTGAGCTGGCCCGCCACCCACAGGGCTTCCAGGTTGGCCATGGTGCCACCGCTGGTCAGGTGCCCGAGGAATGCCTCCCAGCCAAACATGGCAGCGATTTCGGCCACCGCCTCCTTTTCCATCTGTGAACTTGCTTTGCCGCCATCCAGGGCATGGTTGTTCGGATTGATCCACATCGCCAGCATGTAAGCCAGGCGGGCCACTTTGTGCGGCGGTTTGAGCATTTGCCCGGCGTAGAGCGGGTGGAAATAGGGGTAATTATCCTGCAGCCGCCCGGCGACCTCCATGAGCACGTTTTCCAGTGCGGTCTGGTCAGGGGCGGGCGCGGCTGGCTTGAGAGCGGAAAAGCCGGCATCCAGTTTTTCGAGCGCATTGCGTAATAGTTGCAGAGAATCGATGTCGAGGTTGGGTGTGGCGGGATTTTCCATGGTTATCCTTGAAAAAATACCAGCGTGGGTGTTATTCAGGGCGGTAGGGCGCTTCCTGTTCGAGATCGCCGACATACTCAGCCAGGTTGGCGTGGCCGAGCATCTGGCGGATGGCCTGGATCTCGCCGGTGTGATACCAGTAGTGGTAAGTGATGCGCTGCAGACCCGAGCCAATGGACTGCCCGAACGAGCGGCCCTTGTGGAGCAGATCGTTCTGCAGCAGCTCGCTGGTGAGCGTGTCCAGGAAGGGGTCAGCTGCCTGGGTGACCTGGCGCCACATGGCGAGCATTTCGCCCAACTCAGGTGTGCTCATCGGCGCGCGGTAAGCGAACAACTCGTTCAGAATGGGAAAGAGCATCTGTCCCTGGGCGCGCTCGAGCAGGTAGCGCTGTTCGTGCCAGGCCAGGTGCCCAACGGTCCAACTGATGCAGTTCATCGGACCGAAGTGGCGTTTTGCATCCTCTTCGGGGATATTTTCGAGGCCGCGCAGCCACTCCCGGCGGGTAAAACGGAACTGGTCAATCAATGGGTGGGTCATTTTTGCTCCATATTTTTTTGCGCAGTATTTTCAGGATGGTTAGTAGCCCAGCTCCTTCAAGATGTCGCCTTCGCTTTTCCGGGTGTTCTTTGCGCCGAGCAGTTCGCGCCAGAAGTTGTCATCATAACGCCGCGAGCGGACCGGCAGCGGCATGGGTACGCCCCAGCCGAGCAGCAGCACTTCCTCCCTGGGCTGCAGGCGCGCAAGCATGCCCTTGATGGCTTCGCGGCCCGAAAGCCCGGACAGGACGGCCTGGATGTCGTCATCATCGCCCAACCAGCCGCTGATGCGCGTGCCAAGCTGTGACATGACCTCATCGTAGATCTGGGATGGGCGCTGGTCAACCACCAGCAGGGTGACATAATATTTGCGCAGTTCGCGCGCGATGGTGGCAAAGGTGGTCTGGGCAGCCATTTCGCGGTTGAGCAGCTTGTGGGCTTCTTCAACCACGATGACCAGCGGGCGCGGCTCGCGCGAGCCATGCGCCCGGAATTCATTGGTCCGTTTTTCCCAGGCGTCGCGGATGTGGCGTGTCAGCAGGTTGGAGACCAGCAGGTAGTCCAGGTCGGTCTCGTGGTCGCCAAAGGATAAGACCACGTGCTGTCCGGCTTCGAGGGCCTTGATGATCTCGCCGATGTTATCTGAGACGGGTTTTTCGACAATATAGGGTTTCCCGAACAGGCGGCGCAGCTTGTCGTGCAGGGCCTCGGCGGCCATTACATTCACGCCGGTTTCATCCGCCCAGGCCGCGACGCTGTCGGGGTGCGGCACTTTCTTGAGCCGGCCCTTATCATCTTCCACTTCAATTTCTTCGCGGTTCATGGCCTTGAAGCGCGCGAACCAGTCGCTTTTGAAGGATGTATACAGGGCGTTGAGCGTGGTGGGCGAGGTGTCCTTCAGGTTCAATTCGCGCGAGAGCATTTCAACATCGGCGGCGGAGATGTTGCTCATGGCGATCTCGAGGTTGAAATCGGGCGTCTGGCTGTTGCGGATCTTTGCGCCGGCGCCCAGCCCCACCACCTGGACCTTGCGCCCAAACTTGGTCTTTAAGCCGGTGACGGGCATTTTTGTGTCGGAGGCGACGTCGTCAAAACCGTACTCGTTATGCATGTCCAGCACCAGTACCGAAGCCCTGTCATAGTGCATCAGGCCGGCCAGCACCAGGCGGGTGAGAAAGGATTTGCCGGTGCCGGTGGCGCCGAACACGCCCGATGAGCGCTGGACGAACTTTTCGAGGTTGATGCAGACCGGGTGACCCTGCTCGCGGGTGTAGCCGATGATGAAATTGCCTTCCTTATCCGGATCGCCAAAGATGGTGGCGATATCGGCGGCATCCGCCAGGTTGACCGGCGCATGGTGCATCGGGACGGTCTTGACCGGCAGGGGGCGCGGATCTTCGGGGTGTTCCGACCGCCATAATTTGTAGTCCGGGGAGCCGGGCTCGGGACCGCGTTCCAGCATCAAGGCCGGCAGGATCTCCAGGTTGGTGTAGAGCGTCTGGCCGTGCAGGGCCTTGGCCAGGGCAGGTGGCAGGCGTTTTTCGGACTGCTCATCGGCAAAGCGCGGGTCGGTGGCGCCCAATTTGAGGTCGGTTACCAGCCCGTAAAAACGGTAATTGCCGCTGTCGATGACCACAAAGCCGCCCTCCTGCACATCGAGCGGGTCAACCGTCAGGCGTGCGGAAAAGGATTCTTTAAGCCCACCGCCAACCATGTAACCGATTGATTTGTTTTCAGGCATAATAACTCCTTTGCCCTGGTTAGAGCACTTCACCCAGCGCGCCCAGCACGCTCATCAAGGTTGGATAATCATCCCGCAGCAGGGTGATCAACTCCTGGGTGGCGGCTTCCTTCCACCTGGCGCTGAACTGCCCGTGCGCCGCGCCGGCTTGCTGTATGTGCGCAGCCAGCATTTCTCCGACCGGCGCATCCTTTGAGCGCAGGATGTGCCTGAAATAGCCGAAACGGCCAACATCCGTGAAACGGGCCAGCTCATCGTCGTCGCATAGATAGATGACATCCAGGCTGAGAGGCGGGCGCGGTGGCAGCAAGTGCTGGATCCTGTCGCCCTGCCTGTAACCGGCCGCGAGAACCGACATCTCAACCGGCACGATGCGCCGTTCGCGGTTATCCTTCATCACCTCCGCACTGACATGGTCGGCAGTGACCAACTGGCGCACGAGGCCGTCGTCATCGATGTGGATATCGTAGATCAGGCCGTAGACCTGGTAGTCATCCCCGAGCGGGGCGCGCACTAGTGAGCCGAAGGCCGGGGCTTCAAACTGTGAAACAGAACAACCGGCGATGAAGCCGGTTGTCCCGGCGCGCAGTAAACGTCCGATTTCGTAAGATGGCATGCTGCCTCCGTAGTTGAGTGTTAATTTTCAGAGAGGTCGAAATGATGGCCTGGTCCTGATCGAAATTTCCAACTTGCTGGCTCATTGGTTGTTTGTACCGGCCAAATGGAACCATCCCCCCGACCCCCTTCCAAAGGAAGGGGGAGAAATCGTTTTTTTAGAGTTTTGCGCCAAAACCATGCGCAAAAACTCTATTTGCGGGGCAAACCATCGACTTTTATAAGCCCGCGCAGCAAAATCAAGATGGCCAAAATCAACACGGTTTTGATTGGCTTTATTCAGGTTGTTTGCAAGCAAAACTATGCGAGAATGTAACATTGTCAAAGTAAATACTTTCCATTAGGTGGCTCAGCGAGTGTAGGATGAGCGGCCGGGCAAATCCTTGGTGGACTGTTTGTAGGAGCCTTCGTCGGTTTCGCCACCGGCGCGGCGCAGTTCCAAATCCAGCAGCTGGTCCACCTGTTCCTTTTCCTGGTGCGAGACAACCGCCGTCTCATGAGCGCGGTGCAGCAGATAAGGATAGGGTTTTGCGCCCAGCATGCGGCACTGGCTGACCAACACTGCCTGGAGCATGGCCAGTTTTTGTGGGTCATCCGCCACCCATTTGGGGATCTCCACGCGCACCGGCCAGGGGTGGTTTTCGGTACCGGCATTGAGATAAAAAAAGTGCAGGGCCAGGCCGCCCTTGTAGTATTTTTCGGACCTGGATTGGAATGCGAAGACCGCCGAACGTTCGCCGGGTTTGAGCAGCGGGTCTTTTTGTTCGCCAAAGAGCCAGCGGTCAGTGACGCCGCGCAGGGGATGGTATTCACGCAGCTTTTTCAATTCCTCACCTCCGGCCTCGGTCAATTCAAGCAAGCGGACGACCGGGTCGGCAGAGGGCTTATCGACATAGCCGGCGGTGGTGATATTACCTGCCTGAAGTTTGGATAACACAGATAAATATTTTGCCAGGCTTTGTTCAAAGGCGCTGGCATCCTCGCCATCCTTCATGCCCCACAGCTCGATCGGCCCATCGGTGAAGGTGATGACCGGATCCCCGCCGGCGCCAAATTCGGTCGCCAGGTCAAGCAGTTTGGTGCGTTCCTGCAGGTCGCGCAGCAGGGCAACCATGCCTTCTGACAGGGGGTTGCCGGAAGCGTTATAGAGCTCGTCATCGAATAGCAGCTGGCTGTCGGTGCGGATGGTGGGGGCTTCGCCCGAGTTCAAGCGCAAAATGATCGCGCCCACATTTACCAGCCCATATTGGATGGGGCTGTGCCGGTCCGGGTTGATCTGCGAGCCATCGGCGGCGATCAGGATGGCAGCCTGTGGCAGGTCGGGCGTTGCCTTGCGAAAATCCAGGTTTTCAGCAACCGGGAGAGCGCAGCGGGTGTTGGGATCAGCCTCCCTGGCGGCCCGAACCTTATCGCGCAGGCCGGCCAGGTTGTCGACATGCAAACTCATCAAGAAACGGGCATGCGCGCGGCGTTCATCCAATGTCTTTTTGCGCTGCTGCGCGCTGGCGCCGATCTCCTTGATTTTCTGGTAGACCTGCTGGAAGTCAAGTGACATTATTCAACTCCGACCCAGGCTGGTCACATTGGGTCACATTGGGTAACACTGGGTCACACTTTAACGAAAAATATTTGCCCTGATCAGCCAGGACGCAAACCCAGCCATAGTATACTTGTTTTCAGGATTTATTAGAACATTTGTTATATTTTACAGGATTCTGAAGGAAAATACAAGCAACGGGAACTTTTTTTGAACCTGCGCGTCAGATATGTGTAAATTCAAATTCAAAGGAGATATAAAATGAAAACCAAAACCTTATTGATTTCTGTTGTTGTCCTTCTGGCGGTGGTCTTGAGCGCCTGCGGTCCGGCGGCCATTTCGGCCAAACTTCCGGCAGTTGGAGTTGGCGCCCCCACCGGTCAAACCAGCGCACCCGCCGCAACCCCTCGCACGGTTACCGTCAGCGGATCCGGCCAGGTATATTTACAGCCTGATATTGCCTACATCTACGTCGGTGTGCATACCGAGAACCCGACCGCGTCGGAAGCAGTGGCCCAGAACAATACCAACACGCAAAAGCTGATCGCTGCCCTTAAAGCTGCCGGTGTGAAGGCCAATGATATCCAGACCACCAACTTCAGCATCTGGCAGAACACGCAGTACGGCCCGGATGGCAAGTCAACCGGATCGACTTACGCAGTTGACAACACTGTCTACCTGACCGTGCGCAGTCTCGACAAGCTGGGTGACCTGCTGGATGCGGCCGTAAAAGCTGGCGCGAACAACATCAACAGCATCCAGTTCGATGTGGCTGACAAGAGCAAGGCGATGAAAGAAGCCCGCGCTGAAGCAGTCAAGAATGCAAAGTCACAGGCCGCTGAACTGGCCGATGCCGCGGGTGTCAGCCTGGGCGATATCCAGAGCATCCAGTATTTTGATGCCGCACCCACCCCGATGTTCCAGGGCAAGGGTATGGGCGGTGGTGCCGAAAGCGCAAACCTGGCAGTGCCGATCAACCCCGGCCAGATGCAAATTTCTGTCACCGTCACGATCGCCTACGATATCAAGTAATATCCATCCAGTACCAATCTACATGACCTGGGAGCAGATCAAAATCTGCTCCCAGGTTTTTTGTATTCATATCAGAACATGGACACTGGTTATAATACAGCCTCGCACTCCCAAAAACTTGATTTTGGCCCGGGGTTAGTTTGCCGTAGGCGTTACTCAGCTACCAGCATGAATTTGGCAAAGCGCCCGTGCTGCTGGCCAATAAACCTGGCCAGGTGCATGATCGATGTCCACAGGCAAACACCCCAGATCACCACAAACGGCAGGGCAGCCCCGGGCACATAGTACATCTGATCTCCGATGCTGAGCAATGGCATCTTGAGAACCATTTGCAGGACTGGCAGGCTGATAAAGCCCAGCGAAAGAGCAAACGCTGTACTGAGAATGGTGAAGTACAGCACGCCGAGCGGCATTTGGAGCAGCATGTATCCCATCACCAGCCAGGTTTGCCTGCCCAGCATATCGGATTTCAAGCGCTCCAGCCAGGTCACGTTTTGCGGCGCGAACACCGGGCGGCGCGGCATGCGCACGCCGAGCAGCGCTTCCACCATTCGCCCTTCCAGCAGCGCCACCGCCCGGATCGAGAGCAGGAACAAAGCCGCGAAAGGCAGACCGATGATCAGGAGCGCCAGCCCGAGAGTCAGTGAGATGCCGGTTGTGACCCATGTAAAGTAGATGATGCCGGTGATGAGCGCAATCGACAGGTACAGAAGTGCTCCCCAGGCCTTTGGATCGGCGTAAATTCCAAAGAAGCGCGCCAGCAGAGGCCGGGAATGCGTGCTTGCCTTGCGCGCCAGGGATGGGTTCGTGCGCCGTTCCACTTCCTTGTAGGCGGCGGCTGTTTCGGCCGGGGACCCATACTGTTCGATGATGGCCTGCAAGGCGCTTTCAGCATCCCTTCCCGGCTGATCGGCGCGCAGGCTCTCGAACGCCGTGCGCAAATGCTCTTCCGCGTCTGCCAGCGCGTCCTGGATGGTCGCGGCGTCGCTGCCGTCCATTTCAGTTTTTAGTACCGACAGGTAATTCTCAATGGAGCTGCTCATCTTTAATTCCTTTCAGGACCGCATTGACAAACGTGTTGGTTTGATTCCAGACTTCCGTCCAGACTTTGAGCGCATCCCGCCCGGTCTCTGTGATCGTGTAATAGCGCCGCGGCGGGCCCGAGACGGACGGCTCTACCATGCTGTCCAACAATCCGCTGCTCTGCAGTGAGCGCAGCACTGGGTATAGCGCTCCCTGTTTCATCAACGGGGTCTGCTCGCTGCGCTCGTCCAGCATCTTTGCAATCTGATAGCCGTACATGGCTTCCTTGCTCTGCCCGAGAACACTCAGCAGCACCAGTGCTGCGATCCCGGCATTGATCTCCTTCTGAAACTTTCTGGTCAATAACTCCGGATCTTCCATGTCCATTCCTTTCCTGAAAATCGAAATGCAATCAACTCATTTATATTATCTGCTTATCAGTAATGATAAGTCAATCATAGCGCATTTCGTTGAAATGTCAATAGCTCACACCAAACCCGGTCCAGTTTTATCAACCTGTTGCCCGGGTTGTTCCTGCTCCCGGAAGGCTTTTGCTGGAATTTTATTTACTGCGAGGTTGCTTCCCAGCCTGGGAAGCAACCTCGTGAAAAAAGGAAAAGGTGGTTTTTTGTGGTGTTTTTGGATGTGTTCCACATCCAAAAACACCACCTGCGGGGCAAACCTCCGGTTATTATTCACCCTGGCAGGCAAAACCGTGATGGCGAAGATGGAAAGCAAATGGCATTGAGTTAAGACGAGCGCCTGTGTTTACTCAGAGGGGTGCTTCCCGGTTTTGGCAAACAACCCCGACGAGGTGGTTTTTTTATAGTTTTTTGAGCCAGAACGCCAAATAAACTACGTGCGGGGCCCCTGTGGGCAGCCGATATTTTGTTCACCTTCGCAGGCAAAATCGGGATGGCGAAGATGGAAAGCAGATGGCATTGCTCAAGACCGCAGGCAATCAGATACACGTACAAAAGAGTATAATCACCAAAAATTGAATTGAGGAGCGCAAAAAATGCTCAAAGTTGGTTATATCGGTCTGGGCTTGATGGGCAAATCCATCGCCCGTAACATCCTCAAAGCCGGGTTCCCGCTGGTTGTGTATAACCGCAGCTTCGCAGCGGTGGATGAACTGGTGGCGGAAGGAGCGCGAGCAGCGCAATCCGCCGCGGAAGTGGTGAGCCAGGTGGATGTGGTCTTTACCAACCTGCCTGATTCTCCGGATGTGGAAAAGGTGGTGCTTGGCCCGGGTGGCATCCTGGAAGCGGCCTGGGCGGGGCTGATCTACGTGGATAATTCAACGGTCAAGCCCGCCACTGCGCGCATGATAGCCGCACGGCTGGCTGAAAAAGGCGCGCGGGCGCTGGATGCCCCGGTCAGCGGCGGCGATATTGGCGCGCGGGACGGCACGCTGACCATCATGGTTGGCGGCGAAGCCTCCGCTTTGCAGGAGGTCATGCCGGTCCTGATGGCGATGGGCAAGACGGTCACGCATGTTGGCAAGGCCGGCGCCGGGCAGGTGGCCAAGGCCGCCAACCAGATCATGGTGGCTGCGCACATGGTGGCGAAGGGTGAACTGCTCATTTTTTCCCAGAAAGCCGGTGTGGACCCCAGGAAAGTGGTTGAGGCCATCAAGGGCGGCGCGGCACAATGTTGGACGCTGGATGTGAAGCCGCCGCGCTTGTTCGCCGGCAACCGGGGGCCGGGTTTCAAGGCGCATATGCAGGCCAAAGACCTCAACATCGTGCTCGAGACGGCGCGCGAATATGGGGTGCCGCTGCCTGCCACCGCCGGAAACGCCCAGTTGTTCAACGCCATGCTGCAAATGGGAATGGGCGAGCTGGATAATTCGGCCGTGCTGGCGGTGATCGAGGCGCTGGCCGGTGTGAAGCTGAATGTATAGCGGTCCCACCAGGACATTCGATCGATATTGGCCAACGCTGCGGGATTTCGGCCTGATAGGGCTGGGCACCCTGGTCCAGGCGGTTGGTCTGCGCATTTTCCTGATCCCGGCTGAGCTGGCTTCGGGTGGGGTGAGTGGCATTGCCCAGTTGATCAATTACTACACGGATTGGCCGATCGGGTTGATGGTTTTTATTGGCAACGTGCCGTTGTTTTTGGTCGGCTGGCGCTTCCTGGGTGGGAGTCGTTTTGCGATGCGCACGGCTTTTGCCATTGCAGCCCTGTCCTTCTTTACAGATGCAGTGCTGTGGCTGCCGTTTTTTCCCCGCAACGGGCTGCCAAATGACCTGGTGCTCAATTCATTGTACGGCGCAGTCGTGGCAGGGATTGGCTACGGCCTGGTTTACCGCGGAAACGGAACCAGCGGCGGCAGCGATATTCTGGCGCGCATCCTGAACCACTACCGCGGCATCCCGATCACGCAAAGCTACCTGATCACCGATACCGCCGTGATCCTGGGGGCGGGTTTTATTTTTGGTTGGGATAAGGCGCTGTACGCCATCATCACGCTGTATGTCAGCGGGTTGGTGGTTGATACCACCATGGAGGGCGCCGGCACAGTGCGCACGGCCCTGATCGTTACCTCCCAGCCGGCAGAGGTGGCCGCAAAGATATTATCGGTGATGGAGCGCGGTGTAACCGTGCTTTCGGGTACCGGCGCATACACCGGCAAGGAACGACCGGTTCTGTATACCGTGGTCACACGTTCCGAGGTACAGCTTTTGAAAACAATCGTGCACGAAGCTGATGCGCAGGCTTTCATGGTGGTTGGGGCGGCGCACGAGGCGCTGGGCGAAGGTTTCCAACCGTTCAAAAAACAATAATGCCGGTTACTTTCCAAACTGGCCGATGGCGCCTGCCACCAGCATAACCTGGCCCAGGTGGTAGGTGATCATTAATAACAACCGGCCGCGCCGGATGGGGTGTATGAATTTATTCCAGGCCAGAACAATGTCAGAAGTAAGGAAGAGGATCGCCCCCAGGCTGACCAGGTAAGCCGGCATGGATAACCAGTCGGTGCGGAAGAGGGTCATCAACGCTGAAAATAACATCAGCGAGATGACGGTGGCATAAACCCGGACCGGTTCCACCAACCGGCGCAGGCCTTTTTGAGCCACGCCTGCCAGGATGCGGCGTACGAGCGGCAGGGCGGTAACAACCACCATGACCGCCACGCCGAATGTCATGGCGCTGAACGGCGGCGGTGGGGAATTAAAACCGAGAATATAGGCGACATGCGCCAGCAGGAAAGCCCCCAGCCCAAACAGAAACCAGCGGCGTTCGTTGGACAACATCAGGAAAACATCGCCCGCCAGCGACAGTAAAACCCCCAATAAGAACCATGCAAGCGGTCCGCGCAAGCCGCCGCTTAACAACAACCAGGCGGAGAGGATGACCATCACGCCCGGTTTGGCGACGTATTCCAGCCTGCGCCGGCCCTTGGATACGGCGAACCACTCGATAACGGCGCTCAACACGGCGAGCGCAACCAGGGCGGGGGTCATGGTTGCCTCTTCAGATCACTTCTTGTTTTTCTTCTTCGGCTCGATCTTGTAACCAAAGCGGCGCAGGGCGGATTCATCATCGCGCCAGTCTTTTTCGACCTTAACGCGCAGTTCGAGGAAAACCTTGCGCCCGCTCATTGATTCGATTTCCTGCCGGGCAGTGGTGCCGATCTTCTTTAGCATGCTGCCGCCTTCGCCGATCATGATGCCCTTTTGCGAATCACGCTCGACGAAGACTGTGGCTGAAATGTGGGCGCCCTTTTCACCGCGCTCGATGAATTCATCGATACGCACATTGACACCGTGCGGTACTTCGTTGCGCAGATGGATCAGGCAGGCCTCGCGCACCAGTTCGGCGGCGATTTCACGCTCGTAAAAATCAGTGATCTGGCCATCGTCAAATTCGGGTTCACGCATCGGCATTTTTTCGATCAATGCCGCCAATAGCTCGTTGCGTCCTTCGCCGCGCGTGGCACTGAACGGGAAAACCTGCGCATCCGTCACCAGTTCGGAATAAGCTGCCACCCTGGCGGGGATCTGTTCCGGGACGATCAGGTCAACCTTGTTGACCCCCAGGAAAAGCGGGGCGCGCTTTTTCATTTGGACCAGGGTGGCCGCAATGCGGCGGTCATCCTCGGTCGGTTCTTCGGAAGCATCCACCAACCACAGGATGGCATCCACGCTTTGCATGGCCTCCCCGGCTTCCTGGTTGAGGAATTCGCCCAGTTTATGGCGCGGGCTATGGATGCCGGGGGTATCCAGAAAGATCAGCTGGCATTCTTCGGTGGTGAGGATGCCCATCTGGCGGCGGCGGGTGGTCTGCGCCTTGGGGGTGACGGCGGCGATCTTCTGGCCGAGGAATGCATTTACAAGTGTCGATTTACCAACATTGGGATGTCCGATGATGGAGATAAAACCCGATTTTTTTTCAGTCATTTTTTCTTCCAGTTTACAACAGCAATGGATGAGATGATCAGGACGGCGCCCGTAACCAGCTGCCACGAAAGCTGCTCATGCAAAAATAGCACGCCGAGCAGCACGCCACCGAGAGGAAAGATATACGTCACAAGTGTAGCACGGGTTGGACCGATCTCATGGACGAGATAATACTGCAACAGCATCGCCAGCCCGGTGGCGAGCACCCCCAGCCATAGGAGTGCGATCCAGGTCAAGGGCAGCCTGGGAATGATGAGCGGGGCTTCAGCCACGGGCGCGATGATCCACATCATGGCGCTGGCGCTGAATAAAGGCAGCATGCCGCGGATCTGCCCGGGGACTTCGGCCGTATTGCGGCGGGCATAAATGTAACTGCCGGCATAGGAAAGGGATGCCACGATCACCGCGGCCTGCCCGAGCACCGGGTTGTGCCCGCTGGTGCTGAGGTCCTTGCTGAGAAGTAAAACAACACCCATGAAACCGATCAGGAGACCGGTGATCTTCGGGACGGTGATACGGTCGTCGTCCAGGAAAAAGTGCGCCAGGATGACGGTGAAGAGCGGGACGGTCGCGTTCAGGATGGCGGCGACGGCCGAGTCGATCGATTTTTCACCCCAGGTGATCAGCACAAATGGGACGGCAACATTGAACAAACCCAGCACGGCGAATATACGCCAGGTTTTCCAGTCGCGCGGCAGCGGAATATGCAATACCAGGGCTACGATCAGCCCGGTTATCAGGCCGAACAGCACGCGATAAGCCACCAGCGTCAGCGGCGTCACTTCTGCCAGGGCGATCTTGATCCATAAAAAAGATGCGCTCCAGATGGAGCCCAGTAAAATAAAGACAGCCCAATGTTTTGGTTGCAAGTAATTTCTCCTGTGGGGAAAACAACCCCGAAAAGAGGAATTTTTTTGTGGAGTTTTGGCGGATAATCATCCGCCAAAACTCCACGTGCAGTGAAAACCAACGATTAGCGTGCTTTCGAGCAGCATTTTCAGGATGATTTAAGCCAAAACCAGGCGCGGGGCCCCTGTGGGCAACCGATTTTTATTCTCCCGCGCAGGCAAAATCGGGATGGCGAAAGCAGAAAGCAGCGGGAATTACGCGATCACCGCCCCTTCCAATTTTAACAGCCAGGTCTTGGTATCGAGACCGCTGCCCGCCCCATAGCCATGCAGTTTGCCATCACAACCGATCACGCGGTGACAGGGGAGCACCACCGGCATGGGGTTGGTAGCCTCGGCGCGTCCCACAGCCCTGGAGGCGCGCGGATTGCCGACCTGGATGGCGATATCCTTGTACGTGCGCGTCTCGCCGCGCGGGATCTCGAAGGTGGCCTTGAGGGCCTTGCGCTGGAACTCGTTCAATACCTGCCAATCGATCGGCAGGTTGAACTGTTTGCGTTTCGCCTGCGCATACTCCCGCAGCTGGGTGACGGCCTCATTGACCATCTCCGGCGCAAATTCAACGGCGGCGCCGTGCCGCTTTTGCAGCCAGGCCGTGAATTCAGACTGGGTCGTTGGGAAGGCCACGGCGATCAGGCCGTTTTCGGATACAGCCACCCACAGATCGCCGAGCGGGGTTGGGCCGGTATTGCCAATGGAGATGGTTTTCATGGGAATACCCTTTCTCGCGCGGTTGTTTACTTGGGAGTAACAACCGCCAAAAGCTGGTTAGTGTTTTTTGTGGATTTTTCACGGGTGACCTCCCGTGAAAAATCCACCTGCGAGGGAAACCAACGATTGGCGCTCAATCGAGCAGTGTAAGCCTGCCCCACCATGGTTGGACCTGAGAAACTGTGAGTTAACACGAATTTGATTTAGTGTAGCATAAGTTCCTTTTCTGTTTCCGGGTAAAAATAGTTCCCGGCAGGCGCGGAACCCATCGGGAATGATTGATTTTCCATTTTCAAACTTTTATCTTTTAAAGTTCCAGGGCCATCAGTGGGATTTCCATTTCCTGCGGCGTCAGCCCGCCGTGATGACCGTAAAATTTTTGTTCAAAGCGGTCTTTTTCATACCACCAGACCGATTCGTAGCGGTAGGGCAGGATCACCAGATTGCCGATGCGCGCCCGCAGCGCGGCCGAGACCTGCGGCCCGAAAAAGCCCTGGTCCATCAAATCGCTGGTCCTGACCACATCCGCCTTGCCGGACAGCCCATCCGCCAGCAAGTGCTGCGCTTCATCGAGCAGTTCATCCTTGATGTACAGGAAAAAGTCACGGCATGAGCCGCCGGGCACCAACAGGTCGCCCTTTTTGTTGGCTTTGATGTATTTTTCGATGCCGGGGAAGGCCAGGTTGATATAAACCGTTGTGGCCGGGTCCACCTCGGTCTGGCCGTGGTCGGCGGATATTAACAGCAGGGTCTTGTTTTTTGGTCTGGCTTTCCCGCCAAACTGCTTTTCCATGACATGCAGGAACATGTCCACTTCCGCCTCCACCTGGGCGGAGCCGGGACCGTAGTCGTGGCTGACGGAGTCGATGCGGTCATAATACAGGAAGAAGTAGTTTTTGCCCCTGGCTTCGTTGACGGCCAGGGACAGGTTCAGGATCGTTTCGGGCAGGGATTTGTAGCCGCGCGCAGTGGCGCCGTCAAAGACGATGTTCGAATAAGTGGAAGGGGTATATTCGCGGTGTTGGAAGATAGTCGAGGCTACACCCAGCTTTTTTAGCCTGTGGTAAAGCGTCCCGGACGGGTAAAGTAGTTTCGGATCGATGCCGGTGGCCTTCAACTGGTCGCGCTCGGGTGTGCCCGCGAAGGAGAATAAAAGCGGGGTGATGATGGCGTCGAGCAGCGGCTCGTAAATATTCCATTCGAAGATGCCGCTCTGGCCGACATTCAGGCCGGTGTGGATGCTGGTGACGTGCGCGGCGGTGGTCGACGGGAACTGTGAGGTGAGCTTCTGAACCTGCCCATCATTAGAGAAGCGCTGCAGGAAGGGATGGGCGCCGAATTTCTCGTAGTGGCGCCAGCCAAAGCCATCGATAAAACAAAAAATGACGTTATCGTAGTCGCCCTGGAAATGGGGAAAGGGCCGGCCGCCCTCGAAGATGGATTGGATGGCGGCCGGCAGGCTGGCGAACCCGCCCGAGTCGTAGCGGGGTTTGACGAAGGTGGGATTCATGCGGATGATTAAACCATGAAGGCTGGAATATACAAGAGGGTATTTACCGCAAATAGAGTTTTCTGATTGAGAGGCATTAAGAGCTTTTTATCCGCAAATTTTCGCCGATCATGCAGAAATTCAAACCTGGTCCCCATTTTCATGCCGCTTATTTTATTATATACGGACAGTTGTATAATCATTTACGGTTGGATAGCATTGAACGTTTGTTGAATATCTGGCGTAATTGGCCTCTTTTGTTTGCATTGGTATCCCGCGCCTAAAATAGTAAAAAGTAGAAGTCGGTCGTTTATAGGTGAAGTTTAATGCAGGCTGTGCTGCTGGTTCTTATCAATGAGTGTGGATGTATCATGCCTGAGGCGGTGAGTTTTGCGTTCAATCAGTGCGCCTGACATAGCGTGCACCTGATGGGTGCGAATCGACGCGTTTTCGGGCAGTTTGCATGGCTGAAAGTTGGTTTCGGTTTAGTAGCATTACCTCGTTCCGCCAAGGAAGAACACCCTCGCAGACGGCGGCGCAAACCGTTGGCAGCAGTAGTTAAATGTCACAAAGGCATTGAATTATGATTGATCTATTGAACGAAGCACGGTTTGACTTCATATCCAGGGCCGATAAGGGGGTTATTCTCGCCTTCAACAATGAAATGAGCAGGCTCGGATACAACTTTGGCGATGCCATTGGATCTGGCTATTGCTGGGGAAAGTATATGCTCATCTATCGGAAATCAGGTGTCAAAAGCGAAAAAGTCTATGCCCGGATTTACATAAGCGATACAGGTATTGCTCTTCGCTTTTTCCTCAATGCCATCGATAAACACCGTGCATATGTGGAAAATGCGCCCGCCCACATCAAGGAGGTGTTTACTGGAGACGAGGGCAACTGTAAGCACTGCCACAATGACAAAAATGGAGTGTGCAGGTTTCGGAAAACCTATACGATCGATGACCGGTTGATAGAGAAATGCAACGGTATCACATTTGAATTTAGCAACCCCGGCATTGACAAAATCCCTGATTATGTAGCTCTTTTCACCGAATTTTTTTCAAACAAGAAAAGTTGAAATTCACAAATCGCTGCCCAAAACAGCAAGCGAAGGAACAGTTCATCGCCCGCCGGTTTTCTTGGAAAAAAGCCAGGCGGAGCGTGGCTCGCAGGCTGCACCGGGCTCCCGAAAACACATCGGGGCAGGCGGCGGATTCTTCGCGGGCGTCTCGCGCAGCGGCTTTTCCAGCCTTGGCATCCCGATGCTCTAACGGGAAGTCCCGCCCCTGCGGGAACCTTAAAAGGCGCGATGCGACGCCTGCCGTTTCGGGACCAACAAGTGGCAATATCTGCTCGGGAAAGTAGTTCCGACGCCGGACTGTATTCGGTATAATAATATCGTTCGCAGCTACCCAACTCCCTTTAATTTCAAAGCGCGGTGGCTATGGAACGTTTCGACATCTTTTTACCCGTAATTTACCCATAAAAAGGAGCCATACCATGTCTTTTCAAGCCTATCTCGACAACATCGAAGAAAAAACCGGCAAAACCCCCAATGAATTTATTGCGATGGCAAAAGAAAAGGGCTTTGACAATCCGAAGACAAAAGCAGGGGACATCGTTGCATGGCTTAAAGAAGAATACGGTCTCGGCCGTGGTCATGCCATGGCGATTGTTTACGTAATCAAGAATGGCGCGGAAATCGGGGACAAACATGTTGGGTCAGATGGAGTCCATCGTGACGAGTCGAATGTTTTGAAGTTGGACGGGAAAAAGAAAGAATAGACGGCCCGGCACAATCGTGCCCAATACAGGTTGCACCGGATCCCGAAAACTTATCGGGGCAGGACATGGGGGCTGTCCGCACTTTCGGGGAAGGTGACGTAAACCGTTGGCCCGCCCATTTTCAATCGCAGAAGTCGTTGCGAAAACATCGTGTTAGCATGAAATCTCCGAATATCAGCATCCCGCGGAAGGGATCGGAATTAAGGTGATGATGCCATGTTAAAACGTATTTTCCACATCCTGGATAAATCCGGCAACGAACACGAAGATCAACGCAGGTTGCATCTGACTTTTCTTGTGATAGCTCTTTTCATTACTCTGGTAAGCGGGCCTTTGACCTTGGTGGCTGTGGGCACACTAATTTATATTGGCTTTATTGGCCTGCTGCTCATTTCTTTGGTTTTGGCTTACATGGACCAGCTTTGGTTGACAAAGGTCATCACTCCGCTGGCTGCCTTCATGCTGGTCACGCGTCTCGTTTATGGTGGGGGTATCCACGATGACGCCGTCGGTGGCTATTATTTTATTCTGTTAGTCGCAGGTCTGATGCTCGGTCAACGCGCAATGCTTCTGTTCGGGGCAATGAGCACATTAGCCATTATTGCGATCGGTCTGGCGGAAACCAACGGCTGGATCACCACGCACTTTG
>Ga0172368_10001223_pt1 | contig 35838 bp, 32 predicted proteins | sample Lak11m_FD_114540 | JGI IMG/M metagenome (GOLD analysis project Ga0172368, IMG submission 114540) | Freshwater microbial communities from Kabuno Bay, South-Kivu, Congo - kab_022012_11m | ecosystem: Environmental > Aquatic > Freshwater > Lake | place: Democratic Republic of the Congo: South-Kivu... | reverse complement strand
TCCAAGATTTTGGAATAAAGAACTTTTATCACTCCAGTTGAATGCTGTTGTTGTTCCAATATTTTCATAATATTTAAATCCAAAACCGTCCCTACCGACAAGCAGATCGCTGTCTCCGTCTTTGTCTAAATCAACAAAATATGGATAGGCGTAAAGTCCAACATCAAACCAACTAACTGAATTACTTTCCAAGTATTCCGGCAAAGTTATCGAGCCGGTATTCGGATAATATTTTACCGCGCCGTCTTCACTTAATCCTATGGCAAGATCAAAGTCGCCGTCTCCATCCATATCAGCTAAAGTTGGAACGGGAGTATTTCCTACCGCAAGCGAATTAAAAAAATTTGGAGTCTCAATAAAACTCGGCTGTGAATTTGAACCGACATTTTCGTACAAATGAAGTCCGGTATAACCGCCGGAAATAAAATCGAGATCGCCGTCTGCGTCAATATCCACGCATACTCCCATCTCGGCATCAATCGAACGAACATCGGTAAAAAGAGAATTATCCAACGCAAACTTAGGATTGGTTTTACTTCCGATATTTTTGAAATAAAGCGGTGACTGCACCGTACTACCAAGAATCATATCAAGGTCGCCGTCGTTGTCTAAATCATAAAACCGCAGTTGTGAAAATGATAATGAAGGGATTCCGGTTGGATTAAAAATATGATCGTCTGCAACCCACGGCTGCGCCTTAACTCCCGCTTCAACTAAAATGAAAAATAAAATAATACAACACCGGAATGAAAATTTTTCTTGAGCGGTCATCTCTTTACTTCCATAGTTATTGAAGATTAAATTGATTGCAAAACTGTTGATGAAGATGTTTGTCTCCATATTTATCTACTTCAAAAATAAGCATATCTTCTTTTGAATAACCCGAACGAATTTCTTTTATCGAAACTATTTTCTTTGATTCATCAACGCCGTACTCAATTCTCCATGTACGGTACGCCAACACAAATTTTTGTTTCGCGCTCTCTTTTAATTGAACAATTCTTTTTCTGCTTGCATCCGTAGGATTAAATTCAAGTTGCAGCCTCGCAAAATTTTCTAAATTGATTTTTGAAATATCTTTCAGCCAATCAATTTGCGCCTTCGCTTTTTTAGAAAACTTAACTTTATAAATATTTTCTAATCCGCTTTTCACCCAGCCGGTTGCGGAATTTGGAAAAGAATCCGAATACGGTAAGTAAGGTTTTAAATCAACCACGGGCGAGCCGTCAAGAATATCAGATTCGGTTATAAATATTTTTAATCCTTCAACCTTTACAAGTTTTACGCAGCTCATCCCGAGTTGATTTGGTCTGTATGGCGCGCGAGTGGCAAAGACTCCAATTTTTTTACGCGTGTGCCGGGGTGGTGTTACAAGCGGCTTCCAACTTGCCCTACCGTTTGGTGGGTTTGCATTTAAATGAAATTGATAGATAACCCAAATGCGGTCAAAGCCGGCTAAATCTTTTAGAGCTTGCTCAAAATTTTTATTTGGAAGAAGTTCGATAATAGAAACATTACCGGAAGCTAATACGCCCTGTCTTGGGGTCTCGTAACGGTAAACTTGTTCCGAGTGAACATACCCGATTGGCGTAATAATTATTTCTTCTGATTGCATAGTGTAAAATCGTGAAAAATAAAATAACTTCATCTGTTCGGAAATCATTCTTCAACATTTATTATTAAGCCCGAAGGGCTGTCATTATTTTTCAAGAAGCGCCGACACTTCACCCAACCCCGAAGGGGTGACATGATTATCTCTCTTCTACCCAGTCGAACAAATATTTTTCATTGTACTCAATTTCAAACTTTTTCAGCAACTGCAGATACTCTTCTCTAAACGTTTTCTTTTTGTGATGTGCTTCCTGGTTTAAGATGTAATTATATACTCTCTCAATATGCGAGTGAGAATAAGAAAACGCGCCGTACCCTTCCTGCCATGCAAATTTGCCTTTAATATATTTGTTATCGTTTATGAAATTGGAAGAATTATTTTTCATATCTCTCACCAGGTCAGATATTGCCATTGCCGGTTTTAATCCTATGAACGCATGAATATGGTTTGCTACCCAGTTTACAATGATTGGTTTCTGTCCTTTTCCCTTGATGATACCGGCGATATATTTATGCAACTCATCTTTCCATTCCGTTTGGATGAGATTTTCTCTTCCTTTGACTACAAAAACAACTTGTATGTAAATTTGTGAATATGTTCCTGCCATACTAATTCTCCTCTACTTAGATTATTTATATCATTCGGAACTACCTATATAAACATATCTTCAATAGATATTGTTTTTTCTTTCACGGCATCAATGTCACCCCTTCGGGGTTTATTTCTTTTTTTCCCCATACAGAATCTTTTAACAATTTCATCTTTAATCATTTCATCCCTTCGGGATTACCAATGTTCAATATCTACCATTAAGCCCGAAGGGCTGATATTATTATCATGAACCACCAGCGCATCACGCAACCCCGAAGGGGTGATACTATTCTCCGAGGTACGAACAAGCATCAACAAATATTATTTATACTCTTCCACCGGCGGACAACTGCAAATCAAATTTCTATCTCCAAAAGCATTATTCACTTTTGCCGTAGCTGGCCAAAACTTAAATTGTTTTACCCAAGCTGAAGGAAACGCAGCCTCTTCACGCGAGTAGGGATGCTTCCAATCCGTTGCGGTTACCGCATGCATTGTGTGCGGAGCGTTTTTAATTACGTTATCATTTTTGTCGGCAGTACCGTTTTCAATTGCATCCATTTCTTTTTTAATAAGAATCATCGCCTCGCAGAAGCGGTCTAATTCTTTTTTCGATTCACTCTCCGTCGGCTCTATCATCATTGTGCCGTGCACCGGAAAAGAAATAGTCGGCGCGTGAAATCCATAATCCATCAAACGTTTTGCAATATCTTCAACTTCCACATTTGCCGTTCTTTTAAAATCGCGCATATCGAAAATCATTTCGTGTGCAACTCTTCCCTTTTCGCCGGTGTAAAGAATTTTGTAATAAGGTTTCAATTTTTCAGCAATATAATTCGCATTTAGAATCGCGTATTCGGTGGATGCTTTCAAACCTTCGGCGCCCAACATTTTAATATATCCGTATGAGATAATTAAAACATTCGCGCTTCCGTAAGGTGAAGCAGATACTGCGTGAATTCCTTTTTCTCCGCCAACATTAACCACTGAATGATTTGGTAAAAATGGAACCAAATGCTTTGCAACGCAGATTGGTCCAACCCCCGGTCCGCCGCCGCCGTGCGGAATGGCGAACGTCTTATGCAGATTCAAATGGCAAACATCCGCGCCAATGTTTTTGGGACTCGTCAATCCAACTTGCGCATTCATGTTGGCGCCATCCATATATACTTGTCCGCCGTTTGCATGAATGATTTCGCAAATTTCTTTTATACGAACTTCAAAAACTCCGTGTGTAGAAGGATACGTAATCATCAAAGCGGCTAAATCATTTTTATGCTCTTCAGCTTTTTTCTTCAAATCGTCAACATCAACATTTCCTCTTTCATCGCAGGCGACAACCACTACTTTCATCCCGGCCATAACAGCGCTTGCGGGATTTGTTCCGTGCGCCGATGAAGGAATAAGCGCAACATTTCGATGCGCTTCATTCTTGTCAATAAAATATTGGCGGATAATCATTAAACCGGAATACTCGCCTTGCGCTCCGGAGTTTGGCTGAAGTGATGTTCCTGCAAAACCAGTAATTTCCGCTAACGAATTTTCTAATTCCGAAATGACTTGTTGATACCCTTCCGTTTGAGATTGCGGAGCGAAGGGATGAATGTTTCCAAATGCGGGATGCGTTATCCCTATCATTTCTGCGGCTGCATTCAGCTTCATTGTGCATGAGCCAAGAGGAATCATTCCGTACGTTAATGAAATATCTTTATTCTCCAAACGCTTAGCGTAGCGCATCAACTCAGTTTCAGAATGGAATGAATTAAAAATAGGATGCTGCAAATAGGAAGAAGTTCTTTCCAACTCCGCCGGATATTTCTTCACTGCATTTTTAGAAAGTACGTTCGCCTTCTTTCCAACAGAATTAGAAAATATTTCAACTATTTCTTGAACATCGTTCTCACTCGTTATTTCGCTTAAACTAATTCCGATCTTATTCTTTTCGGCATAACGGAAGTTTATCAGTTTATTTTCTGCAAGTGATTTTATTTTAGCAACTGTTTTTTCATCTTTTACATTGATAAAAAGTGTATCGAAGAAAAATTGATTTGTTTGCTCCAAGCCCAAATCTTTTAAAGAGGATTCAAGTTTAGCTGTTAAATCATGAATTGTTTCAGCAATGTTTCGCAATCCCTCCGGCCCATGATACACTGCATACATCCCAGCCATCACCGCAAGCAGTACCTGCGAAGTACAAATATTACTCGTAGCTTTTTCTCTTCTGATATGCTGTTCGCGAGTTTGCAACGCCATACGCAAAGCCGAATGCCCATCCGCATCAACAGAAACGCCGATAATTCTTCCCGGAAGAATTCTTTTAAATTCTTCTTTAGCGGCAAAGTACGCCGCGCTGGGTCCGCCGAATCCCATCGGAATTCCAAACCGCTGTGTTGATCCAACGGCAACGTCGGCGCCAAATTCTCCCGGCGCTTTTAACAATGCCAGACTTAAAAGATCAGCAGCCACAACCACTTTTATATTTTTTTGATGAGAGGCAGAAATAAATTGTTCATAATCTATAACTGCGCCGTCACTGTTTGGATATTGAAGTAACGCGCCAAAGTATGATTCATCTAAATTTTCTTTTTCAAATTCGCCAACTACAATTTCTATTCCGTTGGGATTCGCTCTATTCAACAGAACATCAAGCGTCTGCGGAAAAACTTTTTCATCAACAAAAAATTTGTTCTTTGCGGAATTATTTCCCGAATGAAAAAACATCAGCATTGCTTCTGCCGCTGCGGTTGCTTCATCAAGCAAAGATGCGTTTGCAATCGGCAGCCCGGTTAAGTCGGCAACCATCGTTTGAAAATTTAATAACGCTTCCAATCTTCCTTGAGAAATTTCTGCTTGATACGGCGTGTACTGCGTGTACCAACCCGGATTCTCCAAAATATTTCTTTGAATTACCGGTGGGGTAATCGACGGATAATAACCAAGTCCAATGTATGACTTCGCAATTTTATTTTTCTCAGCAATAGAAAAAATATGATCTAAAAATTCCTTCTCCGTCATTGGTGAATCAAGCGATAGTTCGTTTTCCAATTTTATTTGCGGGGGGATGGTTCCATCAATTAATTGATTCAGAGTAGCTACTCCGATTGTTTTTAACATCTCATTTGTTTCTTGTTGTGAAGAACCAAGATGACGATGTAAAAATGATTTATACGAATTTGTGTTAGGCATAAAAGACTTTATTTTGTTAGAAAAATTTTTTTTTGGTTGTTAATATTAATTAAAATACGGGAGAGAAAATAGAACGACCTGAACATCAAACTTGGAAAATTAATTAGAATCAAATTTGTGCAAGTACTTTTTATTCTCTTCCGGGATAGTTTGCAGTGCGTTTCTTGCAGCTTCTTGTTCGGCTGACTTTTTATTTTTCCCTTTTCCTTCGCCCCAAACTTTATTGCTTATAGAAATTTGTACGGTAAATTCTCTATCGTGTTCCGGTCCGCTTTCTCCAACAACAATATATTTGGGACTATCAATTCTTACCGCTTGAGTATATTCAAGTAATTGACTTTTAAAATTCTCGTCAATCAAATGCAACCCGAGCTGCAAATTAGGCTCGATAATATATTTTCGGATGAACCGCTGCGTTTTCTCCATTCCGCAATCCATATATATTGCGCCGATCAAAGCTTCAACAGCGTCCGCAAGAATAGTTTTGAATCCATTTTGCGGACCGGGAGATAATTCCGCTCCAACAAAAAGGAACTGCAATAAATTAATTCTTTTAGCGCAATCGTACAGAGCTGCTTTGTTTACAAAGTTCGCCCGAATTTTCGTTAAGAATCCTTCATCCTTTAAAGGGAAGGCGACAAAGAGCGCCTCGCCGATAATAAAACCAAGCACCGCGTCGCCAAGAAATTCTAAACGTTCGTTGGAATTTTTATACCGCTGGTGATCTATTGCGGAGCGATGAGTAAAAGCTTCAATAAATATTTCGGGCTGGGTAATTTTTGCGTCAATTAACTCTTCAAGCAGTTTGAATTTTTTTTTTGTAATTAGCTTGATAGATTTTCGTTTATCAAAATATTTTGAAAGAAGTGTCAGCAACTTATTCCGAAAACTTTTTGAAGAGAAGTGAAGCGTTGTGTCCGCCAAAACCAAAGGTGTTGGTTATTGCGGCATTAACAGTTCGTTTAGTAGCAACTTTAGCGTTATAATTAAGATCGCATTCGGGATCAGGGGCATCAAGATTGATGGTTGGAGGGATGAGATCATTTTTTACCGAAAGAACAGTCGCAATCGCTTCTATACTTCCGGCAGCGCCAAGCAAATGTCCCGTCATTGATTTTACAGATGAAACAACAAGGTTGTAGGCGTGTTCACCAAAAGTTGATTTAATTGCTTTTGTTTCCGTAACATCGTTATAGGGAGTTGATGTTCCATGCGCGTTGATATAATCAATATCGGTTAATTGCAAACCGGATTCTCTTATGGATTCTTTCATTGCGCGAATGGCTCCGTTGCCCGATGGTTCAGGAGCGGTAATATGATGAGCGTCCGCAGTTAAACCGATGCCTACTAATTCCGCATAAATGTTTGCGCCGCGAGAGACGGCATGTTCCATATCTTCCAATACCAATGCCCCGGCGCCTTCACCAAGCACAAATCCGCTTCGGTCTTTATCGAACGGACGAGAGGCTTCTTTAAAACGATCATTCCAGGTTGATAATGCACGCATGGAATTGAAACCGGCAATTGCCATTTCGGAAACCGGAGCTTCGGAACCGCCGCAAATCATAATGTCGGCGCTTCCGCGTTCAATCAACATAAAAGCATCTGCAATTGAGTGAGATGAAGTTGCACATGCCGAGGTTGTTGCATAATTGGGACCTTTCAATCCAAAGCGGATAGAAATTTGTCCGGCGGCAATATCAGGTATCATCATGGTAACAAAAAAGGGACTAATTTTTTTCGGGTCTCTCTCTTGAAAAAAAACGAAATGCTGTTCGGTAAGTGTTCTGATTCCTCCGATGCCGCTGCCGAAAACTACTCCAAATCTTTCAAGATTGATTTTGTCAAGATTTAGTTGTGCGTCTTGAATGGCTTGTTCGGCTGTGGCTAAAGCGAATTGCGCAAACGGATCAATCCGTCTGACAGCTTTTTTATCAATGTAGATGAGCGGGTCAAAGTTTTTTACTTCCGCAGCAAATTTGGTATCGAAAAGCGAAGTATCAAATTTGGAAATAAGTTCAACACCGTTTTTCCCTTGAAGTAACGCATCCCAAAAATCGGCGGCGGTGTTTCCGATAGGTGTAACCGCACCTAATCCTGTAACAACAACTCTTCGTTTTTTCATGCAATTATTCCCGGGGAAAATAGGGGAAAAGCAAAACTTTTCCCCTAAGATGATTTAACTTACTTTAGCTTTTAAGTAGTTCACTGCATCGCCGACGGTGCCGATTTTCTCAGCATCTTCGTCAGGGATAGAAACATTGAACGCACTTTCAAAACCCATTACTAACTCTACGATATCCAACGAATCTGCACCTAAATCATTTGTGAAAGAAGCTTCCGGAGTAACTTGTGATTCTTCAACTCCGAGCTTATCCATAATGATTTCTTTTACTTTTGCTTCAACATCCATTGTAGGACTCCTCTTATTTTATTTGTTATTAAGAACGTTAATTAAAACTACATGGTCATTCCGCCGTCAACGCATAAAACTTGTCCGGTAATATAGTCTGCATTTTCGGATGCAAAAAATAAGGCGGCTTTGGCTATAACGCCCGGCGAACCGATTTTTTTCAAAGGGATAACGGAAAGAATTCCTTCCCGCTGTTTATCATTTAATTTTTTTGTCATATCCGTTTCGATGAATCCCGGCGCCACCGCATTAACCGTAATGTTACGCGAAGCTAATTCCTTTGCAGTTGATTTCGTAAATCCGATAACGCCTGCTTTAGCTGAAACATAATTAGCCTGCCCGGGATTTCCGGTAATACCAACAACAGATGAAATATTAATAATTCTTCCGAATTTTTGAGAGATCATCGGTTTAACGGCACATTTAGTATAATTAAAAACACTTTTGAGATTAGCGCTAATCACCGAATCAAAATCATCTTCAGACATACGCAGGAGCAAATTGTCTCGAGTAATCCCAGCGTTGTTCACTAAAATATCTAAACGACCGAACTTTTCCAAAGTAAAATTGATTGATTTTTCAGCGTCGCTAAATTTGGAAGCGTCGGCTTGAATTCCGAAAATCTCGTAATTGTTATCGCTTCCCCATCGCTCAATTTCAAGCGCTGCTTCAATGGAGCTGTGATAGGTGAAAATAACTTTTGCGCCGTTTGCAGCAAAGGTTTCAGCAATACTTTTTCCGATGCCGCGCGTTGCACCGGTAACCAGCGCTACTTTATCTTTTATCATTTTTACCTACTCCACTGTCTGCTAAATATTCGTCTCTATAGTTGAGCAGTGTTTGATAACCGCTTTCACCGAGGAAACGCGTTAATTCATCTTTACAAAAATCGATAATGTTTGTTCCGCTTTCATTTGTGCGGTTGCATTGTTTTAGGCGATCGATATGCTCATTGTCTAACGTAAGTGATTTTTCATAAATGGTGATCGGGAAAAGATAACAATAGACCGGTTTATAATCCCACGGATGTTTTCCTTCGTTTATTGCAAGCGATTGAATTACACACAAACCGTTTTTATCAAGGAACGCACATTTTCCGTTTATTACTTCGGTGCCAACGGCAATGCCGGAATCAAAATCATCATCTTCTTGTTCATCTTCAAACCAGTCTTCAACATTTTTAGATTGCGTTTCATCCATTAAAGGAATGAGTTTATCTTTTAAAGAAAGGATCAACTCGCTTTCGTGCTTATCTGTGTAAACGCCGTAATAACAGCATTCTCCGTTACACCGGCAAGAAAATTTAAAGGTGAAAAGAAGGGGATCAATTTTTAAACCGTTTATTTGATAAATTTTTTCAGCTTGACTCATAAATACTTTTCTACCTCGGAAAATTTATCAATGCCGAAACAAACGGCGTTTGGGTTAATTCTTTTTACAAGTCCTTGCAAAACTTTTCCCGGTCCAATTTCCACAAACTCATCAAATCCGTCTTTGGACATATTTGTAATGGTTTCTTCCCATCGCACGGGCGATGTTACCTGCTCAAAAAGTAATTTTTTAATTTCATCTTTTTGTTGAACAGGTTTAGCGGTAACGTTGGCATATACCGGAAATTTGGCGTCGTAGAAATTTGATTTTTCCAGCTCATTAAAAAGCGCATCTTTTGCAGACTGCATTAACGGCGAGTGGAAAGCTCCGCTTACAACTAATTCTTTTACTAATTTTGCGCTGTTTGCTTTAGCAATTTGCATCGCTTTTCTCACGCCTTCAACAGAACCGGAAATTACAATTTGTCCGGGAGAATTAAAGTTGGCGCATTGCACAATTCCATCCGCAGAAGCTTCCGCACAAATCGCTTCAAGTTTGGATGCATCCAAACCAACTACTGCCGCCATGGTTCCGGGATTTTCGATTCCCGATTTCTGCATCGCAACTCCGCGTGCGCGCACCAATTTTACCGCATCTAAAAATTGTATTGCACCGGCAGCGACCAAAGCAGAATATTCTCCAAGCGAGTGTCCGGCGGCAGCTTTACAATCAAACGTTCTCAGTAAACTTGCCAATATAACGCTGTGTAAAAAAATTGCAGGCTGTGTAAATTCAGTTTGCTTCAAGATTTCTTCCGGCCCATCAAACATGATTTGAGCGAGATTAATTCCTAAAACGCCGTCAGCCATACGAATCATTTCTTTTGCTTCTACGGAATTTTCAAAAAGGTCTTTTGCCATTCCAACGTATTGCGAGCCTTGCCCGGGAAAGAGAAATGCGCGTTTGCCCATTAATCCATGCCCCAAACAAGATAGGCAGCACCCCATGTGTAACCGGCGCCGAATGCGGCAAGAACTAACTTATCACCTTTTTTCAATTTACCGTTTCTATAATATTCAACAAGACATAAAGGAATTGTTGCAGCGGTGGTGTTTCCGTATTTATCAATATTGATCATCACTTTTTCTTTGCCGACTCCCATCCGTTGAGCAGTTGCATCAATAATTCTTAAGTTAGCTTGATGAGGAACAAGATAGGCAACATCATCGCCGGTGAGATTATTTTTTTGCATCAACTCAAACGAAATGTCTGCCATGCCAACAACCGCTGCTTTGAAAACCGGTTTGCCGTCTTGAAAAATGTAGTGCATTTTATTATCAACGGTTTCGTGTGTAGCAGGATTCAGACTTCCGCCGCCTTTCATGTACAAATAATTTTTACCGTTTCCGTCGCAATGGAGTAAAGCATCTTGAAAACCGATTGAAGTATCTTCCGTTGGTTCAAGGAGAACTGCGGCGGCGGCATCGCCAAATAAGATGCAGGTATTTCGATCAGTATAATCTGTAATCGCGCTCATTTTATCTGCACCGATAACAACAACTTTTTTATATCTGCCGGATTCGATCAACGAGCAGCCGGTTTGATACGCGAACAAAAATCCAGAGCATGCAGCAGAAAGATCGAAACCCCAAGCATTTTTTGCTTTAACATTATCCTGCACAATGCAAGCGGTAGCCGGGAAAAACATATCGGGAGTAACGGTAGCAACAATAATAACGTCGATATCTTCTGCGGCTAAATTATGTTTTTCCATTAAATCTTTAAGCGCGCCGGTTGCAAGATCGCTTGTAGCGCCGTTTTCAATTACTCTTCGTTCTCTAATTCCTGTTCTGGTGATGATCCAATCGCTATTCGTATCAACGATGGATTCAAAATAGTTATTATCAAGAACCTTTTCCGGTGTGAACATTCCAACGCCGGTAATGGTAGCATTTATTTTTTTTAGTGACATTCTTTTTCTATTCCATTCTAAAAGATAAGCCTGCGAATTGCAGGTGAATTTATTTGTTCATTTCCAAAGCAAGTTTGGAGATTAAGTTTTTCCGGTGCATCTCATCGGCTTTCAGCACCATATTTTTTATTCCCAACGCAGAACTTGACCCATGCCCGATGATGGTGATTGCTTTTACCCCAAGCAGCGGAATTCCCCCGTATTCGTTTGGATCGAATACTTTAAAAGTTTTTCTAATCGCGTTTCTCGAAATGGCGATTTTAATTTTATCAAAGAAGTTGGCATCCGCGGTTTTCTTCAACATCGGTTTCATTATTTTCATAAAGGATTCGCCAAACTTTAATAGAATATTCCCGACAAATCCATCGCAAACCACGATGTTTACTTTTCCCGTTAAAATATCTCTTCCTTCAACATTGCCGAAAAAATTCAGGTTGGAATTTTTCAAAAGTTCGAACGTTTCTTTTGTAACCTTATTTCCTTTTTCATTTTCTTCACCAACGGAAAGGAGTCCGATGGTTGGATTTTGAATTCCGAACATTTCCTTCACATACACGTTTGCCAACTGAGCGTACCCAAGTAAATGCTGCGGTTTTGAATCAACAAAAGCGCCGACATCAAACACCGTGGTAATTCCGGTTAGGTTTGGAATGTACGTTCCGATGGTAGGTCTTTCAACACCGGGGAGTCTGCCAATCATTAATGTTCCGGCAGCAGCAACTGCACCGGTATTTCCGGCGCTTACAAAAGCTTCAGCGCCGCCGGAAGCCACCAACCTGGCGCCAATCACCAATGATGATTTTTGCTTCGTCTTAAGGGCAGTTGTTGGGGAATCATTCATCGTAATAATTTCTTCCGAATGAATAATTTCAACGCCTTCAAGCGATAGATTATTTTCCTTTGCGATCGTCTTTATTTTTTCTTCGTCACCGACAAGGATTAAATGGAAAGACTTTGATTCGCCGTATGCAGAAAGCGCTCCAAGCACTTCGTTCCGAGGGGCGAAGTCGCCCCCCATTGCATCAACAACTATTCTGCATTTGGTTAAATCAGCAGGAGGTAAAGACATGTAGTAAATTAGTTTTTTGGGATCATCATAGAACGGCCATTGTAATAGCCGCAGCTTGGGCATGCGTGATGAGCTAATTTCATCTCGCCGCAGTTTGAACAAGCGCTTAAAGTCGGAGCTTCAGCTTTGTAATGTGTTCTTCTTTTATCACGTCTTGTTTTAGACATTTTTCTTTTAGGATTTGGCATTTGCTTCCCTATTTCGTGTTAGTTATTGCTCCCGCCGGGCGGGATATTTTTTAATTTTTGTAACGGTAACCAGCGATCGTCTATTTCGGTATCTTTACAATCACATGATTTTAGATTCAAGTTTGTTCCGCAATGGGAACATAATCCTTTGCAATCTGTGCGACAAATTTTTTTTAACGGAATCGCAATCTCGGCATATTCATAAAGCTCTTTGGAGATATCAATCTTATCGGCTTCAAAAGAAAGATAGGTAACCGATTCATCTTCATCTTCCGGAATTTCATTACCAAAAAGATAGACATGCTTATACGAAGTTTCAATCGGCTGTACAAAATCCGTCAGGCATCTATCGCACACAAATTTTGTATTGAGCGATAGCGCGGCATCAAGTACAATTTGATTATGCCTTTTATCCATCTTTAATTGAAGTTTATAAGACTCTACAAAGGGTTCCGGTAATCCTATTTCCGCCGGTTTGCCGTCAAAGAACAGTTCGTGAATTCCTTCACTTAAATTTGCTATTTTCAGTATCATTTTACAAAAGAATGCGTAAAAAACTTGCCAAATATAACTATAGAGGTATTGATAATCAACAAATCCGGCAGAGGAATTTTAAGGTAGAATATTTGAATTTTTACTGTTTTCGTTCAAGTACAAAATCAACAAGAGCAGCTAACGCCGTTTTAGAGGAATTCTCCGGAAATTTCTCCAAACATTTCTTCGCCTTGGAGGCGTATTCGTGCGCAACTTTTTCAGCATAAGCAATTCCGTTTTTCTCGTGCACAAAATTAATTACCCGGTTTACCGAATCTTTTTTGTTCCCCGATTTGATCAATTTTTTTATGTGCAACACTTCTGATTTTGAAGCTTGAGCAAGCGAGTAAATTAAAGGTAAGGTGATTTTCTTTTCTTTTATATCGCCGCCGATCGGTTTACCGAAAAGTTTTGTAGAGCCGTCGTAATCAAGGATATCATCTTTTATTTGAAAAGCGATTCCGAGATTTTCTCCATAATTCCTCATCGCAATATGGAATTCAGGATCAGTTGAAGAGCTTCTTGCGCCGATCTCGCAGCATGTTTCAAAAAGTGAAGCGGTCTTATCCGAAATAATTTTGAAGTAGGTTTCTTCATCAATATCAAGTTTGCGGGTTTTTTGTATCTGGAGTAACTCACCTTCCGACATCCGCTTAACCGTTCCGGTCATAATTTTTAGGAAATCAAAATCTTTTCCATCAACGGCAATCATCAATCCGCGCGACAGCAAATAATCTCCCATAAGTACGGCAATTTTATTTTTCCAAATCGCATTAATTGATGGAAAACCTCTGCGCTTATCGGCGTTATCAACAACGTCATCATGAACCAGCGTTGCCGTGTGCAGCAATTCAACAAGCACAGCGCCGCGGTAGGTGCGTTCATTTATTTCGCCGGAAATTTTGGATGAAAGAAGAACAAGCAACGGACGAATTTTCTTCCCCTTCTGCTTTAAAATATATTTTGTTACGAGATCAACTAAACCGACTTTGGATTTCATTGATTCGCCGAACACAACGGCAAATTCCGAAAGCTCCGTTTTAATGGGTTTGCTTATATTTGAAAGAGAAACGCTACTCAACTTTTTTTACCGCAAATTTTGAAATTAAAATACTTATTTCGTACAGAAAAACTAATGGAACCGCAAGTACAAGCTGCGATACCGGATCGGTGCCGGGTGAGAGCAGCGCCGCAAGAAACATAATTATTACGATTGCGTGCCGCCGGTATTTACGCATGTATGCTGGTTTCAAAATTCCCAGCTTTGATAAGAAAAATGAAATCATCGGCAGTTCAAAAATTAATCCGGCGCCAAGCATAACGCTGAAAATAATCGACATATACTCATCAATGGCAAATTGATTTTTGATGGTGGTTGAACCAAAATGAGCCGCAAAATTAAGTGTTAACGGCAGCATCACAAAATAGGCAAATCCAATTCCGATAAGAAAACAAACCGATGAGAAAATGACGATTGACAAAATATATTTTTTTTCATGCTTGCGTAACGCGGGAGAAATAAACCGCCAAAGCTGGTAAAAAATATTCGGGATGCTCAAGATCATTCCGCCGGCAATGGCAACTTGAAAATAGAGAAAAACTTGTCCGAAGGGTTTTAAATTCTGCAGATCGGCGCCGACTTTACGAGCCGGGCTCAACAGTACCATATCAACTAAGAAATCGATAAAGACACCGCAAACAATTGCGCCGACAACAATCCCGATTAACGAGTAAATAAGCCGCCACCGCAGTTCTTCAAGGTGATCGAGAAACGTCATCTCGACTTCATGCTCACCCGAATCGTTTTTTTTATTCGAACGTTCTTCCAAGAAATATTTTTCCGGTTAACTTAATGAAGAATATAAAGGAAAATTCTTACAGAAATTTCTTACTTCGTTTTTAATGTTCGCAAGTTCTGCGTCGTTGTCGTTATTCTGAATAGCGCGGTTGATCATTCCGGCAATGGCTTCCATCTCCGGTTCTTTCATCCCTCTGGTTGTCATTGCAGGCGTACCGACGCGGATTCCGCTTGTAACAAAAGGACTTTTCTGATCAAACGGAATCATGTTTTTGTTTACCGTGATACCCGCTTTGCCAAGAGCAATCTCTGCGGCTTTTCCGGTAACATTTTTCTTCGTCAGATCAACAAGCATTAAGTGATTGTCCGTTCCGTTGGAAATAATATCAAAATCATATTCAATTAATTTGGCAGAGAGCGACTTCGCATTTTTAATAATTTGTTCGGCGTAGGTTTTAAACGAATCTTGAAGCGCTTCGCCGAAGGCAACAGCTTTTGCCATAATAATGTGCATCAACGGTCCGCCTTGAATTCCCGGCATTACAGTTGAGTCCAAAATTTCCGACATCATTTTTGTTCGATCGCCTTTTGGAGTTTTTATTCCCATCGGATTTTCAAAATCTTTTCCCATCAAAATAATTCCGCCGCGTGGTCCGCGCAGCGTTTTGTGCGTAGTTGAAGTAACAAAATGGCAATGTTCCAACGGATTATTCAACAAACCTTTTGCAATTAATCCGGCAGGATGAGCCATATCGCAGAACAAAAATGCGCCGACCAAATCTGCTATTTGTCTGAACTTAGCATAATCCCAGTCGCGTGAATAGGCGCTGCCGCCGGTGATGATCATTTTCGGTTTTTCTTTTTTTGCAAGGTCTTCAATTAAATTATAATCGAGAAGTCCGGTTTCTTTTGAAAGCGTGTAGCCCGAAGCTTGATATAAAATACCGGAGAAATTTACCGGCGAACCATGCGTAAGGTGTCCGCCGTGCGCAAGACTTAATCCTAAAAATTTATCTCCCGGTTTTAAAACTGAAAAGAAGACCGCCATATTTGCTTGTGAACCGCTGTGCGGCTGCACGTTTACATATTCGGCGCTGAAAAGTTTTTTTAATCGTTCGCGGGCAAGGTCTTCGGCTAAATCAACAAACTCGCATCCGCCGTAATATCTTTTACCGGGATATCCTTCGGCATATTTATTTGTTAAGATGGAACCGGCAGCTTGCAGCACAGCCGGACTCACAAAATTTTCCGAAGCGATTAATTCCAAATTGAATTGCTGTCTATCCAGCTCTAACTGAAGAGCGTTTGCAATTTCGGGGTCATTTTTTAAGAAGTTCATTTTTTTGTCTTTACTTATTTTTAATAATCTTGTCTTACAAACCACAGCTCGCCAAGACTTAAAGTAGCGCCGAGTTTTAAAATATTTTCTTTCAGCAGCCCGGCATCCGTAGAGCCGCGTGAAATATACTGCAAAGAGAGATCTAAATAATTTTCTCTGCTGAACGGTAACGAAACGCCCGCGCTTACGGAAAGTTCGTTGATGCTTGTGCCGTTAATTTTGTAAGGAGAATTTCCGTAGCTGAATCCGCCGCGCCAAATAATTAAATCCGAAAGTGTAAAAGCTTGCGCGCTGTTTTTGTATTCAATGCCTAAACTGATTTTAGAAACATTCTGCAGATTTTTTTCAGAATTTCCCGAGACGGAAAAATCAGCCCAATTTTGCATGAGGTAATCAACGTACACTTGCGTGCGCGGATTCAATTTTGCCGAAGCGCCGATGATAATTCTCGGCGGAATTTTCATATCGGTGATCCCTTGCGTAAGCGTATCGGAAGTGTAGGCGCTGTATTTGGTGAACGAAGTGTCGGCGGAAATTTGAGACATAAAAGAGACCGACAAGCCGAGACGAAAATCTTGAATTTTATCACTCTTAAAAAGACTTTCATTTAAATTTTGAGAAATTATTCCGAACGTTCCGCCAAGTCCCTTTACTTTGTATTCGGATTTAAAAGAGGAACCCGCGTTATCGTTATCCGGGAAATTTAATTTTGAATGATACGCGAGCGTGCCGAAATTATAATCCAACGAAGCGCCGACGCTTAAATCAAACGGAAAAGTGAATGAAGTTCCGAGAAAAATTTTTGAAAGTCCGCCGTCTCCGGAATACGTTGACGAGTATTCTTCCGCCTGTGTAGCCGGATTTATAACCTTAACTTTTGTTTCGTACGAAATTTTGGAAAGAGGAACCAATCCCATCGAGACCGCAATTCCATTGGCTTTGCTAACCGGAAACGCAAAAGTAAAACCGGAAAAATATCCACCGGAGTAAAAACTTTTTTGCTTTTGATCTTTTACAAAACTTCCGTTAAAGTATGTTGCCAATTCAATGCGCGATAAATTAATTGAATGCCACGCTGCGGGATTGAGCACAGAAATAAATGAGTTGTCGTCCATGGCAACACCAAGTCCGCCCATTCCGGCTCTTCGGGCAGAATAGGAATATTCAACATCTCCGATTCCGTAGCGCGAATAAGGAGAATTTACCTGTGCAAAAAGAGGAAACGCAAGCGCAAAAAACAAAACGATATTTTTAATGTATTTCATAAAATTCTTATTTCTTCTTCTGTGAGTAAGTAATAGCTAACCGTGGTTTTAATTCATTGTTCGCAACAGAACTGTTGAACAATGCAAAATTCTCAAGTCCGGTAGCGAGATAAGGAGACGTGATCATAATGCCGAAATTATTTTTCGTAATCACGGCGTTGTTAATAATTCTTTGTACATCGCCGGAATATTTATTGCCGGAGCGAGGAAGCGAAACCGCCGCAAATGAATTAGTCGAATCTTTTATTGAATCGGCAATCTCGTATGCTGCAAGTCCGTCCGAATAGCTGGTTCCGACTTTCATATTCAACGTATCAATGCTCAGCGTAAGAACCGCTTTATTAATAATAGCATCAGCCGGAAGTTTTGAAAGATCGAACCAGAGTTTTCCTCGTACACCCGTGCCGCTTTGGATCGTTAATGTTTGCGGTGAAGGCTCGGGAAACTTTCCGGTAACAATATGCACATCAACCGAACCGAAATACGTTAAGGTGTCTTGAAACGATTGATACGAAGTAGTTTTTTTAACGACAATTTTCAGCTCGGGAACATTTTCATTATACGAATTTGAAGACGCATATCCTGTAAATTTACACGCGCCGGTTGGCTTGATTAATACACCGTAATTTTTTGCCAACATGGTATCCTTTGCAGCAAGAAACCAATTCTTCACCAACGCCGGGTCTAAAGCTAAATCCGTACCGGAACTGTTTGCGGAAAGAAGAACCGAGTTGGACGCATAGCTCAATTTTGATAATGAATCAACCGTGAAAAGTGAATTCCACGTTGAAGTTACTTGATGAACGCCAACGTTAAACGGCTGAAGCGTATCTCCGAAAGAATATTTTTTTGTGAAAACTAAATTTGCCGAGACAAATGTTATGGAGTCGTAATTTGATAAATACTTATCGGCAATAGACAATGAAAATGCAAGCAAAAGCTGGGATTCAACATTTGCATCTTTTCCGACAATAATAATATTTGATGAGCCTAACGCAAGATTGGTTTTACGCGATGCAAACTGCTGGTTTAGCGTATCCGTAAAAGAATCTAAGTGAGAAATAACAATGTTGTCTTGGTTCAACAATTCACTGCCGAGTGATGACGGATCATCGCTGCACGCTGTAAATAAAAAGGGGAAGAGAACAAGAACGGGTAAAAAATTTATTAGATACCGGTATGTGAGAATAATTTTTTTCAGATAATTCAACTAAATATCTCCATTAAAATCGTGAATAAGGAAGTCAACCGCCTCGCGGAAATTTTCGGCAGCAAAGTTGGGGATTTTATTTTCTTGAAACAAGAGAGAAAGATGTTCCTTGCCATACCCCGTTTTTACAAGAATAGATTTAACCCCGGCTTGCATTGCACATTCAATATCGGTTTTTGCATCACCGATAAAATAGGATTGCGAAAGATCAATAGAAAATTCTTCCGCAGCATCAAGAAGCATTTTGGGCGAAGGTTTGCGGCATTCGCATTCTTCCAAAGAGGAAAATTCGGGGTGCGACGGACAGAAATAAAATTTATCAATTTGCACTCGATATGGGTGAAGCAATTCGTTTATTTTATTGTTCACCGAAATAACATCTTCTTCCGTTACTAATCCGCGCGCAATACCGGATTGGTTTGAAAGGACAATCAATTTAAAATGAAAATCATTTTTTAGAACTGCTAATGCACTGCCTACATCATCATACAGTTTAACTTTAGAAGGGTCTCCAAGGTAGCCCGGATCTTCATTTAGGGTTCCATCTCGATCGAGAAAAACGGCAATGTTCATATTTTAAATTGACAGAACCGTTTTATATAACTCAATATATTTTTTGGCGGAAGATTTCCAGCTAAAATCAGCTTTCATACCGTTCTTGATGATCTTGTGCCAATTTTTTTGATCTTCGAAAAGTTTTACGGCTCTCTTAACTTCTTTTAAAAGGGCGGCAGATTCATATTTTTGGAAAACAAATCCGTTCCCTTCACCCGTTTTTTCATCGAACGAAAAGACCGTGTCGGCAAGTCCGCCGGTCTCCCGCACAATAGGGATGGTTCCGTAAACCAAACTGTACATCTGATTCAATCCGCAAGGCTCAAACTTGGAAGGCATCAACAACATATCCGAACCGGCTTCAATTAAATGAGCTAAGTCATCATTAAAACCAAGGTAAGAGGCAAATTTTGCTGAGTGCTTTTTCGTTAGTTTTTCAATAGCGGTTTGATATTTCCGGTCGCCGGTTCCAAGCAGCACTAATTGAATGTTCAATTTCATCAGTTCTTCAAACGATTCAATAATAAGATCAATCCCTTTGGCGTCATTCAGTCTTGAAATAATTCCAATCACCGGTTTCTTTTCATCAAAGTGAAGACCGAACCGTTCAACTAAAATTTTCTTGTTGTCCAATTTCTTTGCGATGGTTTCAAAGGAATATTTGTGAGAAATAAATTTATCTGTTTGCGGGTTCCATACGGCAGTATCAATTCCGTTTACAATTCCGGCAAGAGTTGATTTTCGCTTTGATAAACAAGGCTGCAAGTTAAGTCCGATTTCTTTTTTAGAAACAATTTCTTTTGCGTATCCTTCGCTAACCGTGGTAACAAAATCAGCGTATTGGATTGCGTTTTTCAAAAAATTGATCTTCCCATCCAGCAGTGAGTGTTTATCGTTATTTAAATTTGCCGGAAGCTCGGTTTTATCAAAAGTTGATGCGGGAAAAACTCCCTGGTACGATAAATTATGAACGGTGAAGATATTCTTAATTTTATCGAACGGGGCTTCGTTCGCAAATTGGTTTTTATGGTACGCCGGGATCAATCCGCACTGCCAATCGTTACTATGAATAATATCCGGAACCCAGCCGAGCAATTTTATTAATTGAAAAACAGATTTTGCCAGCAGGATAAAGCGCTCGTCGTTATCTTTATAATCAGCGCCGGAAATCGGATCGGTGTAAAGACTTTTTCTGCTTCCGTAATAATCTTGGTTATCCAGAAAGTAAATTTGCACGCGCACGCGCTGCGAAGGTAAAAATGATGATCGAAGCGAAAAAACGACATCTTTGTCGCCAATTTTGACGGTGATATCTTTTAAGCGAACTACTTCGTGAATTTTATATTTTCGGCTGTCGATAGCTCCATACTTAGGAACTAAAATTCGTACTTCGTGACCTAATTCGGTTAACATTTGAGGTAAAGCCGCAGAAACATCTGCTAACCCGCCTGTTTTCATGAATGGAAAAAGTTCTGATGTTACGAAGAGAATTTTTAATCTTTTTGAAGACGTCATTGGATCCTACAATTTCTTTTCCGCAAAAATAACTAATTCCGAGAATTTTTCCTAAAAAGATTGAAGCTGAACTGGGTAATTGATTTACAAAACGCTGCGGTGTGGAAACGGAATCGTAATTTTTTTATGAATGGAACATCCTTCCTGGTTTTTATCCATTTTTTTATTTGTTAGCCGATTAAATTTTCAACTTCCTATATCTTCCGAAGAAATATTTTTATATTTCTTTATCTTTTTAAGAAAGTTTATGAAAAAATTCGTCTTATTAATAAGCAGTTTTCTACTCGCACAACTTTTTACCTCATGCGGTTCGTCGATTGATTCCACCGACAACCGGTACAAACATGCTGCCGAAGAAAAAATAACCGCTGCCGAAAAGCCGCATGCTTCTTTGGTTGAGGATTTTGATTTCTCTCCCTATTTCCTTCAAATTGAAAAGACAAAAAAAGATAGTAGCGAAGCGAAACCGGTTGATGATGATCTGTGGCGCAACTATCCTCGAATTGATAACTCACAAAAAGAAACTATTCACCAGCCCGGTTACCGCGTGCAAGTTATGGCAACAGATGATTTGGATGAAGCCCAGCAAATGCGGTCGGATATTTATTTCAAAACAAATAAAAGCGACATCTACATCGCTTTTCAGCCGCCGCTGTACAAAGTGAAGGTAGGCGATTATGCTACACAATCCGGCGCTAACACGCTTGCGTTCAAACTAAATCAATTAGGATTTCCATTAACACAGGTTGTTGCCGATACGGTAAATATCCGGAAATAAAATGCTGACGCTTCTCAAAAATCCATCGCAGATTGTTACTGTTTCAACAGCCGGAAAAAATTTCAAACGCGGAAAAGAACTCAATGAGATTTCCGTCCTCGAAAATCATTCTCTTTTAATTGAAGACGACACGATAAAAGATATTATTCCCAACGCCTCTATTAAAAATGAATTTGATGCAACGGTTGTTGATGTAAAAGATAAAGTGATCCTCCCCGGTTTAATAGAATGCCACACGCATACGGTATTTGCCGGTTCGCGCGCAAACGAATTTCGTTTAAAACTTGCCGGAAAATCTTATGAAGAAATTGCTAAACTCGGCGGTGGAATTAACACAACGGTCACCGCAGTCCGCAACGCTTCTTTTAATGATTTAGTCCGGCTCATTTCGCCGCGAATCAACTATTTTATTGCACAAGGAATAACTTCGCTCGAAATTAAAAGCGGGTACGGACTCGATTTTGAAAATGAAATTAAACTGCTGCGCGTAATTCAACAATTGCAAAAAATTTTTCCGATAACAATTGTTCCAACATTTCTCGGCGCGCATACCATTCCAACGGAGTTGAAAGATAAACGAGAATCATACATTGATGAAATTATTACTAAAATGCTTCCGTTTATTGCCGAACATTCGCTTGCCAAATTCTGCGATGGATTCTGCGAGTCAACCGCCTTTACTGCAAAAGAAATTGATCAAATTTTTACGCAGGCAAAATTATTCGGCATCAATTTAAAACTGCACACCGAACAATTTAACGCAATTGGCGGGATTGATATCGCCTTAAAACATAGTGCTGTAAGCGTTGATCATCTTGAAGTAATTCGGGATGAAGATATTCCAAAAATTGCTGCCTCGGATGTCGTTTCGGTTTTACTTCCGGGTGTTTCGTTCTTTCTTAATTATGGTTTTGCTCCGGCAAGAAAATTAATTGATTCAAATGGAATTGTTGCGCTTTCGACAGATTACAATCCCGGCTCGTGCAACATTGCCGATATAAACTTTATTATGAGTCTCGCCTCAATCAAAATGAAAATGACAATTGAAGAAACAATTTCTGCGGTAACAATAAACGCCGCTAAAGCAATCAATTTACATGAAGAAGTTGGAAGCATTGAAATTGGTAAAAAAGCCGACTTCGCCATATTAAATACAACCGAGTACGCCGACGTTGTTTATAGCGTTGGGAAAAATCTGAATGAAATGACAATTAAAAACGGTAAAGTGATTTATCAAAAAATAAATTAAGAAAGTAAAACGGAATCCTGTTATGAAAATTATTGAGTGTGTTCCAAATTTTAGCGAAGGCGTTAACCTCGAAGTATTTGAAGCAATTAAAAAAGCCGCCGCGTCAATTAAAAATGTAAAACTGCTAAGTCTTGAACCGGACAAAGATTACAATCGTGTTGTAGTTACACTCGTTGGTGATGAAGATGGAATTGTAAACAGCGCGGTTGAAATTTCAAAAGCTGCTGCAAACTTAATTGACATGCGAAAACAGAAGGGCGAACATCCTCGTCTCGGAGCAATTGATGTGGTGCCTTTCATTCCGGTTAAAGATGTAACGATGGAAGAATGCGTTTCTCTTTCGGAAAAATACGGCGAAATAATTTCGAGAGAAATAAACGTGCCGGTTTATTTATATGAAAATGCTGCGCGAAAAGATGGACGGAAAAATCTCTCTGATATTCGCAAAGGTGAATACGAAGGTTTAGAAGAAAAGTTGAAAGATCAGGAATGGTTTCCCGATTTCGGAACGAATGACTTTAATCCGCAGCTTGGTGCAATTGTAACCGGCGCACGATTTTTTCTTGTAGCTTACAACGTTAATATAAAATCCAACGATGTGAAATATGCTAAAGAGATCGCGGAAGTTTTGCGGGAGTCCGGCAGACCAAAACGTGATATGCATGGAGCAATTATTAAAGTTGATGGGAAGACAATCAAAGAGCCGGGACGCTTAAAATGTTTTAAAGGAATGGGCGTTAGTCTTGAAAAATATGATCTCACCCAGGTTTCAATCAATCTTACCAACTACAATGTTACTCCAATTCATATTGCTTTTGAAGAAGTAAAGAAAGAAGCTCATCGCCTTGGCGTTGAGGTTAGCGGAAGTGAAATTGTAGGACTTGTTCCCCTTGAAGCTCTGTTGCAAGCCGGTAAATTTTATGCGAATGGAAATCCTTTTAGCGACGAAGAACTTGTAAACATTGCGATAGAAAAATTAGGATTGAGTACGCTGAATCCTTTTTTACCAAACGAAAAAATAATTGATTATATGATTTGAGAACGGTGGATTGTTGGTAGTTAGTAGTTTAATTTTTTTTAAGGAGACAAAATGGAATTATCAAAAACACTAGAAAATTATTTGGAAGAACTTTCTTCAAACTCCCCTACACCCGGCGGCGGAAACGTTGCCGCATTGTGCGGCGTATTGGCAACATCGCTCGGAACCATGGTTTGCAACCTCACAATCGGGAAGAAGAAATATGCCGAAGTTGAAAATGAAATCAGTATTGTGAAAAACAAACTTGAGTTGTTTAAACAAAAATTTCTACAGCTTGCAAAAAAAGATAACGAAGCTTTTGACAAAGTAATGCTTGCATTCAAACTGCCGAAAGAGACCGACGACCAAAAAACAGAACGCGCAAAAGCAATTGAAGCCGCTACAATTGAAGCCGCAATGGTTCCCGCCGAAGTAGTTGCAGCCGGCGCAGAACTCATTCCTTTGCTTGAAATAATTATTGAAAAAGGAAATACAAATTCTTTATCCGACGGCGGTGTTGCGGTTTCACTTGTGCGTACAGCGGTTGAAGGGGCGTTCTTAAATATTGCCATAAACTGCGCTTCCCTTTCCAATCAAACATTCGCAAATGAAATTCTCATTAGAGAAGAAATGAAGTACACCGAAGTGAAACACCGGCTTGAGTTTATTATTACTTCCATTATCAAACGGATGAGACCGTAAGAATAAATTAGGAATTATCAATTAGGAATTAGGAATGAATACCTCTTCAATTAAAATAATCGTTTTTATTTTGCCGCTGCTTTCACAAATGCTCATTGCTCAACCAAATGTAAAACTTGGAATTGATGTTTTGAGAGAAAAAAATTTTGACGCGCTTAAAGGAAAGCGAGTTGGATTAATTACCAATCCCACCGGAGTTGATCGAAATTTAAAATCAACTATCGATATTCTCTTTGAATCGAAAGAGTTCAGCTTAACAGTGCTTTACGGATCGGAACACGGTGTGCGCGGTGATTTTTCCGCCGGAACTGAAATTGATTTTTACACCGATGCGAAAACAAATCTTCCCGTTTATTCCATTTACGGAAAGACAAGAAAACCGACTACAGAAATGTTAAAAAATATTGATGTTTTGGTGTATGATATTCAAGATATCGGCTGCCGTTCTTACACCTTCATCAGTACGCTTGGATTGGCGATGGAAGCAGCTGCGGAAAATAATATTCCTTTTGTTGTGCTCGATCGCCCTAATCCGCTTGGCGGAAATAAAATTGAAGGCAGCCTTGTTGAAGACGGATTTATTTCGTTCGTCAGTCAATTTAAAATTCCTTACGTGCATGGCTTAACGCTTGGAGAATTTGCAAAGATGATAAATCAAGAAGGAATGTTGAAAAATAAAATCAAGTGTAACCTAACGGTTATTCCAATGCACGGCTGGAAAAGAAAAATGAATTTTGCAGCAACCGGATTGCAATGGGTGCTTTCATCACCGCACATTCCATACAAAGAAACTCCCGAATATTATGTTGCAACAGGAATTTTAGGCGAACTCGGATATATTTCCGAAGGTGTTGGTTATACTATTCCATTTCAAACATTTGCTGCTGAATGGATTGATGGCGAACTTCTCGCAAAAAAAATGAACGCATTAAATATCAAAGGAATCAATTTCCGCCCGATTACATTTAAACCCTTTTACGGCAAGCATGCCGATTCAACACTGCATGGAGTGCAGCTTCATATAACTGATTATGCCAAAGTAAATTTGATGAGCATCCAGTTTTTGTTTCTTGAAATTTATAATGAAATGTATCCCGATAAAAATCCTTTTGCCGGATGCGACTCTGCCCGGCTTAAGATGTTTGATAAGGTTTGCGGAACTTCTAAAATTAGAGAGTTGTTCTCTAAAAGAATGAAGTATGAAGATATTCAATCGTATTTGATGAAAGATATTAATGCGTTTCGAAAACTTTCATCAAAATATTATTTGTATTAACAGCTTCACCGAACGCACGTTCCAGGCATCTTATTTTTCATCAATCAATTTCAAAATAATTATGGATAACGAAACCGTCATTAAAAAATTTTATGAGTCTTTTGCGCAGCATGATGTTGAAGGGATGATCGGCTGTTACCATAACAACGTAGTTTTTTTCGATCCCGCTTTTGGTGAACTGACCGGCGCAGACGCAAAAAATATGTGGCGGATGCTGCTTTCGAGAGGTTCGAATATTAAAATTACGTTTTCGAATGTTCATGCCGAGGGCAACTCCGGCTCGGCAGATTGGCAAGCAGAATATGTTTATTCGCAAACCGGCAGAAACGTGATTAATAAAATTTCTGCTCGATTTGAATTTGATGACGGGAAGATTATTAAGCATACCGACAATTTTGATTTGTGGAAATGGACGCGCCAAGCGTTAGGATTCAAAGGATATCTTTTAGGCTGGTCTCCTTTCATGAAAATGAAAATCCGGAAACAGACAAATCATTTATTAAAAATATTCAGCAGACGAATGCGATAGGTTGAAAGCCGCTCTCGGAATTCCTTCTTGTTGAATCATTTCACTCCCCCGCAAAAAAAATTCCTTGTCAATTTTTCGGTTGCCCGCTTAATCCGTTTGAGCTAATTTTCAATTAAAAAAAATGAAACTTACAAATTCAATAATGTACCGGGCGCTTGTGAACAAAGATGTTTCTTATGAAGGAATTTTCTTTGCAGCTATACGAACTACCGGAATTTTCTGCCGCCCAACTTGCACGGCAAGAAAACCGAAAGTAGAAAATGTAGAATTCTACCCAACAACAAAAGAAGCAATTTTAAAAGGATACCGCCCGTGCAAAGTCTGCAATCCCTTGGAAAAACCGGGCGAAACTCCGGCATATATAAAAAAAATATTGGAAACGCTAAACACAAATCCTTCGGTTAAAATTAAAGATTGGAATTTAACGGAAAAAGGAATTGAACCGAGCAAAGTAAGAAGGTGGTTTTTGAAAAATCACGGAATTACTTTTCACGCGTACCAAAGAATGTTCCGCATAAATTCAGCATTCAAAAAAATTGTAAACGGGCAGCCGGTTACTACCGCCGCTTTTGATGCCGGGTACGAATCGCTTAGCGGTTTTAACGATTCATTTAAATCTCTCTGCGGCGTCTCTCCTTCAAAAAGTAAAAACAAAAAAGTTATAAACATAACAAGACTTGAAACTCCGTTGGGAACAATGTTCGCCTGCGCGGTTGAAGAAGGAATTTGTCTGCTTGAATTTACCGACCGCAAAATGCTGGAAACCGAATTGAAAAATCTTTCAAAATCACTGGATGCAAATATTATTCAAGGCGCTAATGTCCATTTCAATTTGTTGAAGCAACAGCTTGAAGAATATTTTAATGGGAAAAGAAAAAGTTTTTCTGTTCCGTTGTTTACTGCGGGAACTGAGTTTCAACAAAATGTTTGGAGAGAATTACAAAATATTCCATACGGTTCAACACGCTCCTATTTACAGCAGGCAACCGCGTTAGCTAAACCCGAAGCTGTACGCGCGGTGGCAAATGCAAACGGGATGAACAAAATTTCAATCATCATTCCGTGCCATCGTGTTATTGGTGAAGATGGAAATTTGACAGGTTACGGCGGAGGAGTATGGAGAAAAAAATGGCTGCTTGATCTTGAAAGGAAATATTCGCAGTAGTTCACAAATCAAGCATTAGTTGCAGTCTTTCTCTTTTTCTATATTGAATTAAAATTTCAATAAATTATTTGGTGATGGATGCTTGATTTCAACTTAACGTTACAGACAAATACAATACTGCTGCGCCCGCTTGTGCTTGAGGATTTAAAATCTTTTAAAGCGCTAACTACCGATAAATCTATGTGGATTTATTTTACAAGTGATTTATCAAATTCGCCTGAATTGCAAACGTGGGTTGAAACCGCCGTTAATGAACACCAAAAGAAAATCCGCCTTCCGTTTACGGTAATAGATAAAGTTTCTGATCAAATTGTCGGAGCGACAAGCTTCCTCAATATTTCCTTTAAAGATAAAAGAGTTGAAATTGGCGCGACGTGGATTGCAAAAGATTATCAAGGCAAGGGCGTTAATGATCAAATAAAATTTTTGATGCTTGAATATTGCTTTGACGTGTTGGCGTTTGAGCGGGTGGAGTTCAAAACTGATGTACTGAACGTTCCGGCAAGAAAAGCGCTGCTGCGCATTGGCGCAAGTGAAGAAGGAATTTTGCGGAGCCACACACTTATGACCAATAATCGACGACGCGATACAATTTATTACAGTATTTTAAAATCTGAATGGGTTGAAGTGAAAAAGCAAAAACAGAAGGAAAGATAAAAGACAATCGTCACTAAATATTTCTACCGGTTTCTTCGATGATGATAATAAAAAAAAACGGAACGATATGACAAATGATGAAAAAGTAAAATGGTTTGAGAGATGCGTTAAATTTCAGCTTGACGGACTCATCTTCCTCGAAATGAAATCGCGGAAGAATGGCGTTGGCGTGTGGGTAATTGAAGACGGTAAAAACCATACGGTGCTCAATTCAAATATGGAATGGGAATCTGAACCGCTGCCGGCTAAACGCGATGAAGCTTTCCTCATCCGCACCAGATTTGATCTTGAATCTGCTTTTACGATGTACGAACAATATAAAATGTTCGCCGCCGGATAGTTGAGTAGTGTCTGATTTCTGCTCGCAGCAGAATCACTACATCACTCAACGCTGATCTGAGTTAAATACCGATGCACAGACGCGGCGCACTTGCGACCTTCCGCAATTGCCCAAACTACAAGCGACTGCCCACGTCGCATATCGCCGCACGCAAAAACTTTTTTCAGAGAAGTTGCATGTGCAATTTTCAAATTTTCACTTGTAAAGGAATATTCGTCATCGCTTCCGAAATCTGCTTTTACATTTCCGCGCGGGTCTAATTCAAGCCCCAAACCAACCAACTCATCAATCAATCCTTTCTTTTCGGGATGCAAAAATCCGGCAGCAATAAGAACAAGTTCCGCCGGAAGTTCAAATTCCGTGTTCGGGACATCGACAAATTTTCCCTCATCAAAAGTAACTTCCGTGCAAAGGAGCGAGGTGAGTTCACCTTTTTCGTTTCCTTTAAATTCTTTTGTGTTTACACTCCACATCCGTACCGCGCCTTCTTCATGACTTGTGGAAGTGCGAAGAATTAAAGGCCAGTAAGGCCAGGGCGTGTTTACCGGACGCTCATCCGAAGGCTTGGGCATTATCTCAAGCTGCGTTACAGATTTTGCGCCTTGCCGGTTTGATGTTCCAACGCAATCGGAGCCGGTATCTCCGCCGCCGAGTACAATAACATTTTTCCCTTTTGCGCTGATAATCTTTTCAACTTTTTCTCCGGCATTTATTCTGTTCTGCTGCGTTAAAAATTCCATTGCAAAATGAATTCCGGATAACTCTCTTCCTTTTAGTTGAATGTCTCTTGGTCTTTCAGAACCACCGGCAAGAACCACCGCATCAAATTTTCCAATTAATTCTTCAGCCGTAATATCTACGCCGACATTCACATTGGTTTTAAATTGAACTCCTTCCGCTTCCATTTGTGCAAGTCTTCTCTCAATTACACTTTTTTCCATTTTGAAATCGGGAATTCCATAGCGCAGTAATCCACCCGGACGAGCATTTTTTTCAAACACGGTTACTGCGTGTCCTGCGCGTGTTAGTTGCTGTGCGGCTGCTAATCCCGCCGGACCCGAACCAACCACGGCAACGGTTTTTCCGGTTTTAACGTGAGGCATTCTTGGTTTTACATGTCCGTCTTTAAATCCTTTTTCAATTATGGTTCGCTCAATCGCTTTAATTGAAACAGGTTTTTCATTTATTCCAAGTGTGCAAGCAGACTCGCACGGAGCCGGGCAAAGTCTTCCCGTAAACTCAGGAAAGTTATTAGTGGTGTGTAAATTATCGAGCGCGTCTTTCCAGTGTCCGCGGTAGATGAGGTCGTTCCATTCGGGGATATAATTTTTTACCGGGCAGCCGGTATCACCGTGGCAGAACGGAATGCCGCAATCCATACATCTGGCGCCTTGAGTTTTTGTTTCTTCACGGGTAAAGACGGTTTCAAATTCTTTAAAGTGTTTCACCCGCTCATCGGTTTTTTCTTTTTTGAGCGTTCCTCTTTCGTACTCCATAAAGCCGGTCGGTTTACCCATGATGTACCTCGTCTAAAACAGTTTCGGTTTGTAAAGCTTTTTTTTCAGCTTCTTCTTTTTCCATTTTTGCCAATGCTTTTTTATATTCTCCGGGAATGATCTTCCAGAAATTATCTTTTTCTTTTTCCCATCGTTGTAAAATATATTCGGCGCGTTTAGAGCCGGTAAACTCAAAATGTTTTTTGATCAAACCATGCACTTCGGCAACGTCTTCATCTTTAATTAAATATTCTACATCCACCATTTCGTGATTGATATACTTGTTCGCATCCTTTGAGCGATCCCAGATATAAGCGATTCCGCCCGACATTCCCGCAGCAAAATTTCTTCCGGTTTTTCCGATAACCACAACTCTGCCGCCGGTCATGTATTCACAACCATGATCTCCAACGCCTTCAACCACGGCTGTAGCGCCGGAGTTCCGAACTGCAAACCGTTCGCCAACAACGCCGTTAATGTAAGCCTCGCCGCTTGTTGCGCCGTAGAGGCACGTGTTGCCGGCAATAATATTTTCAGCAGCGTTAAACGTTACGGTTGGAGGAATTTTTACAATGATTCTTCCGCCTGAAAGTCCTTTACCGGTGTAGTCATTCGATTCTCCGGTTAGATCAAGTTCAACGCCATTGGCAAGAAAGGTTCCGAAACTTTGTCCCGCAGTTCCGCGTAATTGAATTTTAATTGTACCGTCGGGAAGTCCGTCATCGCCAAACTTTTTAGCAATTTCACTTGAAAGCATTGTGCCGACGCACCGGTTGATATTTCTAATTCTTGATTTTATGAATACCGGAGTTTTATTTTCAAGAGCCGGTTTTGCTTCTTTTATCAATTCATGATCCAACTGTTTTTCAAGTTCATGATCCTGCTGACGTGTTTTATATAAGTTGGTATCATAAAGCGGAGTAGGTTTAAACAACGGTTTAGAAAGATCAAGTCCGCGCGCTTTCCAATGGTCATTTAAACGAATCGGAATGATCTTATCGGTTTGTCCGACCATCTCATTTATTTTTCTGAAACCAAGTTTCGCCATCAGCTCGCGCACTTCTTCCGCAATAAAAAACATGAAGTTCACAATGTATTCCGGTTTACCGGAAAACTTTTTACGCAGTTCGGGGTCTTGCGTTGCTACGCCAACGGGACACGTATTAAGATGGCACTTCCGCATCATAATACACCCTTGCGTAACCAGCGGAGCGGTTGCAAAACCAAACTCTTCCGCGCCGAGCAGCGCGGCAATTACTACGTCGCGTCCGGTTTTTAATTGACCGTCGGTAGCAAGACAAACTCTATCGCGCAATCCGTTAAGCACTAAAGTTTGATGCGCTTCGCTCAATCCCAATTCCCATGGAGAACCGGCATAGTGGATTGATGAAATTGGGCTTGCACCGGTTCCGCCGTCATGTCCGCTAATTAAAATATGATCGGCGTGTGCTTTTGCAACTCCGGCGGCAATAGTTCCAACGCCAACTTCGGATACAAGTTTAACGCTGATGCGAGCTTTCGGATTGATATTTTTCAAATCGAAGATAAGTTGTTTCAAATCTTCAATTGAATAAATATCGTGATGCGGCGGAGGACTGATCAAAGTTACACCGGGAATGCTGTACCGAACTTTCGCAATTACCTTATCAACTTTATGCCCCGGCAGTTGACCACCTTCACCGGGTTTAGCGCCTTGCGCCATTTTTATTTGCAGCTCATCCGCGTTTACAAGATAGTTTGCCGTAACGCCAAAGCGTGCGGAAGCCACCTGCTTAATTGAAGAACGCATGCTGTCGCCGTTCGGCAAGGGAATAAATCTTTCCGGTTCTTCTCCTCCTTCGCCGGTATTTGATTTCGCACCGATCCGGTTCATTGCAATTGCAAGAGAAGTATGCGTCTCTTTTGAAATTGATCCGAAGCTCATAGCGCCGGTCGAAAATCTTTTTACAATTTCGCTTGCCGGTTCAACTTCATCAATCGGAATTTGCGTTCCCGTAGTATCAAGCTCAAATAAACTTCTAAGCGTAACTCTTTTTTTATTTTGATTGTTGATTAACTCCGAGTATTCCTTAAAAGTTTTATACTCATTTTTTGAAGTGCTCAACTGAAGTTTTGAAATGGTAAGCGGATTCCACAAATGGTGCTCACCGTCTCTACGATAATGATACAACCCGCCAACATCAAGCGAACTTTGATCAATCTGCGGATCAAGCGCGTGTTTATGCCGCCGAACGGTTTCTTCTTCGAGCATCTCAAGACTAAGTCCTTCAATTTTTGTGGGAGTTCCGGTAAAATATTTTTCTACAATTTCGCTGTCCAATCCGTCAGCTTCAAATATTTGCGCGCCGCAATAGGATTGAAGTGTGCTGATTCCCATCTTGCTAAAAATCTTGAATAATCCTTTGCTAACCGCTTTAACAAAATTTTTGGTTACGGTTTTGTAATCCATTCCTTCGGGGAGGAATTTGTACTCCGTTAAGTAGGCAAGCGTTTCATAAGCAACGTAAGGATTGATTGCATTGGCGCCGTAACCGCAGAGCAGCGCAAAATGATGAACTTCTCTCGGTTCGCCGCTTTCAACAACAATTCCGGTTCTTGTACGTAAACCGGCGCGGAGTAACGCATGATGAACTCCGGCAGTAGCAATCAGCGATGGAATAGCTGCGTGTTCTCTATCGGTACCTTTATCTGAAAGGATGAGAAGCGAAATTCCCGATTTAACTGCTTCCACTGCTTCCAAACAAATTTGATCAAGACGTTCGCGCATATCGTGCCGAACGTTTGGATCAAACAGCAACGGAATTGTGATTGACTTAAAATGTCCTTTTGCAATAAAACGAATCTTTTCCATCTCTGAGTTTGAAAGGAGCGGATGCTCAAGTTCAAGGCGGTGTGCGTGTTGCGGCTGTTCATCCAAAAGATTTTGTTCCGGACCAACGTACGTGGTTAGTTCCATAACAAGTTCTTCGCGCAGCGGATCAATTGGAGGATTGGTGACTTGCGCAAAAAGCTGTTTAAAATAGCGGAAAAGCATTTGAGGTTTTTCAGATAGCACCGCAAGCGCCGCATCGTTGCCCATTGAGCCAACAGCTTCATGTCCCGTTGCTGCCATCGGCTGCATCACTTTCATCAAATCTTCTTTGGTGTATCCAAATATTCTTTGTCTCATTAAAAGCGTATCGTACTGAACGTTGTAAACATCATCCGGCGTTGGAAGATAATTTAGTTTTACCATATTTTCCTTCACCCATTTACGGTAAGGCTGGCGCGTAACAATCGCTTTCTTAATTTCTTCGTCATTAATTATTCTTCCTTGTTTCAGATCAAGGATGAACATTTTGCCGGGCTGCAGCTTCCCTTTCACCGCAACATTTTCAGCGTCAACACTGAATGTTCCCGCTTCGGAAGTAAGCACAACCAGATCATCTTTTGTTACAACGTACCGAGACGGACGCAATCCGTTTCTATCAAGTGTGGCTCCAATAATATTTCCATCTGTAAAAACCACAGCGGCAGGTCCATCCCACGGCTCCATCATCGTAGCGTGATATTCATAAAATGCACGGCGGTCGGGATCCATTAAATCATTCTTTGACCAGGCTTCGGGAATCATCATCATCATTGCGTGAGGTAAACTTCTTCCGCTCATTACAAGAAGTTCGAGCACCGAATCAAACGTAGCTGAATCACTTTGTCCTTCCATAATAATCGGAAGCATTCTTCGTAAATCTTTGCCGTAGTAGGGTGATTCCATAACATGCTGGCGGGCTGCCATCCAGTTTTTATTTCCGCGCAGCGTGTTTATTTCGCCGTTGTGCGCAATCATTCTAAACGGATGAGCAAGATCCCAGGTTGGGAACGTGTTGGTTGAAAATCTCATGTGGATCATTGCCATCGCCGATTTCATATCGGGGTCGTTCAAATCTTTGTAGTACGCCAATATTTGCGGCGCAAGCAGCATCCCCTTGTAAATGAGTACTTTGCTGGAGAAAGAGGGAACGTAATATTTGCTTCTGTCTAATTTTAATTCTGCACGAACGCGCTGATCGATAATTCGGCGAATGAGATAGAGTTTTCGTTCGAACGCATCTTGATCCGTTATTTTTTTATTTGCACCGATAAAACACTGCCTGATAAACGGTTGAGTTGCGCGCGCTCCTTTACCGGGCACGGAAGGATTCACCGGAACGTTACGCCATCCCAAAAATAATTGTTCTTCATCTATGATAATTTTTTCGATGAGATTTTCAACCGCTTTTCTCAATGTTGCATCGTGTGGGAGAAATACGACGCCAACACCGTAACTGCCTTCAGCGGGAAGTACAATATTTTTTTCGGCGGCTGCTTTTCGCATAAATTCATCCGGCATTTGAATGAGGATACCGGCTCCGTCTCCTGTTTCGGGGTCCGCGCCAACGGCTCCGCGATGCTCAAGATTCTTGAGGATGTCCAATCCTTTCTCAATGATGGATCGGGATTTTCTTCCTTTAACATCAGCTACAAAGCCCATTCCGCAAGCATCATGCTCAAAAGTCGGGTCATACATTCCTTGCATGTTTTTACCGGGAATGTTTATTTCAGTTTTGTTTTGTTGTTCATCCAAATTAGACATCTTAATAACTCCTGTTAAACAAATTTTTTTTCAAAACTTACAAGAAAGGACACCATTAAGAACCACCGGTCTTCCGTTCCGGCTTCCTAATGTTTTTAGGGAAATGAATAAGTTTATAAAATTTTGTTTGGCAATTTAATCTTTTTTCAGAAATTATCAAGGGAAATTGCGATAAGAGCCTCAAAAGCCCGTTTTTTGTTTATCTCTTCGTATTGTTTTGAACTATGTGGAATTTTTTTTCATTTTGCATGAACTCTCCCGCATGTTTTATTCTCTTTAAAAAGCCGGACAGAAATTTTTAACGTGATGTATTGATGTACTTTTCGATATTTAGTAGAAGTAACATTTTCGGTTTGGATAAATATTTTTTAACTTTTTAGTGACAAATTGCTGAAAGAACAAGCTAATGGCATAACCGAGAATCGTCACAGGCAACTGGAAATATCCTCACTGGGAGGGATTAGTTTATTCTATCTCAAAAGTTATTAATTATCTTTCGGAATACTCCTGGCTTTACAATACAGTTGAAATTGATCAATAATTTTATTCTCTTTTTGGAGGGGAAATTGTACTCCCCGATAAAAGAGTAGTGCAGCAGTAGTTGAATCGGTGTCGGATGATTTTAAATTCACAATTAAAATTCCCAACAGTATTACTCTCACGCATTTTTATAGTAGGAATAACTCCCGTCAGCTTAAGCGCAATCCAAATTTTCTTTCTGACGAATTAATTAATACGGTCTTAGAAATTCTAGAATCGATGGGTAAAAAAATTGGGATGCTCATGTTTGAGTTTGAATATCTTTATCAACAAAAAATGAGCGGAGTAGAAGAGTTAGTTGAGAAGTTTGAGGCGTTCACAACTTCAAATGATAGGCGTTATCCGATAGGGAGGGATTCGCATAATCCAAATTTTTTACAAAGGCTTTTTTTCGAATTCGTCGATAAAAAAAATCTTTCTGTAGTATTTCTTCAAGGGTATTTTGTCGCGTTTATTTGCAATACATTTGTCAGTTATAAAAACTATGTGAACAGCACATCGGTGATACGATTGCATAGAATTGATCGAGCGGGTATTGAAGCAAAAACTAAAAACATATGAAATGAAATCGTTGAACTGAAAGATGATGAGTTAAAAGAAATATTACAAATGTCGAACGCCATACTTGAAAAGGAGATCGATGTTTATATATACGTCAATAATCATTACGAAGTGAGCGCGCCATTAGCGATAAAAAAAAGCAGAGAATTTATAGAAGGAACCGGGTAATATTTTTACCGGCTCCTTCCGAAATTCTTTTTAATTTGTTTAACAAATCCCTTTAGCGTTTAGGAATGTAGAATATTTTTTATCCGTTTCCAGGATGTGTGTAAGCAGCCAATCCTTTAAGAAATTCATAAGATCAACCGTGGAGACCGAATTGCCGCTTTCAAATTTCTTAACATAATTTTTCACTTG
>Ga0172368_10001221_pt1 | contig 35887 bp, 27 predicted proteins | sample Lak11m_FD_114540 | JGI IMG/M metagenome (GOLD analysis project Ga0172368, IMG submission 114540) | Freshwater microbial communities from Kabuno Bay, South-Kivu, Congo - kab_022012_11m | ecosystem: Environmental > Aquatic > Freshwater > Lake | place: Democratic Republic of the Congo: South-Kivu... | reverse complement strand
TAATTTTGTGCTTAGTGTTTCGATAGTCTCTTTTTTTTACAAAGAAACTAATTTTTAATGTTCGAAATCTATATTTTTTGACTCGTTTTAGTACTTACTCCCCAACTTTTGAAACTGACCCAATTTTTATGAAGCCTTGACTTTTTGTTACTTTTGTGTTAAGACAAAAGTAAATAAAGAATAAAAGTTGATATATTTTGGATGACGCATTGTCAAAATCAGGAAAAACCCGAATGAAAATAAAAAACCGAAGCTGTTGGCCTCGGTTTTTTTATTGGTGTGAAAAAACATTTACTCAATAAATATCTTACTGATATACTGCTTGTTATTATTGTAAATTTTGACAAAATAAACACCACTTTTCAGATTTTTCACATTGTATAATTTGCTTTCAAATGAGGATATAATGAAGTCATTAAGCACTACCCTGCCTAAAATGTCTAATATTTCGAGATTTGAACCCATTGAAGTGCTTTTTGGAAAGCTTACAGTGATAAAATCATTAGCCGGGTTGGGATAAATGTTGATTGATTGTTCATTAATATCCAGAATACCGACACAACTTTGGAAGGTTAGATTAATGGTGTCAATGCCTTTGCAACCGATAGCATTTGTAACAGTTACCGAATAATTAAATGAGCCAATGCCTACTGAACTGCCGCTTATTGTGAGCGTCTGATTGGTTGAGTTGTTGCTCCAAAGGTAACTTGCAAACCCCGGACCTGCATCGAGAACAGCTGTTTCATAATTACATAATATATCATCTGCTCCGAGATTAATAGTGGGGTTTGGATTAATTAAAATATTAACGGTATCTAAATTAACACAGCCATTGGTATCAGTTACAACGACAATAAACTGACCGGGTGTTGTCACATTGAGGAATTGGGTATTTGAAACACCACCCGACCAAGAATAAGAAGCAAAAGGGCCACCTGCATTGAGGAGGATACTGCCACAAACAGTGGAATCGGGACCAAGATTCACAACAGGTTTGTTGACGACGGGAACAGTAACAACATTGGAAGTTGCAGCACAGCCATAAGCGTTGGTAACAGATACAGAGTAAGTTCCTGGAGTGGTGATATCAATTGTTTGTGTCGTTTGGTTACCGGGTGTCCATATATAGCTTGCTCCCTGACTTGCAGAAAGAGTTGTCATGCCCCCCTGACACAATACAGGATGTGCAGGTGTAATGATTGGCTTGTAACCGGCACAGACTAAATAAGGTCTGATAACAAAAGCACATGGGAACCCGAGGTCTTCGGATTTGCTCCATGCATCAGCATTAATTTTTGCCCAGGCTTTGCCGGGTGTATAATTTACATTGGCATAACCCAAACCGAGATTATTTGTTGACACATAATCTTTAACACCTATAAAATAGGTGCCTGTATCTAAGCTCAATGCGCCTGTTGAAAATTGCAAGGTGACCCATTGAGCACCTGCAACAGTGAACTTATAAGGATTTGAGGTAGCTAATTGGGTTAGAGGAGTACCATCGGCAGCTGTGCTGAAAAGCATAATAGACGTGGTATCGCCCACTGCAGGGCCTGTCACATAAAATGATACCCTGCTTATTTTGTCGGGTGTATTGATTCTGAAATTTTGTCCCATGATAACAGTTCCTCCCGAGTCAATACCTAAAGAACCATCAAGAGTATTTGTAAAATAAACTTCATCTCTTGCATAAATGCTGTCAGTTACCCTGAAATATCTGTACATGGTATCATTTGAAGTGTTGGCATCAACCTGAGCCATAGAGACAATATACTGAGTTATATAGTAACCTGTGTCGCTGGGAATAGTAAAGGGTGAAGCTGACAAGTCGATGGTGCTGCTTGCAGCTAAAGGACCTGATACATTGCTAAAAACAGAGTGTATTAAGTTTGAGAAATTACTTTTGTAGATATTAAACTGAACTTTTACACTTGACACTGCAGCACCACCTACATTTTTGGCTGTTGCTGTGAGAGGTAAAGGCTGGCTGTTAAAATGAACTTTAGGTACCAGACTGTATTCATTTAAGTTGCTGGCGCCTACCAGTGCGGCATCGTAAGGCGATTTTGAATACACTTCCACATCATCAATAAACCAGTAATAATCGTATGCGCCGGTCCATTTAAACCTCACATATACCGTTGGTTGATTGGCAGCATAAGCAGAAATGTTGACGTCAACAAGCGTTGGATTGGCAGTGCTCTGGTTTTGCGTTAAGCCGGTGTGGGCAGAATATACATTAATCCAGCTTGTGCCATTGTTGCTCACTTCAACTTCTCCTGTACTGTTGCCCCATTGTCTGAAATAACTGTTAAACTTAAGCCATACATAAGATTGTCCGGCACAATTTATAGCGGGTGTCTTTAATATAGTGTTCTCAGCGCCACCTGTTCCCCCATTGCCATCGCTGTTAACAAAAGCATAGCCATTGGCAGCTGTTGTATTTAAAGTGCTGAATGTGGCATAAGTCTGAGGCCCTAAACCACGCGACCAACCCAAAGTACCGGTAACTATACTCATGGTCCATCCTGTAGGAGGAAAAGTTAAACTGCTGAAATCCTGAGTTAATAATGTTGTGTTGTTTGTTGACTTGGTCTGCATTAAAGGACTTGTTTCCCTTTGAATTAAAGTTGGTCTTGCAATAACTTTATTTTGAGAAAGAAGCACATTAGTATAACCAATGATAAACATCAGCACAATTAAAACTTTTAAAGATGTAGATTTTAAATTCATGATTATTTTGTATTAGTGGATATTAAATTTGAAATTATACGATTCAAAATTATAAAATGATAAGACAAAAATACAAAATATTTGAATAAGCGTAATCAGTTTAAGTAAAAAATCTCATTGATGTAATTTGACAGACAGCCCCATTGTTGAAGTTTTAAACATCAGAAAGATTTTAAAATACTTTTTGTTTAAACAACTTCTTCATTGAAGTACTCCGTCACTTTTAAAGTGAAATACTCTTTAAGTCTATTAATTCTGTCAATAGTTTTTTCTGAAAATGACTTCCTTTTAATTTTAGCTTCTTTTTTAATTTCAACTACTTTAAATGGAATGGACTCATTTTTTACTTTTTGTGTGTCTTGATTTTTCAAGCGATTTTTGTTTTCTGTAAAATCTTCCTTGAAAAAATTGGGGCTGTAGATTTTCATTTTGTTAAGTTTATTTAATTAAATTATATTTTTTTTATACACAATAATACAGCATTATTAAAGAGTTATTATATAAATCAAGTAAAGCTTTCAGTGGTTAATGAAATTTGTATTTATTTAACTTTATGTTTAATTAGTTTAAATAATAATTTAAGTAAGCTTGATTTTTTATTTAAAAAATATTTGTAATTGATTAATAAATACTTTACTTTTACCTTTTGAATGCCAAAACCTATGTCAGAATTTTTTTCATATCTGCAACATCCCATGATTTCTTGTTTGAGGATAATTCCCTCAATACTGCAGGAAATTGACAAGGTTTTGGTTTTTTATTATAACAGTAGTTCTTCATCTATTGAGGGAAAATATGTTTCAAAAGATGATGATTATGGGCACATTTACGACCTTAACATTTCAGAGAGCAAGTCAATAATTACAGGTTTGAGACAAAATTCTAAAAACGCAGGTTGGTATTCGCAAAATGAAATTGAATTTGGCGTGATTGCCGAAAAAGGAAAGCAACTGCTTATTACAGAGGAAGATAATAAAAAAATATTGAAGTTGTGCTTTGAAAGTGACGAAGACAAGAAAAGTGATTTGGTTTTTGTATATTTCAATAGTTTGCTTAATATTCTGCCTTTTTCAAATAATAAAAGTCTGCTTGAATCGTCGGACAAAAGTATCATTCAGCATTTGCTTCAAAGGATGATAAAAGCATATTTAAAGAATGAGAAAAACAACCGTCATACTTTTGACAGCATTTCACAAAGTGCACAGAATATTATAAAAGACAATGAAAATCTGAAGAAGAAGCTGTTTGCATCTAACGAGAAGTATGGTGCCAGTTTGCTTAATTTATGCAGCATGTATCTGCGAAAAATTGAATTAAGGGAAAATAATTCATTGCGATTTGAATTTGATGAAGACTGTATCCATAAAATTAAATCATACAAGGGGCGGCTTGAGGATTTAGAGACTGTTATTAATGATGCAACAGTTTATGCTTCAAATATTTACTATAAAAGTGTTGAAGAAACAGTAATCATTCATGATGCGTATCTGCATTTTGACAAAATACCCGAAAGGCAATCGGAAGCACTTCAGGAAACCGGTTTTGATGAACAGGATGCACGTAAATTTTTCAAGGCAATTTCTTTACTCAACAGGTATGAAGAATCGGCTAAGAGGTTAATTGAGGAAGGCAGAAAGATCACCATTAACTCTATAGGAGACTATTGTAAACCTGTAAAAGTGACAGGGGCAGCTGTTAGTGATTCAATTACAAAATACATGGATGATTTTAATAAATTGTTTGAAAAGTATCCTGAGAAGTGGCCCATTATTAAGAAGCAATTGAAGCCTATATCAACAAAAATTATCAGTTCTAAAATATATCAATCAAAGCAAGCATAATATGGAAAATCAATTGAGAGATAATTCAGATTTAGTACTATCCAATAAGGTATTGGAAATGGTTACAGTTGCCCATGAATACTGTCTGTTTGTTGAAAAAATAAGCAAATATAACAAGACAGATATTCAGATGTATTTTTCGAAAATAGCGCCCCTGCTCTATTTAAAAGCTTCACTGCTTCCGGATATTGAAGTATCAGATAACGATGCCGATGAAAGATTTGTAACCGAAGAAGCATGGAATGCAATATATAATGATACCAAGGAGATTTTTAAAGAAGACAATATATTTGCCGATACTGATAATATTGAGCCTGCCGATACCGAACTCTTTCATTATGAAATATCTGAAATTGTGGCTGACATTTATCAGGACTTGAAAGATTTTGTCATGCTCTACCAGAAAGAAAGTTTAGCAGCTAAAGAAAATGCTGTTTTTTCGTGTCGCAATTATTTTAAAAATAACTGGGGAATAAAGTGCATTTTTCTCATGAAAACAATGCATGTAAGTTTGTATGAAAATGATATAAATAAATTTTAAATTTTTAAAATACAGTTATTTATAAGAATTAATTAAAGCTTAAATTTAATATCTGAAATCTTAATAAAACGTCTTAAAAATAGAACTCTGATAAGTGAGGTAATATATTTTTGAAAGTGCTTACCGTTTTTTTAAGTGAGCTGTAAGAGTTGGCTCCGGCAGCATTTTTATGGCCACCACCTTCAAAATATTTTCTTGCAATGCTATTGACAGACAGGTTTCCGTAAGAGCGCAATGAAATACGGATAACATCTTCTCTTTCAACAAAAAGGGCGGCAAACTCAATACCTTTTATGGCCATGGCATAGTTGACAATGCCTTCTGTATCGCCCACCCTGTAAGAGTATTTTTTTAGATCTTTCATTGAAAGAACAATAAAAGCTGTTTTATATTCGGGTAAAACAAAAAGGTTTTTGCTGAGACAAATACCAAAAAGTCTCATGCGGTTTTCGGTAAAGTTATTATAAACAAGTCGTTGAATATGAGCGCAATCGATACCCATACTAACGAGTTTTGCAGCAATAAGGTAAGTGCTTTCGTGGTTGCACGAATAGCTAAAAGAGCCCGTATCAGTGATAATGCCTACATATATGCTTTCTGCTATTTTTTTGTTTAACAGAGACTCATCGCCCATAGCTAAAAAAACTTCGAATAATAATTCGGATGTAGAAGAAATATTAATTTTCGAATAACAATAATCGAAGGATGATAATTCAGGTTCAAGATGGTGGTCAATAAGGACTTTTTTTGCCTTTGATTTGGCAATAAGCAATTCGAGTTTATTTGTTCTGTGCAGGGCATTAAAATCGACGCAGCATATAATATCACTCTTATCAAGGAGTTCCTTTATTTTTGAATTATTTTTAGATGAATAAATTATTAAATTTTCATCCGTTACCATCCAATCGAGAAAATCGGGAAAAATGTTAGGTAATATGATGGTTGGTTTGATATTTTTATTGAGCAGGTAGTGATAAAGTGCCAAAGCCGATCCCAAAGCATCGCCATCAGGATTGAAATGAGAAATAATAACTGCTGTTTTACTTTTCTGAAGCAGTTTTGAAAAATTTGATACGAAAGTTTTCAGCATTAGATTTTTTTTAGCAAAATTATCAAATTATTTTAGCATTTCAATTTATAATGTATTACATTTACAAAGTATAAAATTAAAATCAAACATTATGGCTGGTTGTATAACATTTACAATGATAAAGCCCATTGCAGTAAAGAAAGGCAAAACAGGGTTTATAATATCGATGATAATGGAAAAAGGGTTTAAGATTGTAGCATTAAAGCTTACGTATCTCAGTAAAGAAGATGCAGAGAAATTCTATGCCGTGCATAAAGGCAGACCTTTTTATGAATCATTGGTTAAATTCATGTCCTCAGGTCCTATTATAGCTGCTATTTTAGAAAAAGATAATGCTGTGGAAGATTATCGCAAACTTATTGGCAATACAGATCCCAGCAAAGCAGAAGAAGGTACCATCAGAAAATTGTTTGCCGAATCCATTCAAGCCAATGCAGTTCATGGTTCCGACAGTGATGAAAATGCTGAATGGGAATCTAATTTTTTCTTTCCCTTGAGAGAAAGGTTCTACAGCAAAAAGGATTTGATATAATTATTGCAATATTAACTTCTTAACCACACTGCCGCAATCAGTTGTAATCCTCATTAAATATATACCATGTGCAAACTGTGAAAGCTTTATTGTAGGGTTTGTTGCGTTAGTAAAAGCAAACTTCTCTAAGATATGGCCGTTTAAGTTGCTGATTTCAACCTGGTTAATATTGGCTCCCTGAATTTTTAATACTTCATTAGTTGGGTTGGGATATATCAGCATATCATTTTTTTGAATAGCGTGCTGCTTGTTTGAAACGGTCAATGAATATTTAACATCGAGTATAGGCATATTTGTGCCACCTGCATCTGCACCATAAAAATAAAGCGCATTTAAAGCTAATGAATCATAACTATTGACTTTTAATCTGAATTGTGTTAAACCGGTTTTGTTTATAAACGACAAAGAAGCACTGTCACTCATTTCAAAACGGATTTTGTAGTCGTTATTTTCGGCAGTGCCAACAAGGCAGGCTATATTTTCAGCATCGGCAGGGTCAGAAAAATCAATTAATTCAACAGCAGAGCTGTCGCCAAAGTAACCCGACTTTATATCCATTGAAATGCTGCTTGCGCCATAGGTAAGAATGGGGTTTTGATTTAACTGGGAGGAGCGTGTTAAGAACAAACGTGCTTCGGTGATGATGGCATTGTCGGGTATGGCTTCAGTGTTAAAGCTTAAAATACTGCTTACTTCACCTGCAGACGATGGATTGCCAAAAGCCAGCTGATTTCCTGTAATTGTTTCAGAAGTGTCAACAAAGCCATCAAAAGGAGTTCCTGATGAAACTAATGTGGTGTCTTTATTTCTTCTGAACTGTTCCCAGAAGAAAAGCTCTGTATTGCGATTGGTAAAATGCTGATAAGCGGCAGAACTCAGATGGAAAGCGTCTAAGTTTCCCAACATGGCTGGCATGGGCGAAGGATAATTGATATTGCCGCCGGGTAAAGGCACTGAATATTGAGGATAAGGCGGTGAATAAGGGGGAACTATCAGGTTGACCGTTTGACCAAACATGTATTGCATAAGTCCTAAATTATTAACGATGTTTAGCTGTGGATCTGCCTGAGCCATATCAGTGAATCTTTGAATCAGTTGTTCCAGTATGCCGTTTATCTCTGCAAAAGTCGGCTCACCCATTGATTCAAATAGGTCGGTGTACGCAGTGTTGGGCAGAATAGAAGTTGTTTCTGCAAAATTGGGATAATCATAACCACTGATCAATATCTGAACACCAGGCTTTGTTTGCTTAATGGTGTCAATAATGATTTGCATGGTGCCCTGGATAGTGTCGAGTAAAGAATCGTTCTGAAATGGTGTAAAATCCTTGTGCCATTCGCCTAAAACATCATTGCCTCCTAGACTCATCAGTACCCATTCAGCATCAGGATTATTGTTTAATGCATTAATAACATTTGTGAGTTTGGGATTCACAATAAAGTCAGAAGCATTGGCGCCATTTTCAACAGTACCTGTGCCCTCTTCCAAATAATCGGGATAACCAAATTTTTTAAACGATTCTCTGTAGTTTTTGTAAACCCACATAAAGTTGCCCCAACTGTCACCTACTATAAGGAGTTTGATTGTCGGCGGAAAATTACAGTTTTGTGCACCTAAAAATGTAACATTGAAAATAAAAATTATCAAAAGAAGCTTTTTCATATCAGTTGCTTTAAGCAGTTCAAGACACAAAATTGCAATATGTTTTTAATATAAACAAGAGAAAAATGATTTGCCACAGACTTGCCTGCTGCAAGCAGATTCACAGATTTTAATTTGTCTTTTCAATAAAAATCAGTGGAATTTTTTTCAATATCTGAAATCTCTAATGATATTTAAGAAAACTCTAATCCTGAGGGAAGTATTCTTTAAAGGTATTGTCGGTATAAAAGACTAAGATTTTTTCAATTTTCTTATTATTTGGAACAGATGGAAAAGCTTTAATTTCTTCGTTTATTACAGGTTTCACCTCATTTTGAATCTTTTCCTCAACAATTGAAACAGGTTGTTCTTCGGGGATGTTAATATTTTTAGAAAATGTATCATTTTCAAATACAGGTTTAACTTCTTTGGCAGTAGTTGTTTCAACTTGTTCAAATAAGTCGGGATTTTTAATCATGGCCCCTTTACCTGAAATTAACCACTCTGGAGAAATTTCGGAATAAGTTTTCAGTATTTTCTGTATAAATTCCAAACTGGGTTTGTTTCGTTCGGAAAGTATGTGCGATATACTTGAACGTTGTACGTCAATTTCATCAGCAAATTTTGTGGCGCTGATATTTTTATATTTTAATATTAAAGATATCCTGTCATTCATGTTACAAATGTAATATAAATACAAATTACAAATGTAACTTTTTATAAATATTTAAAGTTTACAATTGTAACTTTTATGTGTGTTTCATAACATGCATATTATTAATAATATAGTATTTATAGTTAAGATTAACATTACATAAACTATTAGTTTAATTAATATTTATAACTATTTGAATATAAATATAAAATAGTTTAATAATTTTAATTTATTATTATTTTAAGAGAATTAATAATAATTTATAATGTTAACGATAATTTTGATAAATAATATTACATTTGTAAACATAAATAATTAGGTTTTTTTACATAAAATTATCTAATCAAAGGGTATCATTTGTTTAATGCTTCTCTCCTTTTTTGTATTCTTTTTTAATTTTAAAGGGGGTAAAAATCAAACTCAAATAAAATTTCCATCAATAGTATATTTATAAATTATATTTATGTAAGTTTGAATTTTTAAAAAAAATGAAAATTATTACCACCAATGTCGTACAGAAAGTTTCGTATATTATTGATTTTGTTTGTTGTAGCTCTTAGCACAAAGGCTCAGAAAATATGGACATTAGAAGATTGTATCAAATATGCTTATGAAAACAACATACAAATCAAGCAACAGGGTTTAAATTCTGAAGTTAAGCAACTTGATTATATTCAAAGCAAGACTGCCCTTCTGCCCAACTTAAATGCCAGTGGGTCACATACTTATAATTTTGGCCGTACCATTGATATGTACACCAATGAGTTTGCAACATCGAAAGTGCAATCAAATAATTTTTATATCAGTTCATCTCTTACTTTGTTTGATGGTTTTCAGCTCTTAAATTCCGTCAAACAAAAAAAACTTGAAAAGGAAGCTGCAGCCTACGATTTGGAGAAAATAAAGAATGATATGGCGCTTACTATAGCCACTGCATACCTCCAGGTTTTATTCAACTACGAATTTCTTGAAATAAAACAGAATCAATTAGCCATTACTAAGCAACAAGTTGAACGTACAAAAATTCTTGTGGAAGCAGGTTCATTGTCGAAGTCGAATTTATTCTCTCTTGAAGCGCAGTATGCGTCGGAAGAGTTGCAATCGGTTAATGCTAAAAACCTGTTAGATCTCTCCTACCTGACTTTAGCACAATTATTAGATCTTCCTTCAACAACGGGTTTTGAAATAGAAAGACCTAAACTTGATATCAGTAACCTGTCCTTACCCGTACAAAATGCTGAATATATTTATAATGCCTCATTGCAATTGCAACCCGAAATAAAAAGCGCTGAAATAAAGCTTAAAAGTGCTTATAAGAGTTTAAGTATTGCACGTGGCACTATGTACCCCAATCTTTCACTAAGAGGCTCCTATGGCACAGGCTATTCGGGAGCTAGCAAGGAGGTTACCGATGTCATCTTAGCTGATTATATCCCTATTGGTGTCACACAATCGCAGGAAATTGTTTATGGCCCTTCTTTCAACTACATCACTCAAATAAAGCCTTTTAAAGACCAGTTGAATGATAACTTAAACCAGTCGATTGGAGTTACCTTAAGTTTACCACTCTTTAATGGTTTACAGAGCAGAACAGCCATAAACAAATCAAAAATAATGATTAAAAACGCTGACTACAGTTTGCAAACAACTAAGAACCAGCTAAACAAAAGCATACAACAGGCTTATGCCGATGCGCTTTCATCGTACAACCGCTATCAGGCTGCCCAGAAATCGGTACAGGCGTTTGAAGAGTCGTTTAAATACATGGAACAAAGATACAATCTGGAAATGTTGAATTTGATTGATTACAATGATGCCAAAAACAAACTTTCTAATGCCAGATCGGAATTGCTTCAATCGAAATATGAATTTGTTTTCAGAATTAAAGTGCTTGATTTTTATCAGGGGAAGCCAATAAGTATTAAGTAGTAAACAGTTAACAGTTAACAGTTAGTAGTGAAGAAATTAATAGTGTACTGAAAAGTTATTTGAATAAAAAATATCGTATTAAAATGAAAAGGAAAAAGACATTTAAGTTTATAATCATAGGTTTGGTGGTTTTTGTTATTTTCTTGATAATAGCAAGCAAAGCCAAGTGGATAGGTGGTGAAAATGTAACCGAGATATACACTGATGTGGTTATCAAGCGTACAATAGTTGAGACAGTAGCATCGAATGGTAAAGTACAGCCCGAAATTGAAGTGAAAATAAGTCCTGATGTCTCAGGTGAAATAATTGATATTTATGTAAAGGAAGGAGATTTGGTAAAAAAAGGAGATATTTTGGCAAAGATAAACCCTGATATTTACCTTTCAAATCTCGACAGGATCACTGCCTCATTAAACCAGTCGAAGGCTAATCTGGCCAATGCAAAAGCCCGTTTGGCGCAGGTTGAAGCTCAGTTTCGTAATTCAGAAATCAATTTTAAAAGAAATAAAACTTTGCACGAGCAGGGTGCTATTTCTACTGCTGAGTTTGAAAATATTGAATCATCGTATCTTGTTGCCAAAGCAGAAGTAGAAGCCACAAAGCAGAATATACTGGCTGCCGATTATTCGGTAAAAAGTGCTGAGGCTGCTTTAAAGGAAGCCAATGACAATCTGAATAAAACGAGTATTTTTGCTCCTGTAGATGGCTCAGTTTCCAAATTATCGCACGAGAAAGGCGAGCGTGTAGCCGGTGCATCACAATTTTCTGCAGGTACTGAGATAATAAGAATTGCCGACCTGAACAAGATGGAAGTTAAAGTGGATGTGAATGAAAATGACATTATACGTGTGAGTGTTGGTGATACTGCTGAAATTGAAATTGATGCCTATCTTAACCAGAAATTCAAAGGTATTGTCACTTCAATTGCAAGTTCGGCCAATGTTTTAGGAGCCTCTATTGACCAGGTGACCAACTTTGAAGTAAAAATAAAAATACTTCCTGAGTCTTATATGCATCTTATGAAGTCTGATGTTGCCAACTTCTACCCCTTCCGACCGGGCATGTCGGCTTCTGTTGATATTATGACCACCAAGCTTGACAATGTTCTGAGTGTGCCTATACAAGCAGTAACCACTAGAGAAGATACCACACTGACAAAACCCAAGAAGGCAGCCGAAAAAGTGAATGAAGAAGGTGAAGTGGAGGTTGGAAATGTAAAGAATACAGCTCCCGTAAAAGAAATAGTTTTCATTTATGATAAAGGAACTGTTAAAGTCAGGAATGTAAAAACTGGCATTCAGGATAATAATTTTATCCAGATAACTGAAGGACTTAAAGATGGTGAAGAGGTTGTGGCCGGTCCTTACAGAGCGGTTTCAAGAAACCTGAAAGAAGGCGCTAAAGTTAAGAAAGTTGAAAAAGACAAGATTAAACTAGACTGATGACTTATATTCTCAATATTGAAACAACCACAAAAAGTTGTTCGGTTGTTCTTTCATTAAAAAATGAAATTGTTGCTGTCAAAGAATCACAGAGTAATTACACGCATTCGGAAAATATTACTTTATTTATATCAGATGTCATTGGGCAGGCATCCCTTACATTGAATGCTATTGATGCTGTGGCTATCAGCAAAGGCCCCGGTTCCTACATGGGATTGCGTATTGGGGTATCTACAGCCAAGGGTTTGTGTTATGCCTTGAATAAACCATTAATTGCTGTGGATACTCTTAAGGCCATGGCCTTAAAATCTGCCAAAACAGAGGCTGATGAAAATGCTTTGTATTGTCCTATGATTGATGCCCGCAGAATGGAAGTTTACTGCGCTTTATTTAATAGTAAAGGTGATTATTTAATGCCTACTGCTGCTCATATAATAAACGAAAGCTCTTTTGAAAAAGAACTGGCTGATAATAAGATATATTTCTTTGGTGATGGCGCTTCTAAGTGCATGGCGGTCTTCAAAAATCAAAACCATGCGCATTTAATTGAAAATTATGTGATGAGTGCTGATGCCATGGTGCCTTTGGCATATGAACATTTCGAAAACAAACAATTTGAAGATCTGGCTTACTTTGAGCCTTTTTATCTGAAGGACTTTATTCCGGGCGCAGCCAAGATTAAAGGGTTGAGATAGTGAGAAAGAGATTTTAAAATACAAATTTTAAACTAATAAAAACATATTTACATTAAACAGCGTTATATTAGAATATCAAAAAAATTAACCCAATGAAAACTAATAAAATATTAATAATAGTTACTCTGATGTTAACCTTCACTGCTTGCAGGCAGTTGAAAGAACTGGCAAATTTTGCCAAGTGTGAGTTTAAAATCAGAAATATTGAAAACCTGAACCTTGCAGGTATTAATGTGCAACAGGTTAAAACCATCAACGACATCAACCTGATGGACGCTGCCAAGCTGATGTCAGCTGTGACCCAAAGTACTTTTCCATTACAATTCAATCTCAATGTGGACGTAAAAAACCCCAACCCTGCTCAGGCTTCGCTTAACAAACTCGACTGGATACTTTTAATTGACGACATTCAGATGGTGCAAGGTACTTCCCAAAATAAAATTCAGATTGCCCCCAATGGTGGCATAGCCAATTATCCTTTGAGCTTTAATTTGAACTTAAAAGAAGTTTTGAAGGAAAAATCAGGACAATCGCTGATAAATTTCGGACTGAATATGGCCGGTGCAGGAAACCAACCCAGCAGGGTAACACTCAAAGCTAAACCCTATGTATCTATAGGAAATTTTCAGATTCCTTATCCGGGGTACATTACTATTAAGAATGAATTTACTTCAAAATAACTATTTACCACATCAACAGTTTGCGGTTTGTTATTAAGTGATGACCTTCGGAAAACAGACTGATGAAGTATATCCCACTATCAATTTTTATTTTTTTTATGTAGTGTGGATTATTCTGAGGAATTGTACCATGAGAAATTTTCTGTCCCAAAGCATTATATACTTCAAAGTCAACATCAGATTCAAAGCCGTTGCCTGACACAGTTAATTGATTATCAGTATAATAAATGTTAACATCTGAATTTTGATTGTCTGTTATATTATTAATAGCAGGAGTAATATGAAGGATAAAACGGTCATCATAATAGCCTGAGGCAGATGTAAAACTGTATGAATTTAAATCTGAGAGTATTGTTAATGTATTATTGTAAACATCTTCCAGAAGCACTTTATAAACATTTTCAAAATTATTAATACCCAATAAGTTAAGTTTCATAGAAACAGCATTGGCAGCATAAAATCCTAAAGGTAAATCAACCGCTGTACCGGTAAAATTCAACGAATTGATAGCCAATTTATCTCCTGAAGGTGTAACAGTATAAATTTGCGGCATTGAATTTTTGTCAGAAAACATTTTATTGGCATCAAACGGGGCGTCGAATTCACTGCAAGCTTCGGGCTTAAACTTAATAGCTGTTTCGTCAGTATTGTTGCCATCAGAGATGCTGATTTTAAGAGCATCACTGTTCTTATTATTTGTTTTTTTGAATTGTTGATTGATTGAATGGAGGCGGCAGGAATTGGGGATAGTCAGAGAACCGTTTGTTTTAGTCAGCGAAACCTGCATCCAAAATGCCTGCATTGAAGGTATGATGGAGGAACCTCCATTAACTTCCAGATTGTCAACATAAGCAGCTACATCGCCATTTAATTTTCTGAAATAGATGGCATTATTCAAATTGACTTTGTTTGGGGATGGTATCAGATCGTAATCGATGGCTGAAGGGTATGAATTGCCAATGAGGTTCCATCCGAAGTTGCCGCCATTATCACTTGTACGCACAAGATTGACGACAGGCATATTGTCATTTAAAGTGCCATTGAAAGATAATTTTTTATTGATGCCCGTAAATTTAGTAACATAACCATTCATTGGAACCAGAGTACCGGAGTTCATTAGTTGCCAATGGCCATTATTGGCATCATAAATCCACACGCCGTCAGCACCATTAAAAACATTAAAATCTGAGGACTGTACAGGGCTTGATAAATACCAGCCACCCTGGGTTACGTCAGATAAGTATTTTTCAACTATTGAAGGATTGACAAAAGTTGTAGGCCCTTTAGGAATAAATGAAGCAGTGCCATTTTCATTCGACTTTATTTTTAGGTAATTCCATACTTTGAGTGTAGCGTTGCTTTCTACTGTCAATGAGGTATTGGGATCGATATTCACATTGTAGGCATTAATACTTGTGTCTGAAACAGACATATGACCTTCTTTCACTCTAAGCGCAACTAAAGTATCAGGAAACCCATAATCTAATGTATCCCCAGCATAGGTGGTTTCACCGGCAAATATAATACGAAACCTGTTGGCATTATTTACTGCTGCTGAATAGAACCTGTAAAGTGTGTCTTTTCTTAAATTGATTATTTTATTAGCTACAAAGTCTTGAAGATACATTCTGATATTTGTATCAATTCTAGCAAAGTCGTATGCAACAAAAGATATTGAATCAGCAACAGTTGTTTTAAAGCCAATATTAAAAGCTTTATATGCAGTATAGAATGGAAATGAATTTATGGCGAGTTGGGTAGTAAATATGGCAGGGACAGCAATCCAAATTTGAGGTTGACTGGTATTTTGAGAAAACATTTTACTGGCATCATAAGCACCATCAAATGTATCTGTTGCATTGTGCTCAATTCTTAAAATCATATTATCACTTAATGAAGCCCTCTGAACTTTACATCTCACAATGGTATCGTTGGCAGCATAAGATTTAATGCTACTCAGGGAAAATGAAAGTATGAGCGATAATAATAAATATAAGTATTTCATTAAAAAAAGTATTAGTTTAAAATCAACCTCCTGTTAACAGGTGTATAGCGGCAACATCGTCTCCATCTTTAATAAGAGTTGCATCATAATCTTCTTTTTTAATAAATTTCCCATTTAATTTAATGGTGATAATTTTAAATGTAAAGTTTTTAGCTTGCAACAGTTCTGTTACATTCATTGCGTCTTTTTCAAAAACTTCGTCCCTGTTATTCAGAACAATTTTCATCTTCTTTATTATTTTAATTCATTCATCATAATATCAAAAACCTGATTGGCTTGCATATTGGCGACAATGCCCACACGGGGAGCTAATGGCGGGAAATCTTCAGAAACTTCCGATTCCTGGTCACCGCAGATAAAAAGTTTTCCGAATCTTTCTGTTTTAATATTGTTGTTATTGCCCCAACCTGCAAGGCCTACACCGGCAACAATAAATTTATCGGGAAATTGGGTCAATACTGTTTCAATAAGCATTTGTTTCATCTCTGCAAGATCGAAAGCTTCTACTATAACATCGCATTTTTCGAACAAAGTAACTATTGAAGCAGGAGTTAACTTTACGTCATGAGCTTCTACATGGACACTTGGATTGGCTCTGTTGAGATTATCCCTCAATGCAAAAACCTTTTTCAGACCTATTTGTTTGTAAAAGAAATATTGTCTGTTCAGATTGCTTTCTGCAATAATATCAAAATCGGCAATAATCAGTTGCCCTACTCCTATTCGTGCCAGAGCTATAGCGCAATTTGAGCCTAGTCCACCACATCCGGCAATACCCACTGTGCAGCTTTTCAATTTTTCTTTGTACATAATCAGTTCAGAAATTCAAATTCATATTAAATATGCAGTAAATTGCATATTTTGTAAAACTCTGTAAATTTACAATTTTTTCTTAAATAATTCGCGGAAAGAATCGAATTCTTTTCTGTAAAATAAGCCAATACCCTGTGTATAGGGTGCATTAATTTTGAGCATGTCAACAGCATTGGATTTATTATAAAATTTCATTCTGAATTTGCCTTCCTCTGTCAGTTTAACTTCCACATTGACATCGCCAACAATCTGACTGGCATTTTGCTTATTGCCACTGGTAGCTACGCTTCCATCAATACTCACCCTGTCGTTAAACAGTTGTGTCGATAGTGCCACTTCCACTTCATCATTCGACATGGTATTACCGGCTCTGTAATTAACGCCGACATCGAAGTCGTTGCTTATCTGAGAGAGCCAGTTGCTCAACTGGTTCGATAGCAATTCTGTTGAAGTAGCTTCTAATCCGGTGCCAATACTTATATTTGAAAATTCATTCAGGTTGGGAGGTGGCAAAAACCTGTTTAAAGCTAAGAGTGCAAACATTTGCCTGTTGACTTCGGCATCAGAGTTAATGATGGTGCTGACCAGATTTTTTGTTTTTTCATCGCTTCCGGGTAAATCAATTGCAAAGGATATTTCAGGATTGAACAGATTGCCATTCATCCCCAGCAAACAATTGACAGGCATTCTCTTTTTGTATTCTGCTGCACTGTCCGACATAAAAACAAGGTCGTACAATGGTGTGCGTAAGCCATAAATAGCATTTACATTGGCAATGGCATCATAGGGATCACCCGACCAACTGATCTGACTGCCTTTTTCTATTTTAAACTTTTTGTTGATGATGTTTTGAAGCGTAAACAAATAATCACCACTCTCTATAATGTAATCGCCATACATCTTAAAATCGCCAAGTGTATTGATTTCCATTTTTATATTTCCATTGCCCTTGGCTTTGATAATGTCTCCAATTTTTGAATCAAAAATTATTTGCACATCGGCATCTGATGTGACTTCCAAATCAAAATTCAATTGAATGCCATTTAAATCTACATCCAATGTGTCTTTTTGAAGAATGCCCAGGGTATCTTTAGAAATAAATTTGATAAAAGGATTTTCTGTTACTGAACTTGTGCTTGTAAGAGGCAGGTAAAACTTGGTGTTGCGTTCTGTTTTTGCAAATATGTCCATTTCAATATTTTCTACCGGCCCGTGAATACGGCTATTCCCCGACACATAGGCAGTCCCGTAAAACATATCATTTTGGGAGGCATCAGTGTTGAGGATTAAAACATTTTTCATTTTAAAATTCAAATCGATATTGATATCTTTAAAATTGTTATGGTATATGGCACCATCAAGCACAGCAGTATTGCTGTTCTCAGTATCGTTCAGCACCAAGCTGTCGAAAATGATTTGATTGTCTTTTATAATGATATCATCTGAAAAACTAAGGGTGGTATTTAAATAATCAATTTTAATATTCGCTCTTCTGAGGTTGATGTGGCCATTGACAAGTGGATTTTTTAAACTTCCTTTTAATGTTAAATCACCATAGGCCAAGCCTCTTAAATCGGAACTGAATGAAGACAGGAAGTGTTCAATCATTTTAAGACTGAAATTGTCGAAATTAGCCACAATATCAAAATTGTCCTTTTCGGCTTTAGGATAATAATAACCACTGGCTTTAAAGGGTGTTTTTTCGCCTACTGAACCTACATAATCAATCTGGGAATTAATGATTAACCTTTCCTTATTAATATCCCACAATGTGTTTAATGAAAGATTGCCCAGTTTGTCGTTGTTTATAGTGAAACTATTGATTTTAATATCAGACAGAAAATTAAATGATTTATAAATGTTGAACATAGAAATTTTACCTGTCAGTATGCCATTAAATTGAAAGCCCCTGTTTTCAACCAAAGGATTTAATTCAGATATATCAAAATTATTAAAATTAACATCTAACTGATTATCAGGATTTTCAGAAATTACCCCATTAAGACCTATCATCTTGTTATTGTTTTTGAAAATCAAATCGGTAATTTCTATTCGGGAATTGTTAATGACTAAATAATTTTGGGGTTCAATCACCCAAACTGAATTTTTTATAGCTACTTTTCCATTTAAGAGTTTAAGCTCAATAAGAGGTGATTTTGCAAGGGAAACATAGCCGGCCACATTGCCATGGGTATTAGCTGTCATTTCATTCAACCAATTAAAGTCAAATAAGATACTGTCCTGCTTGCTTTTGGTATTAATATCAATATTATCAATAAAATACTTATCAGTAAAAGTAAGTTTATCGGAATTCATACCAAAAGAAAATTCATTTTCGAATGAGTTTCCTTTTATAATCCACTTATCAAGTAAAATATCACCATATTTTATTTGCTCTGCTGAACCATCTAATGACAAAAAGTCTTTTTCATAATTAAAATTACCAAAAAGATTAAAGTCCTCGGATACGCTCAAACCTGGTATAAAGAACTGTACAATATCATTTGTAGCTTTAAACTTAATATCATATCTAATTGAGGTAGAAATAGCTGTATCCTTTATTAAAAGCGTATCTTTCTTATAAGAAGGCAAGTAATTGTTTATAAAACCTACAAATGAAGCGGGCAAATCGGCATAAGAAAAATAGCCTTCAAAATTAGCATCAAAAACTTCAGAATTGAGAACAATATTTTTATAATGATTAGTAGTATCTGAAACATTATTTATTTGCAGGCTTTTGAGAAGAAGTATTTTGTCTTTTTCTTTATAATTCATATTGCTTAATAAGAAAATGCCTGAAATATCTTCAATACTTTTACCTTTAAAGCGGCATTTCATATTTGCTGATACTTCTCTATCAATGGTATCATTGGTAATGTTCAGCTTATTTAATTTTATATAATTTATATCAGACATAAAATCAAAAACAGGCATGTCTTTTTGCATATTGACAATGCCTTCTAAATTCATGTCAATATTTTTTTCTTTAATATCAACATAACCGGCAAATGTCTTGTCGGCAAGTGTACCAGCTAAAGTTATATTTTTGTAATCGTAATTCATCATCTCTAATGATGAAATTTTACCATTCATTTGCACGCTGACAGTTTCCAAATCGAGGCCGGAGCCTTTTAACTGAAAGTCTAAAGAGACTTTTCCAAAAGATTCCTCTTTTTCAATCATTTTACCCAGCTGAAAGTCAGACAAAGCCAACTTGCCTTCATAAGAAAATTGATTGTTGGCTTTGCTTTTCAGTGAAAGGTCGGTGCGCAATGAGCCTATGCTTGTATTGAAACTGCCATAAGCAACAAAGTCTTTATAAAAGCCCGAAAAATTGCCTTTAAATTGAACATAACCCAATTTGGAAAGCTGCGCAGGCAATTTTAATGATTGGTGGGATGTGCCCGGCAAACTGAAGTTGTTGAGGTCGTTAAGATTCGTTGTAAACTGCTTGGCATTAAAATTAATATAGGTGTCTTCAATGTCGGGGAGTCCTGTAAGTGTAAAATCACCTTTAAAAAAAGTACTCTTGCCTGTGGTAATTTCTATTTTCTTACCTTTCAGATTAGATATTTTACCCTTGATTTGTCCATTGATATTCAGTACATTATCCATTCCGGTTAAATCAGGTACAAAGTATGCCAGATCAGAAAAATTCAATATTGTTTTATGAAACTGCATGTCAAGTTTTACTTTGTCTATAAAATGGTAAAAATCCATCAGGCTTTCATATTCAAAATTAAGGTCAAGACTGATATCTGATTTTTTTGTTTTCAGTAAAAGTTTGTCGAGTTTTAAAAATTTAGAAGTGACAGTGCAGTAAGTATTGAGTTTGTCTAATTGAAAACCACTTTTATCAATTAATGAAAGATTCTCAATTTGAGCAACTATGGTGTCTCCTTCTACACTGATACCCGACACATCGGCATTCAGATTTGTGATTTTAAGGCTGTTAAAGTCAACACCTTTTTCCTGCAATTGTTTGTTGTAATCATTATAAGTCAAAGCAGTACCTGCCAATTTAAATGATGAAACTTCAAAAGACCAGGGCTTGCTTTCTTTGGCTGTAGTATCAGTACTTGAAAAATAATCAACTATAAACTGATAATTAAAATGGGGTTCACCTTTGTATCTGCAAATATTGACTGAAGCTTTGTTCAAATCAATGTTGTCAACAAGTATCTGATGGTTCGAAAAATTGATTTTTTTAATATCAACAACAATTTTCTCAACATTTAACAGATTGTTCTTTTTTAAATCTTTAATCTTTACATCTTCTATCACAACATCGAGAAACCACGATATATCAACACCTCCAATGGTAATTTCTGTTTTTAATTTTTTCGATAAATAGGAAGCTGCTTTTTGAGTAATATAAGTTTGAACTATGGACATGCGCAAAACAGCATAAAATATTGATGGCAGCACTATAAATAGTACTACAAAGAAAATCAGTATTTTACGTGTTGTTTTAATAGGTTTAAGGTTTTAAATATTTGTCAAAATTAATACTCATAAAGCTAAGAACGAAATTATTTTTTAAATTTACAAAATTTTAGTGAGATGGCAATATATATCTTAGGCATAGAATCATCATGTGATGATACTTCAGCAGCGATAATCAAGGAAAACGAAATACTTGCAAATATTATTGCAAATCAGGATATTCATAATAAATATGGCGGAGTTGTGCCCGAATTAGCATCGAGGGCACATCAACAAAACATAATTCCTGTTATAGATGCAGCTTTAAAGAGCGCAAATATCGACAAAAAACAACTTCATGCCATTGCATTTACAAGGGGACCCGGATTATTGGGCTCATTGCTTGTAGGGGCTTCCTTTGCAAAAGCTTTTGCACTTGGTTTAAACATACCTCTGATTGAAGTAGATCACCTGCAGGCCCACATATTATCTCATTTTATACATGATAAAAAAAAGCAGCCTCCCTCCTTTCCCTTTCTGTGTCTGACAGTTTCGGGAGGACATAGCCAGATAGAAATCATCAGAGATTATTTTACATTTGAAAAAATAGGTGAAACCATTGATGATGCTGCCGGTGAAACTTTTGACAAAGCTGCTAAAATACTGGGCTTGCCTTATCCGGGTGGCCCCCTTATTGACAAATATGCCAAAGAAGGAAACCCTAAAGCTTTCAAATTTCCCATACCCAAAGCATCGGCTTGTAACTTTAGCTTTTCGGGTTTGAAAACGTCATTTTTGTACCTGATAAGAGACCGATTGAAAGAAAATGATAAATTCATTGAAGAAAATACAGCCGATTTGTGTGCTTCTATCCAAAAGACTATTATAGATACATTGATGGAAAAGCTTATTAAAGCTTCTATAGATACAGGTATTAAAACCATCGCTATTGCCGGTGGCGTTTCGGCCAATTCTGAACTCAGGAATCGTCTTAAAGAAGAAAGCATCAAACGCCAATGGCAGATTCATATTCCCGAATTCCAGTTTTGTACCGACAATGCCGCCATGATTGCCATGGCTGGCTATTTCAAGTATCTGAAGAGTGACTTTGCAAAACAAAATGCTGTTCCTTATGCCAGACAGAAAAAATAGACCACATAGACACATAGGGCACATAGATAAGATAAAAATATAAAAAGGGAAAGAAGGTATAAGGAAATAGGGAATAATGGCAAATAGGAAAAGAAGGTATAAGGAAAATGTGATGATGGACTAACTTGATACTTTATTTTTAATCTGTGTTAATCTGAGTAATCTGTGGTGTAATATTCAAAACTAATTATATTTGCCACTCAACAACAAGTTATCAGCAATAACCAATGCAGCCATTGCTTCAACCACGGGTACGGCACGTGGCACAGGACACACATCGTGGCGACCATCTATTTTTATTGAAGTAGGCTTGCTGTCTGCATCAACAGTTTCCTGGTTTATTCTTATAGATGGTACCGGCTTGAATGCCACTGAAAAGTAGATGTTCATACCATTGGAAATGCCTCCCTGAATGCCTCCTGAGTTATTTGTTGTGGTAGAAATTTTTCCATTTTTACTTTCAAACATGTCATTGTGTTCAGAGCCTTTCATCTCTATCGATGAGAAACCAGAGCCATATTCAAAGCCTTTTACTGCATTGATACTGAGCATGGCTTTAGCTAATTGGGCTTGTAATTTTTCAAAAATGGGTTCACCTATGCCAACAGGACAGCTTTTAATAATGCAGGTAATTTTACCCCCAATAGTATCTCCTTCCTTCTTAATTTTTTCTAACAACTGTAGCATTTTGTCCGATGCTTTTTTATCAGGACAATAAATCGGACTACTTAAAGTATTACTTAAACTAAGCTTTGTATAGTCTTTATTTACAGATATATTACCAATTTGTGAAACATAAGCTGAAATATTAATTTTGTGTTTGTTGAGCAGCATTTTGGCAAAAGCGCCGGCAATCACCCACGAAAGCGTTTCACGTGCAGAAGAGCGTCCTCCACCCCTGTAATCGCGTAGTCCATACTTTTGCTGGTAGGTAAAATCGGCATGAGAGGGCCTAAAAGTATTTTTTAATTTTTCGTAATCATTACTTTTTGTGTCTTTATTATAAACAACAAATGCAATGGGTGTTCCCAATGTTTTACCATCAAAAATACCCGATAAAAAAACAACCTCATCTTTTTCATCACGTTGGCTGTCGAAGCTGTGGTTTGCTGTTTTACGCCTGGCTATTTCGCAATTAATCAGCTCATAATCGACTTTAACATTGGAGGGAAACCCATCTATAACGCCTCCGATAGCAGCAGCGTGAGACTCACCGAATGTAGTCAGTTGTAATATTTTTCCAAAAGTATTATTGCCCATAATCAAATATTTTTTAAGTATTTCAAAATTAGCTTTTTTTATTATATTTTTTTGATTTTCTTTTAAGTGCAAAACTGAAATATTGTACTTTTGCTTATCAACGTTGGGTTGCGATATAATAATATTTAAACAATCCTTTCGTTAATGTAATTTTAAAAGTATGACGGCACAAAAACAACGTATTTTCATAGGTTTTCTGGATATTGCCGGCTATTATCAAAGCATTACCAAAGTATTATTAGAAAAAGGATATAAAGTAACGCTGTTTAATACCAATTTAAGTACTTATAACCCCGATTATCTGAAAACGGCCAACCATTTATGGATAATGCGCCTTATACTCTTGCTGCAAAAGCAACTTAACAAATCAAAACATATCATTGTTTTTACATTTTGGCAAATTTTTAAAGAAATGCTGACATTATTTTTAATGTTTTGGGCCATTGGGCGCCACGATGTATTTATTTTCAGTTATGGGCAGTCGTTTATTTTAGGAGGCTTTGATTTATGGTTCTTAAAAAAATGTGGTAAAAGGATTATTTCAAATATTGGTTATGGCAGTGAGTCGCGTCCATCATATATGGATGGACTTTATTATAACCAGAAAGGGCATCCTATCTCTTTATCGCGAATTCGCATTAAAACATATTTCAAAAAGAGAAAGATAAAACGTATTGAAAAATATTCGGATGTTGTTATCAATGCACCCTTTACATCACAGTTTAATGAATATAAGTTTGTTAATTGGTTTGAAATTGGAATCCCTGTTATTTGTAATAACTACACAGTGAAATCAAATGAAAATGAGGCTGTTCAAATATTACATGCCCCGACAAATCCTTTTATAAAAGGTACTGTATTTATTAGGACTGCAATTAAAGAGTTAAAAGAAAAAGGGTATAAAATTAATTATATTGAAATTACTGGTATGCCTCATAGTAAAGTTTTAGAAGAATTGGCTGCATGCGACTTTGTTGTTGATCAAGTTTTTTCAGACACACTTATGGCTAGCTTTCCAACTGAAGCCTCATGTTTTGGTAAAGCTTCTATTGTGTGTGGTTATGAATTAGATAAATTAAAAACTCATATTTCGGAGGATATGCATCCTCCTGCATTTACAAGTCATTCTGACAATATTAAGGATGCTATTGAATATTTGATAGTTAATAAAGAGCATCGAATAAATTTAGGTAAAAAAGCTCAAAACTTTGTACGCAATCAATGGTCTGTTGAAAGTGTAGCAGACCGTTATATTCGATTGATAAACAATGATATTCCTGATTTTTGGTATCTTGAACACAAGAATATTCAGAATGTTTTTGGTGGAGGATTGACAAAAGATAAATCAAGCAAATTAATTAAACAATTGATTGATAAATATGGTGTGTCATCACTTCAATTATGTCATAATCCGGATTTAGAAAAAAGATTTGTTGAATTTGCAAATTCTGAAGGTAATGATTAAAAGATTTTTTAAAGACAGTTTAATTTATACATTTTCAGGCATCATTACCGGAGGTATTTCATTTATCATGCTCCCTTTTTTTACGGCTTATTTTTCAATTGAGGAATATGGAATTTATGATTATTTAGTTGTAATTGGAAGTTTTGTTGGTGTAACGGTTGCTTTAGAAATATCTCAGGGTGTTGCCCGTTTTATTCCTGAAACATTGGATAATCCATCAAAAAAACAACTTTATGCTTCCACTTCTTTATGGTTTGTAGCAGCGTGTTTTTCAGCCTTTTTAATTTTTGTTTTTATTTTCAAAAAGCCATTATCATCTTTGTTTTTTGATAATACCAATTTATCAGCCTTGTTAATGGTTGCTTCTCTTTCATATTTTGTTTTCGCTTTTGTTTATTTGATTATAAACCAACTCCGGTGGGAGTTAAAATCTAAGGAAAGCAGTATTGTTTCTATTGTTTATTCATCATTTTCAATATTAAGTACAATTTTTTATGTATATAAGTTGCATTGGGGAGTTGCAGGTGCATTTTGGGGTAACATTACAGGAGGTTTCATTGCAGTTATAATAGGATTTTATTTTACACGAAAAAGTTATTCATTTGTATTTAGCCATAAAATTCTTAAAGAATTGTTAAGTTTTTCTTTACCGTTAGTCATTTCGAGCGCGGCTCTTTTTTTTGCAAACTATGTTGACAGGTTTGCTATAAAGAAACTATTAACCCTTACAGATTTAGGAATTTATGCCGTTGGATTTAGGATATCATATTTAGTAATGCTCGTCATGATTGGATTTCAAGGAGCTTTAACACCCTTGGTTTATAAGTATTATAAAGAATTTGAAACACCGCGAAAATTAGCCTTATTATTCAGGTATTTTATAGTATTGTCAATTTTGATTTTTTCTATTCTGATTTTATTTTCATCTGATTTAATTAATCTGATGGCTAATAAAGAATACTTAGGCGCTATTCAGGTCATACCTTTTTTAGTTTTATCTGTTTTATTCAACAAAATGTATATCTTTTTTCCGGGACTAGGTATCAGAAAAAAAACAATAATAATTGCCGTTATAAATATTGGTTCTGCTGCATTGAATCTGATTTTAAACTTTGTTCTTATTCCATATTTGGGTATCTCAGGTGCTGCACTTGCAACGTGCATTTCTGCATTTTTATATTTGCTTGTATATATAATTTTTAGTCAGAAATATTACAGCATACCTTATGAAACAAAAAAAATTATTGCATCATTTGTAATTGTTCTTTTAATTATTCTTCCTTTCAATTTTTTTGCACCGGCAACTCTTTGTTTTTTTTATAAAATTGCCGTTCTTCTTTTAGTGTTATCAATAATATTTGGTTTTAGACTATTAGTTAAGAGTGATATTGATAAATTTTATTATCAGATTAAGTTGTTTTTCTCAAAATAATATGAGAAATTTATTTCATATTGTTAAAAATGTTTTTTTTTGATTATTTTATTGTTTTTTTTAATAATTACTTTGTGTTAAAAAAAAATTATTTTTGTTGTATAATTTAAGTACTCAATTGAAATTAAAAACAATATGATTTTCGATCTGATAAAAAATATAAATCCATCAAAGATAGAAACATGGCAAAAAAAGAAATTTCTTACTTTTGATATTGACTGGGCTTCTGATGATGTGTTAGACTATTCAATAGATATGGTTGAAAAAGCCGGAATAAAAGCAACTTGGTTTGTCACGCACGACACTCCTCTTTTAGAGAAACTTAGAAAAAACAATAATTTTGAGTTAGGGATACACCCTAATTTTAACTTTTTATTTAATGGTGATGCTTGCAAAGGAGCTACTTCAAAGAAAATTATACAAAGGCTTTTGAAAATAGTACCAGAGGCTAAATCAATAAGAAGTCATTCACTGACACAAAGTTCTTTTATTTTACATACTTTTAAAGATTTAGGATTAACACATCATTGTAATACTCTTATTCCTTATGAGTCGGGTTTATCTTTAAAACCATGGAATTTATGGAACGGTATGTTTGAGTGTCCACACTTTTGGGAGGATGATGTCTCATGTGAAAGTTACAATATGGACTCAATTGATTTTAACAAATATGAAGGATTGAAAATTTACGATTTCCATCCTATTCATGTTTTTTTAAATACTAAAAAAATGGACAATTACGAAGCCGCCAGACCCTTTTTCAACAATTTTGCAAAGCTTAAAGAATTTGTGAATACTGAAAATTTTGGCACCAGGGATTTCCTTATGAACTTTATAAATAATGATAATTAATTTTAAAAAAATTTCAGCATGGTAAATAATATTGATATTGTTAATGCACTTGGGATTAAAAGTGTTTCTGAATGCTCTTTTGAGACTCTTGGATTGGTTAATTCTGAATTTAAAAAAACCATCACATTTTGCGATACAGAAAAGTTTATGAATGATGTAAATGAAAACAAGAATCTCAGTGGAATATTTATAAATTCGGAGCTTAAAAAAAATCTAAAAAGAGAAGATTTAACTGTATTTGTTGTGGAGGATCCTAGATTTTCTTTTTATACACTTCAAAATTACCTTTACGATAAAAATTATACGAGAGTAAAAACAATTATAGGCAATAAAAGTGTTATTCATAAAACAGCTTATGTTTCAGATAATAATGTAATGATTGGTAATAATGTAATGATTGAGCCAAATGTTACAATTTTAGAAGATGTAGAAATAGGTAATAATGTAATTATAAGAGCGGGAACCGTTGTTGGTGCCGAAGGATTTGAACATAAGAAAACTTCAAAGGGATTGCTAGCTGTTAAACATAATGGAAAAGTTATTATTGAAGATAATGTTCAGATAGGTGCAAACAATGCTATTTCTAAAGGATTCTCATATAGAAATACAATAATCGGTGAAGATACAAGAACTGATAATTTGGTTCATATTGCACATGGTGTTCAAATTGGCAAAAGATGTCTGTTCCCGGCTTCTTGTATGATTGCCGGAACTGTAACAATAGAAGATGATGTGTGGATTGGTCCAAATGCCAGTATTTCTTCACAAATTACTATTGGAAAGAATGCTTATATCACAATAGGTGCCGTTGTAACCCGAAATATATCAGAAAATCAAACTGTTAGTGGAAATTTTGCAATTGATCACAACAAATTTATTCAATTTATAAAAACAATAAGATAAAATTTAAAGTCATGAAATTTAAAATTGGAGATACAGAAAGTATTTCAAAAACTTTTACAAAAGAAGATGTTATTAAATTTTCCGAAATATCATTAGATGTAAACCCTATTCATTTGGATGAAGAATATGCCAAAAATACTGTATTTGGGAAAAATATAGTACATGGAATATTAGTATCCGGTTTATTTTCGGCAATTATCGCTAATAAATTGCCTGGACCTGGCAGCATTTACCTTACACAGGAATTAAATTTCAAAAAACCGGTTTTTCATGATGAATTAGTAACTGCTAAAGTTGAGATTATTGATATCAGACAAGATAAACCTATAATCAAATTAACAACAACAGCTTATAATTCAAACAATGAGTTGGTTATAGAAGGCTATGCTGTGGTTAAAGTATTAAGTTAATTTTCCACTCTGACACTGTTTTTTTATACAAACAAATAAAATATTAATTTTTTATTTGAAATTATTTTTTTTTGATAATTTTACTTGAAAATTAACAAAAGAGAATATTATTATACCCTTAAAATCTAATTTATGAAAAACAAATTGATTTTAGTAAATTTAATTTTATTAAGCACTGTTCTATTTAGTCAGGGTACATGGGTACAGAAATCTGAATCAACAAAAGATGGCAGATATGCTTCTTTCTTTTTCTCAATCAATAACATGTGTTATATAGGAGGAGGAGAAATAGCTGCAAGTACTTATAGTGAAGATTTTTGGGTATATGATCCAGTTTTAGATATTTGGACACAAAAAGCTGATTTCGGCGGTGGTCCAATATATTCAGCAATTTCATTTGTCATTAACGGTGTTCCTTATGTTTGTACAGGGACAAATATAAACAACCAATTTAAAAAGTTTGTTTGGGTTTACGATCCATTACTCAATACATGGACACAAAAAAATGATTTTCCGGGTATTGCCAGATATGGAGCTTATGCTTTTTCAATTGGATCGAAAGGTTACCTTGGCATGGGGCAAAATGCAGGTGCATTAAGTGATTTTTGGGAATATGATCCTGTAACTGATTCATGGACTCAAAGAACAAATTTTGCTACCGGAGGAAGATATGGAGCCATAGGATTTTCTATTAATGGGAAAGGGTATGCAGGTTTTGGTTCAAGTCAAGGAAATAATATAAACTTTAATGATTTATATGAGTTCAATCCACTAAACAATACTTGGACTCAAAAAGCCAACTTTCCTGGTCAGCCAAGAAATTATCCAACATATTTTATTATAAATAATGAAGCTTATATTGGTGCCGGTAACCCAACCACTCATTATACTGTAAATCCCGTTTTATCAAATGATTTTTATAAATTTTCACCTTTAACCAATCAATGGACACAATTTGCATCATTTACAGGTTGTGAAAGAACAGTAGCTGCCAGTTATTCAATCGGAAATAAAGGGTACATAGGAACAGGTATATCAGGTTATCCACAAAGTGCCTATTTAAAGGACTTTTGGGAATTTACTCCACAAAATGTTTCAATAAATGAAAATGAACATAATAACATTTCTGAAGTTAAAATTGATTTGATAAATAAGTCGATAAGTTTAGTGTTAAATGATCATTTTTTACCAGTTATTTTTAAAATATATAATATTTCGGGGCAAATTATCACTAATATTGAAGTAAGAGATACGAATCATAAAATTCCAATTAATAATCTTCCCAAAGGAACATATATTTACAGTATTGATACAAAAAATGCGAAAATTAAATCAGATAAATTTATTGTTTTATAAATTTTGAAAAGTAATATAATTTTTAAGTTAGTTGCATTAAATTTAATGCTTATAGTTTTATTAAATTCATGCAATAATGATAGTAAAAATGATACTATTTACACCATAAAAACTTTTAGTGTTGACTCATCAGGTTGGGGATATGATATCTATAAAGATAATAAAATGATAATTCATCAACCCAACATCCCTGCAATTAATTCTGATCAATCTTTTAAGACAAAAAACGATGCTCAAAAAACGGGTGAATTTGTCATCAAAAAACTTGAAAATAATATTTTTCCACCAAAGCTGACAAAAGAAGAAGTTGACAGCTTGATAAATTAAACATTAAATTTGAAAATTTATGAAAAATATTTTTAGAATTTTTATTTTATTGATTATATCATTTACAAGTATTTACGGTCAATACAGTAATAAAAACTGGATATTCGGCAATCATGCAGGTCTAAATTTCAATCAGCTCTCAGGTGGCTATCCTACACCCTTAACCGGCTCCCAGTTAAATACTCAAGATGGCGTTGCATGTATAAGCGACGAAAATGGTAATTTGCTATTTTATTCGGAAGGCAATCATTTATGGGATTATAACCATGTACTATTAACTTCCTCATTAAAAGGAGATTCAGATTGTACCCAATCTGCAATAGTAGTTCCTAATCCTGGAATGATTAATAACAGCCGGGATTATTATCTTTTTACCGTTGATGCATGGGGTGCTAGTTCATGGACAAATCCCTTTGGAAATGGCATTTACTATTCTATAGTGAATGTCAACTTTAATTCCCCTGTTACTGTAAGCATTGCACAGGAAAATATCCCTTTAAGACCTAATATTAGCTTCAGAGAAAATCTGATGGCTGTAAGTAAAGTAAATAGTCCCGGATATTGGGTAATATCAAAGCAATACGCCACAAATAATACCACAGGAAACAATACTTTTTATGTTTGGGAAGTAACAGCAACAGGCGTTGATACTGTGCCTCAAATCTATAATATTGGTTCAGTTCAGAACACAGGAGGAAGTTTACCGGGCAATCCCACTTATAATGGAAGTGTCGGATTTTTAAAAATTTCACCTGATGGCAATATATTAGCATTGGCAAACAATTACTTAAATAGTGTAGAATTATACCGCTTTGATGCCATTACAGGAGCAGTCCTTCCATTTGTAACAACTGGGAACACTATTCTGTCAAATATTACGCGAGCTTATGGGATTGAGTTTTCTCCAAACAGCCAGTTGCTGTATGTTTCAAGGACTTATAGCGGTATCATTTATCAGTTTGATTTGAATAGTGCCAACATAGCCAATTCAATGACAACATTAACTCCTCAAATAACTGGTACTGATTATATTAAGGGAGCAATGCAGCTGGGGCCTGATAACAGAATTTATGTGGTGAAATGCAACTCAAACACTTTAGCTGTAATTAATGATCCCAATGTGCTTGGCAATGGTTGCAATTTGGTAGCTAATGGCGTAACATTAGCAAGCGGGGCATTAGGACGTGCTGGTTTGCCTACCTTTGTGCCCACAAAAATTCAAGTTATACCTACTAATGATATTGATATTGATGAATCTGTTTCTATATATCCCAATCCCAGCACAGATATTTTAAATTTTAATTATCCAAAAGATTTATCTTTAATTTTAAACTTCACTACAGTTGATAATAAAAGTGTACTTATAAAAAAACTTTCTGCCGGGCAACATGAAATTAATATAGAAAGCTTACCTAATGCTGTTTATTTTATGAATATATCACTACTAAACAGGGATAATAAAACAGTTAAAACACTAAACAGAAAAATTGTTAAAATTTCTCAATAAGGGAGAAAGTTTATTTTAAAACACTGAATTTTTTAGTTGTTGAACTCGACTCTGTTTCAATTATTACAAAATAAACACCGGCATTGAACTCTTTGGTATTTATAGTGAGAGTGTGAAAACCCAGGGTAGCAATCTCATTCATAAGGAGTTTAACTTCCCTACCCTGTAAGTCGGTTATTCTCAATTTTACATTTCCTGTCTCGGTCAAGTTAAAAACTATTTTTGCACCATCGTTTGCAGGATTGGGAAATATATTCAGAGAACAAGGATTTTGGGATTTATCATCAACCGAAAGTTGCAATTGGGTTTCAGCATCAGGCAACGAAGGTATCAACTCTGTAAGTCCCAAACTATCGTAAGCAATACTATAAAACTTATAATTACTTCCAAAATGCCCCGTAAAAAAAGCTGAAGTTTCAGGTGTGTATGATTTCCAGGCTACAAAGTCGCTGTCGTTTTCTGATACAAAGATTGTGTAGTTTCTAATACCACTTCCCGCATCCGTACCTGTCCAATGCAGTTCAAAAACAGTGTCGTTGATGACTGAGTTTAACGGTAAAATATTGCTTTGTGGCAATGCCATATCAAGTGTATTCAACCATTCGTTTGTGGCAATAGCAGGGTTCATATCGAAAACAATGCTTGCTTTAGCTTTAACGGGAGTTCCATGAACAAGCGATGCTTTTAACCCCACGTTGTATGACACACTGCCCTCTCCTTCGGGCGATGTCACATTAGGAGGCAGAAATCCTTCAGCAGGGTCTTCTGTGAGGTTCAAATTGACAGGGTCAAGAGATAAGAAATGCCATTTTATCACACCACTAATTGTATCTAATTTTGCATCTATCCTGAGAATAATGTTTTTAGCAGGTCTCAGGTCAACATCTTTTGTAAATTCTCTTTGCCCTGATACCGGCACCACCATTGAATCACCAAAAGAAACCTGACTAAAACTAAAATTGTTAAAATCATAAACCAATGGATTTAAAGTATCAATAATAACAACTTCTTGTGCAGGAGCAGTGGCAGTAGCAAAGTTTTCAAAGAAAATGGTGTAAGAGTAAGAACCGTTTTTAAGAGAATAATTTTCGGTGGTGTAACCTGATGGGCCAATAATTTCATTGGGATCGAGGGAACTGACGGCTCTGATAGATTTGTCTTTGCGTGACTTTTGTCCGTAAGCCTCTTTACACGACATGGCTGCATCCCAGGAGCTGCTGAAATCAGCGGCAAAAGTAGTTACATTTACAGCCCAGTTTAAAGCCATTCCCATGGGTGTTAAAGCCCCTGCACAGCTCAAAGCTGTTGTGGTTAGATTCCACAACTGACTGCCCCATGTTTTTGGGGTTTGTGGCTGTGGCTGTTTATATGATGTCCAATCATAAATATAAGTTGTCGTTATTGAGTGAACACAACTGCCGATAGGAGAAACAAGGCCAATGCCGTTTGTAAGCATCTTAGCTGCTGCAAGTGCAATACAGGTTTTAAAATCGTTGCTTAATGGTGATTGAAAGTATGGTGTATTTACCCATGCCATCACTTTAACATTCTGATCGGATTTAATAATCATTTTTACGCTTTCTGTTTGGCCGGCTGGTATTATTGGAATGTAAAAGCCATATATCCTGGCATTGAAGGGTTCTCCAAAAAGACTGTCCACATCGTAGTATATGGGAATAGAGTCTTTAATGACTGTCCAGCCGCTGTCGATAGCCACCTTGGGCAATTCCACTTCAAAACCTTCAAAAGTTACCGTAATACCCGGCTCGTTCTGAACCACTATCCATAAGGGAACACCCGTTGCATCCACATTGCCATTGTTGCCATAAGTAATAGTATAAGTCTGATTGCGGTTAAAAACTATCCTGTCGCGGCCTATAATGTCCACCCAAGGGTCAGCAGCCACTCCGGCTTCAATCGTAAATCCATCAACCAATGTCATAGTAGTGTCCCCCGGAATATTAACTACCACATTCCATAAGCCTGTTGACTGATTACGTAAGTCGAAAGTAGAGCGGATGGCACCTACACAAGGAATAATTACAGTGTCACCAACTATGTCGGGATAACCACTGCGAGTGAGTTTAAATGTAGTATTGGTTGTAAACCCACCACCATAAACATAAATTGTTGCATCGCCTGTATTACCTGCCTTATTGACCTCTACATTTTTAATCCCTTTAATATTTACATAAAGGCAAAAGGTATCTGAACCAACAACATTAGATGTAATGAGGCAAACATTATACATACCCGGTTGCTGATAGGTATGTTGGGGGTTTACCAAAGTGCTTGTTGCACCATCGCCAAAACTCCATAAATAAGAAGTTGCACCCATAGAGCTGTCGGTAAAGCTGAAACTGTTGATATAACCGGTGTATCCAAAATGAGCAGTAGGAACAGGTTCAAACATATTTTTCAGACGGTATGCTCCATAGCCACTTTCACGGTTGCATCTTATAAAATAAGTACCAGGTGTGAGCAGACCCGAATACATTGTTTTGCTTGTATCATTGCAATAATTGCCTTGCCAGTAGTTATTGACAAGCTCTGTAGTTGTATCGCTTGCTATCAGATATGCTCCAACACAGAGCGAAATCTGCGATTTTGTATTAACGACCAATCTTCCAAAGTCGGTAGTTGTAATTTTATACCAGTCGTAAATATCAGTAAATACATTTCCATAATATCCGAGATGTCCTGTAAGCGAGTCGTTTAGTGGTAAAACAATGGATAGCTCTGCAGAATCATTAGGCTCAGCATCATCAGTCATTATTGGTAATATTAATAAACTTGAAATAGAATAAGCCCCATAACCGCTTTCGTTGATGCATTTTATATAATAGGTACCGGGTAGTAAGCTGTATTCAAGCGATTTGCTTGTATCATTGCAATAGAGCCCACCCACCCAGTAATTATTGGTTAACTCAATGGTTGAGTCCTGATCGTAAAGAAAAGCACCCACACACAAAGTGCTTTGAGAAGTTGTATTCACTCTCAGTCTGGCATCGGCAGTTAAGGTAATTTTCCACCAGTCAATGTTGTCCGTCAAACCACCACCATGATATCCCAGATGGCCTGTTGATGTATTATTGGGGGTTAAAGTAGTAGCTTGTATCGCCATATTGTTGGGTTCAGCTTCTGTGGTAAAGATTGGTAAAATTGAAGTACTTGTAATCGAGTAAGACCCATACCCATTTTCATTGAGACACTTGATATAATAGGTACCCGGAATCAAGCTGTACTCCATAGATTTGCTTGTATCGTTGCAATAAAGGCCACCCACCCAGTAATTATTGGTTAACTCTGTGGTTGAATCCTGATCATAAAGAAATGCCCCAACACACAAAGTGCCTTGCGAAGTAGTGTTTATCCTCAGCCTGGTATCTGTTGTCAATGTGATTTTCCACCAGTCAGTGTTGTCTGTCAGGCCGTTGCCATGATATCCCAAATGTCCTGTTGAAGTACTGTTAGGTGCTAAAACAGATGCCTGAGCAGCAATGTTATTGGGTTCGGGATCAGTTGAAAATAAGGGCAAAACAAAAATACTTGAAATAGAATAATTACCAGCCCCTTGCTGATTGAGGCATTTTATATAATAGGTACCTGGTGTAACAGAATACTCAAATGTTTTGCTTGTATCATTGCAATAATTGCCTTGCCAATAATTGTTTGCAAGCTCAGCAATTGAATCCTGATCATAAAGGTAAGCCCCCACGCATAAAGCGCTTTGAGAGGTTGTATTTATTTTTAATCTGCCATCGGTAGTAATTACAATTTTGTACCAGTCAACATTATCAATAGCAGACAAGCTCCCATTATTACTGCCGTTCAATGTCAGTATATTGGCTGTTAATGCCCAGTCGTTGGGTTCATTTTCAGCATTTGAAATAAAAACGGTACAAAATAAGAGCACTAATGCTACAGCTAAAGTTTTCATAATAAAATGATTTTTTAATTAAATATCAATAAATTAAGAAATGGATATAAAAAAGTAAAATGATTCAACAAATTCCTTTGAAGAATCATTTACCAAAGATAAACAAATATTTTTTTATTTTATAAAGAGAAATGTTTAGGTCAAATCTTTTTTTAAGGTGCTGGTAGTAAAATCTTATTCAAAAAAGTTTTTTACTTTTTTTGATGCTTCGACAAGTTCTCAGAATAAACATTACATTTGATTTGACATCGCTTACAAAAG
>Ga0172368_10001219_pt1 | contig 35950 bp, 26 predicted proteins | sample Lak11m_FD_114540 | JGI IMG/M metagenome (GOLD analysis project Ga0172368, IMG submission 114540) | Freshwater microbial communities from Kabuno Bay, South-Kivu, Congo - kab_022012_11m | ecosystem: Environmental > Aquatic > Freshwater > Lake | place: Democratic Republic of the Congo: South-Kivu... | reverse complement strand
GGGGAACAGCCTTCTGGAATTTGATGACGAGGAATAACCAGAAAGTAGCCACCGGAGTATATGTCTTTTATATTGAATCACCCTATGGAAATGATGTGGGTAAATTCGCAATTATTAGATGAAAAATGAAAAAGAGCAAAGAGAAATTTACTGGAACAAAATTACGAACCGTTTTATGAGATGATTAGTAGTATAATATTTACAGAATATATGCCACAGACCCTAATAGTAGAGCTTAATCGATTTAAAAAGTGAGGTAATATATGAGTGTATTTTCAAAAGCAAAATCATTATTGTTAGTATTACCAGTTTTAACACTTGCTCGGCAAATTGACAATAAAGTTGGAACAGCTGGTTTTCAGTTTTTAAAGTTAGGAGTAGGGGCCAGAGAAGTCGCCTTGGGAGGTGCAAATATTGCTATGCCTGAAGGTCCGACTGCTTTGTACTGGAATCCGGCCGGTATTTGCCTTGACAATAAAAAAACCGCGACTTTTTTCATGAACAGATGGATTGCCTCAATAAATCATAATTATTTCGGCTTTAAAACGCCTGTTACCAGTAATGACTTTATCGGGGCATCGGTTAATTTTATTACTATGGATAATATGGAAGAGACCACCATACTTCAACCTCAAGGAACAGGTCGAAACTTTACGGCATCTGATTTGGCATTCACGGCGACATATGGACGGAAAATTACAGATCGTTTCGGTTCTGCTATTTCCGTAAAATATATAAATGAAACGATTTGGGATATGGTTTCTGACGGTTGGGCTTTTGATATGGGATTCGTTTATAATTATAATAGATTCCATATTGGAATGTCCTTCAATAATTTTGGTTTAGATAAAAAAATATCTGGAAATCAGTTAGAGATAGAATATCAAATTTTTCCAGATTATAAAACAGATGAAGTTCTCTTGGAAATTGTTCCGGATGAGATTCGTTTACCGACAAATTTTCGATTTGGAGCTGGATTTGAAATCTTGAAAATGAATTTTCATAAACTGGCCATTTTGGGCAGTGTAAACTATTTTAACGATATTGGGCAGAATAGTTGTGCCGGTCTGGAATATAAATTTCTTGAAAATTATATTCTGCGTGGAGGGTACCAATTCAACCACGAAGGTTTTGACTGGAGTATCGGAGCCGGAATCCGTTTCCATATATTGAATACCGTCTTTGAATTTGGTTATTCCACATTAAACCTTCAAGATTTTGGCCTGATATCCCAAACTGGATTGACGGTTTCATTTTAATGATTGGGTGACAGAGTGATGTTTAAAAGCATTTTACGGAGATTATTTGAAAAATGAAGTTCGAACAAGCAAAGGATAAGGTCGCAATATCCGGAACGGAATATTCTTACCGACCTATCGAGGAAATATACAGTACAGCATATCACGTGGGCGTCTCAAATTTGGAATTATGGATTCCTCATAATTTTGAATTCGAAAAGGTTGATTTAATAAAGCGAGAATTAGATGAACATAATCTTCATGCAATTTGTATTTCGACCTGGACACAATTGAATCTTCCAGGGAAGGTTGGTGAGAAACAAACCCTGATTATACAAAGTATTAAAGCCGCTAAAGCTCTGGGATCTGATATAGTTAATACCTATTTTGGAGCTAATCCTCACCGAACGCCCAGGCAGGCGATTCAAGTATATAAAGAAAATATCGAATTATGTTTAGAGTACGCTGAAAAAGAAAAGATAACAATTGTTCTCGAAAATGAGTTTGATAGGACCGGTATTGACATTACCCGCAAGGCGGATTATGTACTGGAACTCGTTGAAACAGTAGGTTCGCCATACTTTCGCTTGAATTTTGATCCGTGTAATTTTTATTTCGCGGGTGAAGAACCGTATCCCTATGCTTACAATTTATTGAAAAAATATATCTCTTATATCCATATAAAAGATGGAATGAAATATCATAAGAGTTTATATGATCATCCCGGTGATGGGTTTCTTTGGCAAGACCAATCGGGAAATTATTTATGTTGTGAATTGGGTAAGGGGGCTATTCCGTATTCATCGCTTTTTAATAACTTAATACAAGATGGATATAGCGGATATTTTACTATGGAACCACACGTACATCCGAATATTCTGAAAGAGATGTTTAAAAAGAATGTTCATAATACAAGACGAGCACTAAAACAAGGAGAATGGAAATGAAAGCAGCTGTACTACACAAACCGATGCAATTAACAATCGAGGATGTTCCTAAACCGAAATGCAATCCGGATGAATTATTAATTAAAGTGCATCGTTCAGCAATATGTAACTCAACTGATACTCATATCTGGAATGGGACGTTTCGGCCTTATGCGACACCGAAGATGCCGCATATTCTAGGGCATGAATGTTGTGGTGAAGTAATAGAAGTAGGAAAAGAATGTGCATGGGAATATAATGTAGGTGATCGAGTTGGATTTTGGGTCAAGATGACGGGTGGATTTGCTGAATATAATGCCATCAAACCTAATAGTCTTGGAATCTGTAAATTAAAAAATGATTTGAGCTATGATCAGGGAGCACTGTTAGAATTAGTATGCGGTACGATTCGGTTGGTTTATGATGCCGGTCTCCATGTAGGAGATAAAGTTTTAATATTAGGCCAGGGTCCAGCCGGTTTATTGTTGGCCCAGGAAGCTAGATTGACAGGTATCGCTAAGTTATTTGCAGTGGACTTATATGCCAATCGTCTGGCTATGTCAAAAGAAATAGCAGCAGATGATACTTTGAATTTGGACGGTAAAAGTTATGAGGAAGCGTTCGACATACTCAGTCAAATGATCGGAAAGGTCGATGCCGTAATAGACGCAATGGGAGATAACAGATGGACCCAGGGCAATTCCATTGATATGGCACTGAATCTGTTAAAGCGTCATGGAAAATATATTATTTTTGGGCACCGCGGTAAGAACGATTCTGTGAATACTCAACTTATAAGTAACGAAGATATTACAATGAGAGGATTCGAACCAGGAATTGCTAAGACTAAAGAACTTACTGATTTTACGGTTGAACTGGTTTCATCCGGGAGAATAAAAGCCGCCGAACTAATCACCCATCATTTTCCCTTAGAACAGCTGGAAATGGGTCTTAATAAGTGTCTCAATGATTTACATGATACTATCAAGGTTATTATCGATATCGCTTAACTTATTTTATATACATAGTACCGGAGTAGATAAGTTAGATATTTATTAAATTGATATTATAATGAAGTTAAAGCACTTTAGATTAAAAAACGTTCAAAGAGAAAAGGTCGCAGGATATGCTTTTCTGTCCCCTAACCTGATCGGATTCGCGATCTTTAGTTTTTTACCTATAATAGCCAGTTTATTTCTCACATTTACCAGATGGAATTTAGCCTCCAATCCCCAATTTGTAGGGCTGCAGAATTTTACCAATCTTCTTAAAGACGAACTATTCTGGAATTATCTTTGGAACACTTTCTACTATGCAATAGGTACAATACCATTGACAGTCATCCTGGCTTTTTTTCTAGCGTATTTGTTAAATCGGAAGATTCGTGGCGTGGTTTTTTTCCGCACATTGTATTTTTTACCCAGTGTAACCCTGCTGGTAGCTGTTGCCATAGTGTGGTCATGGTTGTATAATGCCGATTTCGGATTATTTAATTTCTTTTTAGATAAACTTGGAATAACGGGACCACGCTGGTTACAGAGTAAGATCTGGGCGATGCCAGCTATCATTATTATGGGTATTTGGAAAGGGGTCGGATACTCCATGCTGATCTTCTTGGCCGGGCTACAAAATATACCGGAACAGTACTATGAGGCTGCTGAAATAGATGGAGCTGATTGGTGGCATAAAATTATTCATATTACAATTCCACTGATTTCCCCCACTACTTTTTTTGTACTAGTGACCACGACTATCGGAGCAATACAGGGTTTCGACCAATTTTATATCATGACTCGTGGAGGTCCCTCTGGATCTACGACTACTTTAGTATACTACATTTTCCAAAATGCATTTGAATGGTTTAAGATGGGATATGCGGCAACCGTTGCCATGATGTTATTCGTTATTGTATTAGCATTGACACTCCTACAGTGGCGTTTGTCCAATAAGTGGGTTTTCGATATGGGAATCGATTAAAATAGTATGTTAAAGAAAAGCACTGGAAAAAATATAGCAGATACCTTATCGTATGTATTGTTAATTCTGGCAAGTATTGTCGTTATATTACCCTTTGTATGGATGATCCTATCATCATTTAAAACTCCGGGTGAAATCTGGACATTTCCACCGGTCTTTATGCCAAAGAAATTTCTGTGGTCTAACTATATTGAGGCCTGGAAAGCACTTCCATTTGACAGGTTTTTCATCAATTCGCTTTTTGTCACTGTAGTTGTAACAGTTGGTCAGTTGTTCACCTGTTCATTGGGTGGATATGCGTTTGCCCGTCTTAGATTTCCCGGTAGAGATAAATTATTTCTGATGTATCTGGCCACAATGATGATTCCTTTTCCGGTATTGATGATACCGCTTTTTATTATTATGCAATCCTTTGGTTGGATCGATACGCTTAAATCCATTATTGTGCCCTGCCTGTTTAGTGCCTGGGGGACTTTTTTAATGCGACAGTTTATGATGGGAATTCCAAGAACCCTGGAAGATGCAGCCAAGATCGATGGTTGTAGTTATTGGGGGCTTTACTGGAAAATAATAGTGCCTTTATGTAAACCGGTATTTGCGACTCTGGGGATTTTTACTTTTATGGGAACCTGGAATCAGTTCTTTTGGCCATTGATTATGATTAATACGATTTCCAATAAAACATTACCTCTCGGACTGGTAATGTTTCAAACCAGAATTGCGGCCGAGACCCCCTGGCATTTAATAATGGCGGCTTCCTGTGCGACTGTTTTGCCAATCATTATTCTCTTTATTATCGGCCAGAAGTATTATGTCAAGGGGATCGTTACATCCGGACTTAAGGGCTGAGCATTAATCGAAGAATATCAAAAAAAAATAATAGGGAACTGATATGTTAAGAAGAGATTTCTTAAAAAAGTTAGGACAACTGGGTGTCGGTGCCTATGGTATGTCTTTCTTAAGTTATTGTGAAAAGAGGAGTAAATCCATATCAAGTAATTTATTATCTTTTGATGTAAAATATCCAGCAACTGCCTGGACGATGGGGGTGGTCAATCCACAGATAAGTGGAACCTTTAAAATCATGAGCTGGGAAAGCGCCTTTCAGTTTGAAAAGTGGAATCTTATTATTGATAATTTTTTTAAGATATATTATCCAAATATTAAAGTGCAACTCGACTGGGGAATAAATTTTGGAAATTATAACACAAAATTACCGGTTTTATTGGCGGGTGGCTCACCGCCTGATTTGATCTGGATGCACGATACCCGGGCCAAATCATTCGCCGCAATTGACCTTTTACAGGAATTAGATCCATTTCTTGAATTTTTTAAACCGGATGGTTGGCCGGACGAATATTATCCAACCCAGGTTGAATCCTTTAAATACAATGACCGACAATATGCTTTCCCATATGATTATGCGACTGGTGGATTATATATAAATTTAGAAATGTATGATAAGATCAATGAAGAATTACCTACCGAAGACTGGACCTTCGATGATCTGTTGCGGGTTGGTAAAAAACTAACTAAAGGAAGAGAACAATTTGGATTAAATCTGGGTAGTGAAGCAAATGCCGGTAATCAATATTGGATTTTACGTTCTTTCGGAGGGGATTGGTTTAATGAAGATCTGACCGAATCTAAATTCAATTTACCCGAGACAATTGAAGCCTATCAGTGGATGAGTGATCTGAGATGGAAATATAAGGTAGCACCTGTACCTGAAATTACACAGGGACGGCCTCAACCTTTTGTTGATGGAGTGGTCGCGATTAATGCTGATTTGGGAGCTCCGGCGTTTGGAGATTTATTAGAAGATAAATTTAACTGGACTATCGCGCCAACTCCAAAAGGTGATAAGGGACGTTTCCAATTTATAGGTGGTTCGGCATTATCTATTCCGCAAACAGCGAGTCATAAACATATCGCTTATGAATTAATTCGTTATATGCTGAGCAAACCCGAGAATTTAGAAATTATCGGGAAAAAGGGTAGAATGTTTGTCAGCAGGATGTCAGCGTACGAATATGGATTACCCCAGGGAAAGTTAGCCCAGAAAATGAAAAATTATAAAAAGGTATTTTATGATTTAGCTCGAAGAGACGGCGTTGTGGTGCCTTATATTAGTAAATATCAGGAATGGGATGATATATACCGGAGAAATATGGAACTGCTCTATTTTGGTGAAGAGTTGGATGCAAGAAAAGTCTGTCTGAAATTACATGATGCTACTAATAGATTTCTTGAAAGAATAAACTCATAGGAGAAGTCGACGTTTTTTAAGGAAGTGAAAGGAGAAAAGGTCACAATCATTAATGTAGTAAATGGAACTAGACATACTCGAAATGTAGAGAAGGCTTTTGATGAAGAGGATTGACATAAGAGTGGAAAGAAAATTTGGGATGCTATACTTACCCAACCAAAATTATCGAGAAAAACCACAGTTTTTATTGGATTATTGGAATGATAAAAAAACAATTTAAAAACATGATAGTGATGTTTACGATCGGATCTTGTTTTCAATTAAATGAAGTAGTAGCCGCTGATAATAGAGGAGAAATCAGCGGTGTGTTTTTGGAAAATGCCAGTCCCTGTAGTTTACAAATCAACATCCATAATGCTATTACCGGTCTGTATTTTGGTAAAGTAGTGACCGATTCAAAGGGCATTTTTACCGTCCCCAATTTACCTTTCGGTAAGTATTACCTGATCACTCACCCGGTCGATGTTGGTGTTCGAATGCCACTTCAATGGAAAACTATAGACCTTGAGATCAAAGAAACAAAACCCATATATACGCTTCGATATGTTGATGGATTTGCAGTGGAAATATTCTACCCGAAAGATGGCCAGATTGTTGATCTGGAAAAAGTAAACGATCGGAATCCCCTGAATTTTAGTTGGCGACCATATTATTCCGACGCCAATTATGAGATCGAAATCTATAGTACCGACACCACTCAGTATTTTAATTCGGGGCGAATAAACACTGCTAATTATTCTTTTAATGGGATTTTCCGGGACGGTTCGCGTTTTAAAAAACGGTTATATCGTTGGCAATTGAAAGTGTATCCGGAGAATACCGAATGGATTGGTGAAGGTAAACCACAAGATCTCCTAATTGGCGATTTGGGAACTATCAAAAACTATGAAGGCGATTATGTCCGACTCGATTTCCCCAAGTGGTATGAATCGACAATCGCCACTTTAGACTTAATCCGATTACTAGATACATGCTATTTATTGCAAAAGGAACTCGCCGCCGGTCAATTTCCCTCGTTAGGACCTCTTCCGGGCGAAAAACAGGTACTTTTATACGATCCATCCATCACTTTCGCTTATAGTGGTAATCCGATTCATTTTGGGAAAAGACACATAACAGAAAACAATTTCCCGCTATTTTTAACATTTCACGAAATGGGACATAATTTTCAATTTGGTGGATTACCCGGATTTGCTCAACTTTTGGGAGGTTCATACTATAATCCCAATCCAATATTTTTTGGTTTCAGCGAAGGATTAGCGACTCTCGTTAGTCTGTATATTACCGAAAAAATAGACAGGGATAATTTAAAACCTCTCGTTAGAGATATGTTTGAAGCCGAGAACAAATCAATGCGGACGAAGTTTATTTCTGCTTTAGAATTCTACGAAAACCTTCAGCCGGATAGAAATCATATTACTCCCGATATTATTGATGGGATCTTAATTCGTTTAGGAGATCGCTACGGCTGGGATATTTTTCCGGTTTTCTTCCGAATATTTTTAGAAAATGAGACTAACGATCAAATATACCAGTTAGCAGGCGATGACGAGGTCAAACGCATTACTATATTCGTTACGGCTTTTAGCGCTGTTGCCCGAGAAGACCTGCGCGAGCAGTTTAGAAAGTATGATTTTCCGGTTGATGACCAATATTTTCAAGTTATTTTACCGTTAGTCAAACAAAGTCTCCGGGTTAAATGAGTAATTACTAATAGGAATATTTACTATGAAAAGAAAGGCCGATATTTATAACGATATACTTACAATTGTGGAAACCCTACCGATCGTTGAATCGCACGACCATTTTGCCCCTGATCCGAATGGGGAATGGCCGCGATTCGATCTATGTGATATTTTCTTTCATAATTTAAATTCCGAATTGACAATAGTCGGCATGCCAGGAGTTGGTTCTCACGCCGCCACACCCTGGCCACAAGGCACACTGGATGTAAATAAAAAATGGCAGTATATAGCTCCTTATATCAATAATATCGAGAATATGGTGTCATACAAAGCCTTAATGCGTGCTTTCAAGGCGGTTTATGATTTTCCATATGAAAATGTCAATAATCAAAACTGGGCTATGCTTAATGAACAAATTATCGCGGCCTATAAACGTGATGATTGGATTGATTACATCTTGCGTGAAAAAGGAAATATAAAGGCCGCTGTTGTGGATATGGACACACTCTCGACGGGTAGAGATTACCTGTTTCCGGCCATGAAGATGGATTTTCTGATGATGCAAGGTGCTGATTCCGAAGGTATGCGGAAACTTGAGCAGAAATTTAACGTCAGCTTAAGTGCTTTTCAGAATCTTCTGGATTTAGTTCACTCTGTTTTTCAACAGTTTAAGGATGGTGGAGCCGTAGCTATCAAATCGACTGCCGCCTATCATAGAACCATCTACTTTGCAGATGTTTCTGAATCAACCGCTAAACGCATTTTCGAGAAAGGTTTGCAAAATATATCTACCGAAGACAAGAAGATATTGCAGGATTTTATCATGAATGAAATCTGCCGGTTAACGGCAGAGAGTGGATTGCCGGTCCAGTTTCATACCGGAAAATTAGCCTGGAATTTTCAGACGATTGAAAATACTAATCCAACACATCTGACGACTCTCATGAAAAAATATCCTGGCTTAAGATTTGATATTTTTCATGGTGGCATTCCCTATACCGGTGAATTTGGTGTACTGGCTAATAACTACCCGAATGCATATCTTGATATTAACGGGATGCTCTGGACCTCGCTGGAGATGTCCCGGCGTTGCTTAAGTGAATGGCTAGAAATGGTGCCACAAAATAAAATTATGTGGGGCGCTGACAGTTATCGAGTGTACGAAGGCACTTTAGGGCAGACACTCTATTTCAGGGAAATACTATCTGATGTTCTTGCTGAAAAGGTATCGACTGGTTTGTATGATCTTGATTTTGCTCTTGAACTTGCCAAAAAAATATTGTCTGAAAATGTCCTGTCCTTTTTTTCAATCAGGAATCGGATAAAATTTGATGATTAAAGGTAAATCCTTTACTCATCAGGACTGCTCTATTCAAATTAAGAATTTAAAAATATGGATTATAGGAATCGGAGTTCTGATGTACCTATCGCGGATTAATGCTAAAGAGAATATCTCCTACATCGATCTAGTTAAAAAACTAACTGATCTTGAGAGCTTAGCCGTCTTGCCCGCGGATGGTGAAAAGTGTGCCCAATGGTCAAGTTATGATCGATGCAGTCGATATGATGAAATTTCCGATCAGTATATCGATTGGTCTGCAAATGCAGACGGAAACGGTTTTATCCGTGAAGAAAATGGAGAGTATGTATTGGCTGAGATGGAAGGCCCGGGTGTAATCTGGCGCATCTGGTCAGCAAAACCCGGTTCCGGACATGTAAAAATATTTCTTGATGGGAATTCAATACCGGTGGTAGATTTACCTTTCGAGCAATATTTTAATTGTGAAAATGAACCGTTCGACCGACCGGCACTTGTTCATCAAACCGCCCGAGGTGCGAATTGCTATATTCCAATTCCGTATCAAAAGTCTGGTAAGATCACCGCTGAACCGAATTGGGGTTTGTATTATCATTTCACCTATACAACTTATCCGGAAACAACTATTCTGCCAACATTTGATCGCAGTCTTTCAGCATTAGAGGCTGAAGCTCTTGATGAAGCCAATAATGTTTTAACTAATTGTATAAATAGACCAGCTGTCAGATACCAAGATGAGAAAGTTGAATATATCTCTGTAAAGGTAAAACCAAAAAGTAATCAGAATATCATACAGTTAAATGGAAGACGCGCGATTACATCTATCAGGATTAAAATGGATTTACCTGCGTCACCACAAGAACGTGATATACTTCGCGAACTTACTTTGCAAATCTACTGGGATGGTGAAACAAAACCATCTGTCTGGGCGCCGCTAGGTGACTTTTTTGGAACCGCCCCTGGAAAAAATGAATATCGATCTTTGCCGATGGGAATCAAAGAAGGTGAATTTTATTCCAATTGGTATATGCCATTTGGTTCTAAAGCGTCAATTAGATTGACCAACGATGGTAATACAGAACGCAGTTTAGTTTTTATTATTTCACATGTTCCACTTACCCGGCCGATTGAAGAGCTCGGTCGATTTCATGCTAAATGGCATCGGGATGCTTTCTTGCCTGACAGGATAGATCGGTGGCCGGATTGGACACTTTTAACTACGGAAGGTTGCGGAAGATTTTGCGGAGTGATGCTGCATGTCTGGAATCCCAAGGGCGAATGGTGGGGTGAAGGCGATGAGAAATTTTTTATCGATGGTGAAAAATTCCCATCTACATTCGGAACCGGATCGGAAGACTATTTTGGATATGCCTGGTGCTGTCCGGATTTATTTCAGAATGCATACCATAATCAGACATTTAATAGCGATAATAATTGCGGGCACATATCGGTGAACCGTTGGCATATTGCAGACAACGTACCTTTTATGAAATCCTTTGAGGGTACTATCGAAAAATACTTTGATAATCGTACCCCGACTCTATATGCCAGTGTCGTTTATTGGTATCTGGCGCCGGGTGGTGTCGATCCGTATGAACCGGTACCAATCAAGCAACGCATCGGATATTGCACCATACCACCGGTTTTCAAAGTAGAAAATGCTATTGAAGGTGAAAATTTAAAAGTTATAAAATTAACTAATGGAAAAATCCAGCAACAGAAGATGCATATGTTTGGCTCGGAATGGAGTGGCGATACCCAGCTTTGGTGGACTGGCGCCAATCCCGGCGATGTATTAGAATTAGTGATTCCGGTGGTGAAAACAGGGAAATATAAACTGGAAGTACAATTGACCAAAGCGGCTGATTATGGCGTTGTTCAACTTTATTTAGATGGAAAAAAATTTGGGAAACCAATTGATTTATATACTGACAAAGTGGTACCGGTTAAAATTCAGGAAAAAGGTAGCCATAAATTAGGGAAAGGGGAACACATTCTAACTGTGGAGATTCTAAGTGCGAATCAAAAAGCGATAAAGAGTTATATGTTTGGTATTGATTACTTATTGCTGAAAGAAAATATATAGCCCCTTAATGAAAAAAGTATATGGATAGAAGAGTGAACAAAGATTTAAACAAAAAGAAAATATTCTTACATCATTCAAGTGAAAAAGGGCCGATGCGATTAGAAAAATGGTTTGGGTTTTTACTCACAATTCTATTGTTACCAGTTACACGACTATCTATTGTAAAAGCTGGCGATATGACCCATCGCCAGGAAGAGATTTCAGCGGTTTTATTATTGGTCGATTCTACATTATCGACGCAGTTAGGAGCATCATATACGACATATAAAGAAGATTTGGCAAATGAGGGATACGTTGTAATCGAAGAAACGGTTAATAGTAACACTCAACCACCGGAAATAAAAGAAATCATTTATGCGTATTATTCTTCTACGATAAAGTTATCGGGAGTTATTTTAATCGGTAACCTGAAAGCGCCGTACGCGATCGTACGAACCGGTGATTACTCAAATCCCGATTCACTCAAAGTCTGGCTGTCGCTTGACGCAGTGGATATGTACTATTGCGATTTGGATGGTAATTGGGATCATTTTAGTAAAGAAGAATTCCATGACATTATTAGCAATCCGCCTTCAAATGTTGCCGAAATCACCCAGTATTCAAGTTGCGGGATTTTTCAGGATGAATATCTGGTATCTTTTGATAAGGAAAAAGAATGGGATTATCAGTCCATAACCAATAAAAGCCAGTACTCAATTGAGATATGGGTAGCCCGAATAATGGGCCATAATCTGTCCATTCCCGGAAAAACCGAGATTGATATTCTAAATGATTATTTTAATTGGAATCACACTTTTCGCACCGGAGCATATGAAATTTACAGTTCCTGCTATTTACTCAATGCCATAGGTTCCGGTTTCAATGACCAGGGGATGGATTACTCGGATATTTTCCTGGATGTTAATAAAGGCCAGAATGTGGATAGAAAGACCTACTTAGACTACCTGCAGGATGAAGCGGGAAATCGGTTAATGTACTTGACCGCGCATTCATGGCCCAAGGGTCACTGTCTAAGTGATACAGTCGTCACTACCGAAGATCTGCTTCAAATAGAAAAGAACAGCGTATTTTACTTGCTTAATACTTGTTCTGCCTGTCGATGGGACGAGTTTGTCACGTCTCCAAATGATCCGAATTACCTTGGCGGATTATATGTGTTTGACAAATCGCATATCAACGGAGATTATGGTTTAGGAGCGATTGGATTCACAGGGGTGGGAGGATTTAATAATCTGAATTATTTCACCGAGTGTTATTACGATTTTCCCTTCGCCAATTATGGTGATATGTACGTCTACTGGTTTAATATAAATCTTCAGGCAAATTTCGGTCCAATGAACTACGTATTCCTGGGTGATCCAACGATCGGTCCAAATACGCCGACTGAAGGCGCCCCTGTATCTGACAGTCCTAAACTAATTCAATTATATCATTTGTCCCAGAATTATCCCAATCCATTCAATTCGTCGACAACATTTAAATATACACTGGCAAAAGCTTCTGATATAACTCTGACAATATATGATATTAATGGAAAGCGATTGGAAACATTGATTAATAACAGAAAAGATGCGGGTTATCATATTGTTCAATGGAATGCAGAACAGTATAGTTCGGGTGTTTATTTTTATAAAATTAAAGCAGATGATTTTCAACAGGTGAGAAAGTGTTTACTGATAAAGTAAGGATATATCTAAATATGATTTTTAAACAAGAGATAATATATTGAAAAACAATTTATTATACGAGATAAACAATGAAAGAAAATGAAGAATTAATGAACCCGAGAGAAAGAATTATCCGCTCTATAAAGAGATTGGGATGTGTAATTTTTATAAATACCTGTTGTATGTGTTTTTCAATTGCTATCGCACAGGAGGAGAAAGTGTCGGATTTACAGGAAGGATCGAACAAAATAGAAGGAATGCAGATAACTAAACAGAGGGATCTCCGTTCGGAACCGGTTAAACGGGTTGTCGCTTTAGGAGAGAGCACGACTTGGGGTTATTCAGTAACTTCGAAGGACAAATGCTGGGTCAATCGAACCGTTCGTCTGCTTGAAGAATTTCAGGGGCAACCAATAGAACTTATTAACCAGGGCATTGGCGCCAATATGCTGACACCGAAAAATCCTGAATATGGTCAATCATCCAAACCTTCTGCGATCGAACGTGTAAGTGGGGATTTGATTGCTTTGAATCCGGACCTGGTTTTCCTTTCTTACGGTCTGAACGATTCACGCGGGGGAATCTCGTTAAAGGTTTTCACGGAAGAATACCAGAAGATCATTGATAGAATTAAGTCGGAAACGAAAGCGATTATTGTCATTCTGAACGTTTACTACATGCATGAAAGTGCCTATCAGTGGGAAATATTGAATCATAGCAATTACAGTGTGACAGAACAGTTTAACAAGGCTATTGCCGACCTTGCCCAAAAGAATGGTTTGATTCTGGCTGACATCTGGAGTACGGAGAAAGGGGTAGACTGGCTAATTGACCAAGATCTTTGTCATCCGAATGACCTCGGTCATTGTCTAATTGCAAATTGCGTATTTGAGGCAATTGCCAGAAACTGCAGTTTCACCACAAGCAGTCTCCCCAGACATAGCAGTTTTGGGCCATTTGTTAAGAAATACGGAAACGGTCCGGATCGGCCCTCATCAGCGAAGAAAACGAAAGATTTTACCCCCGATCCTGAACAGAAAAAAGAGAAGTCCGGTGAATAAGAGAATTTATAAGTATTCATCACAACGTGAGCGTATCGGTGAACGTACATCCGTTTCGATAAGTCGACCTCAGAGTAAGTGGGTCAATATTCAGCAATTAAGAAAAATGTTTTAAATGAGTATAAAAAGAGCAAGAACGAATAACGGGAAAAAGTCGCTTATGTATATAAGTTTGGCATTACTTTCCTTGCTTTACATTCCGTTGGTATCCCAGGAATTGCCGGAGTTTACCTTCACCGATCCGGTGGGTGATGTCGAACCACCCTGTCCATCGGCAGATTATATTGGTGGCTGGTTTGAACAAGTAGGTGATAGCTTACTGATCGGATTTAGGATGGCTGGTCCTTTTATCAACCGAGATCCTGGGTGGAGTATAAATGAATTTTGTATTGACACAAATAGTATTTTTGATCCATCGTCATCCTATAGCGGGTCTGAAAATGATATTGATTTTCACGATTATGGCGGAGGTAACTGGTTTGGTACTATGTACTTATTCTTTGATCGTGAAAAAGGTTTATATACTCAAAAAGTACTTATTCCTGTCATAGTACATGAAGATGGGAAGGCCATGACTTGTAAATTCTCACTGGTTGGAACTAATTGGAAGGATATAATATATTCTCTTGATGGCTGGTACAAAGATGGTAATACCTGGCACCAAGTACCTCACTGGAGTGGAGATTGTCTTGATGAGTGGCTTTCCTTTAATGTTGATCAAAGCCAAGTGACTCAACTAACAGAGAAAACGGGAGAGCATTGTATCATCAAAGTTCCGGAATCATACTTCGCAATTGCCAATGCGAAAAATATTACCGGTGTGGTGGATGGGATGGTTAGTCTTGTGCGTTCTAAAATAGGTACTATTGCCGAAAGTGATAAAATATTCAGTGTGGATTACGAAAATTTCACAGACTATGCCCATCCGAAGTATTATTTACGGCTTTATTCGGGCGACTATATCAATCAATTCGGTTGCCGGATACCAGGACAGTATTGGGTAGATGAACCCAACTGGTACGCCATGTTGGAAGGCGTTATTGACCAAACTCTGCAAGAACTAAGTGACGGCTTAAGAGAAGTATTTCTAGTCCAGAAAGCGTATAACCGACCGATACCGGGATCGGGAGAAGGCTGGTATTGTACCGATGATGATAGTATCAATGGTTTAAAATGGGACACATACCATAAATGGACCTTTAAAGCCTTATTGGGCAATGCCTATGAAAATTGTTATGTATACTATATTGCCGAAAGTATGACGGAGGGAGAGGCCAAAACGGCGATTATGAATAAAAAGGTAGAGGCTGAAACCGCTTGGGAGAACTTCTCCGGTACTGCGAAAGATTTGACACCGGAAATCATGACCGGGCTATTACTTTCACTGACCGACGATTTAAGTTGGACGGAACGTATATTCAAAGAGATCGTTCCCAAGAGTTTCAATTTAGAAGATGAAGATACCACGGCATTTGAGCAGATTGTGGTTGATTATATTCGGCATGAGGATTTAAAAATAAGTAGTTCGAATGATTTTCTGACCCAAGCGCATCATGGTTGGTATTCGTCCATTGCATCTGTTCAGGCGGCGGGATTAGAACTAGCCACGGGGGAAGATGTGTATGGTATCCTGCAGGGCATAAGTGGCTTTCCCCTTGATCAGGAGGTGTTCAATACTACGATAGAATTGTTGACTGAGGTGGCAATCGATAATGAACCTGAAATGCCAGTCGATTTTAAACTATCACAAAATTACCCTAATCCGTATAATCCATTGACAAATATATCTTTCACTATTCCAAACCGCTGTGTGGTCAGTATGAAAGTATACAATATTCTGGGAGAGGAAGTGGCAACCTTGAATGATAAGGTACTGGACGCCGGTCAACATAGAATTTCCTGGAATGCTTCCGATTTGCCCTCCGGCATCTATTTCTATCAATTAACGGCCGCTGATCAGCATTCCGCGATCAGAAAATGTGTTCTACTAAAGTAAGGTGGATCTGGGATGAGAATTATTTTAAAGGTGGTTACAATTATGCTCTGCATTACATTTTCTAAGGGAGTTACAAATGATATGAGTGATTCTGGAAAAACGGTGCCAAGCGAAAATAATGTCTTGACGTTAGGATTTGTAAAAATTGAACCAACCGTATTTTTTATTCGTGAAAATAAAGACCTTAAACAATTGGTAAGAGTATCTCTAATCAATAAACTTAAACCAACCGAGGTTCAACTAGAGATTATCGTCAGTAAATGGAATAATTCTGTCGATTTGGGTAAAGTAGCAAAGGGTGAATCAAATTTCGAAATATACCTGCCTGACATAACTACCCCAACAACAGTTGAAATATTACTTAAATCTGGGAAAAAGATATGGGATCGCTATGAATTTGCAATGCGTCCTCAGCGTCACTGGGAAGTATTCATGGTACCGATTTCGCATCACGATTTAGGATATACCGATGCGATTGAAAACATATTGCTAAGACATGATGGCTATTATGACGATGTCATCCGGTTTTGCGAAGAAACCACAGATTATCCGTACGAATCGCAATATCGTTACACGGCCGAAGTTGCCTGGTCGATTAAACATTTCATTGAGAATCGACCTGACGAAGTAGTAGATAAACTGGTAAAATTCATTCGGGAGGGTCGCATTGAAACTCATGCTTTTTTGGGAAATGAGATAACTGGATTATGCGGCCATGAAGAATTGATCAGACTTATGTATCCGTCATTCCAGTTAAATAAGAAATATGGCATTAACGTTGAAGTCGCATCTGAAACCGACGTTGCCGGTCTCAGCTGGGGTATCCCGACGGTATTAGCCGGGGCAGGCATTAAATATTTCTATGGCGGGATGCCAAATTACGGCGTGTTCTTTAAAAACGATAAAACGGCGTATTATTTGGATGAAAACGGCAACGATATTCACCAGTTTTGGAATGAATCGGCAGTATTACCGCACGGGCGCCAACAGGAAGCCTTTCGCTGGGAAGGTCCCGATGGTCAGTCGGTGTTGTTTTATTATGGCAGTACGGGCGGTGTCGGATGCTATGGTTGCTGGCGTCCGACATCATATTCCGATGCACTGCATAACCTTCCAGTCATGCTCAAGAAAATGGAAGATAGCGGTAGTCAATTTTCCGTAGTACGCTATGGCACTTATGGGTGTTATGACAACGAAGCCCCGGATCTTCGTCCGAGTTTAATTGCCAGAGAATGGAATAGTAAATGGGCTTATCCAAAACTGATTGTTTCGACGAGTTCGATGTTCTTCAAAGAACTTGAGAAGCAATGCCAGGATGTTCGTGTATTTCGGGGTGAATTGCCTCATACCGACTATGTGCGCGGAGTTTTGTCGACCGCCCGTGAGACAAGTATTAATCGCATTACCCATGACAAATTGCCCACGGCCGAAAAATTCGCTACGATCGCTTCGATAATCAGCGATTATTCATATCCCAGTGAAAAAATCCAGCAGGCCTATGAGAACATGCTTCTTTATGATGAACATACCTGGGGAATGGCGAATCCATCCGGAACGATCCAGGATTGGAACTGGAACGATAAAAGTCATTTTGCCCTGACGGCCGCGGCGCTGACGGAATTAATACTGAATACAAGCCTTGACAGAATTGCACAATCAATTAAAATGAATGATGGGGATCCTCGCATTGTAGTATTCAATCCGCTTTCGTTTGAGAGAAAGGATATTGTCCGGTTAACTTGTTTTAAAGATGATGAACCATTTGAAATTATCGATGAAGAAACCGGACAGAGTATCTCATATCAAAGCTTTGAAATTAAAGATCCCAATCAACCGGTTCCGTATGCCGGTCAACGCTTTTCCATCGGACAGATTAATAGTGCCGAACTGTTCGAATTGGTTTTTTTAGCGAATGACATCCCGCCATTAGGTTATAAGACGTACAGAATATCCCCGACTAAAAAAAGTAATATTTATCCCAGTAGTATAAAAAGTGATGATACAATCCTTGAGAATCAATTTTATAAAATCGAAATTGATCTGCGAACCGGTGGAATTAAGAGCATTTTTGATAAAGGTCTCGGAGTGGAAATGGTCGATTCAGATGCACCATATATTTTCAATCAGTTTGTAGCCAGGTCATCAAAAAATCTTGAACGCCGTACTATCAAAAAGGTTAAAGTTACCAAAGGTCAAGAAGGACCGGTTTACCATAGTATTATTATAACCGGAGAAAGTGTTGGTTGTCCCCAAATCACCCAGGAAATAATGATGTATGATAAGATCAAAAGGATAGACTTGGCAAACAGAATTCTTAAGGATTACACGCCTCTCTGGGAGATATATTTCGCCTTTCCATTTAAGGTGGATAATCCCAAATTCAGGTACGAAGGTTCCAACGCGATAGTTGAACCCATCGTAAACCAGTTTCCCGGTTCAAATACCTGTTACTATGCAGTCCAACATTGGGCTCAGGTCGGGAATGAAAAAATTAACATTACCCTGTCACCAACTGAATCACATCTGCTGGAATTTGGAGGTTTATGGCCATGTTATATCTCGCCCGGAATTCATATTGGCGTGATGCCTTCAGATAGGTCATGGCTGGATTCCATCCCGTCGAAGTTTACCAAAGGCCATATGTATGCCTACGTTCTGGATAGTAATTTCCGGACCAATTTTTCTTCAGCCCAGCAGGGAGACTTCTTATTCCGTTATTCAATTACGAGTGATGCTGGCAATTTGGATTCAAATAAGGCTCCAGATTTTGGTTGGGCGAATTTCAATCCATTGATCCCAATAATTCTGGAAGGTAGAAAAGAAGGTACATTAGATGGAAATAGCTCTTTTGCTAAGCTTGATAAGCAGAATGTCAGGATCTTAACAATGAAACAAGCCGAAGATGACGACGGAATCATATTAAGACTATCAGAAACAGAAGGAGAACCTGTCAACGTTAAAATCACTCTGCCATACCTCTCCATCAAAAAAGCCCACCTTACCAATTTGGTTGAGGAAAATATTAAGGAAGCTGATTTTGGAGAACATGAAGTAACAGTACCAATTAAGGCTCATGGAATCTCTACAATCCGTCTGCAAACTGCAATAAAGAATTAGGATGGTTCAATAAAATACGATTAAGTCAAGTTATTAGAATGGAGATTGATAAAATTTATAAAAAGTTATTGCCCGAAATCAATCGTATTCCTTTAGTTGATACGCATGAGCATCTGCTTCCGGAAGTTGAATATCTGAAAACGGAAAATGATTTTTTCAATTTATTTTTTCCACATTATGCTTCTAGCGATCTGATTTCAGCCGGGATGGATATCAAGACGCTTGAATATTTGAGAATTAGTGATGATTCTGTCGAAAAGAAATGGAAGATATTCTCGACTTACTGGCAGAATATGGAAAATACTTCGTTCGCCCGGGTAATAAAAATAGCCGTCAAGGATCTGTATGATATTGATGTTATTGATGAAGGTACGATTGGTGAATTGTGTGAGCAAATTCAGACGAAATACAAGTCGGGGTGGTACAATCAAGTATTACAGAACGAAGCCGGTATAAAAAAGGTTTTTGTCCGGAGTAAGGTTGAAAATATAAAATTATATCCGGCTTACTTCTTTCCAATCATATCCAGCGATCAGTTTCTGGATATCAGATCTGCAAAAGAGATAATTCGGCTTGAAGAGGATTTTCATATTGAAATTCATTCTCTTAAGGAATTGTTAGATCTGATCGAAAAATTCTATACCGATGCCCAACAAAATGGTGCAATTGGAATCAAAGTCACTCAAGCTTATAAACGTGTGTTAAAATTTGATAAATACACATTTTCCGAAGCCGAATCTGTTTTTAACAAAATGTACTGTAGAATGGGATTGACCTCGCATTGGAATCAACTTGTGGATTTGAATCCTGAGGAAAGGAAACCACTTATTGATTTTTTAATGCATGAGATTGTCCGGTTAGCTGGTGAAATCGGATTGGTAGTACAGATTCATACCGGTTTTCAGGAAGGGCAGGGCAATTATATTACAAATGCCAATCCGGTTCATCTGACCAATCTGTTTTTGGAATACCGGCAAACCAGATTTGATATCCTGCATTGTGGATTCCCATATTACCTGGAGTTGGCCTGTCTGGCTAAAAATTTCGCCAATGTTTTCCCTAACATGACCTGGATGTATTGCATTGGAAATACGGTCGCTGAACGAATCCTTAGTGATTGGCTGGATGTTATCCCGGTCAATAAAATTCTCGGATTTGGCGGAGATTATCATTTTGTCGAAGGCGTGTACGGACACGCCCAATTAGCTCGCCAGTCGGTTGCCCGGGTATTGTCAGCCAAAATCGCCCAAGAACTTTTCACAGATAAGATGGCCCTGGAATATGGACAGAAAATACTCTGTGAAAATGCTGAGGCTGTTTATGATACAATGAATGCTGGAAATACACAATGATTACAGAGAAACAATATCATCAAGCTCAAAACAGAGCTCTTGAGTATTTCGAAAAAGCCGGAATTATACTGACTGCGAAAGAAAAGTCAAAGATTGAAATAGCTGATTTCGGATTGGGAAATCTCGATGAGACGGGATTAGAGCTAATCGTGTACGTTAATACTGAAAGGGTTTGCGCCAAAGAACTGGTTTTATTCCCAAATCAGACCTGTCCGGAACATCTTCATCCTCATTTTGGGAGTGAAACCGGAAAAGAGGAGACCTTTCGTTGTCGCTGGGGAAAAGTATATCTTTATGTACCGGGGGAAAGAACAATGAATCCGAAAGTAAAACCGCCCCAGCAGAGGGCAAAATATTATACCGTCGGGCATGAGATTGTACTGAATCCGGGAGATCAATATACCTTGCCGCCTGAAACTTTACATTGGTTTCAAGCCGGTGAAAAAGGTGCAGTCATATCGGAATTTTCTACCAAAAGCCGGGATGAGATGGATATTTTCACCGATCCTGAAATTCAGCGTATTACCGACCTGAAAAAATAAAATGGGTAAGAAGGCATTAAATATAGTAGTCGCCGGTCATGTCTGCCTTGACATGTTTCCGGAATTTTTAAGTACGAAAGCGATGTCATTCAAAGATCTGTTTATTCCCGGGAAACTGACTAATGTATGCGGAATGAAAATCGCGACAGGTGGCTCGGTCTCCAATACTGGTATTGCTATGCATATTTTAGGAGCAAATGTATTTTTAAATGCCAGGATTGGGAATGATTTTATCGGCGAGGCTCTCTTAAACTTACTACGAGAAAAAGTATCGGTGGAAGGCATACGGATCATCAAGGGCGAATCATCTTCGTATACAATTGTTATTGCGCCCCCGGGACAGGATCGCGTATTTCTGCATAATCCTGGGACGAATGATACTTTTGGCTTTGATGATATAGATTTCAGTATTGTAGAAAATGCCGGCTTATTCCATCTTGGTTATCCGCCGTTAATGAAGCGATTATATCAGGATGAGGGAAAGCAATTGAGCAAGATATACAAGACGATCAACGCGAGGGGTGTATTGACATCATTGGATTTCGCGCTTCCCGATCCTGACAGTCCGGCCGGACAGGTGGATTGGCATAAGGTCCTGAAAAAGGTTTTGCCTTATGTCGATATTTTTTTGCCGAGTGTTGAAGAGGCTCAGTTTATCCTGGATAAGGAAAAGTTCTTTAAACTGCGTACAACGGCCAGGGGGAAGGAACTGCTTCCCTTATTTGATGGCGATGAATTGACCCGGCTGGCGGATAAATTTCTCGATTATGGGAGTAAAATTGTCGGTCTGAAATGCGGCGATCGTGGATTTTTTATAAAAACTGCCTCCAGGGAAAGAATCAAGAAAATTAACAGGATTGATCTTGAAAATTGGTCAGAACGGCAGTTATGGGAGCCGACCTTTCACGTGGACAAATTTTTGTCTGCAGCCGGCGCCGGTGATTCTGCAGTGGCCGGCTTTCTGGTTGCTTTACTGAAAGGTAAAACAGTCGAGAAATGCCTGAAGTACGCCTGCATGTGTGGAGCTCAGAATGTTCAGGTTTTAGATGCGGTAAGCGGGATAAGGAACTGGAGACAAACGACTAAAGCCATAATGAATAGCTGGCCGAAAAATGAATTGAATGTCAAGTCAAAAGGCTGGAAACTTAATGAGGTGGAAAATCTTTGGTATGGACCGGAGGATAAAAATAAAAAATCCGCAGTAATTTCTCCGGTAAATATCCATGATAGGCCATGGATAGAAAAAAGAAATAAGAAGAGATAAAATGCTTTTAGGAACACAATATTACCGTCCGCCGTTTCCCGAACAAAAGTATTGGGAAGATGATTTTATTCGTATTAAGGATTCGGGCTTGAACACGGTTCAGTTGTGGGTGATTTGGGCTTGGATTGAATCAAAGCCGGGGGAATTTAATTTCCAAGATTATGATCGTCTGATTGAACTTGCGGATCGTCATAAGCTGGGAGTGGTCCTCAGTACGATCGCAGAAATTCAACCGCATTGGATTTTTCAGCTCGTTCCTGGCAGTGAATTGATCGATCACATGGGACATAGAGTAATATCCTCCAATCGGGGAGAATGTAATTTCGGGCTTACTCCCGGAGGTTGTACCGATCATCCTGAAATCTGGAATCATATGAGATCCTTTTTAACCGAAGTGGTGAAACGCTATCGATCGCTTCCTAATCTACGAGGATGGGATGCCTGGAATGAACTCCGCTGGAATGTGCAATCCGACGGTTTAGTATGTTTCTGTCCGCATACACTGAGTGCTTTTCGGAACTGGTTGAATCAAAGATATGATGGACTCGATGGATTGAACAAAGCCTGGAAGCGACGTTATGGTTGCTGGGAGGAAGTTATGCCCGGTAAACTTCCCAATCGTCCTTATACTGAGATGATGGCTTTTGAACATTTTCTGACCTGGCGGGCAAATCAACATGGGAAGGCTCGATACGACTTAATGAAATCGCTGGATTCATATCACCCTATTACCGCTCATGCCTGTTTTCCGAGTCCGCAAGCCGCAGGAGATGAGCAGAATCATGCCGTTAATAGAGGAAATGATTGGTTCTTTGCCGACGAGCTGGATGGAATCGGGTGCAGTTCTTTCCCGAAGTGGTGGGGACAGGATGATATTGGTTTTAGCATCCGAGTCGACTCAATTAAGTCAGCCGCGAGAGACAAATTGATTTGGTTAAGTGAAGTACAGGGTGGGCGATCAAGTACGGGCTTCGAAATATTTAAACCGGTGGATGCCATTTCTCAACAACGCTGGATCTGGAACGGTATAGCCTGTGGGGTAGACGCCGTTCTTTTTTGGTGCTGGCGCGATGAGGTTTTCGGTAGAGAATCAGCCGGTTTTGGACTTGCAGGTAATGATGGGTTAGCCGGAGAGCGTTTATCTGCCATGAAAGTAACCGGTGAATTAATTAGAGAATATGACAAATTAATCTCCGATTATAAGCCTGAACGACCGGTAGTGGGAGTAATGTTTAGTCCTCAGTCTTACTATTTGTACTGGGCTCAGGAAGGCAATGCCCAGCGTCCAATGCTGGCCTGGCAAGGATATACTCGTAGTTTGGTACGGAAATCCATACCCTATTTGGTTGTAGAGGAAGAACATCTCGAAGTTTTATCGGACCTAAAGATTCTTTTCTTACCGCGTACGATTGTCACTGACGAGGTTACCGAGAAAGCACTGGAAAAATTTGTCAAAGAAGGAGGTATTCTTATTTGTGAATCAGAATGCGGTGCTTTTAATCCGCAGGGATTTTATCGTTATCCGGAAGAACGATTCACGGCTCGCCTGAGTGGTGTTTATGAAATTGGAAGGCGCAGTATTCTAAATGGTAGCTCTTTAACAGTGAAAGTAGATGATAAAGAATTGAACCTGCGAGCAACACAATGGCTTACTCCTTATGGTTGTAATAAGGGGCGAGTACTAGCCGATAGTAGTGAGGGCCCAATAATAGTCGAAGTTCCAGTTGGAAGGGGAAAATTAATTCTTTGTGGTACTTACCTTGGAGATGCCGAATGGACGATGGGTTTGGAAGACTTTATTGAATTAATGACGAAACGTGCCGGGTGGCAATCTGAGATTGAGGCGTTAAATCCGCAATCCGGCAAAGACTCCTTTTTTTTCATCAAGAGCGGACAATCCGGTAATAAAAGAATGGTATTTATCTTCTTTCCACTGGACCAGGATAAGGTTCACCTCAAATTCAAACCTTATTTTTTTTCGGGAATGCGGATTACAGATCTCATAACCAAGAAAGAGATTGACTTAAAAAAGAATGATTGTGATCTGGAATGTACACTTACTGTATCGAAATGGAGGATATCTGTCCTAGTCGGGTAAAAATGACCAAATACATTAGTTAATATGAAAATAAAGAATAGTTATAAGAGTAAAAGGAACACCAGATGAAAAATATTACTATTAGTTTAGGATTTATTATCCTATCGGTTTTGCTTTGCGGTTGTCAAAATCAAATCGGTGCTAAAAGAAGTAAGAATGAGTTTAATTACTCAAAATTCATTTTTGAAAAACCGTCCACATTATTTGTATTTATAAAATCAGTAGATATTGAAAGCGGAAAGGTAATCCTTAGGGGTAGTGACAGCCGCAAACCATCTACTCCATTTATAATAGAATGGGGTGATGGTACGACCACGGCAGGGCTTTTCCCGCAAGAGCATATTTATACAGATCGAACCAAAAATTACATCGTTACAGTAAAAGCTAGTTATCCCGATTCATCTTTATATTCGACTGAAGTGTTTGTACGGTGCATTGCGCCTCAGCTAAGACCCATACCAACCGAAAGTCGAGTTACAGTTACTATTCCAAATTTTAAAATAGAGCTTGAAAGTCGATTACCCTTGGAGGGGATGTACAAATTTTCGGAATCGTTATCTTATTTTACGGACGACTTTTTTACTATTTATCCCAGGAAGACAATTGAGAACATTTTAAGTGTTGCCGCTCAGGTTCAGATGAATTTGGTGAATAATAATGTCTTCATGAAAGATGACAATTTCTGTCAGGTTTTATTAAGAGATGCCGAATGTGGTGGTATGTACTCGCTTTGGTATACAAATCCGGTTAGTTTTGGTGTCGGAGATTACGGTTTACAGGGTGCGGTTCAATGGTCATCATTTTTCCATGAAATGGGACATAATTTTACCTTGAACACACCAGCAAACTACTATTTTGGCGGTAAAACCGATGGCAATGCCAATGCGATCTATTCCGAAACGATGGCACAGATTTTTCAACATGTGACGGCTTGGGAAATGATAAATAATTATAAGCAATATGGATTGAGTAAGGACCTTGCGCAAGAAATAAGATTATCTGCCGATGCTTCCTTTTTTTGGACAGTGACATCATATAACAGATATATAAGTTCAGGAAAGAATTTCAAAACATGGAATGATCCAAAATCTTCACAAGATGAGACAAGCGGGGTATTCATGACCCTTGCGTACAAATTTTTCGAACATGTTGAACTTGAGAAAGCCGATTATTGTCAGGTCCTTAGACGGATGATGTCATTCCTGCAAAATTTTAATGAAGATTGGCATCGCCGATGGGAGCCTGATAAAGACTCTGTTGAGGGCGAGATTTTTCGGGCTACAATGATGGTGTCGGCATTGTCGTATGCCTTTAATAAGGATTTAAGGCAGGAATTTAAAGACCTTAATTTTCCTGTAAATGATGATATTTATTTAGAATTAATAGCCGCTAATGATTGAACTAAAAAAACGTCATAAGAATTACGTTTAAATTTGCACAGGAGATTCTAAATCAATTCAGAAAACAGAGAAGGATGACATGATTATTAAATTTAATCCAAAAAATAAAGCGGCAATTTCGGAAAAAAGATTGCACTTATTGCGAAATCTGACCGCTATTTTTTTACACCGAGTAATTATTGTACACCTGCTTATCACAGGGTTATTCATTAATTTGGATGCTCAAGAACAGGATGAACATTTTAACTATAAAAGATACCTGACAGGCGCACAACAGACACTGTCTGTTATAGTAGAAAACATTAATAGTACTTCCGGTGAAGTAAGCGTGACCGGAGGAGACTCTCGATGTCCCAGCACCCCTTTTACATGGGATTGGGGGGATAGCACTATTACGGTTGGATTTTTCCCTCAGCAACATACTTATTCTGATTTGACCAAGAATTACATCGTTAAAGTAACTGCTCACTATTCAGTTTCTGATATAGATTCAGTTGAAACCCCTGTTCGTTTTGTAACTCCCAGTATTTCACCCATATCCTTGCCGGCTGAAATTGCCGTATCGATTCCCAATTCCAACATTACGCTTATACCTAGTCGGATGCCAGAATACGGCATACCTTATGGATTGACTTTTTTTGATGATAGTTTTTTTAATATTATACCTAGAGCAACAGCTGAATATATTCTGACAGTTGCAGCCTCTATTCAGATGGATTTGGCTAATGACGATGTTTACTTGATATATGGTACATTTAATCAGGTTTTTTTACGAGATCCTCCGTTTGGTGGTATGTATACATTATGGTATGCCGATCCGGTCGGTGTCGGTGTGGGCGACTATGGATTTCAAGGAACATTTCAGTGGTCGTCTTTTTTCCACGAGATGGGACATAATTTCACCCTGAATTTTCCGGCTCATTACTATTTTGGCGGGAAAATAGACGGTGATGCTAACGCAATATATTCTGAAACAATGGCACAGATATTTCAGCATGTGACGGCCTATGAAATTATAAACAGTGCCAATGCATATGGTCTCGGCACAGATATTACCGCGGATATTAAGCAAAGTGCTATCTCTTCAATTAAGATCGTGAGGGAAGCCTATGAAGACTATCATAACTCTGGAATGAATTTTACGTCCTGGAATGATCCGAGAACAGCGGGTGATGAAACAGTTAAAACCTTTATGACCATTGCCTATAAATTCTGCGAACACGCCGAAAGTTCGGAATTGGGATATAGAATTGCATTGAAGAGGATGATGCAACTTTTAGCTGGATTTAATGAAGATCTCAGGGAACAATATGATCAGCAAAATAATACTGGGTCTGCTGATACTAGTAGGTCAACATTGATGGTGACGGCCTTATCGTATGCTTTTTCAACTGACTTAAGAGCTGAATTTGAGGATTTAAATTTTCCTTTAAGTGATGAGATATATAATGAGCTAATGAACTTGGTTACCGAGATTAACCAATCAGACGACCAGTTGCCGTTCAATTTTAGATTAAAACAAAATTATCCCAATCCATTTAATCCGATTACGATAATTGAATTTTCTATTCCGAGCGATAATACAGGGTGGCTTTCGATTTTTGACCTCAGGGGACAACTGCTTGAATCACATCAATTCAAGGAAGGACATCACAGGTTCTTTTGGAATGGAGCGAAATATGCCTCTGGAATTTATTTTTATAAGTTGAGTTCGGATAAATATTCCGAAGTAAAGAAAATGCTGATGATCTGGTAGAAATGTAGTATGAATAAGAATAGTAAATCATAACAATTAAAGGAGAAAAAATGGATAATACGTTCAATGGTAAGAAAGCGTTTGAATTAGTAAAAAAAATAGATTTTATGCGAGTGGGTGGTACCGAAGGCGAAAAAAAAACCGCTGACATAATCGCGAGACAGTTCCAGGAAATGCAATTAAAAGTCGAATATCATGATTTCCCGCTGGCAACGAGTCACAGGTTTTCTTCAAAAATGAAAATATTGTCTCCCTACGAGAAAGAAATAGCTATAACCCATCGCGTGATTTCAGGCGGTACACCCGCTACGGGATTAATTGCGGATTTCAAGTACATCGATTCGGGGGGCGAGCGCTTTTGTGATAATATTGAAGGTAAAATCGTTATGACAACGGGCAATGTCGATCGCGTTCTTTATGAAAGATTAACACGCCATCAGGCCGCCGCGGTAATCATTCCCATGGAGCATAATAAAGAACTACTGGGCATAACGTTTAATGCCGATTATGTCAAGAAGTGGGGCGAACTACCGGTTTGTTATATCGGTTATAATGATGCCTTGGAGATGGTTAAAAAGAACGTTACCAGGGTATATTTATATATTGAAGATGAGTCACAATTGGATGGTGTTGGTAGAAATGTAATTGCAGAAATTAAAGGAAGTCGCCTGCCGGACGAAGAATATATTTTTTGCGGACATTACGATTCAACCCTGAACCACGGTATATACGATAATGCGGCCGGAACTGCTACAGTCTTGGAATTGGCGCGTTATTATAAACAAAATCCGCCGCAGAGGACGGTCCGTTTTATACTATTCTCCGGAGAAGAATTAGGATTACGGGGATCGAAGGCCTACCTGAAAAAATTAAAAGAAAGCGAATCGGAAGAGGCTTTAAAAAAGATTAAGATGGTTTTCAATTTCGATCTTGGCGGTACTATTCTCGGTAAAAATGTTTTGCGAGTGACCGCTGGAAAACCGCTGTTTCATTATCTGGACGCGTTGAATAAAATCGAAGATTTGGATCTGACAATAGAACATGATATATATTCGAGTGATAATATGCCATTTTGCGGTGAAGGTATACCGGCAATTAATTTTTATCGACAAGCGCTTGGATTGGGTCATTCGTGGAACGATTCAATTGAAAATATTGCTCCGGGTGCCTTCGAGATTATAGGTAATTTTGCAATACGGCTTACTTCGAGTATAGTTAATGCTACCGTGCCGCCTTTTAAGAGATTAGTTGGAAAGGAAATGGCCAAGAAAGTACGGCAGTATCTTGAAAGATCTAGTATCGAAGAACCCGAACCGGTCGAAGATGACGAATAATTAATATAACTAACAAACATTTTAATAAAGGAGAAGTGTATGAATGAACAACTGATTGGGAAATTAACTTCAAGCCCAGTAATTAAAAGATATTCGCAAAATCCCATTCTGAAAGCAAGTGATGTACCCTATAAATCCGACCTGGTTTCCAACGCCGGATTTGCCAAATATCAGGGTAAATATGTAATGGTATTTAGAAATGATGAAAGGATAGATGAATACACGGTCGGAGAAGGATTGTATTTAGGTCTGGCCTATAGCGATGATGGTATAAAATGGGAAGTAATGCCCAAACCATGTTTTAATATGCAAAATGAAGAATATCTGAACACTTACGATCCCCGACTGATAGTTATCGATGGTAAATGTTATATGACTTTTGCCATGGAGACGCGTCATGGAGTACGAGGTGGAATTGCCGTCACTGAGGATTTTGAAAGATTTAAGGTCATTTCAATTTCTGCTCCTGACAATCGGAATTTTGTATTATTTACAGAAAAGTTTAACGGCAACTATGTACGTTTGGAGCGTCCATTTCCAATTTATGGCCGACCCGGCTATCCGGAACGTTTTGACATATGGATCTCGGAATCGCCGGATTTAGTTTATTGGGGCAAATCCGATTTACTTTTAGGTGTTGAACATGTACCGTTTGCTAATTTAAAAATCGGTCCTGGAGCGCCACCTATTAAAACTCCTAAAGGTTGGTTAACTATTTTTCATGCCTCTGATTATGATCCGTCCCGCCAGCGGAATGGTTATGAAAAAACCTGGAAAAAACGCTACTGCTCCGGGGTAATGCTTCTCGATCTGGAAGATCCCAGGAAAATTGTCGGTATGAGTAAGAGACCTCTATTAGCACCTGAAGCAGAATATGAAATCAGCGGTGGATATCGAAACGATGTCATTTTCGTCACTGGAAATATTCTTGAAGATTCGGGTGAAGTAAAAATCTATTACGGTGCCGCAGATACGACTATTTGCCTAGCGACTGCCCATATCGATGATCTGATAGCTTTATGCACCGAACCAAGATGATGGAGTAGAAATATTAAAGCAGGTAATTTTTATAAAAGGTCAGAACTAACAAAATTCCGTTGGAGGTTACCAGATGGCAGAAATACAGTTTAAAAATATTACTAAATATTTTGGAACGACCAAAGTAATTGAGAATCTCAATCTTGAAGTCCGCGATGGTGAATTTTTAGTATTAGTAGGACCCTCAGGATGCGGGAAATCAACTACTCTTAGACTATTGGCCGGTTTAGAAGAGCTCACGGCAGGTGATATTCTGATTGATAATAAAGTGGTGAATGATATTGCACCCAAGGATCGTGACATATCGATGGTTTTCCAAAACTACGCTCTTTATCCTCATATGACTGTATATGATAATATAGCTTTTGGACTGAAGCTCAGAAAATATTACAAAAGTGAAATCAACAAAATGGTAGCCGAAACGGCCGAAGTACTGGAGCTTCAGGAATTGCTAAACAGAAAACCGAAGCAACTTTCAGGAGGCCAAAGTCAGCGTGTCGCTTTGGGGCGCGCGATTGTTCGGAAACCCAAGGTATTCCTTTTTGATGAACCCCTGTCTAATCTGGATGCCAAATTACGAACCCAGATGCGGACCGAAATTAAAAAATTGCATTCACGTCTGAAAACGACAATGATTTATGTAACTCATGATCAAGTTGAAGCCATGACCATGGGAGATCGTATCGTCGTAATGAAAGATGGTATTATTCACCAAATTGGAACTCCAATGGAGGTATATAACAATCCCGGTGATTTATTTGTAGCCGGATTTATTGGTAGTCCCAAAATGAATTTGTTGGAAATGTCACTTACCGATTCTGGTCTGTTAATTGGTACAGACGTTGGAATTGAATTAAAAGTACCGAAGGCAGTAATCGATTATCTAAAAAGTCGCGACGTCAAAAAGGTAGTCATTGGTATTCGACCGGAAGATATATATCTTGAGCATAAAGAGTCATGTTCTAATCCAATTGAAGGAATAATCGATTTGATCGAACCATTGGGCAACGAGACCTTGCTTTATGTAAATATACAGAACGTCACGTTTGTATGTAAAAAGATGGGTTTTATTGATGCTACCCAAGGAGATTTAATATCGATTTATTTTGATTTGAAAAGATTAAAATATTTTGATGTTATCACCCAAAAGGTGCTTTGGTAATTAAATGATATTACTCGAAAATTATTGAAATGTTGAAAAATGACTTTTTATCTCCCGTATATTAATCTCTGTTCGTTGGGCTGAATAAAAGGCAATTTAGAGTACTATACTATAATGACAAATTTTGAGGAATGTCAATGAGTCACTCAAACAAAGAAAATAATCTGTATATTTATTTTATTTCGATCGTTGCCGCCGTTGGGGGATTATTGTTTGGATTTGACACAGGAGTAATTTCCGGTGCTATCCCTTTTGTCACCCGGCATTTCGATCTCAATGTATATCAGGAAGGCTTTACTGTTAGTGTTTTAATAATAGCCTGTATAATCGGAGCCAGCCTGACCGGTATCTTATGTGAAAAGTATGGCGAGAAGAGAATTCTAATTGGGATGGCCATATTTTTTACGATTTCGGCTATACTGTCAGCCGTTGCCAAATCTCATCCGGGATTGATTATCGCCAGATTTATCGGCGGTTTGGCGGTTGGTATATCGTCGGTGCTGTCACCGATGTATATTGCTGAAATATCGCCAGCCCGCATACGCGGTCGTCTGGTTTCGCTGAATCAATTCAGTATCGTATTTGGCATTCTGTTGACCTATCTATCTAACTGGCTACTGGTTGATATTGGTCCAAATAACTGGCGCTGGATGTTTGGAGTCGAAGCTATTCCGGCCGGATTGTTTATTTTTCTACTTTTTTATGTACCGGAAAGCCCGCGCTGGTTGGCTAAACATAATTTCTACGATCAGGCTCTTACCATTCTTTCCAAAATAAGTGGAACAGAGCAAGCCAACCTCGAAGTGGTTGAAATTAAAAAGGCTCTTGCGGGAGAAGAAGGTACTTATCGCGAGCTGATTCAACCCGGATTAAGAAGAATTCTGATAGTCGCGGTGATTCTGGGATTTTTATCACAGGTTTGTGGTATTGATGCGGTCATCTACTACGCTCCGCAAATTTTCATGCAGAGTGGCTTCGAGAGCGCTTCTTCGGCGTTTTTCGCTTCAGTAATCGTTGGAATAATCAATTTTATATTCACGCTAATTGCGCTCGTTTATGTGGATAAATTCGGCAGAAGACCACTTTTATTATTTGGACTTTTCGGAATGACGCTATCTTTATTGATCGCCGGGTACACAATGAGATTGAATACTGCTCAAGGTTATCTGGTACTAATTCCGATTTTAACATTTATAGCATTTTTTGCTTTTAGTATGGGACCGATTCCGTGGATATTCATCTCCGAAGTTTTTCCGAACAAGATTCGCGGACGAGCGGTCTCTATAGCCACTATGGCTTTGTGGATTTCCAATTTTATAGTGGTTCAAAATTTCCCATGGATGGTGGCGAAAATTGGCGGCGGCAGTTTCTATGTATTTGCCCTGGTTTGTTTTTTCACGTTTTTGTTTGTTTCCTTTAACATGCCGGAGACCAAGGGAAAAACGCTGGAAGAAATCGAAGAAATGTGGAAACGTTAAAATTATTATTCTAATCATTGACATTAATAGGAATCTGAAATGACATATTATTATTCTGCTCCCCAAAGAAACTACAATCATCCGGCCGTTACGCAAGTGACAATTGACTCAATCGTAGCTGGAAAAGGAAGAATATTTGAATCAATCGCCAGTACGATTGAACAGAATTTGAATCATACTAAAAATCCTTTTTTACTGGCTCTGGATGGCTATCTGGGAAATGACTGGGAAATAATTATCGAAGCGCTACGGGTGTTACTAAATGGCAAGCAAATAAAAGTGAAGGCGCTAAATGTATTTTCATGTTACAAAAAACCGGCCGAAATAGATAAGATCATTCTTCCTTATCTGGAATGTGATCCGTACTTCGGTCGTGTTTTTGACGGGCAGATCGAGCAATTTATCGATGCAGAAAAATTGGAAGCGATTCAGAATACCTTAGATAATTACCGTCAGAAATGTAATAGGACTCCGTCAAAGGTCGTGATCTGTTACGGCGTCGGATCTGCCATTCAACCGCTCAGAGAATATTTTGACCAAATCATATATTTCGATCTGACGCGGGAAGAATTATTCAACCGTTCCGCGGAATATCCGATCGCATGTCTGGGCAGTAAAAGGGATCAGTTTCCGGTACATAAGAATTTAAAACGGTTTTGCTATATAGATTCTATGGTTTTGGATAAGCACAAGAAAAATGTCCTGAAGGAAATTGACTGGTATATAGACAGCAATAATATGGATGAACTCAAAATCATGCCGCGTGCGACATACGAAGAAATATTGTCTGCGACTGCCAGAGAACCTATTGTCGTAAAACAGCTTTATTATCCGGTAGTATGGGGTGGTGATTGGCAGAAAAAAATTAAGAAATTACCGAACTCCATACCAAATTCGGGGCAGGGTTCGATAGTTCCAAATGAAAATAGTGTCGAAGTATTGCTCGATAAATTTATAATCGAGATTCCTTTCCAGAATCTCATGTGGTTAGAACCCAAGTCGATATTGGGTGATAATGCATATCAAATCACCAATGGAAGGTTCCCGCTTTCCTATTTTTATGATGATGAAATAGTGGGGGGAAATATGGCTATCCAGGTCCATCCTGATGATCGGTACATCAAGCACAATTTCAACGAGCCAATGCGACAGGATGAAAGTTACTATATATTACAAACCGGCCTGGGTGCAAAGACCTACCTGGGACTTAAGGAAAATGCCGACCTGAACGAATTTCAGAAGGAAGCGATATTAAGTGAAAAGGAAAAGAAACCCTTTAATTATGAAAAATATGTTGATAGCCTAAATACAGTCCCCGGGGATTTTCTGCTAATCCCGGCCGGAACAGTTCATGCCTCAGGTAAGAACCAGGTGGTGGTCGAGATAGATTGGGTCAACACCGTCTATACTCCCGGATATACGTTTCATATTTATGATTATATCAGACCTGATTTAGACAGAACTAACCGGGCCATGCATATCGGACATGCTTTCAATGTGATTAAAGAAGATCGAAGAACCGATTGGGTGCGTAAGAACCTGAAGCAAAAACCGCAACTATTGAGAAAAGGCCATGCTTGGGCGGAATATATTATTGGGCGTCGGGAAGATATACTTTTTGAAGTCCATCGTCTCGAGTTCCAAAAAAGAATCAATGATAGGACCGATCCGGAACGAACATTTCAGGCTCTAACATTAGTCGAAGGTGAAAGCATTTTAATTCAATCTGTGGACAATCCTGAAGTACAATGTCGGTTGGAGTTTCCCGATACTCTCATAATACCGGCCTGCTTTGGAAAATATACGATCTTTAATCTTGCTAAAAAATCATGTAAAGTCGTCAAGGCGATGGTGAGAACATGAAGCGCTCTATCGAGACTGATTTATATGTGACATTGGATATTGGCGGAAGTTCGGTGAAAGCCGCGCTTATAAATTCTGCCCATGAAGTTGTCACGGATTCATTTACAAATACGCGGATCGATTCGAATGGACCTCAGAGACAGGTAATTGATACAATCATAGCAACTATTGCAGAAAAATTCTCGTTGTCAAAAACACTAGGAAATATTAAGGCTATCGGGATTAGTTTTCCGGAATTTTCGGATTACGAACAAGGCATAATTGCCTTTATGAAGGATAAATTTCAAAATGCAGGCGGGATCTGTCTGAAAGATGAAATCATCAGGGGATTGGGATTATCCAATGATTTTTGCATTGTGTTTGAAGAAGATTCAGTCGCATTTCTTAAGGGCGCCTTAAGAGTGGAAGATTTCCACGAATTTAATCGTATCATCGGTCTCACCCTGGGAACCGGTTTAGGTTCGGCTTTCATGGTCGCAGGGAAAATAATCAGAGATGCGGCAGATGTACCACCCGATGGTGAACTCGGATGCCTTCCATATAGAGAAGGAATAATTGAAGAGAAAGTCTCAATAAATGGCATTTTAAAAATATATCGGAAAATTACAGGAAATGAGGAAAAAGATGTAAAAAATATTGCTGAAAAAGCAAATAAAGGCGAAGCCAATGCAATCCGTACTTTTGAAGAATTTGGAGGCAGAATGGGTCAGATCATCAGGCCATACGTTGAGAGTTTCAAAACCGAATGTCTCATTATCGGCGGGCAAATTGCCAAAAGTTATAATTTCTTCGAGGAATCCCTGAGATTGAAATTAATCGATATTCCTTCACTAAAGGAAATCAGGCCAGCAGAATCGATTGATTTTTGTCCCTTTTGGGGCCTGATTAGTATGATTGAAAAAAATACTAAAGTCAATAGTATTAAGATTAATAATTAAACACACCGAAAAGGAGGTAAGGATGCCTAAGAAATTATTTATTCCCGGACCAGTCGATGTGAGATCCGAGGTTTTACAAGCCATGGCGACGCCGATGATCGGGCATCGCTCGAAGGATGCCTCGGCGCTTCAGCAACGCATTTCCGAGAATTTGCAGAAGTTATTTTTCACTCAGAATCCGATTCTGCTTTCGACTTCCTCCGGGACGGGACTGATGGAAGGTTCGATCCGCTCCTGCACCACTAAGAGAGCCGTTGTATTTTCGGTCGGCGCGTTTGGCGATCGCTGGGGCGCTCTGGCGAAAGCCAATAACGTTCCGCACGATCTGGTCAAAGCCGAGCCGGGCTATCCGACCACTCCTGAGATTGTCGATCAGTACCTTTCC
>Ga0172368_10001217_pt1 | contig 35956 bp, 33 predicted proteins | sample Lak11m_FD_114540 | JGI IMG/M metagenome (GOLD analysis project Ga0172368, IMG submission 114540) | Freshwater microbial communities from Kabuno Bay, South-Kivu, Congo - kab_022012_11m | ecosystem: Environmental > Aquatic > Freshwater > Lake | place: Democratic Republic of the Congo: South-Kivu... | reverse complement strand
TGTTGCGTGTTGCGTGTTGCGCGTGATATACTTACGTGCAGTCACATAGGTCATCCAACGAACTATTATCCCCAGGAGGTTCTGCCGTGCGTTTATCCGTCCTGCAAGAAAACCTCGCCAAGGGCTTGTCCATCGTGGGCCGTGCCGTGTCCTCTCGCAGCACTCTGCCCGTCCTGGGCAATATCCTGCTGAGCACCGACGACAACCGACTGAAATTGGCTGCCACCAACCTGGAGGTCGGCGTGAGCTGTTGGCTGGGCGCACAGGTCGAAGATGACGGCGCGATCACCCTGCCAGCGCGCCTGTTGACCGACTGGGTGAACTCCATGCAACCCGACCGGATCGACATGGAGCTGGTAATTCGTCAAATGAGCATGAACCTCAAGTGCGGCCGCTCCGAATCGAACATCAAAGGCATCGACGCCAGCGAGTTCCCCCTGATCCCGACTGCCGATGGGGAAAACGCGCTCGGGTTGCCTGCCGCCACGCTGCGGATGATCATCGATCAGGTCGTCTTCGCGGCCGCGGACGCCAAGGATACCAGCCGACCGTCGCTCACCGGTGTGCTGGCGAAGTTTGAGGGTGACCGGCTGACCCTGGTCGCGACGGACGGCTATCGCCTTTCGGTGCGCCGCACCTTGCTGCCCACGGCTGCCCCGGCGGACCTCAGCGTCATCATTCCCGCCCGTTCCCTGGCCGAGGTCAGCCGCATCAGCGGTGAGGCGGACCCCGACCGGCCCGTTGAAATCACTGTCGCCGTGGCCCGCAACCAGATCTTGTTCCGCCTGTTCGGCCAGGGCGAAGGTGAGAAGGGCGCCTTCCATCAGGTGGATCTGGTTTCGCAGTTGATCGATGCCAAGTTCCCTGATTTCAACGCCATCATTCCTAAGAGTCACAGCACACGCACCGTCCTGGATACCGCCGCGTTCGTGCGAGCGCTCAAGGTCGCATCGCTTTTCGCTCGGGATGCGTCCGATCGGGTGGTGTTCCACATCACGCCCGGCACAGATACGGTGCCCGGCCAGATTGTTCTGAACGCCACCTCCGCCGAGGCAGGTGACAACGTCAGCGAGTTGGATGCGGTGGTTGAGGGGGTGCCGATCGAGGTCGCTTTCAACGTGCGCTACATGATGGAGGTGCTGTCGGTGATCGACACGCCCCAGGTCGTTCTGGAGACGACCCGCTCCGACAGGCCCGGTGTGTTCCGTCCGGTCGGCACCGGACCCGAGGAATTCACCCACGTCATCATGCCGATGCTGTTGCAGCGATAGTGGTGGATTAGCAGGCTGGGAAACTGGTAAGCTGGTAGACTGGTAAGCTGGGAAACTGGTGGGAGGTACTGACTTATCAATTCACGAGTTTACCGATTTACCAGTCTACCGATTTACCGATTTACCACCCACCAGTTTACCAATCTACCCGATTCCCCATGCGCCTTAACCACCTTTCCCTCACCAACTTCCGCAACTACACCCGGCTGGAGCTGAGCCTGCCCGACCGTCTGACCGTGTTTCAAGGCAGCAACGCGCAAGGCAAGACGAATCTGCTGGAGGCCATTCACCTGTTGGCTACAGGTCGATCGCCGCGTGCCGTCGCCGAACGGGAGCTGATCAACTGGCTGGCATTGGAAGGGACGCCGCCCTATGCCCGACTTATGGGCGAAGTCGGCGCGGGGAGAGACGCGCAAACGTTGGAGCTGGTGCTGGAGCTGGCGCGCAACGGTGGTGCCAACGGGCCGGTCGTGCGCAAGCAGGTTCATATCAACGGCGTGCCAAAGCGCGGTCTCGATCTGGTGGGACGGCTGCGGGTGGTGCTCTTCCTGCCGGAAGATGTGAGCCTGGTGTCCGGTGCGCCCTCCGAGCGCCGCCGTTACCTGGATATTGCCCTGTGCCAGATCGCGCCGAGCTACTGCCGTGCGCTGAGCGAATATCAGCGCGTGCTGGCTCAGCGCAACGCCTTGCTCCGGCGCCTGCGTGATGAAGGCGGCGATCCCGGCCAACTCGCCTTCTGGGATGGCCAGATGGCCGAACACGGCAGCGTGTTGTTGCACCGCCGCGCCCAGGCGATCAGCGATCTTGACCGCATCGCGGCCGACGGGCATCGCAATCTCACCGGCGGCACCGAACGGTTGCGGTTGACCTATCTTCCCAGCCCCGATCCGGCCCGGACGGCGGAGCATCGGATGCCGGCGGGAGGGAAAGACCCGGCCTACCTCACCACGGCGCGCGATGAGATCATCCGATGGCTGTCGACGTTGTTGGTTGGGATGCGCGGTCGTGATATCGCGGCCGGCAGCTCACTGATCGGTCCGCACCGCGATGACGTGGCGTTCTCCGTGGAAGGACACGACCTGCGAGCGTTCGGTTCGCGTGGCCAACAGCGTACGGCCGCGCTGGCGCTCAAGCTGGCCGAAGTGCAGATGATGCGGAAGGAGACTGGCGATACGCCGCTGCTGTTGCTGGACGACGTGATGTCGGAACTGGATGCTACGCGGCGGCACACTCTGCTCGATGCGCTGGCCGAGGTGGATCAGGCATTGGTCACAACGACCGATTGGAGCGACTTCACGCCCGAACTGTTAGCCCAGGCACGGCAATGGCGGGTGGAAGGGGGAACGCTGAACGCAGCGTGAAGCAGGCGAAAGCGTTCCCCGTTTTTGACATTCCGCTCATTTCGCGGATAATACGAACGGGAATAGTCATCGGCGCCCAGTGGCGCCGATTGCTCTGAAAGGGGTGGAACGATGGCTCAGGCAACTAAGATGGGCGCTGACACTGCAACGCTGGAGAAGCGCCGTAAGGCTTTAACCGGTCACAAGTGCACGAAGTGCAGCCAGGAAGTCAGCTTCGGTGATATGTTGATGGTCAAGATTATCCAGATGGAAGAGGGCCGGCCGCGCTCGCATCAGGTGGTCTATCACCGCAAGTGCTACACGATCTGATCGTCTGTGATGAGGTGCAGCAAAAAAGCGCCGATTTCGGCGCTTTTTTGCTGCACCTCTTTTTTCCCCTCATCTTCGCGGTCGCTGTGCTTCGATCACCAGCGCGTCCACCAGCCACAAGATCAGAGCGATCACGACGTTTGTTACCAAGGTGAACAAAAAAGCCAACGTCAGCACCTGTAGCCCACCGGCAACCTGGTTCTGCAGGATATCGGTAAGCGCGGGCAGGCCGCCGAGCACCCAGACGAGCAGCAAAGTGATCCCCAGGTAAATGCCGGCTACCGTCCACGGCTCCCGATCGGACGGGCTGGGGGTCATGGAGTTGCTGACCACGAAGATCAGATAGGCCCACAGCCAGACGTCCGGCACGCGCACCAGGTTTTCCGTCGCGCCTAATACCGCGTTCCAGCCGCCTTGTACCCAGGCTTGCCCCAGCGCACCCACATCGAAGACGAAGTAGCTGATCAGCAGAAGCACAGCAGTTCCGGCGATGAAGGGCGCCAATCCTACCAGGCTATCCCGTACATGGCCGCCGCTGCTCACCGTTACCGAACCCAGCTCGATGGCGTTGCGTCGCATCTTGGGCCCCAATGCGAATTTCCCTACCTTCAGCCCCAGCAGTTGCGCCACCACGAGGTGGCTCAGCTCGTGCAGCACGATACCGGGAAACATCAGCAGGTAATAGACCATGACAGCTACATTGCTGTCGCCGCTCACGCGCAGGCCGATGATCTGCACCCGTCGGTTGATCCATCTGCTGAGGACGAGCATCAAGATTAGGGTAAGAGCAAAGGTCAGGAAGCGGGGTAAAAGAGACATAGGCAATTCCAGGTCAAAGGTGAAAGGTTGAAGGTAGAATTTTCAACCTTCTCACCTTGAACCTTCAACCGAACTCGGCTGTGATCCGCACCATCTGGACGAAGGCGTCCACCTTCAGGCTCGCGCCGCCGATTAGTGCGCCATCGATGTCAGGCATTGCCATCAGTTCGCCGATGTTCTTCTCGTTGGCGCTGCCTCCGTACTGGACGCGCATGGCCTGCGCTACCTTCTCCCCGTAGATTTCGGCCAGGGTGCCGCGGACAACCAGCCCGCATACCCGGTTGGCGACCCCGGATGTGGCTGTCTTGCCGGTGCCGATAGCCCAGATCGGCTCGTAGGCGATGACGACCGTTCGCGCCTGTTCCGCGCGGATGCCGGCGAACGCGGCGCGCACTTGCCCGCTGACCAGCGTATCGGTGACACCGGCCTCGTTTTGCGCCAGATCTTCACCGACACAGACGATGGGCGTCAACCCGTGCGCCAGGGCAGCCTTGATCTTCTTGTTGACGGTTTCATCGGTCTCACCGAAGTACTGGCGCCGCTCCGAATGACCGATGATGACGTAACCGACCAGGCCTTCCAGCATCGCGGCCGACACCTCGCCCGTGTAGGCGCCGCTTTCGGCCCAATGCGCGTTTTGCGCACCAACGCCGATCTTGACCCCCGCCAGGGCGTCGGCGACAGCGGACAAGCACACGAACGGCGGGCAAACCACCGTTTCCACCTGTTGCAGATACGGCGTGAGTTTTGGCCGCAGCGCCCGCACGAATTCGACAGCTTCCGCCGGCGTCTTGTTCATCTTCCAGTTCCCGGCAAGGATGGGTTTCCGCATGGTGATGATGGCTCCTTAAAGGAAATTCAAGTCAAATGTGAGACGTGGGACGTGTTACGTGTTCCGTTGACCTTCGATGAAAGTCTCCGTAGAGGAAACACAACACGTAAGACGCAACACGTAAGACGCAACACGCTTCACGTTTCATGCAGTAATGCCTCGTACTCCTCCGCGGTGATCAGCTTCCCGCCCACCGCTTCACTCTCGATCACGTCCTGCTTTCTGGCGTCGAACTTCAGGGTGACTTCGACGGTCTGGAAGCATCGGTTGACGCCGCTGCCCATGAGCCCTTTGCGCACGATCCAGCCCTCGCCGTCCTCGTCCAGACTGGGATCGTTCATCAGATTCACCCGAGTCTTCAACGGCTCACCGCAATACCGGCACTGGGCGTAGATCCAGTAGGTGTTAGCAACACCGCCGCCGGACCTGCCTCCGGCCTGTTGCCCTCCGAGAGCCTTGCGCAGGTTATCAAGGAAGCCCATGTGTCCTCCGTAGCGAGTATCACAACTCGAAGTACTGTGCCAAGTCCGGATGGAACGTCCGCTCTTGAAACGCGCCGCTGGCGCGATCCTGTTCGTAGGCGCCGGCTATCTCGCCCGCTACAATGTTGTGCAACGCCCGTATCAACCAGTCTATTTCTTCCATCGTATTGTAGCATCCGAAGCTGATTCTTACCAGGCCGGGCAGATGCGACCGCACGCCCGAAACCACCTGCTTGCGCCAACTCCAGGCAACCGGTTCAGGGATATTCAACAAGCGAATGACATACGGATGGGTGCAGAAGCAACCGCTGGATACGCCGATGCCGTATTCCGTGCTGAGGATGGCCGCCACCAGGTAATGTGAGAGTCCCCGCAGGGTAAATGGGATGACACCCAGGCGACTTTGGGCCGTGGCAGGATTGGGATCGCCATAAATCTCTATCCCGTCGATCTTGCCTAACTCAGTCAGCGCGTGGTGGGTCAACCCGGCCTCATGCGCGGCCAGGCGCTCCATGCCGATCTCGCTTAGCGCCTTACATGCGGCCGCCATCGCTACCGCGCCGATCACGTTCGGGCTGCCGGCCTCGTCCCGTTCAGGTGGAGATGCCCAAAACACATCATCCTCGGTGACGATTTCTGCCGTTCTGCCGCCGCTGTAATCGGGCGGGCCTTCCGCGAAAAGTTTGCGGGGGCCGATCAGCACCCCGGTGCCGAACGGTGCATACAACTTGTGCGCCGAAGCTGCCAGGAAGTCAATGTGGCCGGGATCACCCGCAGAACGCATGTGGATGGTCCGGTGCGGCGCGAGCTGCGCGGCGTCAACCAGAATGGGTACATTGTAGCTGTGCGCCAACTCGGCGAACTCATGGATTGGGGTGATGAAGCCGGAGACGTTGGACGCAGCGCTGATCGCTAACAGCTTGACGTGACTACCGTGTTGGACGAATTTGGACCGTGCGTCATCCATATCCAGCGAGCCGTCGGGCCTCAAAGCAATGTGGATCGTGCGCGCCCGTGAGCGCCAGGGCAGGTCGTTGGAGTGATGCTCCATCAAGGAGACCAAGACAACATCATCTTGAGTCAGTGGGATGCGTCGGGCGGCCTTGTTAACCGCCTCGGTGGCATTCTTGACGAAGATCACCACCTGGCTGGCCAGATCCGCGCCGAAAAAGCGGCCGACGATCTCGCGAGCATTATCATACGCCTCGCAGGAAATCTCGGACTTGAATCCTTGGCCACGATGGATGTTGGAGTACCAGGGCATGAACAGGTCGAGCGATTCGATGACATCCCACAGCACCGGCGTTGTCGCGGCGTTGTCAAAGTTGATGTAAGGCCGCCTGGTACCGTCAAGAAGCGGGACTTTCACGTCCAGACCTACAACGCGTTGGCGGATATCATTCATCGACCACCCACCGCTCGACGGCTTACCGCTAGATGATCGTTGGTGGGAAGCTGAGGTCTTTTGGGTCTGCATGCGCTCCTCCTGCGGCACGATCACGCCGTCCACTATCGGGGCCGAGGATTGATCAAACCGAGCGTGCTCAAGAAAAATGATGGCGAGCATAGTGTATCAAAAATGACCATAATCGACCATGACGGCGCGCATGTTGAGGCAGAGAGGAAACAAGAAACCGAGGAGGAGGGTTTTGATATGGATGTGTGCAAAATCAGTTTACGCAGCACGGGGTTCGGTAGGGTCAGGTGTAGCGGATGACCACGGCTATCAGCAGGCCAAGCAGACAGGCTATGGTTACCACGTTTGCGCCAACCTGATGGGCCTGCATTTCCCGCTCCGGTGAGAGTTGCCATCCCAGACGTGCTACTCCCAGTATCAAAAGGTGTCCGCCATCCAGGCCAGGCACTGGCATTAAATTGGCGAAGCCAAGGTAACCTGATAGCAACGCAGCCGCAGCCAGCCAGAATCGTAGCCAGGCTGGCGAGAGGGCCGTGTGCGCGGCACCCCACAGCGCCAGGGCAAGCAACAGGCTAACCAGCGGACCTGCGGCGGCTACCAGAATATCTTGACGGATGGGGCGACGGAGTGTGCCGTCTTGTTCTCGTCGTCCCGGTATGCCGACAGCCAGGCTGGTGGGGAAGGCACGCAACACGAACTCGCCGTTCTCTCCCAACGGACGTCGCCAACAGACGGGGCCGAAACCGACGGTAATCCGTCGGACAGGGATATGCAGAAGCCTCGCCATCATAAAATGGCCCAGTTCGTGGGCTACGGTGGACAGCACCACCGCTGCCATGAACCCAGCAATAGCCAAGGGCAGAGTAACCGCGAATTGCTGCATCGTTCCTCCGGCTAGAATCGGCGCGGTAAACCATCATCGGCAAAGATCATCCTGCCTCGGCCGACCGGCGGGCATTCACACAGTGAACCCCAGCGGTTATTTTTGTATACTTTACTTCCGCGACGTTACGATTCGCATTACGGCTGCCAGAACGTTGGGGAGACAGGGAGACGGAATCTGAGACGCAAAAATGCCGGAGCCCGATCGGGCCCCGGCATCTCCAGGAATGTGACTCTGTCGCAGGCTAGTACGTTCTACTTGTCGTTCAGTGCTGCCACACCCGGCAGCACCTTGCCTTCGAGAAATTCCAGGCTCGCGCCACCGCCAGTGGAGACGTGCGTCATTTTCTTCGCCACGCCGGCTTTCTTCACGGCACTGGCGCTGTCACCCCCGCCGATCACGGTTGTTGCATCGATCTCGGCCAACAATCTGGCGATGGCGAAGGTGCCCTCAGCAAACTTCGGGAACTCAAAGACGCCCATCGGCCCGTTCCAGACGACCAGCTTGGCGGGTTTCAGCACCGCGCCGAACTTCTCGATGCTCTTAGGACCGATGTCCAACACGCGCCAGCCAGCCGGCACTTTATCGACGTCGACGATCTGACTGTTGGCTTCGGCGTCGAATTTGTCGGCGACAACCGCATCTACGGGCAGCAGCAGCTTGCCACCGGCCTTCGCGAGGATGGCTTTGGCCGTATCGATCGATCCGGCTTCCACCAGGCTGTCGGCCATGTCGAAGCCTTTGGCCGCCAGGAAGGTATTGGCCATACCGCCGCCGATGATCAGCGTGTCACACTTGCTGAGCAGGTTCTCAACCACCGCGATCTTGTCGCTGATCTTGGCGCCGCCCAGGATCGCGACATATGGGCGCGCGGGGTTGTCGGTCGCTCGGCCCAGGTATTCCAGCTCCTGTTCCATCAGGAAGCCGGAAACCGCAGGCAAGTAGTGAGCCACACCTTCGGTGGAGGAATGCGCGCGATGCGCCGAGCCAAACGCGTCATTGACATAGACTTCACCCAGGGCAGCCATCTGTTTGGCGAGGTCCAGGTCGTTCTTCTCTTCGCCCTTATGGAAGCGCGTGTTTTCGAGCATCAGCACGTCGCCGGGTCCCAGTGATTTGGCCATCGCCTCGACTTCGAGGCCAACGCAATCGGGAGCCATCTGCACGGGCCTGCCCAGCAACTTGCTCAGCGCCTCGGCCGCGGCCTTCAGGCTGAACTCGGGATCGGGTCCGCTCTTGGGACGGCCCAGGTGGCTCATCAAGATCACCGACGCGCCCTGGTCCAACACATATTGGATCGTCGGCAACGCGGCCTTGATGCGCTTGTCATCCGTCACAACGCCGTTGGCCATCGGCACATTGAAATCGACGCGCATGAGCACTCGCTTGCCCTTGAGGTCGATATCGCGGACGGTTTTCTTGTTCATGGTGTCTCCCCGGTATCCGTTATGTATTAGATATTACGAATCGGGAAGCCGAATATCTAATACCCAATATCTGGCTTACAGCTTGCGCGCGACCATCGCGGCCAGGTCGGCCGTCCGGACGCTGTAGCCCCACTCATTGTCGTACCAGGCAACGACCTTGACAAAGTCATTCTTCTCCTTGCCGAGGACCATGGTGAACGGCAGGTCCACGGATGAGCTGTGGGAATCGCCCTTGTAATCGACAGAGACCAGCGGTTCGTCCACGGCCTGGAGGATGCCGTTCAACGGGCCAGCGGCCGCGTCACGGAAGGCCTGTCGCAATTCCTCGGTGGTGGCCGGCGTCTCGATCTGTGCGGTGAAATCAACGATGGAGACCGTGCTGGTGGGCACCCGCAGCGCGTAGCCGTCGAACTTACCCCTCAGCTCGGGGATCACCAATGCGACGGCCTTGGCCGCGCCGGTGGTGGTCGGGATGATGCTCATCGCGGCAGCGCGCGCACGGCGCAGGTCGCTGTGCGGCATGTCCAGGATACGCTGGTCGTTGGTGTAGGCATGGATGGTAGTCATGAGGCCGCGGATGATCTTGAACTTGTCGTTGACAACTTTGGCCGCCGGAGCCAGACAGTTGGTTGTGCAGGATGCGTTGGAGAGGACATGATGCACTGCCGGATCGTACTTATCATCGTTCACGCCCATGACGATGGTCAAGTCCTCACCCTCGGCTGGCGCAGAGATGATGACTTTCTTCGCTCCACCCCTGGTGATGTGGTTCTCGGCCCCCTGGACAACCTTACCCTTCTTGTTGACGCCGTCCTTCTTGATCGTGAACAAGCCGGTGGATTCAATGACAACATCCACCCCCAGGTTGCCCCACGGCAGTTTGCCGGGGTCCGTTTCCTTGAACACCGTCACTGGCTTGCCGTCGATGATCAATGTATTCTCGCCGCCTATCTCGACCGTGCCGTCGAAACGACCGTAGTTGGAATCATACTTCAACAGGTGAGCCATTGTTTTCAAGTCGCCGATGTCGTTAAATGCCACGACCTCAAGGACCCCTGCGTAGTTGTCCCGGATGGCCTTGAAGACTTGCCGGCCGATGCGACCGAACCCGTTGATGCCGATGCGAACTGCCATTGGATAAACCTCCTGCTTATCGTTGGTTCGAGACTTGCGCCATATGACAAGGCGCCGGTGTCTTATGCGCCGGCGCCATTACACGACGGTTATCGTCTGGGACCCTTGATGGCCCAGACACATTGAACTTTACCACACACTTCGCAACGCGAATATGAGCTACATCACGTAAAGGCGGATTCATGAGTAATCGGTAACGAGTAGGGGGCAATCCGCCGCACCCTTATTCCCGATCACACTTCCGCCTCACGCGTCAATCAAATAGGCGATTTCTGAACTCGACCGCGGCTTGATAGTTGCGATTCAGCCGTTCGTACAGCCGGGCATTCTCGATGGCGAGTGCGCTCAGACTGGCGATCGCTTCAACCAACGATCGCTCGGCTTCAGAGAAATCGCGCCGATCGGCAGAGTATACGCGCATCACGCCGATCGGCTGATCCTGCACGCGCAACGGTGTCACCAACATGGAGACGATGCCCTCTTCGCGCGCTTGTTCCGGATATTGAATCCTGGGATCATTGCCCACGTCCGCAACGTAGATGGCCTGCTGGCTGGCCAGCGCCAACCGATCCACCTCACTATGCGCCAGATCCACGGCACCTTTGGCACGATAGTTTGGACTCAGACCGTGCGTGGCACCGAACAACAGGTGTTTCTCATCCGGGCCGAGCAGGCGCAGTGAACATGCTTTTACTCCCAGGGCCTCCGCAGTGCCGGCAACAATGGTCTGCAAAACCTGCATGATGTCGAGCGATGAATTAACCGTGCGCGCTACCTGGTAGAGAGTTTGGAAGAAGTCATCGCATGGGCCGCTCATTGTCATCGTTTCCGTCCCTTCGGCAAGCTTCAGACACCAATCGTCTCCATGAGCGCCTGGGCAAGCTTGTGTGAATCATGTCGCCATGGATATCGAGCATCCACCAGATCGCGTGTGATCAACTGATAATCAGTCGCCTCGGCTTTCGGCAGACGCACCCAGTCGACATTCGCGCCGGGTGGGGGATGAGCGCCGAACGTGTCATTGGCAAGCACGGTGGTAACCATCTGGTCACCCACGTGCTCGCACAAAGCTTTGACATGGTCGGCGACGTCGTATTCCTGTGTCTCGCCGGCCTGCGTGGCCACATTGCACACATAAATCTTGATGGCTCGCGCTGAAATGATCGCCCGCGCCAGGTCTGGCACTAAAAGATTGGGCAGGACGCTGGTATATAAGCTGCCTGGCCCAATCACGATCAAATCGGCATCCAGGATAGCCCGAATGACTTCGGGATAAGCCGGTGGTCCTTCAGGATCAAGATACACTCGCTGAATTTTCCCGCTCGCTTTCCCGATGGACGACTCACCACGCACCAGATTAATCTGACCCCTCGTTCCTTGCACGCCCCCAGTTGCCTCATGTTCCGGTTCCGGCACGAGCACCTCGGCGCACAATGTCACCTGTGCCAACGTGGATGGGATCACCCGCCCTCGCACTGCCAACACCCGGCTGGATTCCTCCAAGGCGCCCTCGAAGCTGCCGGTGATGGCTGTCATGGCCGTCAGATACAAATTGCCGAAGCTGTGACCGTCAAGGTCGCTCTCGTCACCGAACCGGTACTGGAAGAGCTGCGTGACCAGCCCCTCAGCATCCGACAATGCTGCGATGCAGTTTCGGAAATCGCCTGGCGGCAACATCCCCATGTCTCGGCGTAACCGGCCGGAACTGCCACCATCGTCAGCTACCGTGACGACGGCAGTGAGGTTGTCCGTATATTCTTTGAGGCCGCGAAGAAGCGTGTTCAGCCCATGCCCGCCACCGATAGCTACAATCTTCGGCCCGCGTTGGCGTTGACGGTGACGATAGACAACATCGGCTACCTCGGCCTGGCCAACATGGCGGAAAGCTGACAGCATGGATCGGTTCAGGCCTACCACGGCCCAGACCATCAGCCCACCGCTCGCTGCGCACAGCAGCAGCACTTCCAGGACCGGACTAACACGTTGCCAATGCAGCTTCTGGACGAATCTCCACAAGCTCGATAACTCGACCGCCCTAGGGACTGCATCCACCGCCAACACCAGCAAAGTAAGCCCGATGAGCAGCAACAACACCCATCGCTTGACACCCATGCCAGGGCGCAACCACTTCAGATGGGGAAGCTGCGCGGCCCATCGCTTCATGATCACCTCTCACAACACTCAAGGCATTATAGAGTATCCCAAGGTGGAAGTCAAAGCTAAACCCAAATTCGTCTTGCAAGTTTCAAATGAGGGGTTGACATATTGTTAGCCTTATGATAAAATAACACTGTATTATTTGACAACCATGTTAGTGCTTGGCTTACAAGAGAGACCGCTCAACTTGTGGCACCTTCATCAACTGTCGAAGGCGTAGCGGTCAGGGACAACGATATGCAATACCAGGATTTCACGATCACCATCAACGAGTTTCAAGGCAGCGGCTATCCCATTTCGGCCATAGCTGACGGTATCGGGCGGGCGACGACGATATTGCCATATCCCAGTGATGAACTGAGGATGTGGTTGGATGCTGTGGCTGATCTGCCCACCGCCACGGATAGCGAAGCGGCCATGTGCCAGGCCGGCCAGGCGCTGTTCCGCTGGCTCATGACTGGGCCCATTGAGTCTCATCTGCGAGTGGCATGGGATCGCGCGCAACGTGTCCGGCAGGGTTTGCGCCTGCGGCTGAGCATCGATCCACCTGTGCTCAGTGCGTGGCCGTGGGAGTTGTTGCACGATCCGGCACGGGATCACACTTTCGCGACATCCTGTTCCACGCCGGTCGTCCGTTACTTCGATCAGGCCAACCATTTGGGCGGGCTTGTGGAGCAGATGACGGCCTTGCCTCTCAAGCTTCTGCTGGTGTTGCCGGTCGCCCCTGACCTTAACCTCGAGCAAGAGCGGCTCGGCATCGAGCAAGTAGCGGCGTCGGTGGCAACGACCCTGCAGGTGCGCGTGCTTGACGATGTAGTCACACGCTCGAATCTGGCTGACGCATTGCTGACTGGTGACTACGATATCGTGCACTTCAGCGGACACGGCGCATTCCTGGACGGTCGAGGCTACGCGGCGTTGAACCAACCGGATGGTAGCCCCGATTGGATTCACAGCGGGACACTGTCGCGACTGGCTGTCAACCACAAGTCGATCAGGTTGGTCGTCCTGAATGTATGCGGAGATGGGCACACCGATGATGGCCGCGCGTTTCAAGGTCTGGCATCGCAGATGGTACGCTATGGGGTACCTGCGGTCGTCGCGATGCAGTTCCCGATAGGCGACGAGGCAGCCAGTATATTTGCGCGCGAGTTCTATAAGCGGCTCTGTGTGGGCGCGGACGCCGGCCAGGTAGATGTTGCGTTGACCTATGCGCGCTCGATGCTGTCTATTCTCTATCCGCACAATGGCTGGTGGGCCGCGCCGGTGCTGTACACGCACACCACCGACGGGATCATCTATCGACTGCCCGGTGGATCGGCGGAGCAAGAGGCGCTCAACGTGCCGCCCCAGGTAGCGCGCCTTGAAGCATTGACGGAGTCCTTGCAGGCGAGCCTGGGGGCGGATGAGGATTGGGCGTTGGCCGAGCCGGGGGTGTTGGCCTTCTGGCGAGGGTCCTTGCGGCGCGCTGAAGAGGCGTATCGCGGCCACCTCGACGATCCGAACCCTGGGGTCCAGCAGGCCGCTCGTCGCGGGCTCATGTTGATCCAACGCCGGCTGGCGGCGATGGAGCACGTTTTGGCGTGACACTTGATCGGGGTGTGGGAGTAAAGCACTTCCGCACCCCGCCATCTGGTCCTCTGTCACGATTCGCGGTACAACTCGTCGCTATCGTCATCAAACGCGAACAACTCCGCATAGCGGCCCCAATCGATGGCTGTGTCCAGTTGTTCGGCAGCCCAGTCCCCGAAATCACCACGCAATTCATCCAGGAAGAACTCCTTCGCCACGCGTTGATTGTCATCCTGTTGCAGCGTCTCGTAGATCCAGCCGATGATCGGTACACGCAACACCCGGCCGGCGATCAACTCTTTGCGTGTCAGAATGCTGGCGTCGGCATAAGCCTGGCCGAGTGCGGTCAACTGCAAGTCGCCTTCCTGAACGGTGAGCATTTCCAGGAGCTCTCCCGTCTCGACGACGGGCAGCATATCGTCCAACTCCATATTCAGCTCGGCCGCCAGGCGATAGAGATCGATCTTGCCGCCCTCTTCGGCAACTCTTTCCAGCAAGCCGGCCAGCGCACCCAGGCGAGCTCGCGGCAGCGAAATGGTCTTGCCGGGCTGGCCGGGCGCCGTGCCCAAAGTTTTCCCAGGCACGGTTTTGCCGGCTACCGCCGCGTATACCTGATCGACAAGTGCCTGGAACGCCGTGTCCTTGCGGTTGCGTGGCTGATGTAACGTGACGGGAAACTCGGTAACGACGTGGCCGGGATCCTTTCCCATCACGATGATGCGATCGGCCATCAACACAGCTTCTTCGATGTTGTGGGTCACCATCAGAATGGCCTGTGTTGGGATAGATTTGGTCTGCCACAACTCCATCAGCTCGTTGCGCAGCGACTCGGCCGAGAGCACATCCAACGCGGAGAACGGCTCGTCCAGGCACAACAACTCCGGCTCGACGGCCATCGCGCGGGCGAAGCCCACCTTCTGTCGCATCCCGCCCGAGAGCTCGCGCGGGTAAGCCGTTTCGAAGCCATCCAGCCCGACGGTATCGATCAGCTTGAGCGCACGCTGCCGCCGCTCATTTTCGGGCACGCCGCGCGCTTTCAGCGCCACCTCCACGTTCTCTTGTACGGTCAGCCACGGGTAGAGGGCGAAGGTTTGAAAGACAATGGTGGCGTGAGGGTTGACGCCTACCAGCGACTGATCGCGATACAGAACTGAACCGCTACTGGCCGTGTTCAGGCCCGTGATAATGCGCAGCAGAGTCGATTTGCCGCAACCGGATGGCCCCAACAGACAAACGAACTCGCCGAGACGGATCTGCAAGTTGACGTCCTGAATCGCGATGAACTGTTTGGGCGGACGGCCGTACGATTTTGTAATGTGATTCAAAGCAAGAAGCACCGTAGTGTCTTTCGAAATGGGCGTCATCACCATGCGAACACTCCTTCATCATTCCATCCGATAGCGTTCTTCTGCCAGGCGGTACATGCGCCGCCAGAAGATGCGGTTGATCCCAACCACCGTCCCTACCAGCGCCACAGTAGCGACCAGCAGGAGAGCATAGTTTGCGGAGCCGGTTGCCTGGGCGATCAGTGCGCCAACGCCGATGGTGCCATACTTCTGACCGCCGAACTGTACTTGCTCGGCGACAATGCTGGCATTCCACGCGCCACCGCTGGCGGTGATCGCGCCGGTGATAATGAACGGGAACAGCGCGGGCAGAATCAGCGTCCGCCAGCGATCCCAGCGAGAAAGTTGCAGCAATTCGGTGGTGAATTTCAAGTCTTGCGGAATAGCGGCGCCGCCCGCAATGATATTGAACAGCAGGTACCATTGTGTGCCCATCAGCATCAACAGCACTGCGGCGATATTGATGCCGCCCGGCGCTTTCACCAGCGCGAGCAGCAGCACCGGGAAGATCGCGGTAGCCGGGATCGCGGCAATGACCTGGACGATCGGTTGGAGCACCCTGGCGAGCCGCTGATTCGTCCCGATGGCCACGCCAACCGGGATGGTCCACAGCAGCGTGATGACAAGCGCCACGGTTACGCGCCCCAACGTCGCCAATACACCCAGGCCGACCTGTGGCCACATGGCAGCCGGCAGAGTGGCCGCCAACCGTACTGCCTGATAACCGCCGTACAAGATGGCCAGCCCCACGCCGGCGCCCAGCACGATGACGACGATGGAAGGCCGCCTGGCGGAGGCTGCCTCGGCCGGAGCCGGTGTGCGCGCCGCAAACCGCCAGCGCAGGCTATTGTCCAGGCGCTCATTCATCGGATGCCAGATGTGCTGGTCCAACTGCTCAAGCAACCACGAGCGCGACAGTGCCTCCAGGAACCACGAAGTGGGCGCGTCGTCTGACTCGATCATCTCGATCTTGAATTTGTCGGCCCACGCCAGGACCGGCCGCCAGACGAGCTGATCCAGCAAGACGATGACCAGGATCAGCGTGCCCAGCCCGGCGACGATCGCGCGTGTGTCTCCGGCGTTGGCGGCCGTCTGCAGATAGGATCCCAGGCCGGGCAGGCGAAAGTCGCGAGAGCCGACGTTGAAGATCTCGGCCGCCATCAGGAAAAACCAGCCGCCTGACCAACTCATAATGCTGTTCCATACCAATCCCAGCGCCGCGAACGGCAGTTCCATCGTCTTGAAACGGAGCCATGGGTTCAGGCGAAAGATCGCAGCCGCCTCTCGCTGTTCTGTCGGGATGGTCTTCATGGACTGGTAAAAGCTGAACGTCAGGTTCCACGCCTGCGAGGTGAAGATCAGCACGATGGAAGCCAGCTCGGCGGCCAGCATTTGTGGCAGGATGGCGCTGAGGCTGAGGATCACGACCGGCAGGAATGACAGGATCGGCACGCTTTGCAGTACATCGAGCAGCGGCATCAGCACGCGCTCGGCGGCACGGTTGCGGGCGGCATAGTAACCGTAGCTCAGGCTGAACAGCAGCGACAGGATGTACGCGACCAGCATGCGCCCGATAGACAGCAAGGCATACCAGGGTAAAGCACTGAACCGCAACGAGATGTTCGGACCGGCAATGACTGCCGGAACGCGCAATGCCAGCCGCGCACCCGCATAAAGCAGCGCGACCAGGCCCAACAAGATCAGCCCGTCACCGATGGTAAAGGCCGGCTTGGGGATTGACGCCGGGCGGTAGAAGAAGCGGCGCATGATACTCTGTACACCCCCAGATCCCGCGATTAACCCAGCAACCCTGGGAAGACACTGACGACGATCAGGATGACCGTCAACAAAATCAGCAATACCACTATCGCCCATGCCAGCGCGTTAAACGCCCGACCGTTAACAAAACGGCCCATCAGGCGCCGGTTATTGATCAGCTCCAGCATCACGATCAAGATGACCGGCAACAGTACGCCATTGAGGGTCTGGCTGGCCATCATGGTCTGCACCAGCGATTTGATGGGCAGCAGGATCACCGCAGCGCCCAGTACAATCAGCGCCGTGTAGACGGTGAAGAAGATCGGCGCCTCCTTCATGCCGCGATCCACACCCGCTTCCCAACCGAATGCCTCACAGACGACATAGGCGGTTGAGAGCGGCAGAATGGCCGCCGAGAACACCGAGGCGTTGAGCAGCCCGAGCGCGAACAAGGCCGAGGCGTATCGCCCGGCCAGCGGGCCGAGCGCCAACGCCGCGTCCTTCGCGCTCTCGATGTGAACGCCGTTCGCGTACAGTGTGGCCGCACAGGCGATCGTGATGAACGCGGCAACGACCACGGCGAACAGCGATCCAACCACGACGTCGAGGCGCTCGTAGGCATAGTCGCTGATCTTCAGACCTTTATCCACGATGGACGATTGCTGGTAGAATTGCATCCACGGTGCGATAGTCGTGCCAATGATGGTCACGAAGATCGTGACGAATCCGGCGTCGAGCTTGAATGTGGGTGTGACGAAGGACCTGGCAACCTCGTCCCACGGCGGGCGCGCGAGAAGACCCGAGGCCACGTAAGCCAGGTAAACCGCACTCGCCACCAGGAAAATGCGCTCGACCGTCTTGTAGCTGCCTTTTACCATCAACAGCCACACCACGACGGCCGCGATGGGTACCGAAAGGTACTTGGTAACACCGAAAATCTCCATGCTGGCTGCCACACCGGCGAACTCGCTGACGGTGTTGGCAAGGTTGGCAAAGAGCAAGATCGCAATAATGATGGCTGTGAGGCGCACGCCCAGCCGTTCGCGGATCAGGTCGGCCAACCCTTTGCCGGAAACGACACCCAGCCGGGCGCTCATCTCTTGGACGATGATCAGCGCCAGCGCTACCAGCGGCATCATCCAGAGCAGGCTGTAGCCATAATGTGCGCCGGCCACCGAATAGGTGGTGATCCCACCGGCATCATTGTCCACGTTAGCGGTGATGATACCGGGGCCGACCACCGCCAGCAGCAGCAGTAGCCGGATGCGGAGCGGTCTGATACGTTGTGCTAAAGTCATGTTGCCCCCTGCTGAGGTTAAGGCTGAGACCGAGGCTCAACCTCATTTTAACCTCAGCCTTGGCTTCGCTACCGATACATGCGCGGCAGGCGCTTCTTCCACGCCGTCGGGATGATCTTGTCCAGCGCGTCGTCGGCTGTGACAATGCCCTGGATCTTGCCCTCCTCGTCCACCACCGGCACCGCCAGGAGGTTATACTTGGCAATGGCCTGTGCCGCCTGATCCTGGCTGTCCGACGGCCTCAGGGTAACGATCCGTTCGTGCATGAAGTGTGCGACCGGCGTTCGAGGGTGTGCCAGCACGAGATCCTGCAAAGAGAAGACGCCCACCAGGCGGTCATCGCGGTCGGTTGCGTAGACGTAGTTGATCGTTTCGACCTCACTGCCCATCTTGCGCAGGTAGGCGATGGCCTGCTCGGCCGTCAGATCAGGCCGGACCGCGACGAACTCTGTGGTCATGATGCCGCCGGCCGAGTTTTCAGAATAGGTCAGCAGTTTGCGGACATCGGCGGCCTCGTCTTGTTCCATCAAGTTGAGTAGTTCCTGGCTGCGCTCGTCAGGCAGTTCGGCCAGCAAGTCGGCGGCCTCGTCGGGCGCCATCTCCTCCAGCAGGTCGGCGACCCGTTCATCGGACATGTCTTCTACCAGGCTGGCCTGGAAATCGGGCTCGACTTCCTCGAGAGTGTCGGCCAACGTCTCCACATCGAGGGTGTCGAGGAGCTTGCTGCTCTCTGACCGGCTGAGGTCGCTGATAATCTCGGCGAGATCGGCCGGGTGCAGGTCCGCGATGCGATCGCTCGACACCTTGAGGCGCAGGGATTGGTCGCCCGGCAGCAACTCGACCGCATCCCAGGAAATGATGCCCGGTGTCAGCTTGCGGCCCAAACGGTTGGCAACCTTTTCGGCCGGTTTGGCCAATCCCAGGCGGCGCATAAGCCCCAGCCCGCCGATGTCCACATTAGCGATGTAGAAATGACTGTTGACGCGCGCCAGCTCCAGGTCGTTGACACGCACCACACGCATACCGTTCGTGTCGATGATCTGCTTGTCCAGCACGTCGCGCACGAGATACAGGTCATGATCGGTGGGGTGATACGAAGCGACGTCCTCGATGCGCTTGCCGAGAGCGATTGCAGGTGCGAGGAGCACGACGACGTCGGCAAGCGGGATGAGCAAAGGAACACCCCCACGTTTGACAACGAGTGCGACGATCTGCGGATGTGGCAGGTCGCCCCGCAAGTTGGCGATGACATCCTCCAACCGTCCGACGCGTTCGCCGTTAGCGTCGGCCACGATTTTGCCGGTCAGTTCGCTTAGAAAGGCCATTGCCCACCTCCTCCGATGCAGAACGAAGCGTTTCATAGCTGTCGTTTGCACGATCAGATGCGTTTCCATTTCACGTCCAGCGCGAGCGCAGCGAAAAGAAGCGAGGGGGAGATCACCTGGAGTGGCGAATTGTTTTTCGACCCGGGGCGCGCCAAAGCCGCGCCGTGCCGGTTGCGCGGTCTGTGCGACCCGGCATCGCGCGCCGATATCAGCGTTTGGTTGGCATCGAAAACGGACGATGCGCTCCACGGCTGTCTCCCTTTCGCCTCGATGGGCGTGGTCACTTACGGGATATGACAGCAGGAGCGGTGGAAGGGTGCCGGCTCATCCTGGACACAGGTGAACCGGCGGGGCACGAGCGGCTAGGCCCGCGTGAGGTTCACTGTGCAGAGCGTCAACAAGACGCGAGAGCCGGCGCCACGCCGGCTGCTGCTGTATTTGATTACGCTGGTCGTCAAATGGTCCGGCGACTCAGCTCCGCCCTTACTACCAGGTTGTGTGTCGTTGTCCATCACAGTTTCTAATCTGTATCCTTGGGAGACAAGCTCCCACGAACCCCATTACGATCCTTCGTAAAGCAGTTCACTCAAAGTCTGTGCCATTCTACTCCGCAACGGAGGGATGTCAAATTGCCACCCGGCACGATTGTTGTGCGGCGTGTTCGGCGGCGTGACGTTGCATGATGCGAAATGGCGGGGAGGCTTCCAATGCGGTTTGTTCAGAGATCCCAAGTCGGAAGGCGAAAGGGAGGGGCGGCCGCATCAGCACCTAGCAGTACATCGAGCGCCCAGCGCAGCGCGTCCTGATCACGCCAGGGGTGCTCGACAGTCCCGAAACACATGGATTGCTCGTGGCCCTTGCCGCAGACGATAACAGCGTCGCCGGGCCGCGCCAGCCTGACCGCGTGCAGAATGGCTTGTTGTCGGTCGGCGACCCGGAAGAAGTCGCTATCTTCTATCTTGCCGGCTGCGGCCAGGGGCGCGGCGGCTTCAGCCATGATCGCGGCCAGCTCTTCGGTGCGCGGGTCCTCGGCCGTGATCACTGTGACGTCAGCCAGCCGGGCTGCCACGTAGCCCATCATCCGACGTTTCTCGCGGTCGCGCAGGCCCGCGCTGCCGAATACGGCGATGACTCGGCCCGGGGGAGCGACGAGCCGCCGCGTTGTCTCCAGTGCGCTCGCCAGGGCATGAGGCGTGTGGGCGAAATCTACAATGGCGGTGAAACGCTGACCCCGGTCGATGCGTTCCATGCGTCCGGGAATACCCGTAGTAGCTCGCACGCCCGCTGCGATGGCGGCCGGCTCGATGCCCAGCGCCAGCGCGGCTCCTGTCGCGGCGAGAATGTTGGAGACGTTGTAGCCGCCGACCAGGGGGGATTGGATATTGGGTATTAGATATTGGGTATTGGGGGAAGCAATGACTTCGATGTCGAATTCTGTGCCCGCGGCCGTGTGGCGGATCTCTGACGCGGTGAGCGTCAGCATGTCACGGCTCTGTTGCAACCATTTGTCGTCTGCGTTTTGCGATTTGCCATCTGCCATCTGCCATCTGCCACCCGTCATCCGTCGTTGGCTATCTGCTACACCATATGTAATCACCCGCTCGGCGGGGATCGCGACCAGGAACTCGAAGGACTTGTCTTCTCGGTTCAGCACAGCCGTTTTGAGCAAAACTCCAGCGGTGCCCGAAGGCTTATGGGGGCCGGTCGCCAGCGACCGGAACAGCAGCGCCTTGGCGTCGCGGTATGCTTCGTAGGAGCCGTGGAAGTCCAGATGCTCGTGCGTGATGTTTGTGATCACGGCAACGTCGAACGCGCAGCCCGTCACGCGCTGTTGAGCCAGCCCGTGCGAGGTGGTCTCAAGCACCGCGATCTCCGCGCCAGCGTCGCGCATTTGGGCCAGGTAGCGTTGCACGTCCGGCGCGTCGGGTGTGGTGGTATGCAGCCCCGTATCGTACGTCGCATCGCCGATCACGGCATTGACCGTGCTGATAAGACCAGCGCGCCGTCCGGCCGCTTGCAGGATATTGAACAGGAGATTGGCGGTCGTCGTCTTGCCGTCGGTACCGGTGATGCCGACCAGGATCATGCTCCGGCTGGGATGTCCGTGCCATGCCGCGCTCAGCCACGCCAGCGCCGCGCGGCCATCGGACACCTGAATGTAGGGGACAGGAAGACCGGCCAAGGGCTGTTCTCCCACTACCGCGACCGCGCCTCGTGCGATCGCGTCGGGGATGAAGCGATGGCCGTCGACCCCAACACCCGCGTAGGCAACAAACAACGCGCCAGGGGTGACCTGGCGCGAATCGGAAGTGATGCTGGTGATGGCGACTGCCGGATCGCCGCTCACGGCGAGGATATCCAGCAGATCGACCAGGAGTTCGGACAGGCGCATTATGATCCAGCTCGCGGCCTCTGACTCACCGGCGTTGTCTGGGTAGAGCCGTGCGACGTGCCGACACGACGGCCATGCCATCGGCATTGGTTGTTGGTGCAGCGATAGCGGCGCACCGGTATGTAGAGGCTGATCAGGTGATCGATCCAATGCCGGTGCACCCGGTGGATGCTGCCCCCACACCAGGGACAGCGCAACTGCGTGAGCGAGGGGTTGCGCATGGCTCGCCAGCGCAGGCGCCACAGAATGGCTGCTAGCGCGCCCAGAATCAAAGCATAACCGACGGCATCGGAAAAGGTCGTGCGGGAGATGAAAGTGGCGATTACCTCTCCCAGGTGCCCGGCGCCGTGTAGTGCTCCTGCTGCCGCTGTTCTCAGCCATCCAAACAGGGTCCGCCGGATGTTCATCCGCTCCAGGATCAGGAAAACGCCTAGAGCGACGACGATGGTCCAGATCACCTCGAACCGGTAAGTGCGCAAAAAGAAACGAAGCCGGCTCTCCTGCCTATGATGATGGTGGTGAAAACGTAATTCACTCATGATCGATCGCTCACATTTCTTAGAACCTGTTCGAGTGATCGCTCCGGCCGGTCCCCCACCGTCCCCTGGCTTCCAGGAGAACCGGCCAGGCGGTGCGTTTGGTGGGAGATCTGGGCTCAGCGCAAGGCCAACAGAAGCGTTCTGGCCGACGCGGACGCCCAGGCGATTAACGGACCAGGCACAATGCCAAGCAGCAGCGTGAAGGCCGCGGTCACGCCCAGGGTGACTTGCAGTGGCAGCCCGACCGGCACGCGCTCTGCGCTCTCATCTGCCGGGGTGAAGAACATGTAGCGGACGACGTTCAAGTAGTAGAACGCGGCGACCACGCTATTGACGGCTGCGATAGCGACCAGGACCCACATCTGGTTCTGCACTGCGGCACCGAAGACAAAGAACTTGCCCAGGAATCCGCCCGTGGGCGGGATGCCGGCGAGCGACAGCAAGAAGACCACCAGAAGACCAGCCAGCCATGGCGCGCGGCGCACCAGTCCCGCGTAGTCTTTGAGATCGACCTTGCCCGTGGCCGCTTCGATGGCCGTCACCACGGCGAAGGCGCCGACGTTGGTGAAAACGTAGGCGAAGAGGTAGATCAGCACGCCATTGATGCCGGTAAAGGTAGGGGTGGGTCTCGCGTTCGCGGCCGCGTTAGACTCGGGGACGAGCAGACCCGCCCCTACAGTCGCCACCACGCCGATCAGCATGTAGCCGGCCTGGGCGATCGACGAATAGGCCAACAGGCGCTTGACGTTGGTTTGGCGCAGCGCGGTCAGGTTGCCCAATGTCATCGTGACGACCGAGACGGCCACCAACAGCGCGATCCATTGAGCCTGCACCAGCCCCAATGCCACGATGAAGACGCGCATCAAGATGGCGAACCCGGTAGCTTTTGACGCGGTCGAGAGAAACGCCGTGACCGGGGTGGGCGCGCCTTCGTAAGTGTCGGGGGCCCACTGGTGGAACGGCACCAGGCTGGCCTTGAACCCGAAGCCGGCCAACAGCAGGATGATCGCCGGCATGCTCAGCGCGGTCAATTGGCCGGAGGTCTTGCCGGCGAGGGCCGACGCGACCCCAGCCAGGTCGGTGGTGCCGGTAGCGCCATATAGCAGCGACATGCCGTAGAGCATCACCGCGGAGGCCGTGGCGCCGTACAGGAAGTACTTGACGGCCGCCTCGCCCGATTTCCGATCCTGCCGGAGGTAGCCGGCCAGCACGTAGCTGGTGATGCTGAGAAATTCCATGCCGAGATAAACCAGCACCAGGTTGGTGGCACTGACAGCCACGGAGATCGCCAGCCCGACGATCAATAGCAACGCGTAAAACTCGCCGGAATAAGGGGTACGTCCGGCCAGGAAGGGGATCGCGTCGAGGATTACCAGGGCGATGGCGATCAGAGCCAGCACCTTGAAGAACAGCGCGAACGGATCGACGATCAGCATCGTCGCCACCGCGTGCGTCTGGCCCAGGCTGGGGATCATCCCCACGACGGCCAGACCCAGGCCACCCAGTGCCACGTAAGGCAGCCATCCCTTCGTTCTTTCCTTGCGCATGAGCAGGTCGAGCGCGAAGACCAGCACTGCGACCAACAGCAGAATGAGTTCGGGCAAGAGATAAGTCAGATCGCTTAGATTCAAGGCTGCGCCTCCTGGACGTGATGCGTGATACGTGATGCGTAGCGTGTGCCCGGAGGCGCCCACTCTACGGATCACGCAACACTCATCACGTAGTACGTTCACTTCCCCGCAAACGCGCTCATCAACGCTACCGACGCCGTGTTGAAAAAGTTAATCAACGGCGCGGGATAGACCCCAAACAGCACCATGAACGCAGCCAGAGGCCAAAGCGTGATCTTCTCGAACAACGCCACGTCCTTGGGCTCGTGGAGGTCGCCTCCGTTTTCCACATCCGTCCAGTGTTCGATCTTGTGTGGGTCGTACTGGCCGAGGAAGGTGTACTGGATGATCTTCCACAAGATGTAGGCAGCGGTGAGCACAACACCGATGATGCCGACCACCACCCAGATTTGTACACCGTCGATGGCGAACGCACCCCGGAAGACGAAGAATTCGCTCCAGAAGCCGGCGAGGCCGGGCAGGCCCAGCGAGGTGAAGGCCGTCAGGGCGAACAGGCCGTAGTAGTAGGGCAGCTTACTGCTGAACCCCCCGAACATCTTCAGGTCGCGCAAGTGCGCCCGCTCGTAGATCACGCCGACCAGGAAGAACAAAGCGCCGGTACTGATGCCGTGGTTGAACATTTGCAGCGCCGCGCCGTTGATCGCCATCGCGCCCGCGTCCACCCACTTCGGTGTGCCGATGGCAAAGGCGGCCGCGCCCACGCCCAGCAGTACGTAGCCCATGTGGCTCACCGACGAGTAGGCGATCAGCCGCTTCATGTCCCACTGCGCCATCGACACCAGCGCGCCGTAGACGATCGAAATCACGCCCAATGCGATCACCACCAGCGCGTACGCCTTGAAGGTCTCGGGGAAGATCGGCAGGATGATGCGCAGGATACCGTAGGCGCCGAGCTTCAGCAGGACGCCGGCCAGGAGCACCGAACCGGCCGTCGGGGCGGCGGTATGGGCGTCGGGCAGCCAGGTGTGGAACGGCCAGCTCGGCACCTTGATGGCGAAGGCGATGAAAAAGGCCCAGAACGCCAGGCTTGAGAGCAGGAAGTTCCCCGCAAACGGCTTGAGCTGTGCCGCCTGGATCATGTCGAACGTGCCGGTGGTGAAATAAATGCCCAGGATCGCCAGCAGCATAAATACCGACCCGGCCAGGGTGTAGAGGAAAAACTTGATGGCTGAGTACTGCGGCCGATCCTTCGGCTGGCCCCAGATGCCGATCAGGAAATACATCGGCACCAGGCCCACCTCCCAGAAAACGTAAAACAAGACCAGGTCGAGCGAGACAAAAACGCCGAGCAAGCCCATTTCGAGCAGCAGGAACAGGAAGAAGAACTCCCGCACCCGCGTCTTGATCGTCCGCGCCGAATACCATAGGCCCAATGTCGTCAGGAAGGTAGTGAGGAAGATCAACGGGATGCTCAGCCCATCCACGCCCATGTGGTAGTTGATGTTGAGCACCGGGATCCAGGGCGCCTTGACGTCGAACTGCATGCCGCCCACGCCCTTGTTGTAACTGAACCAGAGTGCAATCGCCAACCCCAGCGGCAACAGGCTGATGAGGATGGCCCCGTTCTTGATGAGCTTCTCCTCTCGGTCTTTGTCCATACCCAGCCACTTGCCCCAGGGTAAGAGCGTGAGAATGGCGCCAAGCAACGGAATGAAGGTGATGATGGTGAGCAGCGAATTAGTCATGCAGAATCCCTCCGATGGGTCAGTAAACTTCGTCGTGCGAGCCGATATCCACGAGCACAATAGCGTCTTCATTGGGCGGATCGGGCACGAAAGCAAACACAATTCGGCAGTCGTATTCCGCCCAGGCTGCCCATAATCCAGTCAGTTGCCCTCGCAGCTTATGTGTTTTCAGTTCCGGCTCAAAAGGATTCTCGACAAGCACATCCAAAACGTCCAAGATGCGTTCCTGAAAGCGCGGTTCACGGCGCGTGTGCTGTTTGAGCGCACGTCGGAAGCTGGCGTCCCAGATCAGGCGTCTCATGATCTGCCCGACAAATCGCGCCGCAGATCGTCCACGGTACCATAGCTTGCCCGTCCTTCTCGAAATGCCTGGAGAGTAGCCTGAGCGTTGCGCGCGATCTCGGCGCGGCGTTGCTCAATCAGCCGTTGTCGAATGATTTCAACCAGTGTTTCCTGGTCTTCGACAGGAAGTTTCTCTACCGCGTCAAGGGCCTGCTGAAAGGGAGTCGAGATCATCTGTTCCATTGAGCACCTGTATCCTGCATAGGTATGTCAGTAGCTTACCTCTTTAGCACCGTCGGCAGATAGGCCCGCCATTGGCTGATGGCCTCGTTCGAGTACCAGCTCTCACGGCCTTGCGTGTCGTAGGCGGTGACGGCGATATAGATATGGCCCTCCAAGCCCGACAGCGTGAAATGGGTGACGTTGCCCACGTCGATCGGCGAGTCGCCCTCTGCCGCGCCGGCGCCGTGGTAAGGCGGGCCGGAGCGATCCGTGTCGTAGTAGACCTTGTAGCCGTAGCCGGTGGTCGTGCTAGGGATAGCGTCCCACGAAAGGCTGGCCGAACCGCCCGCGAAGGTGGCCCGCAAGTTCTGCGGCGGCGGCACCGGCGCGTTGGGATCAGGATCTTGCAGGTAAGGGACATAGAGCAGCTTCCCACGCGCCGAGTCATCATTCCAGTCGTAGACGTGCGCCAGGATATCCACCGTGGCGACGGTACCCCAGTAGTTGTGCGTCCCGCTGATGTCGCCAGAGGACAGAACCACCACGTCATAGTTGGAGTTGCCGTAGAGGTTGTTATAATGGAACTGTGGCGTGCCGTCGATGGTTACCCCGCCGATGAGAGCTGCGGGCGAGATGGCGGTGTTGTCGATAACGGTGTTGTAGAGAAAGTCGGCCGAACCACGAAAATACACCCCCGAGCCCTGGCCGGTAGCGGCAGAAAGACTATTAGACGTGACAGTGTTGCTGGTCATCGTGCTGTCAGTGGCATAGATGCCACCGCCACCAAAGGAGCCGTGATCGTAGCCGTCGCTAGCGGCCGAGTTGCCGCTGACGATATTGCCAGTCACCACACTGCCCGCGGCATAAATGCCCCCGCCGCCAAGACAGCCGCCGGCCGAGTTACCGCTGATAGTGTTCTCTGCTACTGTGCTGTCTTCGGCATAAATGCCGCCGCCATCTCCGCTGGAACGAAGTTCGCAGTGAACGGCCGAGTTGCCACTGACGATATTACCTCTCACTGTGCTGCTCCCCCCTGCATGGATGCCGCCACCCCTGTCGGTGCTCGAGTTGCCGCTGATGGTGTTGCCCGTCACCGTGCTGCTGCTTTCCACATCGATGCCGCCGCCGCTGTAGGTGCTCAAGTTGCCGCTGATGGTGTTGCCCGTCACCGTGCTGCTTTCCACATAGATGCCGCCGCCGCCGCCGGCTGCATTGCTGCTGACGGCATTGCTCGTCACCGTACTACTGATCGCACTGATGCCACCACCGTCGCCCAGAGGGTAGTAATCGTTGTCCGAAGCAAGGTTGCCACTGACAGTATTGCTCATCACTGTGCTGCCCTCGGCATAGATGCCACCACCATGGCTGTTGGCTCCTCCATAGACCATGAATCGGGGAGCCGTTACCCGGTTGCCGCTGACAGTATTGTCCGTCACTGTGCTGGCTCCCGCATAGATGCCACCACCGTAACTGAAGTGGCCGACGTCGTAGTAGTTGTCGCTCATGACTTCAACTACGTTGCCGCGGACGGAGTTGCCTGTTACCGTGCTGCCCACGACATAGATGCCACCGCCGTAGCCACCGCTCTTGTGGTTGTCACCGTCGTAATCGACAGTGACTTTGACCGAGTTGCTGCTGACGGTATTGCCCGTCACTATGCCATAGGAGGCATAAATGCCTCCACCGTAGACGCTGTTATCATCAGTAACCTTAGCCGAGTTGCTGCTGACAGTATTGCTCGTCACTGTACCATAGGAGGCATAAATGCCGCCGCCATAGACGTTGTTGTCGCCAGTGACTGTGGCTGAGTTGTCACTGACGATGTTGCCCGTCACCGTACCGTAGGAGACATAGATGCCACCACCATAGATGGTGTGATCGCCGGTAGCCGAGTTGTGGCTAACGGTATTGTCGCGAATGACCACCGGAGTGCTGTTGGTGCCAACGGCATATACCCCGCTACTATCGTTATTGCGCACCGTGCAGTGGTCGATGAGAGGCGACGCCTGGTCAGTCTGGACGGCGCCATCGACGCCGTTCCCTCCATACTCCACCACGCAATACTCCAGGATACTCCCGCCGGTGTAGTTCCCCACGGCGTCAAACGTGGCGTCCACGCTACTATCGGTGAACGTGATATTCCCCCAGTCTCCTTTTGCCGGGCTGACCTGATTGGAAGTGAAGGTGATCGGCTCATTGATGGTACCTCGCGCGATGAGGGTCCCGTCCACCTGCAAGAGCTTATCTTTGTTGAACTTGACCACCACGCCCGCCTCGATCGTCAGGGTCACGCCAGTCATCACCTGCACGTTGGAGGTGGCGATGTAAGGACTGTTCGCCAGCGTCCAGGTCGTGTCAGAAATGATCGGCCCGCCCACTTCGGTGTAGGCAGGAACGGCGCGCACGCCCATGCTCGATGCAGATAGCAGTGTTATTAGCGCAACCAGGAAGTGTGTGACTCCTCGATGGATATGAGTGAGATTGCCGGCAGACATAGCTCACTCCTCGTCTGGCACAGGCCGAACCGTGTCTTTTCCCGCCCAAACTGATCCGCACAACCAGAAAACCGACAAATTCTGATTGACACCCCAGCCGTTTCGATGTACAATAGAGCCAATCAATAAATCGGCTCGACCGGTTTACCCGCCCCCGATGATAAGGTCGCCACCAGTGGTGGTCTTCCTCATAAGGATAGTCGGGGGTGTTTTTATTGCTTTCTGCTATGCCGCTACTTTGCCAGTCGAATCGCCATTTGACGACGCGGAAACCTTCATCTGAGCCAGATCAATCACCGCGCCAACCCGCGTCAGGAAATCCACTCCCAGAATGCCATCCAGCTCAACCCCATATTGCATCGCCCCGACTTCGATCTCGAAGTTGTCCAGCCCGAAGTCATCTATAGCAAGCCGGTCAACCCATTTCATGAAGACAAATTCTGTGCCACCCACACCGCGTATGCGTCGGATCATGTCTTGCGGTGTCATCTTCAGGTCAACGGTGAGCACTTTGTCTGTAGCAAAAATGGTGCCTGCCGAGCCGGTGTCGAGCAAAACCTTCTCAAAGCTGACCTGCTGCCCACTGTGACTCAAAACGACGGTGACATAGGGCAAGCCGTCTTCCAGGCGAATCTTCATCGGGCGCTCCGAATTCCTAGCCACGTCCGCTCGGTGATGTCCAGCATTTCGCGGCTGGTATGGAGCACATACAACTCTCGTTCCGGCGCCTCTTTGTGGAGTTGAGCGTAGTCCTTCAGTGCCATCACTGAATCGGGGAATTCACTCACAACCGAGAGTTGCTCCAGGATGCGCTTACCCGATTCGGAGCGCGCTTTGATGGCTTCCACCAGGAGCCATTGGTCAGGATAGTGACGACGAATTTCTTCCCATTTCATGTTGACCCTCGCAAATCTCGGTTGACACGCGCGTCATTCGGATGTATGATGTGGCTAACAATAAACCGGTTCGACCGGTTTACTCGCCCCCGGCGACAAGGTAGCCAAGTGTGGCTGCCTTCCTCTTCGAGAGGATAGTCAGGGGTGTTTTATTGCATCACTTTGGCAACAACAGAAACGCGCCCAGCAACACCGACACCGTCACCAGCCCCACCAGCAGGTAGTTCTGCGCCTTGCCGGTCTGGATCACGCGCACGGCGCTGCCGAACCAGCCGGTGACCGCACCGACGCCGTTCACCGCGGCGTCCACGATGTGCGTGTCAAACCACTCGCCGATCTCGGACAGCTTCCGGCCGAGCTTGCCGACACCGTCCACGATAGGATCGATCACCCAGATATCGTCAAAGCGATACAGCCAGTTGGCGAGCCGCTGCGCGCCTTTGACAAAGATCGCGCCGTAGAGCTCGTCGAAGTAGTACTTGTTCTTCAACACCGTGTAGATCGGGCCGAGCGGCCGCGCCAGTGGGTCAACATACTCCTCGACCGATGTCACGTATTGCGCCCGGTGCGCCAGTTGCGCCTTCCGGTAGACCAGCCAGCCCACGAGCAGACCGCCAAACACCACCACCAGCGAAGTCACCAGCGGGACGAAGCTGAACTCCAGCTCAACCGCCTCGATGTACAGCGCCTCGGCCTGGCTGCTGATGTAGTGCAGCAGCGGGTTATGCGAGAGCACGCCCAGCACAGGGAAGGTCGTCGGGATGCCCACCCAGCCCAGGGCGATCGCGAAGATCGCCAGCACCATCAGCGGGATGGTCATCCACTGGAAGATGCTGTCGTGCTCGCTGGCGTGCTCGGCCGCGGCCGTGCGCGGCTTGCCGAAGAAGGTCATCACGACCTGGCGCGTGGTGTAGAAAGCCGTGAGCAGCGCGCCCAGGGCCAGCGTGATGAACACGAAGATGTGCCCGCCGTGCCACGCATCCGCCAGGATCTCGTCCTTGCTCCAGAAGCCGGCGGTGATGATGGGGAACCCGCTCAGCGCCAGGCCGCCGATGATGAAGGTCCACGCTGTGCGCGGCATCCTGCGGAATAACCCGCCCATGTTGCGCATATCCTGGGGGTCGAAGGAGTGGGTATTGGGTATCGGGTATTCGACAGGGTGGTGGCTGTGCTCCCCTGCCCCCGTGCTCCCCTGCACCTCGGCACCTCCGCTCCCATGCCCTTCCGCCGCATGATGCCCGTGCTCTACCCCGTGAATCACGCTGCCAGAAGCCAGGAAGAGCAGCGCCTTGAAGAAGGAGTGAGTCAACAGGTGGAAGATGGCGGCCACGTAGGCGCCCACACCCAGCGCGGCGAACATATAACCAAGCTGCGAGATGGTGGAATAGGCCAGCACCTTCTTGATGTCGTTTTGCGCCACCGCGATCGTGGCCGCGAAAATCGCTGTAAACGCGCCGATAAAGGCAATAAACTGAAGCGCGGCGCCGTGTTCCACGGCCTGCATCAGCGGGAAAGTGCGGATGACCAGGTAGACGCCGGCCGAGACCATCGTGGCGGCGTGGATCAGCGCCGAAACAGGGGTAGGGCCTTCCATCGCGTCGGGCAGCCAGACGTGCAGCGGGAACTGGGCGCTTTTGCCGATCGCACCGAAGAAGATCAAGATGGCGATCAGCGTGGCCCACGGCGTTGCTCCGATCAGCGGCAGGGTAACCGTGGTAGTCGCAAGATGCTCCAGCATGGCTGGCTTGAAAATGTCGGCGAAACTCAGCGATTGGGTCTGCGCGTAGAGCAAGAAAATGCCCACCAGCATGAGCGTGTCGCCGACGCGCGTCGTGAGGAACGCCTTCAGGCCGGCTTCCTTCGGCGTGATCTTCTTGGGGTCATCGTACTTCCGGGCAAACCAAAAGCCGATCAGGAGATAAGAACAGAGCCCCATCAACTCCCAGAAGATGAGGAACAAGATCAGGTTGTCGGCCAGGACCAACCCGACCATGCCCGCCGCAAAGAGCGCGATATAAGCAAAAAAGCGGCTGGCGAGCTTGTCCACGTTGCCCGGCTCGGCCGGCTTGCCTCGTTCGTCGTGCAGGCCCAGCGGCTTGCCCACGCCCATGTAACCCACTGAATAGACAAAAATCAAGAGACAGACGAAGGGCACCATGAATAGCATCGCAGCGGCCAACGGATCAAGCGCGAACCCGAACGCCTGCCAGGTGCGTCCGGTTGGCAGCCAATTGGCGAAAACCCGGAAGGGATGTGCGCCAAAGCGATCGATGCCAAACGTCGTGAAGGTGATGGCCCAGCCCAGGACCCAGGCCAGCCCGATGCCGCCGATCGCGATCCCTGCGCTGAGCTTCTTGCTCCGGTTAGTCCACAGCACGATCACCACAAACGCCGCCAGCGGCAGGAATGGCAGGATGGGAACGAGGTTAAAAATTGCAGGTGATTCAGACATGGAAGACCCCTTCCAATCGAGTTGCGAGTTGCGTGTTACGTGTTGCGCGCCGCGTTGCGAGGTTCCCAACACGCATCACGCACCACGGATCAGCCCTTCATCGTATCCAACTCTTCGACATTCACCGTGGATCGTTGCCGATAAATCGCGATGATCAGCGCCAGGCCGACAGCAGCCTCGGCAGCGGCGACAGTGATGACGAAGATGGCGAACAACTGACCGGTCATCTGGCTCACATCAGTGTAGCGCCAGAAGGCCACCAGGTTGATGTTGACCGCGTTCAACATCAACTCGATGCCCATCAGGACGCCGACGGCATTCCTGCGCGACAGCGCGCCGAACACGCCGATGCAGAACAGGGCAGCGGCAAAAATCAAGTACCAGGTGAGTGGGACCATTTACGTGCTCCGCAAGGATTCCTGTCTGGGGTTGAAGGTTGAAAGTTGAAGGTCGAAGGGGTTTCGACCTATCACCTTGGACCTGAAACCTTGCACCTTCAACCAACCGCTATTCGCGTTCCCGTGCGACGATGATTGCCCCGATCATCGCAACGACCAGCAACACCGACGCGACCTCGAACGGGACCACGTACGGGCCGACGAAATCCTGGCCCAATTGCTGGATGCTGGTGGGCGGCACCGCTCCCGCGGATGCGGACCAGCCGATGCGCGTGACGATGAAGGCGAGCACTACGAAGAGGAGCGTCGCGAAGCCGCCGACCACTCCCCACTGTTCGTTGAAGCGCGGGGCATTGGGATCCATCAAGCCGCGGGTGAGCATGATCGCGAAAATGATCAGCATGGAGATTGCGCCCACGTAGATCAGGATCTGTGCCACAGCCAGGAACTCGGCATTCAGCAGGATGAAGTTGGCCGCAATGCCGAAGAACGCCAGGATCAGCCACAGAGCGCTACGCATCAAGTTTTTCGAGATCACAACCATGACCGCCGCACCGAGGGTGACAAGAGCAAGAAGAATGAAGATAACTTGTTGCATGGCTTATTCCTCCGTGATGGATGCTTCGTGATGGATCAAAAGCTGTGATGAGTCACATATCACGGAGCACGCATCACGTGTCACGCATCACGCTATGCGCCTGCCAATCCGTGTTGCGTCGCGTACCGTTTCGCCGCCTGGCCCAGCAACGTCAGGGTGACCCCGATGATGACCACATTGCCGGCGAGCAGCAAAATGTACTTGACAGCGGTCGGCAGAGGCAGCATCAAGACTGCGGCAACCCACAGCAGGTTAGCCAGCGATGCCGGCACCAGCACCTTCCAGGCGAAGCCCAACATCTGATCGATGCGGAAGCGAGGCCATGTGCCGCGCACCCACATCAAGATGAAGATCACGACGACGGTCTTGATGACGAAGTAGAGCGGTCCCAGCACGGGTACAGCGCTCACGAACGGCCCGCGCCAGCCGCCCAGGAACAGGGTGGTAGTGATGGCCGAAACTGCCATCAGGTTGCCGTATTCGGCTATGTAGAACCAGCCGAACTTCAGGCCGCTATACTCCACGAAGTATCCGGCGACGATCTCCGAGTCGGCTTCAAGCAAATCGAACGGCGCCCGGCCCGTCTCGGCGGTGGCGGCCAACAGGTAGACGATGAACGAGAGTGGCAGCACCAGGACGAAAGGCACCGTCTGCTTTTCAACGATCTGCCCCATCTGCATCGAGCCGACCACGAGCACGACAGCCGCTATGGACAGCACCATCGGAATCTCGTAGCTGAGGAGTTGCGCCACCACGCGGAAGGCGCCGAGCAGGGCATATTTATTGTTCGACGACCACCCTGCCATCAGGACGGCCACGGTAGTGATGGAGCCGATGGCGATGACGTACAGCGCACCGATGCTCAAATCCTGACCAACCATCTGCCGGCCGAACGGAATGACCGCCCATAGCAACGCTGCTCCCGCGAAAATGAGGATGGGGGCCAGATTGAACAGCGGCCGATCGGCGTTGTCTGGAATGATGTCTTCTTTGATCAACATCTTTACGGCATCGGCAAGGGCCTGGAAGATGCCCCACGGCCCCACCCGGTTCGGCCCGATGCGATTCTGGATGCGGCCGATGACCTTGCGTTCCATCCAGGTGAGGGATAGGGTGGCGATGACCGGCATCATCACCAGGATGATGCCCACGATCAGATAATTGACGACATCGACCGCCCATGGGGACAGCCCACCGCTGATCCAGGTTGTCCAGGAATGAGCGAGGTTGACGAAAAAGTCTTTGATATAGTCCATCCCACCGTCTCCATGCGCGTGGCGTAGTGCGTATTGCGTGGTCCGTTTAGCCGGTCAGGTTTGGATCGCAAGATGCTAACACGCAACACGCAACACGCAACACGCAACACGTCAATGCCATTCCAGAGCTTTCTTCCGCCATGCGTACAACAAGCCACCGAGCAAGATGGCGACGAACAAGACCATCTCGGCCAGCGCGTAGAAACCCAGCTTGTTGTAAGCTACCGCCCAGGGGAAGACGAAGATCGCTTCCACGTCGAACACAACAAAAATCAGCGCATAGAGATAATACTGGGCTTTGAACTGCACCCAGGTGTCGCCGATAGTCTCCATACCGCACTCGTAAGTGGCATTCTTGGCGGGATTGGGTTTCTTGGGGCGGAGCAGCCAGGCTACAACCAGGCCGATAATGGGTAATCCGAAGGCGACGATGGCAAAAATCCCGATAAATGCGTACTGCGACAGCACAGGCTCCCCTCCTTTGGGCCGCACACACGCCGGCAAGCAGAATATATAATGTGCGAAAGGCCGTTTATTATGGGTTCGCCGGATATGTAGAGAGTATTCTGTCCCGGCGCTAAAGCGGCGCCATTGTAGCATAGGGCGTAGAGGAATGCAAAGAGCGGATGAAAGTAAGATGCTATTGTATTTTTACGCGCAGTTTGACAAAGGCCGAAAGTCCGTGATAGACTTTGCCGGTCTTGGGAATGAACAGTGCTGTCAACCCGGTTCCTCCAGCACCTCACAAATAAGCGCTGATTTGGGAGTACGTCATGCCTGAAGGCTACCTGCCAATCCTGGTCATGGTCATCGTTGCGGGTGCATTTGCTGCGATCGCCCTTACGGTGTCCGCGCTGCTGGGTCCGAAGCGCCATAACCCGGCGAAGGATGAGCCTTACGAGTCCGGCATCCTTCCCTTCGGAGATGCCAAGCGCCGCTTCCCCGTCCAGTTCTACGTGGTGGCCGTGTTGTTCATCCTGTTTGACGTCGAAGTGATCCTGATGTACCCCTGGGCAGTGATGGCGCGCAAACTGGGTGTATTCGGCCTCGTTGAAATGGCGATCTTTATCGTCATTCTGCTGGTGGGGTTCGTCTACGCCTGGAAGAACGGCGCGTTCAAATGGCAATGACGTATTGCGTGTTTCGTATTCCGTCTATCGTACAGCACGCTCGGAAAACAGTTCACGCAACACGCAACACGCAACACGGAGTTTTCCATGGGCCTTGAAGAACGCCTCCCCGATCAGGGGTTTATCACGACCACTTTAGAGCAAGCGGTCAACTGGGGGCGCAAGTTCTCCATCTTTCCGTTGACCTTTGGCCTGGCCTGTTGCGCGATCGAACAGATCACCTCCGGCGTTGCCCGCTTTGATATCAGCCGGTTCGGCTCCGAAGTGTTCCGCGCCTCCCCGCGTCAGGCAGACCTGCTGATTGTCTCCGGTCGGGTGAGCAACAAGATGGCGCCGGTGGTGAAACGGCTGTACGATCAAATGCTGGAACCCAAGTGGGTGATCGCGATGGGCATCTGCGCCAGTGCCGGCGGCCCTTTCAACAATTATGCCGTCATCCAGGGCGTGGACAAGATCATCCCGGTCGATGTCTATGTGCCCGGCTGCCCGCCGCGGCCCGAGGCTCTGTTGTACGCGTTGACGCTGTTACAGAAGAAGATCCAGAAAGAGAAGTTTCGGGATCGGGCATATGGACGCAGGACGATAGACG
>Ga0172368_10001216_pt1 | contig 35962 bp, 36 predicted proteins | sample Lak11m_FD_114540 | JGI IMG/M metagenome (GOLD analysis project Ga0172368, IMG submission 114540) | Freshwater microbial communities from Kabuno Bay, South-Kivu, Congo - kab_022012_11m | ecosystem: Environmental > Aquatic > Freshwater > Lake | place: Democratic Republic of the Congo: South-Kivu... | reverse complement strand
TTTTCATCTTTTCCTCCTTTTTTCTCTGCCGGTTCCCCTTTTCCGTTATTGCACAGTCTCTGCTGCTGACGGAGCCCGTCTTTCCGGGATCCTTTTTCATGTGAGACGAGAGTTTTCTATGGTGCATTTATGGGAGTTTTGCTATAAGATCAAACAATATCTCATAATCGTTCCGATAAGGATTTCTTATGAACGTGGACCATCTCAAGGCCTTCCAGAAGGTCGCGGCCACCGGCAGCTTCACGAAGGCGGCACGGGAGCTCTTCCTGACCCAGTCGGCCGTCAGCCAGCAGATCAGGACGCTCGAGAACGAGATCGGCGGCAAGCTCTTCGACCGCTCCGGCCGGAAGATTCTCCTGACCGGCGAAGGCGAGGTTCTGCTCACCTACGCGGAGCGACTTTTCGACCTGCACGAGGAGATCGAGACGCTCTTCGGGGGATTGCGGACTCTCGGAAAGGGAAAGGTTGCGGTGGGCGCCACTGCTGTGATCGGGACCTACTTCATGCCTTCGGTCATCAGCGCCTACCACCGGCAGTACCCGGGAATCGAGATCGACCTGCGGATGGGCAATTCGGAGCAGATCCTGCGGATGGTCCTCGACCGGGAGGCGGACCTGGGAATAGCCGGACTGATCAAAAAAGACCCTGCGCTCGACAGCATTTTTCTCCACCGGGAGAAACTGCTGTTTGTCTGTTCTCCGCGGGACCCGCTCGTATCCAGAGAATGCGTCTCCATCAGCGACCTGGACCGGATGCCCTTCATCTGGCGGGAAAAGGGGACCCAGACCCTGGAACTCGTGCAAAGGTGGTTCTGGGAAAAGACGGCCGGCGATTTCCCCCGCCGGGGGCTCTCCCTGGCGAACATGGAGGCCGCCAAACGGATTGTCGAGGAGGGGTACGGCGTTACCATCGTCCCCGAAACAGCCGCCCGGAGGGAGATCGACGCCGGTCTCCTGGCGCCCCTCTCTGTGGCAGGGTTTGATCTTACCGTGGATTACGGCCTTTTTTACCGTCGCGGAAGGATCTTCAGCCGGGCGGCGGAATCCTTCCTCGAGTGCCTCTGCGGGCTCGCGATCTTTTCCCACGGGAATAATCTCGGCAATCGGCCGGGAAGACGCCGCCGGGAAAAGGGCTGACATCCGCAGCCAGACTCGCTTTCAGCGCCTGCCGAGCCGGCGGCGCTTCAGGATTTCCGGGTCCGAATTGCGGACGGCTGCAACGGTCGGCGTCATGTCTTGCAGATCCCGAATTCGCGGACGAACTCCGCCAACTCCCCCTTCCCCAGGATCCCCATCCACATGAACTTCACGCCCCGGCGCCGGAAGGGTTCCTCCGTCCGCGCGTCCCCGGGAAGCGGGATGTCCGAGACCGTCTGGAATTGCGTTCTGTCCGCGGCGGGCGTCTTGGCGAACATTTTCAGGAAACCGGTTTCTTCGAGGTCTTCCGGAGACCCCTGGTAGATGAAGGCCGCGCCCCCCATGCTGACGTCGACGATCTGGACCCTCATCTCACGTTCCGGGTCGGTGGCGGGAGAGACGATGACAAAGGTGCCGCTCTGGACGGCAAAACGCTGGTGTCGCCGCCGCCTGAACAGCCTCCGGAAGTAATTCAAGATCCCGGCCATGTTTCCGTCTCCCCCATGGGGCTCAATCAGGGCAGAAAGCCGCCCCGGCTATAAGTTGACGCCCTCGTAAAAAGCCACAAATAACCCTCCTCTTGCTCCCCTCATCTCAAGGGAGGGGAAGGAAAGTGGGGTCTCCCGGCGAGGACGCCTGCCCTCCCCGCCGTCTCTCGGCTTCGCCCGCCTGTCCTATTCCCGGCAGGATTCCGGCCTGACCAGGAGCACCGGCGCCGGAGACTCGTGCAGCACCCTGAGCGCCACGCTGCCGAACATCAGCTTCTTCATGCCGGTGTAACCGTGGGTGGCGATGACGATCAGATCCACGTCGTTTTTCTTGGCGTAATCGACGATGGTCTGCGCGGCCCGACCTTCCAGTATCTCGGTCTTTGCCTTGATCCCCTTCGCGCTGAGTTTTGTTTGCAGATCGATAAGATAATTCTGGTACTTGTTGAAATGATCGTTCTTGAGAGCGTTGAAATCGATTCCTTCGGAAAGATACAAGGAGGGGATGTCGATGACGCTCAGCAGGATGACTTCCCCGATAAAATTCCCCGCCGCCAGTTTTTTTACCTGCGGCAGAGCGCTCTCGGCGATATCCGAACCGTCAAGGGGAACCAAAACCTTATTATACATCTCTCACGCCTCCTTTCCATTATCCGGCTTCATTACATCCGACTACAACACCTCCGCCCCTGATTTGGCAATAATATAATCATGTTTTTTTCTTTTTTCAACCTCTCGCATCGCAAATTGCATCTCAAACCCCGGCTTCCGTAAAAATTCCCTCGATGACGGCCTTCGCCTCCTCCTGAATCCGCCGCAGGTGGACCTCGCCCGAGAAGCTCTCCGCGTAGAGCTTGTTGATGTCCTCCGTTCCCGAGGGCCGCGCCGCGAACCAGCCCTTGGCGGTGATCACCTTTATCCCCCCAATGGGCTCGGAATTGCCCGGCGCCGCCGTCAGCTTCGCCAGGATGGGATCGCCGGCCAGCGTGGCGGCGCGGATTTTCTCCGGGCTTACCGCCTTGAGCGCCGCCCGCCGGGCCGCGGAGGCGGCCATATCGACCCTCTCATAGCAGGGTGTCCCGAAAAGCTCCGTCAGTTCCCGGTAAAGCGCCGCCGGGTCCTTTCCGCTTCGGGCGGTCATCTCCGCCGCCAGGAGATTCATGACAATCCCGTCCTTGTCCGTCGTCCAGACGGAACCGTCCCGCCGCAGAAAGGACGCCCCGGCGCTCTCCTCCCCGCCGAAACCCAAGACACCGTTGAGAAGCCCGTCCGCGAACCACTTGAATCCCACGGGGACTTCGCAGAGCCGGCGCCCCAGGCGCTCCGCCACCCGGTCGATGATGCCGCTGCTGACCAGGGTCTTTCCCACGGCGGCCTCGGCCGGCCAGCCGGGCCGGTTCCGGAAGAGATGCCAGATCGCGGCGGCCAGGTAGTGGTTGGGATTCAGGAGTCCCGCCGGGGTCACGATCCCGTGGCGGTCGCCGTCGGGATCGTTCCCGAAAGCGACGGCAAAGCGGTCCCGAAGATCGATCAGGCCGGCCATGGCATAAGGAGAGGAGCAGTCCATGCGGATCTGGCCGTCCCAATCCACCCTCATGAAACCGAAGGCCGGATCGACCCAGGGATTGACCACCTCGAGATTCAACCCGTAGCGCTCCGCGATCGGTCCCCAGAAGGCGACCGTCGCCCCGCCCAGCGGATCGACGCCCAGCTTCAGACCGGAGGCGCGGATCGCCTCCATGTCGACGACGCTGCGGAGGTCTTCGACATAGGACCCGACGTAATCGTATTTATGGACGGTCGACGCCCGCAGCGCCCGCTCGCAGGGCATCCGCGCCACCCCCTTGAGGCCGCCCGCCAAAAACTCATTGGCCCGGCCGGCGATCCATTCCGTCACTCGCCGGCCGGCCGGTCCCCCCTCGGGGGGATTGTACTTGAAACCCCCGTCCCCCGGGGGGTTGTGGGAAGGAGTGATGACGATTCCGTCGGCGAGGCCCGTCTTCCGGCCCCGGTTATGGACCAGGATGGCGTGGGAGATCACCGGGGTGGGCGTATATCCCATATCCTGCGGGATCATGACCTCCACGCCGTTGGCCGCCAGGACCTCGAGGGCCGTCCTGCGGCTCGGCTCGGAGAGGGCGTGGGTGTCCATCCCCAGAAAGAGGGGGCCGTCGATCCCCGCCGCGCGCCGGTGCTCGCAGATGGCCTGGCTGACGGCCAGGATATGGGCCTCGTTGAAACTTGCCGAGAGGGAGGAACCCCGGTGGCCGGAGGTCCCGAAGAGAACCCGCTGCGCCGCGACCGCCGGGTCGGGCCGTCCGGTATAATAGGCGCTCACCAGTCCGGGGATGTTCGCCAGCAGCGAGCGGGGGGCGGGTTGCCCCGCCAGGGGATGAATAGCCATCGAGCACCCTCCCTGAGCCTTGTCGAGAGACCTTTGAAAATCATGCCCCTTCCTCATAAAATTATAGCAGAATCGATCATCCGACGCATATAATTTTTCAGGACACATTTTAAAGGGCTTAACGGCCGGACCGGGAATGTGATATAAGACCTCTGAAAATCACGGTCTCTCAGGGCGCGGGATCTTTTTTCGAGTTGCGCAAAGGTCGATATCTTGGGGAGCTGAAATTGGCCGCAGAAACCATTAAACAAACAGGAAAATGGCCCCTCCACGGCTGGCTCGGCCTCGCCCTGGTCGCCCTCTTCTGGACGCTCAACTGGACGTTTCCCGGCTCGACCCCCTGGGGTTTCTTCTCCCTCTGGCTGGGTTACTGTCTCACCGTGGACGCGCTGGTCTTTTTCCGGAAGGGGCACTCCCTGCTGACCCGCAGCCCCACCGCGTACGCGGGCCTCTTTATCGTCTCGGCCCCCGCCTGGTGGCTCTTCGAGCTGATCAACCTCCGGACGCAGAACTGGCTTTATATCGGCGAGGAGGAGTTCACGACCCTCGAGTACGCCTTCTTCGCCAGCCTCAGCTTTTCCACGGTGATCCCCGCCGTCTTCGGGACGGCCGAGTGGGCGGGTTCCTGGGGCCGGATAAAACGGCTGCGTCCCGGTTTTGCCATCAATCCCGCGCCTGCTGTGCTCCTGGGCATGTTCGCCGCCGGCTGCCTCATGCTGCTTATGGTTACGGCCTGGCCGGAGGTCTTTTTCCCCCTCGTCTGGATTTCGCTTTACTGCCTGATCGAGCCGCTGAACCGGAAGATAGGGAACCGTTCGCTGCTGGATGACCTTGCCCGCGGCGACTGGCGCCCGGCGGCGGCCCTCGCCGCCGGCTGTCTCATCTGCGGCTTCTTCTGGGAGATGTGGAATTTTTACTCCTATCCGAAATGGGTCTATCGCATCCCCTACGCCGGCTGGCTGCGCGTCTTCGAAATGCCGCTGGCGGGCTACCTGGGCTACCTGCCCTTCTCCCTGGAGCTGTTCGCCCTGTACCATCTAATCGCGGGCATCATCCTGCGGGGGGGAAACCGGCATTATCTCCGTCTGAGCGAGGGGGATGTATAAGCCTGCCATGGACCTGCTGATGATCTTCTTCTCCTCCTTCCTGATCGCCCTTTCCGGCGCGATGATGCCGGGACCGCTCCTGACGGCCGCCGTCGGCGCGGGGGCGAGCCGGGGATTCATCGCCGGGCCGCTCTTGATCGCGGGCCACGGCATCCTGGAGCTCGCCCTGGTCGCCGCCATATTGCTGGGCCTCGCCCCGTATCTCCAGCAGGACGGGGTCTTCGTCGCGATCGCGCTGTCCGGCGCCGCCATCCTCCTCTGGATGGCCTTCGGCATGCTGCGCTCCCTGCCGTCGCTCAGCCTCGCGCGGGAGACCGGCGACGGGAAGCGGGGCAATCTCGTCCTGACCGGGATCCTCATGAGCGTCCTGAATCCCTACTGGGTCATCTGGTGGGCGACCGTCGGCCTGGCCTATATCCTCCACAGCCGCCGCTTCGGCCCGGCCGGCATCCTCTTTTTCTTTGCCGGCCACATCCTGGCCGATTTCGCCTGGTATTCGGCGGTAACGGGCGCGGTGGGCCGGGGTAGGCGCTTTCTGAGCGACGGCATCTACCGGGCGATCATCGGCATCTGCGCCGCGCTGCTGGTCTTCTTCGCTGGATACTTCTTCTACGCGGGACTCCAGAAACTGCTCTTATAGGAAAGGAGGATGATTTCATGTTTGCAGTCATCATGGCGGGGGGAAAGGGATCGCGGTTCTGGCCGCGGAGCCGAGAGAAGACGCCGAAGCACCTGCTGGACATCCAGAGCGAGCGGACGATCATCCGGGAGACCGTCGATAGGATCGCTCCGCTGGTCCCGCCGGAGCGGACCCTGATCGTCACCGGCAGGAGCCATGCCGCCGAGCTGATCTGCCGGCTCCCGGAGATCCCGCCTGAAAACATCCTGATCGAACCCCTCGGGCGGGACACCGCCCCCTGCATCGGCCTTGCCGCCTTGCATATTCTCAAACGGGGCGCAGACTCGGTCATGCTCGTCCTCCCCTCCGACCACCGGATCGGCGACGAGGACGCCTTCCGGCGCGTCCTCAAGACGGCTGCAGAGGCGGCCACCGAAGGAGAGCGCCTCGTTACGATCGGCATCCGCCCCACGGGACCGGAGACCGGCTACGGCTACATCGAGCAGGGGGAAAGAATCGGGACCATCGGGAGGGACGAGGTTTACCGCGTCCGGTCCATCCGGGAAAAGCCGCCCCGCGATCAGGCGGAGCGTTTCCTCGCGCAGGGCGGGTTTCTCTGGAACAGCGGCATGTTCGTCTGGAAGGCCTCCGCCATCATCAAGGCGATCGAGCGGTTCCTCCCCGAACTCCACCGGGGGCTCGCCGAGATCGCGGCAGCCCTCGGCACGGAGCGCGAGGAGGAGGTCGTCGCCGGGACCTACGCGGCTCAGAAGGCCGTCTCTATCGACTACGGCGTGATGGAAAAGGCCGATGAGGTCCTGGTCGTTCCGGGGGCTTTCGACTGGTCCGACCTGGGGAGCTGGGACGCCCTGTGGGAGGTCTCCGAAAAGGATGCAAACGGGATCGCGGCGCGGGGGCGCTGCATCGGCATCGACGCGGCCGACTCGCTCGTTTACAGCCCCGGAAAGCTCGTGGCCCTGGTGGGGGTCCGGGACCTGCTCGTCGTCGAGACCGGCGACGCCCTCCTCATCTGTAAAAGAGGCCGGTCGCAGGACGTCCGCGGCCTCGTCGAGGAGATCGAAAGGCAGGGACTGAAGTCCTGCTTGTAGGAGAAGGGCGTTTTAGCCGTAGGCGAATATCCCGATGGTATTACCGCCTCACCGCCCGGATGACGTCTTCCGGGTCCGTTTCCCGATCCGGTTATTTCCGTCCGGCATGAACTGTGATATAGGGAAAACGCAGGCTATAGGAGACAAGGGAAATCTTATGCAAATATCCGTTTCAGGGAGGCTGATCCTCGCCTCCGCCTCGCCCCGCCGGATCGAGCTTTTAAAGCTCATGGGCCTCGACTTTGAGGTCGTGCCGAGCGGCGTGGACGAGACCTTCCGGCCGGGCGAGTCGCCCCGGGAACACGTCCTGCGCCTGGCCGAGGAGAAGGCGCTGGCCGTCGCCCGCCTCCGCCCCCGCGCCTGGGTGCTGGGCGCCGACACGATCGTGATCGTGGACGGGGAGGTCCTGGGAAAGCCGGGCTCGGTCGCCGAGGCCAGGGAAATGCTGACAAAACTGAGCGGCCGGCAGCACGAGGTGCTCACGGGCTTCAGCATCGCCCGGCAGGAAAAGACGGTTCTGATCCGGGAGGTCGTCGAATCCTCCGTCATCTTCAGGGAGATCTCCGGCGACGAGCTTGCCTGGTACTCCGGCTCGGAGGAGCCCTACGACAAGGCGGGGGCCTACGCGGTCCAGGGGATGGGCGCCTTCTTCATCCGGGAGATCCGCGGCTCCTACACGAACGTCATGGGCCTCCCTCTGTGCGAACTCGTCGACGCCCTGAAGCGGGCGGGCGCCATATCCTTCAACGGAGCTCTCGATGAGCGTCGCCGATAACATCCGGCTGGTCCGGGAGAGGATGGCGGCGGCGGCCCGCCGGGCGGGACGCGATCCCGCTTCCGTCCGGCTGATGGCGGTCACCAAGAAGGTGGACGACGACCGCATCAGCGAGGCGCTCCGGGCCGGCGTCGAGATCGTCGGCGAGAACTACGTCCAGGAGGCGAAGCGCAAGCTCGATAAGATGGGGAAGGATGCCGAGTGGCACCTGATCGGCCGCCTGCAGACCAACAAGGCCAAGTACGCAATCCGCCTCTTCGAGATGATCCAGTCGGTGGACCGGCTGGAACTCGCCCGGGAGCTCGACCGGCGCGCCCGGGAGGCGGGACGGGTGATGGATATCCTCATCGAGGTCAACATCGGCGGGGAAGAGACGAAAAGCGGCGTCCCGCTGGAGACGGCCCCGGCCCTTGTCCGCGCGGTTGCGCCGCTGGAAAACCTCTCCATCCGGGGCCTGATGACGATGCCCCCCTGGTTCGACGATCCGGCAGAGGCGCGGCCCTTCTTCCGTTCGCTCAGGGAACTGCGGGATCGGATCGAGGCGGAGCGGATCCCCCGCGTGGAGATGCGGGAGCTCTCGATGGGGATGACGGGGGATTTCGAGGTCGCCATCGAAGAGGGGGCAACCATCGTCCGGATCGGCCGGGGGATCTTCGGCGAGCGCCCCGCCGGCTGAAAAAGATTACAGGAGTCATGAACGATGAACACCTCCGCGTTCCGCAAGATCAGCTACGGCCTGTACATCATCACCTCCGGCAGGGAGGGGCGCTTCAACGGCCAGATCGCCAACACGGTCTTCCAGGTAACCTCGGAGCCGCCCACCGTGGCGGTCAGCATCAACAAGCAGAACTTCACCCACGAGCACATCCGCGCGAGCGGGAGGTTCGCGGCCTCCATCCTCTCCGAGGCGGCGCCGATGACGATGATCGGCCGGTTCGGCTTCAAGTGCGGCCGGGACATCGACAAGTTTGAAGGGATCGGCGTCCGCACCGGCAAGACCGGCGTCCCCGTCGTCACCGACCACGCGGTCGCCTTCGTCGAGGCGGAGGTGACGGACGAAATGGACTGCGGGACCCACACGATCTTTCTCGGCCGGGTCGTCGAGTGCGACGTCCTCGACGCCCAGGCCGAACCGATGACCTACGCCCACTACCACAGGGTCAAGGGGGGCAAGGCTCCGAAGACCGCCCCCACCTACCTGAAGGAGGAGATATGATTATCCGCTGCTGGGGCGCCCGGGGGTCGATACCGGTGTCGGGGGTGGAATACCTGCGGTACGGCGGGGATACGCCTTGCATGGAAATCCGGAACGGAAACGACGCCGTCGTGATCATAGACGCCGGAACGGGCATACGCAGGCTGGGGAACAGGCTCATCGCCGAATCGCGCTACGACTATGCGCTGCTGTTCACCCACGCCCACTGGGATCATATCATGGGCTTCCCCTTCTTCAAACCCGTCTACCTCTCGAAGACGCGCATCGCGATGTACGGCTGCCCCTTCGCGCAGACCTCCGTAAGGGAGATGATCGCCGGGATCATGAATCCTCCGAACTTCCCGGTCCGTTTCGATGAAATCACGGCGGAGATCAGCTATCAGGAATCCTGCGCGGGGCAATTTACGATCGGAGGAATGATGATCACCCCGATCCCGCTGAGCCACCCCAATCAGGGGATGGGATTCCGGTTCGAGGAAAACGGGAAGAGCTTCGTCTTTCTGACCGACAACGAGCTCGGCTACCGACATCCGGGCGGCATGGGGTACGAAGATTACCGGAAGTTTGCCGGCGGGGCGGACCTCCTCATCCATGACGCGGAGTTCCGCCCCGAAGAATATTCCCAGACAAAGGCATGGGGCCATTCCGTTTACATGGACGCCCTGCATCTGGCCCTCGATGCCGGCGTCGGCCGCCTCGGCCTCTTCCACCATTCCCAGGACAGGACGGACCGGGAGGTGGACGAGATGGTGGCGGACTGCCGCCGGACGATCAACGGTCGCCCGCTGACTTGCTTTGCCGTTCATCAGGAGATGGAGATCGTCCTTTAGGTCCTCCAGGCCCCTTGCTATGTCGCGGTCTCCTGACCGCGACACAACAGCCCCCGCAACACCACAACTTCCTCTGATAGCAAGATTCTGGTTGCGAAAAATGGCCGGATTGGGTATGGAAACGGCGTGCTGCGGCGGTGCGGCAATTACCTTCGGTTAGGCGTTGTCAGGAGACCCGCGCCCAGCAAGACATTTGTTGCGGCAATTTCATCCGTCATGCGAAAATGGGAAGAATAACGACGAACGAGGAGGACGGGACATGGGCAAGGACAAGGACGTCAAAAAGGAAGCCAAGAAGAAGCCATCCAAGACGTTGAAGGAGAAGAAGGAGGCCAAGCGGCTCAAGAAGGCGGGGAAAGCCGGGGCGTGACTTTACCCGCGGCCCGGCCGCTGCCCCAACCGCTCGTGGACGCCCACGTCCACCTCTTTCCCGACCGGCTTTTTGAAGCGATCTGGCGGCATTTCGTTGAGAACTACAAGTGGGACGTCCTCCACCGGCTCTACTGGCGCGAGAGCGTGGCCTATCTGAGGGAGCGCGGCATCGGCCCCATCGTCTATTCCAACTACGCCCACCGGCCGGGGATCGCGCGGGGGATCAACGACTGGAACCTCCAGGTCCTCGCGGAGACGCCCGACCTCTACTGCTTCGCGGCATTCCATCCCGGCGACTCGGACGGCTTCGCGATGGCCGCCGCCCTGCTGGAACACCCCCGGGTCCTCGGGTTCAAGCTGCACCTCCTCGTCCAGCGGTTTTACCCCCATGACGAGCGGCTCTTCCCCCTCTACGAAATGGTGATCGCCAAGGGAAAGCGAATCCTCTTCCACGCCGGCACGGGACCGGTTGGAAACGAGTTCGTGGGGATCGTCCACTTCCGGAAACTCCTGGCCCGCTATCCCGACCTCCGCGCGATCGTCGCCCACATGGGGGGGCTGGAGTACCGGGCGTTCGGGGAACTGCTGGCGGCGCATCCGGGCATCTTTCTCGATACGGCCTTCGCGTTTCTGCCGGGGCTGGGCGCCGTGTGCGATCTGGAGGCGGAATTCCTGGAGAAAAACCGGGGGCGGATCCTCTACGGGTCCGATTTTCCGAACATCCTCTTTCCCCGGGAGGCCGAAATAGAAGCCCTGCTGGGACTCGGACTCTCCCATGCCTTCTATGACGCGGTCTTCCGCGACAACGGCCTGCGTCTCATCGCGGGGGCCGCTCAGACGCGGCCGTAGTCGTCCTCGAGCCGCTCGATATCGTCCTCCCCGAAGTATTCCCCCGTCTGAACCTCTACGAATATCACGTCCGTCTTCCCTGCATTGAACAGGCGGTGGGCCGCTCCGCGGGGAATATCGATGGACTGGCCGCCCCGGAGGGGGATATCACTGCTGTCGATGGTGACGACCGCCTCGCCGCAGAGGAGGAACCAGTGCTCCGCCCGGCGGCGGTGGCGCTGGAGGCTCAGGCGCTTTCCCGGATAGACGAGAATCCGCTTCACCTTGTGATCCACTTCGTCGGCCAGGACTTCATAGTATCCCCACGGACGGTGATCCGTTTCCATTTTTTCACCCCCACCCTGATTCTCCCCCATCGAGGGGGAGGGAAGATTATTTACCCCAATCAAGGGAGAAGAGATTTTGACTTACCACGACACCTCTGCCGGACCACCGCGTAGAAGACCCGCGGCAATATGGTTGGGCGAGGTCAGGAGACCTTCGCCCAACGTCGGACTTTTGCCCAGCGGGTTGTCGCTGTTTTCCATAACACAACGCCGGCGGGGATGAAAGGCGTCATTTTTGCTTTGTTTTCGCCGGTGAATTGTGCCATAATAATATTACCGAATCGTAACGTCAGCCCTTTCAATATCCGCCCAGGTACACACCATGTCCCTTTTTCTTAAAGATCAGCTCGATTACATTCACTTCTGCTACGGCCTGGCCTTCATCATCCTGGCGGCCGTCTGCGTCACCCTGCAAAGAAACGAACGGGAGCGCTTTCCCTGGAGCGTCCTCGGGATCTTCGGGATCATCCACGGTCTCCACGAGTGGCTGGAGCTTCTCGAACTGGCGATCGGCGACACCCCGACCTTCCTGGCCGCGCGCGTCCTCGTTTTAACGGTCTCCTTCCTCTTCCTGGCCGAATTCGGGCGCGCCGGCACGGCACGGATCCGCGGCTGCGGACCGGGTAGGGCGATCCTTCTGCTGCCCCTGGCCGTCACCGCTGCCGGCGGCCTCGCGGGCGGCTGGCCCGCCATGAATGCGGCCTTCCGTTACAGCCTGGGACTGGGCGGCGGCCTCTGGGCGGCCCTGGCCCTATACCGGTATGCAGGAACACGGGATGCAAAATCCCGGCGGAACCTCGCGGCAGCCGCCGTTTTCATGGGGCTGTACGCCCTCGCGGCAGGCTTGATCGTCCCGCCTCTGACCTTCTTTCCCGCCCGCGTCCTCAACGCGGATGTCTTCTTCCGGCTGACCGGTCTGCCGATCCCGCTCGTCAGAGCCCTGTTGGCGGTCGGCCTCTTCATCTCGATCTTCAACTACTCCCGGTTCTCGCTGCTTGCCTCCGGAGAACACCAGCGCGCAAACGCATATTTCGGTTATCTCCACTGGACATTCATCACGATCATGACCCTGGTCCTGATCGCCGGCTGGGGCCTGACCCACTACCTGGGAAACGAAGCCCGCCGGAATGTCATCGAAGAGGGAAACCAGCACACGGCGGAGGAGGCCGAACACATCTCGCAAACAATGAAAAAATCCGAGGGCGTCGCGGCCTCCCTGGCCGGTTCTCCCTGGGTGGCGCCCGCGCTCCTCACCGGCAAACCGGAGGACATCGACCGCGCCAACAGCGTACTGGACCGCTACCGCGAGGCGCACGACGTCTCGGTCTGCTACCTTATGAACGGCAAAGGCGTGACCGTCGCTTCCTCCAACCGCAACAACCCGGACAGTTTCGTCGGCCGCTCGTACTTGTTCCGGAACTACTATCAGACGGCAGTCCTGGGCATTCCCGGTTTCCAGTTCGCCCTCGGGGCGACCTCCGGCGAACGGGGCCATTACGCCTCCCACCCCGTCTTCGGTCCGGACGGAAAGATCATCGGCGTCGCCGTCGTCAAGCTGAATCTTGATCGGATGGAACGCGCCTTCCCCGCCCGCCCGGACCTCTTTCTCATCAGTCCCGCTGGGATTACCTTCCTCTCCAACTTGCCCGAACAGCGCCTCAAGCCCCTCTGGGCCCTGTCGGACGACGCAATGGAAAAGGTGATCTCCGGCCGCGACTTCGGCGCCGGACCGTTTCCCCCCTTGCTGGCCCGCGAACCGTCCGGCAGAGAGACGATCAGCTTCAAAGGCCGCCGCCATCTGGTGATCAGGCATTTCATCAACCCGACCGGATGGTCCGTCGCGACGTTCAACCCCACGACTATGATAGCGATCTACAGATCCATCGGAATCCTCGTCTCCCTCACCCTCTGCCTGCTCACCATCGGCTTTTCGGTCGGGTTCCGGAGATTGCTGGACTCCTCCGCGGAGCTGGCCGCCTATGAACGCCGTTTCCGGACCATCTTCGAGAACGCCCCCGGGGCGATCTTCATCACCGATGCTGACGACGGCCGGATCATCTCCTTCAATCCCTTCATGACCCAGTGGCTGGGCTTCTCGGAAGAAGAGCTGTGGATGATGGATATCGCGAAGCTCCGGGAGACCGCCGGAGAGGGAATGGACCTGCGCTACCGGAAAAAGGACGGCGACATGGTCGACGTCGAGGAGGTCCGGACGCGGATCCCCTTCCACGGGAAACAGGGGGTCCTTACCATCGCCCACGACATCTCGGAACGCAAGCAGATTGAAGATCTGCTCCTGCGGCTCTCCCGGCACGACGGGCTGACGGGCATCGCCAACCGGCGGCGTTTCGACGAGTTTCTGGCGCAGGAGTGGAAACGCGCCCTCCGCGAGGAGACCCCCCTGTCGCTGATCATGTGCGACATCGATTACTTCAAGAACTACAATGACGCCTATGGACACCAGGCGGGAGACGACTGCCTCCGGGCCGTGGCCGACGCCTTCCAGAAGGGCCTGCGCCGCCCCGGCGATCTCGCGGCGCGCTACGGCGGCGAGGAGTTTGTCGTCGTCCTGCCGGGTACGCCGAAGGAAGGGGCGCTGGCCGTGGCGGAAGCGCTGCGGAAGGACGTCCGGGCGCTGGGAATCCCCCACACGGCCTCCCGCGCGGCCTCCGTGGTCACGATCAGCCTCGGGGTCGCTTCCGCCGTCCCCGGACCGGGCAATTCCCCGGCAAGCCTCGTCGAGGCCGCGGACAAGGCCCTCTACCGCGCAAAGGAAACAGGCCGCAACCGCATCGTTGTTACATGAACATGCTGAGGGATTTGCGGGCGATGAGGAGAAAATCGCGGGGGAAGATGCCCATGTGGAACAGCGCCCAGACGCTGACGGCCATCACGATCGTATAGACGGGCGAGAAGTCCGGGCGGCGAAGCTCGCCCGAGGCCTCCCTGAAATACATCGCCATGACGACCTGCAGGTAGTAGTAGGCGGCCACGACGCTGTTTAAGACGCCGATGACGGCCAGCCAGTAGTACTTGGCCTTGACGGCCGCGCTCAGGACGTAGAATTTCCCCATGAATCCCGCCAAAGGCGGCATCCCCGCCAGGGAGAGCAGGAAGACGGTCATGGCCAGCGCCAGCAGGGGGTGCCTTCCCGCCAGGCCCGCGTAGCTCTCGATCCCCGTGTTTTCCTGGTCCTTGTGTCCCAGAACGATCACGACCGTGAAGGCGCCGATATTCATGAAGGTGTAAACGAGGCAGTAGAACAGGATGCCGGCGGAGGAGAACTGGTCGCCGATCACGAAGGCAATCAGGATGTAGCCGGCGTGGGCGATGCTGGAGTAGGCCAGCATCCGCTTGACGTCGTCCTGGACCAGGGCGGTGATGTTCCCCAGGGTCATCGTCGCTACGGCGACCACCCACAGGATGCTCGACCACTCCGCCTGAAAGGGGAGAAAGGCCGTGTAGAACACCCTCAAGAACGCCCCGAACGCGGCGGCCTTGACGCCGGTCGCCATGTAGGCGGTGATGGACGTCGGGGCGCCCTGATAGACGTCCGGCGTCCACATGTGGAAGGGGACGGCGGCGGTCTTGAAGCCGAACCCCACGATCAGCATCGCCAGCCCGATCATGAACATGGGGGTCAGGGAGAACCTCCCTGAAGCCAGGTGGCCGGCGACGTCGCGGATGTCCAGAACGCCCGTCGTCGCATAGATGAGCGCCATCCCGTAGAGCAAAAAGGCCGTGGCAAAGGCCCCCAGGAGGAAGTACTTCAGCGAGGCCTCGGCCGAGCGCGCGTTGCCGCTCAGAAGCCCGCAGAGGACGTAAACGGAAATCGACATGACCTCCAGTCCGATGAAGATGGTGATGAAATGGGTCGAGGAGACCATGATCATCATCCCCAGGACGCCGAACAAAAGCAGCGAGTAGTATTCCCCCCGGACGATGTCCTCGCGCTCCACGTACCTCAGCGACAGGAGCGTCACCAAAAGCGAGACGATCAGCGCCAGACCCTTGAAGAACGTGCCGAAATTGTCGATGGTGTAGAGGTTGTTGAAGATGTTGACCCGGACGTCCCATAAAAGGAAGGTGAAGAGCATGGCCAGGCCGGTCCCGACGAGCGCCACGGCGCCGGAGAGCATCCCCGCCGCGGCCCTCCTCCCGAAGGCGGCCAGCAGCAGACACGCGACGGCGCTCGCGGCGACGACGAGCTCCGGGATGATGAAACCGAATGCCATCTCTGGTATCCTAACAACCATGATTTTCTGCCTCTCTCATTTTGCGGCGGTCTGCGCCGCCGCGTCAACGCCCGCTGATGTATAGACGGCCGTTCTTGCCTGCATGACTTTCAGGTAGCCGGCCGCCGAGGCGTCCATCTTCTTCAGGAAGGGGCCGGGGAAAAGACCCATCAGAAAAATGAAGGCAACCACCACGACGAGGATGGCCGCCTCCCTCCGGGTCACGTCCGCCAGCTTCCTGTTCTCCTCTTTCGTTATCTTTCCGAACATCACCCGCTGGAACATCCACAGCATGTAAACGGCGCCGAGGATGACGCCCGAGGCGGCCAGGATCCCGTAGAGCATGTTGCTCTTGAAGGCGCCCAGGAGGATCAGAAACTCGCCGACGAAGCCGTTCGTGCCGGGCAGGGCGATCGAGGAGAGGGTGACGATCATGAAGAACGCCGCCAGCCGGGGCATCACCTTCGAGAGGCCGCCGAAGTCGGCGATCATCCGGGTGTGCCTTCTTTCATAGATCATCCCGACGATGAGGAACAGCCCGCCCGTGCTGATGCCGTGATTGAGCATCTGGTAGACGCCCCCCTCGAGCCCCTGCATGTTGAAGGCGAAGACGCCGAGCATCACGTAGCCCAGATGGCTGACCGACGAGTAGGCGATGAGCCGCTTGAGGTCGGTCTGCATGATGCACATGACGGCGCCGTAGATGATGCCGACGATCGCCAGCCACGACATCAAAGGCGTCGCCGCGACCACGGCCGCCGGGAAGAGGGGCATGGCGAAGCGCAGGAAGCCGTAAACCCCCATCTTCAGCAGGACGGCGGCCAGGATGACGCTCCCCGCCGTGGGTGCCTCCGTGTGGGCGTCGGGCAGCCAGGTGTGGACGGGGAACATCGGCACCTTGATGGCGAACGACAGGGCGAAGGCGGCGAACAGCCAGTACTGCTTGAGGACTGGGATGTCCGCCTTGTAGAGCTCGACGAGGCTGAAGGAATAGATCCCCGTCGCCCCGCCGTAGTGGAAGTAGAGGGCGAGGATCGCCAGGAGCATCAGGACGCTCCCCACCATCGTGAACAGGAAGAACTTGATCGCCGCGTAGATCCTGCGCGGGCCGCCCCAGACCCCGATGAGCAGGTACATGGGCACGAGCATCAGCTCCCAGAAGATGTAGAACAGCACCAGGTCCAGCGCGCACAGGGCGCCGATCATCGCCGTCTCTAAAACGAGGAACGAGACGTAGTACTCCTTTATCTTGTCCTCGATCGCCTTCCAGGAGCAAAGGACGCACAGGACCGTCGTGAGCGTCGTGAGCATCACCAGGAGCATGCTGATCCCGTCCGCGCCGAGCAGATAGGAGATCCCCACCTCCGGGAACCAGGCGCGCTCCTCCACGAACTGCATGCCGGCGGCCCCCGCGTCGAAATTGAAGAACAGTTGCAGGGACAGGGCCAGTTCCGCGAGCGTCCAGATCAGGGCCGCGACCTTGATGAGCGGGGCGTTTCTCCGCGGCAGAAACATGACGAGCAGGGCGCCCGCCAGCGGGAAGACGATCAGCGCGCTCAACAGGGGAAATGTCTGATTCATGTATTAACCTCTAAAACAGCGGCGCAACAACGAGCCAGCCGACCACGATGATGGCGCCCACGATGATGCCGAAGGCGTATTCCTGGACGAAGCCCGTCTGCACCCGCCTGAGCCTGCCGCCGGCCTTGCTCGTCCAGTCCGCCGAGCCGTTGATCAGCCCCTCGATTATCCATTCGTCCACCACCTTCATCAGGAGGGCGCCCGCCTTCAGGGTGCCCCGGACGAAGATGAACTCGTAGAGCTCGTCCACGAAATACTTGTTGTGCACCCAGCGGTAGAGCCGCGAGAACCGCGCCGTGAACCGTCCGGGCAGGCCGGGGTCCTTCAAGTAGAAGACGTAGGCGGCGGCGATGCCCACAAGGGCGATCAGGACGGAGGCGATCATCAGGGCCAGTTCCAGCGACCCGTCATGGGCGGCATCCCCCGCCGAGGCCCAGGCCGCCGAGACGATGGAAAAGCTCGCCGCCTGCGCCGCGGGGGCGGCGTGCCCGAAGACCGGCGCCAGGAACTGCTCGATGGCGTTGCCCCCGCCCAGGATGTGCGGGATGCCCACATAACCGCCCACCAGCGACAAGAAGGCCAGGATCATCAGCGGAATCGTCATCACTTTGGGCGATTCGTGGATGTGGTGCTTGACCTCCTCCGAGGCCCGGCACTCGCCGTGAAAGGTCCCGAAGAAGAGGCGGAACATGTAGAAGGCCGTCATCCCCGCCGTCGCGGCGGCCAGAAGCCAGATCAATACATGTCCCTGCCCGGAACTGAAGGCCTTCCAGAGGATTTCGTCCTTGCTGAAGAAGCCGGAAAAACCGGGTATCCCCGCGATGGCGAGGCAGGCGATGAAGAACGTCCAGTAGGTTATCGGGGTCTTTTTCCTGAGGCCGCCCATATTCCGGAGGTCCAGCTCGCCGCTCATGGCGTGCATGACGCTCCCCGCCCCGAGGAACAGCAGACCCTTGAAGAAGGCGTGGGTCATCAGATGGAAGATGCCGGCCGCGTAGGCCCCCACGCCCACGGCCACGAACATGAAGCCGAGCTGGCTGATGGTGGAGTAGGCGAGGATCTTTTTGATATCATACTGGGCGAAACCGATGGAGGCGGCGAAAAAGGCGGTCAGGACGCCGATGATCGCCACGATAAGCATCGTATCCGGGGCCATGCTGTAGAGGAAATTGAGCCTCGCGATCATGTACACGCCCGCGGTCACCATCGTCGCCGCGTGGATGAGCGAGCTGACCGGCGTCGGGCCTTCCATCGCGTCGGGCAGCCAGACGTAAAGGGGGATCTGGGCTGATTTCCCCACCGCGCCCACGAAGAAAAGGAGCGTGATGATCACGGCGAGGCCGCCGCTCAGCAGGTGCGCGTTTTGCCCGATCTCCGAGAAGTTCAGGGTCCAGACGCCCTGGGCGCCGAGGCTCACGAACAAAAGGAAGATCCCCACCAGGAAGCCGAAATCGCCCACCCGGTTGACGACGAAGGCCTTCTTGCCCGCGTCGGAGGCCGAATCCTTCTCGTACCAGAACCCGATCAGCAGGTAGGAGCACAGGCCCACCCCCTCCCACCCGACGAACATCAGCAGGAGGTTGTTCCCCGTGACCAGAAGGAGCATCATGAAGACGAAGAGGTTCAGGTAGATGAAGAACCGCTTGAAGCCGGGGTCGTCGTGCATGTAGCCCACGGAATAGACATGGATGAGGAAGCCAACGCCCGTCACCACCAGGCACATGATGACGGAAAGGGCGTCGAGCCTGAAGCCGATGTTGACGCTCAACTCGCCCGAGGCGATCCAGTTATAGATGATGCTCTCGAAAACCCTGGCCTCCGGCGGCAACTGGAGAAACTCCCGGAATACGGCGGCCGCGGAGAGAAACGAAAAAAAGATGGCCAGGCAGGCGATCCAGGAGACGACGGTCTTGGAAACCAGCCGCCCGAAGGCGCTGTTGAGGATGAACCCCAGGGCCGGGAAAAACGGTATCAGCCAGATATAATCAGCCATGAAGATCCTATCCTTTCAGCAAATCGACTTCATAGGGGTTCACCGTGTTCTGCAGGCGGAAGACCATCACGAAGATGGCCAGCCCCACCGCGGCCTCCACGGCGGCGACGGTCATGATGAAAAAGACGAACACCGAACCGTCCATTGAGGAGAGGCTCCGGGCGGCGGCGATGAAGACCAGGTTCACGGCGTTGAGCATCAGCTCGATGCACATGAACACCACGATCACGTTCCGCCGCATGATCGCGCCGATGGCCCCGATCGTAAAGAGCACGCCGCTCAGGCTGAAACACAAACCGGCCGGTATTTCCTGAAACATAAGCTGTCTCCCGCAAAGCGCGAACTTACGGCTTCCACAAAGCCGTCATTTTCTCCTGACGATGATCACCGCGCCCACGATGCCCACTAAAAGCAGGATCGAGGCGATCTCGAACGGGAAAAGGTACTGCCCGTAGAGGAGCGATCCGACCGTCTTGACGTTGCCGACCTTCTCGACGGCCGCCGCCGGATACACGCCGATCCTGCCCGTCATCCGGAAAAACAGCGCGCCGAAGAGGACCTCCACGAACAGGATGGCGGTGAGCACCGCCCAGGCGATCCTGGTCTTCGCGGACCGGCGGGGCTTTCCCGTATCGCCCGCCTCGCCCCTTTCCATGTGGACCAGCATGATCACGAAAAGGATCAGCATCATGATCGCGCCCGCGTACACCATCACCTGCGCCACCGCGATGAACTGGGCGTTGAGCAGCAGATAGATCACGGCCATGGAGAAAAAGGTCACGATCATCCAGAGGGCGCTGTGGATGGGATTTTTCCTCGTGACCATCAGGACGGAGGTCGCGACGGCGACCAGCGCGGCAACGATGAAGATTATCCCTTTTATACTCACGAAGTCCATATTCATAACTGCCCTTTATTTGCGAGGAGCTTCTCCTTTGTCAGCAAAAAGTCCTTCCTCCCGTAATGAACCGTCTCATAGTTCTGCCCCAGTTTGATGGCATTCACCGGACAGGCCTCCTGGCAGAACCCGCAGTAGATGCAGCGCAGGGCGTCGATCTCGTAGCGGCCGGGATAACGGGAACCGTCTTCCCTTTCCCTGATCTCCAGCGCGATGCAGCGCGAAGGGCAGACGGCGACGCACAGGCCGCAGGCCACGCAGGCGGTCTCCCCCCGGTCGTTCCGCTCGAAATAATGCAGGCCCCGCCAGCGCGGCGATATCGCCCTTTTCGCCTCCGGGTACCGGATCGTCACCGGCGGGGAGAAGAACATCTTCAGCGTCAGCCGGAGGCCTTTCAACAGGGGTATGATCATGATACGCACCTTTGTTCCATAACAGAGCTCATTTCAGCGCCACGATCAGAGCGGTCGCCACCACGTTCGCGAGCGCCAGGGGAAAGAGGATCTTCCAGCCCAGTTTCATGATGTGGTCGTAACGCATACGCGGGTAAGTCCCCCTCACCCAGATGAACAAAAAGACCATCAGGAACATCTTGATGAAGAACCAGACCGGTCCGGGCAGGACGGGTCCGAGCCAGCCTCCGAGAAACAGCGTGGTCGTCAGCGCCGCCACGGTCACCAGATGGATGTATTCGGCGATCATGAACAGGGCGAATTTCATGCTGCTGTATTCGATGTTGTACCCGCAGGCCAGCTCGCTTTCCGATTCCGGCATGTCGAAGGGCGTCCGGTTGATCTCCGCCAGCGCCGCCACGATGTACAGCAAAAAGGCGAAGGGCTGGTAGAGGATGAACCAGCCGCCCCGCTGGGCCTCCACGATTGCGGTCAGGCGCAGGGAGCCGGTCAGGATGATCGCGCCGATGACGATCAGCCCCAGGGCCACCTCGTAGCTGATCATCTGCGCGGCCGCCCTGAGCGCCCCCAAAAGCCCGTATTTGTTGCCCGACGCCCAGCCCCCCAGGACGATCCCGTATTCCCCCAGCGTCCCCAGGGCGAAGATGTACAGAAGCCCGATATCCACGTCGGCGATCACCAGCCTGATCTCCCGCCCGAAGAGGGTGACGCTGTCGCCGAAGGGGATCACGGCGAACATCGAAAGGGCGCAGAAAAATGATATCATCGGCGCGATCACGAAGACGGCCCGGTCGGCGTTGAAGGGAATGATGTCCTCCTTGACGAAGGACTTTATCCCGTCCGCGATGGGCTGGAGGAGGCCGAAGTACCCCACCCGGTTCGGCCCCAGCCGGACCTGCAGGTAGCCGAGGAATTTCCGCTCTACCAGGGTCAGGTAGGCGACGAACAGCATCAGGCAGCCGACGACGACCAGGATCATCACAACGGTCTGGATCAGAAAATAGAGTTGTTCCATCTTAAAAAACCTGAGTGATAATTTACGCCTTCCGGACGGCCACCTCGATCACCTTCGCCGGCTTAGGCGACAGGGCGAGGATCTCGCCGCGCTTCCGGTACAGGAGGCACTCCAGAACGCCCCGCCTGAGACCCGCCTTCACGGCGGCGGGTGTCGTCACGGCGCCGTCCGCGCTCTCCAGGACCACCTCGTCCCCGTCGCTCACCCCAAGCGCGGAGGCGTCCTCGATAGAGACGTACAGCGCATCCTTCTGCACCCGGTCGAGACCCTCCGCATAGCCCTCCTTCCCGGCCAGGTAATGGCTCGCGAAGATGTCCCTGAGGATCAGCCGGTACGGCCTCCCGGCTGCCGCCGGCGCCGGGGCGGCGAACGCCGCGAGAAATCTCTTTCCGCCGGCGGGCGCTTCGGTCGCCGCCGCGAGTCTCTTTTCCAGTTCTTCTTTCAAACCGGCGGCATCGCCAAAGCGTCCGCCATTCAGGCGGACGAGGATCCCTTCGAGGAACTCCAGGCCTCCCGGCCCGCCCGGATACGCCCTGGCCACCGTCCTTGTCCGGCCGTCGCCGGAGACGACCGAGCCCTCCTTCTCCGCGAAGGCCGTCGACGGAATCCCCAGCCCGGCGCAATCCGTCGCCTCCGTTGGCAGGATGTCGCAGGCAACAACGAACTCCCTGGCGGCGAGGGCCACCCGCGTCTTTTCCGCATTGAGGAAGTGGAACGGATCCTCCTCGTAGATGAAGACCCCGGCAACGGCGGGATCGGCGAGGAGTTCGTCCGGCGCGGCAAGACCGTCGATCAGGGCGGCCGCGCCGCGGGCGTTGGCCTGGAGCGCCGTGGGGATGATCGCCCCCCGCTCCGGCAGGCCCTTCAAAATACAGAGGTTCAGAAGGGCGGCCAGGCCCTCCTCCCTATGGCTGATCCCGGAGCCGAAGATAACCGCGACCTTCTTCGCCGCCGCGATGAGGCCGGCGGCCTTCTCGAACTGTTCTTCCTCCGCGCCGCCCGGCGCAGCCAAGACCGCGCCGGCGAGTACGGCGCCCTTGAATTCGGCGAAACCCGGCAGGCTTTCCGCCTCCGGCGCCGAGCCGCCGTCCTTGAGCAGCCTTGCGGAGAGGGCGTCGAAGAGGGCAGCGTCCTGTCCCGGGACCGGCCGCAGGTGGGCGTCCGCTATCCGGCCCAGCGCGGCCGGGAGGGGATCGACGACGACGACCCGCGCGCCCCCGGCGAGGACGGCCTCCCTGACCTTGTTTCCCAATAGATGGTTGTTGACCGTGAGGTCCGCGCCGGCGACGACGATCAGGTCGCATCCGGAAAGGCCTTCATAGCCGCCGGCAAACCCGATCCCCGCCTTCTTGAAGGCGGCGGCGATTCTCCCTGTATGATACCAGGCCGAAGAGGCGATCCGCGCGCCTTTGAATAAGCCCGCCAGTCTCGAAATTGCAAGCATTTCTTCATTCGTGGCGCGGGGGGAGACGATGAATCCCAGGCTCTTCCCCCCATCGGCCAGCCGCCGGAAGTTCTCCGCCGCCGCATTTACGGCGTCTTCCCAGGCAAGCGTCTTTTTGCCGCCGTTTGCCGCGGCCCACGGTTCGGTTAGTCTCGCCGGGTGGGCGATGAAATCATAGCCGAACCTCCCCCGGACGCACAGCGAGGCAAAATTCGGGGGCAGACCCGCGTCGCCGACCACCTTGCTGACAACCCTGCCGTCGCAGACGTTGAGCGCCAGCCGGCAGCCGAAGCCGCAATGGGGGCAGGCTGTATCGACCCTCTCGCTCTGCCAGATGCGGCTCTTGATTGGGCTCATGTTCTCGGTCAGCGCCCCCACCGGGCAGAGGGTGAGGCATTCCCCGCAGGAAATGCAGTCGGCAGGGTCGGTCGCCGCGATCCGGGCCTCGAAACCCCTGCCCTCGATGTCGATGGCCGCCCGGCCCGACACCTCCCGGCAGGCGCGGTAGCACCTCCCGCAGACGATGCACCGCCGCTCCCAGTAGCGTATCAGGGGCGTGGCGTAGGCCCCCTTCCGATCCTCCCGGAGGGACTCGTATTCGCAACTCTCGATCCCGTGGTCGCGGACGAGGTCCTGGACGCGGCACTCCCCGCCCTTGTCGCATTGGGGGCAGTCCAGGGGATGGGCAACGAGGATGAGTTTCAGGAATTCCATCCGCATCCGGTGGAGTTTCTCGGATTTGGTCGTCACTGAGATCCCGTCGACGGCCGGGGTCGTGCAGGCGGTCATGGGCTCGCTGTAGCCTTCCACCTCCACGACGCACAGCCGGCAGGAACCGATCGGCAGGAGGCTTTCATGATAGCAGAGAGTGGGGATCTCGATGCCCCCTTCCCTCGCCGCTTCGAGGATGGTCCTGCCCGGCTCGGTGGTTATCTCTTTGCCGTCGATTCTCAGCGTTATCATAAAGCCACCATGCCGATCCTGTAACAGCGCAGGCACCGCTCCGCCTCGCCCACCGCCTCGTTGATCTTGTAGCCCGCCTCCACCTCGGCGAAGTCCTTCTTGCGCTCCTCCGGATCGAGCATCGGCAGGTGCGCCCGCTTGAGGCCGCCGATGACGCCCAGATTCTCCTCCTTGTTGTACACCTTCAGGGCTGCAAAGAGGGCGTTGAAGCTCTCCTCCGGCGAGGGCTCCACCTTGCCGCCTTTAAGGAAAAGGTCGATCTTCTCCGCCGCCCGCCTGCCGGTGCCCGTCGCCCTGACCAGGACGTCCGGGCCGGTGACGCAGTCGCCGGAGGCGAACACCCCCTCGACCGAGGTCGCGAAGGTTTCGGGATCGGCGTCGATCGTGTTCCATTTCGTGAGCCTGACGCCGTCCTTTTCCGTCAGGAAGGAGAGGTTGACCTTCTGGCCGATGGCCGGGATCAGGATGTCGGTCTCGATTATGAATTCCGAGCCGGGGACGGGAACCGGCCGGCGGCGGCCGCTCTTGTCCGGCTCCCCGAGTTCCATGCGGATGCACTCCACCGCGGTCACCTTCCCTTCCGGGGCGATGATCCGCGTGGGATTGCAGAGGTAGTGGAAGTTGACCTTTTCCTCCTCGGCGTCGTGGATCTCCGTGGGATCGGCCGGCATCTCCGCGATGGTGCGCCGGTAAACGAGGTTGACGTCGTCCTTGCCGATGCGAAAGGAGGAGCGCACGCAGTCGATCGCGACGTTGCCGCCCCCGACCACCACCACCTTCTTCCCTTCGGGGTAGGGGTCCTTTCCCTGGCTTATGTCCAGCAGATATTTGACGCCGGAGATGAAACCCAGGTAGCCCGCGTCCTCGCCCTCCACGCCCATGGGCATGCTGTCATGGGCGCCCACGCCGATGAAGACGGCGTCGAAGTCTCTCCTGAGGTCGGCGATCCCGACGTCCTTGCCCACCTCGACGCCGTAGCGTATCTCCACGCCGGCCTCCCGGACGATGTCCGCTTCCCTTCTCAGGATCGGACGGGGCAAGCGGAAATCGGGGATGCCCACGGCGGCCATGCCGCCCGGTTCGGGGAGCTTCTCGAAGACAGTGGGCCTGTGGCCCTTCAGTGCCAGGTAGTAGGCGCAGGACAGACCCGCCGGACCGGCGCCGATGACGGCCACCTTCCGGCCCGTCCCTTTCGCGCCCGCAATTTCCGGCTGCCTGTTTTTGTCTATCTCGTAATCGGCGACGAACCGCTTGAGATACTTGATGGAGACGGCCTCGTCGATATTCGCCCGGCGGCAGTTCGATTCGCAGGGGCGGATGCAGACCCTGCCAAGGGTCCCGGCCATGCAGATGCTTTCCCGGATCGTGGCCAGCGACGAGGAGAAACGCAGCTCGCCGATCTCCTCCACGTAAGTGGGGATGTCGAGGCTGCTGGGGCAGGCGCTGACGCAGGGGGCCGTGACGGCGTAGCGGTACCGGCCCTCGGGGGCCTTTTTCTTTTGCGCGATTGCGTCGGCGAAGGCCGCGGGGAAATGCCGGAGCGCATGCAGGACCGGGTTCATACCCGTCTGGCCGATGGAGCACTTCGACCCCTCCCTGATCAGGGGGGCCAGCGACGTTATCCGCTCCAGGTGCTCCCCGCTCCCCTCGCCGGCAGCAATCCTTTCCAGCCAGTCGGCCACCAGCCTCGTCCCGACGCGGCAGGGAAAGCATTTCCCGCAGGACTCGCGCTGCACCGCCTCCGCGTACCGGGCGCACATGCCGACGATGTCCACGTCCGGATCGCGCAGGATGATCCCGTCCCAGCCCAGAAAGGCCCTGATCCTCTCCCCCGGCCGGAATTCCGCGGGCAGATTGACGTTGGCGGGCTTTTTCCTGTCCGCCTCCGACGCCGTCCGGTTGTCCGTGATCCGGTCCTGCCAGGAGCTGAAAATGATATCTTCCATAGATTTATCTGTCTATTTCCCCCAACACAATATCAATGCTGCCGATGGCGGCGACGACGTCCGCCACCATGTGCCCCTTGATCATCCGCGGCAGGGCGCCGAGGTTGACGAAGGAGGGCGGTCTGATCCTCATCCGGAAGGGCTTGTTGGTCCCGTCGCTGATCAGGTAGAACCCGAGCTCGCCCTTGGACGATTCGACGGAGGCGTAAACCTCGCCGGGGGGCGTCCGGTAGCCCTCTTCCATGATCTTGAAGTGCCTGATCAGGGCCGCGACGTCCCTGCCGACCTCTTCCTTCGCCGGCGGCACGATCTGGGGCGCATCGACGGCCGCCACCGGCCCGGGCGGGAGTTTCTCCGCGGCCTGCCCGACGATCCGGTTGGACTGCCGCATCTCCTGGAGCCTCACCAGGTAGCGGTCGTACACGTCGCCCTTCCTGCCCAGGGGGATCTCGAAATCGAAATCCTCGTAGCTCGAGTAGGGATAGGCCTTCCTCACGTCGTAATAGACGCCGGAGGCCCGAAGCACCGGCCCCGTCACCCCGTAGTCGAGGCATTCCTCCCCGGACAGCGCCGAGATGCCCTGCGTCCTTTTCTTCCAGATGATGTTTTCCGTCAGCAGCGTCTCGTACTCGTCCACCCGCTTGGGGAAGTCCGCCACGAATTCTCTCACGCGGGGCAGGAAGGTATCGGGGATGTCGGCAGCCAGCCCCCCGACCCGGATGAAGCTCGGCGTCAGCCGCGCGCCGGTGACCAGCTCCAGCGTCTCGAGGATCGTCTCCCTGTCCCGAAAGGCGTAGAAGAGCACCGTCATCGCCCCGAGGTCGAGGGCGTGCGTGGCCACCCACAGGAGGTGGGCCGCGATCCGCTGGAGTTCCGCGAACAGGACCCGCAGATACTGGGCCCGCTTGGGGACCTCGATCCCCAGGAGTTTTTCCACCGCCAGGCAGTAGGCAAGATTGTTGGAGAGGCCGCTGGTGTAGTCCAGGCGGTCTGTCAGGGTCAGGGCCTGGTTGTAGGTGAAGGATTCCGCGAGCTTCTCTATGCCCCTGTGCAGGTAGCCGATGTGCGGCTCGGCCTTGACGATCACTTCCCCATCCAGTTCCAGCAGCAGCCTCAGCACCCCGTGCGTCGCCGGGTGCTGGGGTCCCATATTGACCGTCATCAGGCGTTTTTCAGGCATCTATTCGGTTTCCTTTTTCTTCCTCTAAACACACGGGGAAAGGCTTCTCGAAGTCAAGGCCCTTGAGGGGAAAATCCTTGCGCAGCGGATGGCCGGCGAAATCGTCCGGCAGCAGGATGCGTCTCAGATCGGGATGGCCGCTGAAGCCGATCCCGAACATATCGTACACCTCCCTCTCCATCCAGTCCGCTGACTTCCAGATGTCGCTCACCGTTTCCAGCTCGGCGCCTTCGGCCACCCTGGTTTCGATCCTGAGGCGATTGTTGAATCTCATCGAGTGCAGGAGATAGGCGACCTTGAAACGCGGTGTTGCGGAGCCCAGATCCACGCCGGCAAAATCGACCAGCAGGTCGTAGCGAGTAGCCTCGCTTTCCTTGAGGAACCTCATGACCGCCTTGAGTTGTCCCTTCTCGACGGCGACGGTCGTCTCGCCTCTGAACTCCGTTACCCCCCGCACCGCCTCCGGGAATTGCGCTTTGAGCAGCTCGCAAGCCTTGTGTTCAGACATTTTTCCCCCACGGCAAGCTGACGATTTTTCTCTCTCCCGACCGTTCGCGGGCGATCTTTTCCTGCAGGGCGATCAGCCCCTTCAGGAGGCCTTCGGGACGGGGAGGACAGCCGGGCACATAGACGTCCACGGGGATGATCTGATCCACGCCCTGAACCACTCCGTAGGTCTGGAAAATACCCCCGCTGGAGGCGCAGGAACCGTAGGCGATCACCCATTTGGGCTCGGGCATCTGTTCGTAGATGCGTTTGAGCATGGGGGCCATCTTTTTCGTCACCGTGCCGGCGACGATCATCAGGTCGGCCTGGCGGGGGGAGGGGCGGAAAACCTCGGCGCCGAAGCGGGCGATGTCGTAGGTCGCCGAGGAGGCGACCATCATCTCCAGGGCGCAGCAGGCCAGGCCGAAGGTAACCGGCCAGATGGAATTCTTCCTCGCCCAGTTTATGACTTCCTGCAGAGACGCCTCCGCGGTATCCGCTACTCCCATTCCAGGGCCCCTTTCCGCCACACGTAGATATAACCGATAAACAGGATGACGACGAAGATCAGCATCTCGATGAAACCGAACAGCCCCAGCTTTCCCGTGACCACCGCCCAGGGATACAGGAACATGATCTCGATGTCGAAGATCAGAAACAGCATCGCGACGATGTAATAGCGGATGTTTATCCTTATCCGGGTGGGACCTATGGTCTGCATGCCGCATTCATAGGTGGAGAGTTTTGTCTTGCCGGAAATCCGGTTTCCCAAGACGTGCGAAGCGCCGACGATGATCAAAGCGATGAGAAGGGCGAGAACCATCATGACGAGGATGGGAACGTATTCGATCATGGTATGCAGCCCCGCGGGAAGATTAATGCGCAGTCACCGTAGCTTTTCCATCCTGGGCGACTGACGGGCAAGGGAAGCGGGCGCTGAATCCCAACGCCCGCCCGCCGGCCGCGCCCTATCTAATATAAGGCCTCCTTTGTTGTCAAGATAAAAAAATGACTCCCGGTCAGTTTTTTTCGGGCAACTGGCTGACGAAGATCTCCCGCGCCATTTCGGCGTCGATGGCGAATTCCGAGTAGCCGACGCGGAAGATATAGGAGGGGAAGGACTGCATCAGCCGGACGCGATTGCCGGGGAGCACCCCCATGGCCAGCAGCTTCTGCATCTTCTTGCTGTCCTCGGTCTGGATATAGACGATCTTCGCCTCTTCGCTGGACTTGAGTTCCGTAAGCGGCACCACGCCTATCTCGCTTCTCCGCCTGGCCTCCAGACAGCAATCGCCGGGGGGAATCGCCTTGCCGTGCGGGCAGGTGTCGGGATGGTTCAGCATGATGCAGACCTTGGCGTCTACGCCCTCGTTGAGCAGGTGCTCGAACTGGCAGGCCTTGCTGTCGCCCCCCTCGCCCCGCATATTGAGGACATCCATGATCAGCCGCTCGGCGAGGCGATGGCGGCGGATGGTGCTGCGGCCCTCCCTCCTCCCCTCGGGCCGGAAATAGAGCCTGCCCTCCTTCACCTCGACCAGGGCAAGATTCATCAGCTCCTTCAAGGCCGGATCGCCCGCGGCGACGCCGGCCTTGTCCAGCTCGGCAAACCCGCGCCCCTCCTCCTCGGAGGCGATCCACAGAGTCTCCAGTATGTCTTCCGCTTTCTCGGAAAGTTTCATAAATCACCCCCCACTATATCCATGAAAATCATGTCCCGGAAGCGCGCATTGTAGATTTTTCGGAACGAAAAATGTACAGCGCGCGGAGGGAGCGTGATTTTCAATTTACACTACTGCATCATAGCAGCTCCCGCCGGAAAAATCATTCCTTTGCGAACAGTTTTTTAACCTTCTTGAGCCATTGCGGTTCGAGAGGGATCTCGTAGTTGCAGCGCGGGCACTTCATCATCTTGCACTCGGCCCCCACGGGACAGTTGCCGCACCCCCGGACCGCCTCCTCTTCCGTGAACTCATATCCGCAAAAATCACAGCGCATCAGAGCACCCCCGTAGCCGCCAGCAGCCTGTTGAGCAGATAACCGCTGCCGAAAGCAAAAAGACTTACAAAGATACCGATGGCCAGGGCCACCCTGAGCCCCCGCTCCTTCTTGATGATGAGAAACTGGGCGATGCAGGGGAGAAACAGGGTGAGGGTTACCGCTGCCACGGTAAGCTGCCGCGCGTCGAGCAGCCCCTGGGTCTGAAGATCGTAGAGACCCGCGGCGCCGTAATCGCGGCGGAAGAAACCGAAAATGAAGGCAACGGCCGCCTCCCTGGGCAGGCCGACGGCCGCCATCGCCGGTTCGGCCCAGGCGATCATCTTGTCGAACAGATAGGTGACCTTTCCGAACCACAGCAGAACCGAAGCCAGAATGAAGAGCGGCAATATCTCCAACAGGTACCACTGCATCCTCGAATAGGTCTTGGTCAGGATGTTGGAGAGCTGCGGCAGGCGCAGGGGGGGCAGCTCCATATAGAACATGGGGAGCTCGCCGGGGATGACTCTCGCCGCGAGCAGACCGATCAGGAGAAAGACAAACAGCAGGGAAAGAAACCAGATCAGCAGCGCCCCCGGCGCCTGGGAAAGGAGCGCCATGATGACCCCCAGCTGGGCGGAACAGGGAATGGCCAAAGCCAACAGCAGGGTTGCGATGATCCGCTCCCGCACCGTTTCGAGCGTGCGGGTGACCATCGTCGCCATGGTGTCGCAGCCGAAACCGAGCACCATCGGAATCACCGCCCTCCCGCTCAGGCCGATCATCTTGAACAGCCTGTCGACGAGCAGGGCGAGACGGGGGAAATAACCGCTGTCTTCCAGCATCGAGAAGAAAAGGAAAAAGGTCGCTACGATGGGCAGGATGATGCCCACGGCGTAACGCAGTCCCAGCGTGATCACGCCGTACTCGCCCACGAACAGCTCCTGGACGACCGGCCAGGGAATCACACCCCTGACAAGCCCTTCAACCCAGGGGTTGAAGTATTCCTCGAAGAGCGTCCCTTCGAGAAAATCGACCAGCGTCCCGGCGCCGAAGACGCCCACGAACTGGTAGAGGCCGAAGTAGAGAACGGCAATAAGCAGCGGGACGCCCGTCAGCGGCCGTACCGCCAAGCGGGAAAGCCTGTCGCCGAGCGTCGCCTTCCTCCTGTCGGGGGCCTTGAACACCCCTTGCAGCAGTCTTTCGGCGACCTTCCTCCGCTCCAGGGAGAGGTCCAGATGGAACGACCCGCGCCTGACGTACGTCTTCTCCCCGATCTTGGCCTCAACGGCGGCAAATCGTTCTCCCTCGGCCTGCCGGACCAGATCGGTTATCTCCTGATCGCGCTGCAGGAGCAGCAGGGCGACAGCCCTTGGGGAAAGGGCCGATCCGTTCCCCAGAAGTCCCGCGATTTCCTTGATATCATTTTCCAACCAACCGTTGTATCCGGGAACCGCGGGAGGGTTTTTCCTGAAGCCGTTGATGGCCGCCCGTATCTCGGCAAGCCCCCGCTTCCTCCCCACCGCGGCGCCGAGCACGGGGATGCCCAGCCTTTCGGCAAGCAGGCGGGTGTCGATGGCTATCCCCAGCCGCTCCGCCTCGTCCATTATGTTGAGCACCAGGATCACCGGCAGCTCTGCCTCGAGAAGCTGGATAGTCATGGCCAGCATCCGCTCCAGGTTCCTGGCGTCGACCACGTGAACGACCACGTCCGGCGGGTCCTCCAGGAGGATCCGCCGGGCCACCTTCTCCTCCTCGGTGATGGGCAGGAGGGAATACATCCCCGGCGTATCGATGATCTCGAATTTCTCGCCGCCGATCTCCGCCGTCCCCCGCGCGATTTCCACGGAAGTGCCCGGATAGTTGGAAACGGTTACGTAAGATCCCGTCAGGGCGTTGAACAATACGCTTTTCCCCACATTGGGATTCCCGACCAGCGCCACCTTTTTGGCCCCGCAGGGCGCCTCGGCGGGACCCGCGTGGCAGGAAGATTTTCTACGGAATAACGACATACGATTAAGTTACCTTTTCCTTCCGGCATTTTGCGCACAGGCCGTAGAGTTCAAGCTTGTGGCTGCTAATGAGAAAATCGTGACCGGCGGCGACGGCGGTCTGCAGTTCCTCGATCTTGCTGTTTTCAAACTCCTCGATCATGCCGCAACCGGTGCAGACGAGATGATCGTGATGCTCGCCTGCCGCGACGGGCTCGTACCGCGTCCGCCCGTCTCCGAAACGGATCTCGTGGGCGATGCCGGCTTGGGCGAGGAGCTTCAAGGTCCGGGACACGGTGGCATAACCGATGCCCGGCTGCGCGGCTCTGAGTTTTTCGTAGAGATCCTCGACGCTCATGTGCCGCCCCGAGCCGAGGAAGACATCGAGGACGGCCTCACGCTGACGCGTTGATTTGAGCCCCTCCCTGGCGACAAATCTCCGGAAGAGTTCTTTATTCTTTTCGCGTTTCACGGCCCGCCTCCTAATTGATTTTGATTATCATTATAAATATCAATTAAGAGATTGTCAAGCGTTTTTCGGGGGCGTCGGGATTTGTCGCCGCATCTCTACCGTTCTTCCGTCAGAACGCGGACATATTGACAAGACGGTTTTCCTGTTATATTAAGGCGACATAGCGTGACACCAACGGGCAAGTTTCATAACACTGTCTGTAGGCAACCGACCCGGAACCGGCTGCGGGAGGTTTAGACCGCGGTCCATGCCAACCCCTAAAGGAGGGCGCCATGAATCTGTCGATAGGCAACAAGAACGTGGTGGTGGGATTATTGGTGATCATGATCTATTTCTCGATGACCTTTTTCATCGAGAAAACGACGTCCATGCACCAGTTTCACGACAAGGCGGCGGCCGTCGTGATCGATGCAAAAGGGACCCCCGACCTGCTCGACGACCAGGTCGTCGATATGAAGAAAGGCCCGGCCTACCGCACGGGCGGCATCTATTTTACGAACTACTACCCCGCCTCCTATGTCCGCGTCTCCAATCCCAGCCGGGAGGCGGGCTACAATATGCGCCTGTACGCCTGGCTGTTTGCGCTCTTCAACATCGCGATCGGCGTCATCGTCGGCCTCCAAAGTTCGGCGGACGTGAAACTGCGCGCCTGGGCCTCCTGGCTGGCGGTCGCGGGCGTCGTCCTCTATCCCATCCGCGACCTGGTTTCGTTCTGGGCGAGATGGTTTTCGGTCCGCGCCCCCTCCCCGGTCCTGTACCCCATCAAATGGATCGGGGGCGCGGCCATGTTCCTGGCCCTGTTGATGGCGCTCATCGTCTTTATCCAGGGAACGCGCCGGGCGGCGGCAAAATGATAGCAAATTTTCTTGAGGCGAATGCACAAAAGCGGGCTCGCCTCCACGTGGATGAAGCGGTCTTATGATTCCGGGACTCCCTTTCGCCGCCTTTCGTTGGACGATCCTGACCCTGGCGGTGCTCGCCCAGATCTATCTCTTCTTCCGCGCCCGGCGCACCCTCCGGTCTTCGCGGCTATCCGAGCGCCTCAAGACCCTCTCCGTCGCCGCTGTAGGGGTGTCGCTCATAGGGCTGTTCATCTTGAATCTCGCGCTCCTCTACCGCCCCATCCCCTGGGTGTACCCGCCCGCGGCGGCGCAGGCGGGCCTCTTCTACCCCGTGGCCGTATGGGGCCTGGGATCGATCTTCTCCGCCCTCCTCCTTCTGGCGGGACAGATCTCCGGCTGGACGGCGAGACTCCTCGTTCGCCACTGCCGGAGGCTGACCGGACGACCGCAGCCCACCTCATTTGACCCCTCCCGCCGGCTTTTTCTCCAGGCGGGAACGGGCGGCCTTTTCGCTGTTCCCCTGCTGCTTTGCGGCTACGGCGCGGCCTACGCCGGCAGAAACGGAGTGGTGCGCGAGATCGAGCTGCCCTTCGGCTGCCCGCTGCGGCTCGTCCAGTTGACCGACATCCATGCCGGCATCTACATGAACCGCCAACAGATGCGGCGTTACGTCGATAGGGTTATCGCTCTCCAGCCCGACCTTTTCGTCCTCACGGGCGACTATATCTCGAACTCGCTTTCATTTCTTCCGGGGTGCCTGGAGGAGATGGCCCGCGTCCGCGCCCGTTATGGAATGCTGGCCATCCTGGGGAATCACGAACACTGGTACGCGGGGCTGGATAAATTGCAGGAGCTCTTTGCGAGGTTCGGCGTGCCGCTTTTGCAAAACGAGCATCGGCTGATCCGGACCGAGCACGGCGTCATTGCCGTGGCCGGCATCGACGACCTGCGCAACGGCACGCCCGATCTCAATGCCGCCCTGCATGGACTCGATCGGAGCATCCCTACGATCCTCCTGTCGCACCGGCCGGAGATCTTTCCCCAAGCGGCCCTCCGGGGCTTATCATTGACGCTGTCGGGCCATTACCACGGCGGGCAGATCAAACTGGGCCGGCCCGGGGTGGGCGTCAGCCTGGCGCACCTCCGCACGCCCTATCCGGAGGGACTGTATCGGAACGGGGCCTCGCGGCTTTATGTCAGCCGGGGGATCGGCACGACCTTCACGCCGGTGCGCCTCAACGTCCCGCCGGAGGTGACCCTCATTCGTCTGACGTAGCAAAGGGAAAATGAGAGAGCATGATTTTCAAAAGCTGAATTTTAATTAATAAGCCCTCAAGTAACGTCTTACCGCTGCCCCACTGCCCATAGAGGGCAATAACAAGACTATCCTTTTTATGCCACCCTTTGATAGCACCGGCCATCGATTTTGCGAAAGACAAACGACCCAATAGATCTTCTTCACAAGTGGAAATCGGACGATCCGCTGAAAAAGAATGCTTTGAATGGGGCTCCAATGTGTTAACCATCTTCGATATTCCTTCCCACGCGGGTGATTCGGTAACTACTGCGCTATAAGGTTTTGCCAAGCGTCGCTACGTGTTCTGCAACGACGCGCACAGCCTCCTCATCTTTCGGTTTAAGGTCAATGGGTTTGAATGCTTGATTGATCGGTGACAGAACGATCTTGAGGTGTCGCCATTCACCCTCATCGGCGCCAGTTCCAGTCTTCTCTGAATGGTATCTCTTGACGGTGTAGGAACCTCCGGTCTCGGGATCCGCGGGACCGCGGTACTGAGCGAGCACAATCTTCCCTTCGCGACTGCCCACTGGATTTGCCCGAAAAACGAGATAGTCGCCGTCATAAATCCGCGGTTCCATGGAACGCCCTATTGCTCTGGCGACAAACATTCTTTCATCCAGGCATCCAATTCCGTCGGCCTCTATCCACCCTTCCGGCTCGACTGGTTCGCCTCCCCCAAAATATCCGGCCGCTGCCTTCAGGCTATACAACGGCAAAAGGGTCTTGAATGCCTCCTTCTTCGCTCGCACATCATCCAGCGAGATGAGGTTAAGCTGAAGCCCAGTTCGAGGCTTTACCAGTGATGCTGATAACTCCATTAACGACTTTACCCCGGTAGCGAGCGCCATTTCAAACTTTCGCTGCCGGATAAAAAGATATCGCCAGTGTCCGTATGCCGTGCGACTCATTTTCTCGCACCAGAGTTGTGCCGCCGCCGATTTCAGCCCTGTGTTCGGACGTACTTCTCCCTTGGTTTCTGCAAGCCAGGTGATCTCACGGCCATCCGCTTCCCGAGCCGTGATAATGAAATCGGGATAATACTGCCTTGGCCGGTTCCCCTCGTAATAGGTAACGGAGAATCCGAAGCGCTCGTTCTTAAAATAGCGAACCACATCACCGGCGCTGTCGAGAAAGTCTGAGAATTGCCTTTCCAGATTCGTGTGGCAGGGCACTTTATTGGTGTGGCATCGTTTACCCTCGGCGAGGATGCCGGTCCACTGAAAGCGTCGCATACTTGAAGAGTCAAGCCAGTCCGGATTTCCGAGGATCGGTATTGGTTCGACGCCGGCGACCCCGGCACCACGGATAGCGTTCTCAAGGACATCTAACGCACGACGGCGCCAGTAGTAGATGCCTACATCCCGAAGATCGCTCTTAACCCCATCCACGTCCACGATGCGAACCCGTGAATCGATAAATCGTCGGCTGAGATCAAGCAGCTCATCAAAGGTTGGACCGTAGCCAAGGTCGGCCGATGATCCAGGATTTGTGGCGTCGAAAAGTTCTTCAGCCATGAGGAATGCGGTTTTGAGGAGAGGCCATTCTTTTCGGAAGCCATCGAGAGTCATTACTGCTTCAGGCTGACCTCCAACGACAGGGCGAACATTTACGTCTGGCGGCGTATCTTTTGGGTTCAGCTTGATTTCGGAAAGCTCTTCAACGCGAACCATATCGGCGAGCGACTCTGTGACGCCTACCGCCCATGAACGAACATTCGGCACTCGAACACGGAATTTCACTTTCTTCGCTTCCCCTTCAATCCAGACAGGCTTTTGTCCCCACTCCCCCGTCCTGGGACGTTTTCGCTTTTCGACCGGGAATCCCACAAAGGGTATGCCGAAGGCGTCCACCGTCTCTTCAGAGCCTTCGGGGCGCTCCTTAAGCGGTTGATTTAAGACATCATAATTCGTCAGCCGGAGCCCTCGACCTATGATTTGCTCTGTGAGCAACGGGGAACCGAATGCCCGCAGGCCCAGAATATGGCTGACGCTCTGCACAT
>Ga0172368_10001213_pt1 | contig 35999 bp, 34 predicted proteins | sample Lak11m_FD_114540 | JGI IMG/M metagenome (GOLD analysis project Ga0172368, IMG submission 114540) | Freshwater microbial communities from Kabuno Bay, South-Kivu, Congo - kab_022012_11m | ecosystem: Environmental > Aquatic > Freshwater > Lake | place: Democratic Republic of the Congo: South-Kivu... | reverse complement strand
TTCCCATCCATCAGGCGTGGATTGATGCGGGAGTGTAATATTGCGATAGACTTTGTATTGGAAGATGTCGTCTTCGGTGTTGAAGTCCCAATTGAGAACTGGATGATGCGAGACAGGATCTTCTTCGATATAGAAGTTTTTCGGAGGCGTGGGTTTTGCGTCGCCTGAACTAATGCAATAATAAATTGAGGAAGAATAACCTTCGATCAGATGTATACTTGCAGAAATAACAATGCTTTGAGCCCCCAATCCAAAAAAATCGACAAAAGCAATTTGAGCCGGGAAAAATTCAAAATACATAGTAGGATATGAACAAGAATTCCAAGCCGGCGTAAAAGTCATATTACCATTATTTTGTAGAATGTACGCTCCGGGACTGTCACTGCCTGGTAGTCCGATAGGACCGTGTAAAGCATAAACAATGTCAGGTTTTCCATCATAATTATATTCCCCTAGCGCAATAGGGCAGCTACATTGACTATTAATATTTGTATTCCAATCGGGAAAAATGTCGAATTCCCCATCACCCATATTAAGATATATATAAATGCGTAGATTATTATATGTCAGAGACACATCCTGACAAGATATTACCACATCGTTATAATTATCATTATTCATATCACCTACGGCAATATCAATAATACCATTGTTCATTGGTAAATCGATGGTACCAGCTTCAATTAATTCGCCTTCGACATTTTCATAAGCAATAATATGTCCTTCATCATAATCGCCAAATACTCCCAATAAATCATCTCTCGTATTTAGCCTTAAATCATTAATATCTGTGGCGATAATTCTGTCAAATGCGCTATTAGGGATAAGGGTGACGCCGGTAGTACTTACATACCCGGTCCCCAAATTGCTGAACATTTTAACACCGCTAGTAGTGGATACAATCAAATCCTGTACTATATCGGAAGTGATATAAGCCCAAGTCAAATCTACGCTGTTTGAATTATTCACGGTTTGCAAAAATACAAGACTATTATTTTGGGTTACATATGTTTTAAATTGATTAGTATAGAGGATAGCATAATCTTCAGGAAAGCTGTTAATGCTCCTTAACTGACCAAATTTGCCTTGATGCACATTGACATTGGGAATGTTGCTGAAACAAACACCGTTTAAAAAGTCCAGTTCCCAAGTAACAAAATTTGGTGAACTAGGAAAATAATGAGCTATAACATCCCAATTACTAAGAAAAGTGCGCACTGCGACAATATCCCGATAATTATCGCCGGTTACTTTTTCAAAATCCAATCCCCATATTCCCGGAGGAATAGGATTGAGATTAGGCACTTCCTGCCAGTTCGGATCCAAAGTCGGCTGCGATAATGATGTCGATGCAAAAGTAATTGTAAATACAATTACTACTGTTAATGCTACTGATTTTTTCAACATTTCGTACCTCGTGTTGTTAATTTTCAATGCTTAAATTAGATTGATTAATTCTGACATAGCCTTTAAATCTTCCTGATAAAGCCTAAAAGCAATGTCTTGGCAAATAATTGCCGTTGATAGTTCTTGATTGACTTACAATGGGAGCAAGGTGACCACCCGCCTTTCTGTGTTGTATGTTTGATTTTCTCGTTATTTCAATAGCAGAGCTTTTTGACAACTTTTTTGATTTTCCGCGCGAAGATAGATAAAATATATTCCCGATGACAAACCTGAAGCGTCCCATTCAAGGGAATTTTTACCAATTATGCAAGAATTAGCAGTATGTGAATATACAAATCTACCTTCAATATTGTATATTTTTATTTCGATGTCTGAAACTTTATTTAAATAAAAAGTTATTTGTGTTGAAGAATTGAAAGGATTGGGATAATTGGGATAAAGCTGAAAGACCGATGGTTGATAATTCTCATTTGACAAATTTATTCCGGCGTTGATTTGCTCCCAAACATGCATTTCATTATGATAACTTTCCGACACCACAAAATCAAGCTTATTATCATCGTCCGCATAAAATAAATGGGGTTCGTAGTACATTATCGAATCCAAAACCGCGCTGAACCAGGAGAAAGAACCGGAATAACTGGGAAAAGACCTGATTTCCATTTGCGTATCCGCAGCGGGCCATTCCACAAAGGTTTTGGTAATTACTATCGCAGGGATGTAATCCAAATAGCAGAAAGATGCGAACAAGGGCGGCGCCGGGGAATCGCTGGTGTCGATCCAAGCGACATATCCCGAGTCGAAACCAGTAGCTTCCCAAATAAAATCACATGACGCCCCTAAAACATTACCGGCGGCAAATAATTCATAATCGCCATCCTGATCGATGTCTTCAATCACCGGGCATTTGCAGGTATTTGCCAGTCCGGTATGCAGCCAATGATGAGAAAAATTCCAAGTACAATCCGGATTGAAAGTAAAATAGCTAATATCCACAGGCAATGTTCCGACAAAACCGGAGGGATTTCCGGCTACAATATTCAATATACCATCATTGTCGAAATCACCAATGGCAAATTGTGAATCCAGCCAATCCTGATACATTCCGGTGATTTGCGTAAGTCCCATAATCTCACCAGCTTTATAATCAAATTCCCATACTAAATATTGAGTTGGGGGTGGTGAATTTGTGCTGTATGTAATGAAAGCTATTTCCAGAATTCCATCTTCATCGAAGTCACATATTTCACTATCTCCGGTTTTTCCATATAGAGAAAGCATTGACCTATATTTTGTATAAATTCCAGGTTGAGAAAACTCCCAGAAGTATGCTCGATCAAAAACAAATACTAATTCCTTTTGACCGTTCTGATCAATGTCGCAGGTTGTCATATAATGAACCAAATCTGTGGATAGGAATGTTGTAAATTGTTCCTGCATATACAGTTCATAGGTGTTATCGCTGGTATTTTTATAGATTAAGATAAAAGCGCTATCTGCAGTCAAATTCTGCTTCCACCAAGTGCATAATTCGGTTATACCATCACCATCGATATCATCTACAGCACAGACATCCATCCCAAAAGGCCTAGCTTCACTTTCCCACACCAATTGGAAATCCGCCTCGCTCACCTGCCGTGGCGGACTGCTGTATTTCTCGAACACACCTTCTGTGCGCTCAATGCACAACTGCCCCATTCGGTTTTCAATCCGGTCTTCCGTTCCGTCGGCCCGGGTCACGATGATATCCCAATAATCGATCCACACTTCGCCTTCGCAGCGGATATTTATCAAATGCCGGTCGTAGTATTTGCTGTAAGTTGGTGTTTTGTCGTATCTTCCGCAGCGATTTATATACACTTCCAAGCATTTCCCCTGGATGCGGGCGATGTCAGGATAGTCGTCGCGGTTGAAATTGCCCATCACCACGCCGGGCGGATGGTAAGATAGATCCACATAGCCGTGATCGGTCAATCTGAAGCCGAAATCGACGGGAGTAAGGTATTCTTCTGCGGCAAAGACGGCGGAAACAGTGAGAAGGGCGTATAGGCTAGTGAAATGGATTTTTTTCATGGGGCTCCTCGTATGCGTTCCCACGCTAGAGCGTGGGAACGAAATAATTTGCAAATTAAAACACAAAAATAATGCCAAATGAATATAAGGGTATTTGTAATGGTGAAAATATGGTATTGTGGGAATATACGAAGGAGGGTAAAGAAAAGCAAAAAATAAACACAGAAACCATAAACACCACAGGCTCGCCTTCCGGCGAGCCTGTTTGCTTTATCTGTGCTTCTATGTGTGCTTTTATCTTTGCTTTTTTACCATCTACCATCAACTATCAGCCATCTACTATCTACCATCAACCATCCACCACTAGCTACAAGCCAACGGCCACCAGCCGTCTTATACCACACCCATATCCATCATCGCGTCGGCGACTTTGAGGAAACCGGCGATGTTAGCGCCGTTGACATAGTTGCCAGGGGTGCCGAAACGGTCGGACGCTTCCACGCAGGATTTATGGATGCTCTTCATAATCAACTGCAGACGGTTGTCCACTTCTTCGCGGGTCCAGCTGTAACGCATACTGTTTTGCGCCATTTCCAACCCGGAAGTCGCCACGCCGCCGGCGTTCGCCGCTTTGCCGGGACCGTATAATATCTTATTCTTGATGAATACTTCCACGCCGTCGGGAGTAGTCGGCATATTGGCGCCTTCGGAGACCACATAGACGCCGTTCTTGACTAAGTTCTGCGCGTCTTTACCGTTGATTTCGTTCTGAGTAGCGCTGGGGAAAGCGCAGTCGGCTTTGTGATTCCATAGCGGATTGTAATCCACATTGGGATCGATTTTGGTATAGACGGCGGATTTGAATTTGTCGGTGTATTCTTTAATGCGGCCGCGGCGGACATTCTTCAGATCCATCACCCAAGCCAATTTTTCCGCGGTGATGCCGGCTTCGTCATAAATATAGCCGCCGGAATCGGACAGTGTCACCGCTTTGGCGCCCAATTGATTCAGTTTTTCCACCGTGTACTGCGCCACATTGCCGGAACCGGAGACCAGGCAGGTCTTACCCTGCAAAGTCTGTTTGCGAGTGGACAACATTTCCGCGGCGAAATAAACCGCGCCGTAACCGGTGGCTTCCGGGCGAATCAGCGAACCGCCCCAGTTCAAACCTTTACCGGTCAATACGCCGACGAATTCGTTGCGGAGTTTTTTATACATACCGAACATATAGCCGATTTCGCGGCCGCCTACGCCGATATCGCCGGCGGGCACATCGGTGAATTGACCGATATGACGGAACAGTTCCGACATAAAAGCATGACAGAACCGCATCACTTCCATATCGCTTTTACCTTTTGGGTCGAAATCCGAACCGCCTTTACCGCCGCCCATCGGCAAAGTGGTCAAACTGTTTTTGAACACTTGTTCGAATGCGAGGAACTTCAAAATGCCGAGGTTGACCGAAGGATGCAGACGCAGACCGCCTTTATACGGGCCGATAGCGCTGTTCATTTCGATGCGGAAACCGCGGTTGACATAGATGTCGCCTTGATCATCTACCCAAGGCACGCGGAACAGAATTACGCGTTCCGGTTCCACGATTCTTTCCAATATCTTAGCGGCTTTGTATTCCGGGTGCTTCTCCAGCACTAATTCCAGCGATTCCACGACTTCCTGCACCGCTTGATGGAATTCCGGCTCCGCCGGGTTCTTGGCTTTTACACCAGCCATAAAATCTTCTACGAAACGGGACATTGATTCTCCGATTTAAAGTTAATTGTTGTTTATTTGACTTTAGACTTTAGACTTTGGACTTTAGGAAAAGCAAATGCAAGAGCAAAAGCGCTTCACTGGGTATTATGGTGATTATGGTAATTATGGTAATTTACTTTGCGCTATAAGCAGTGAGCAATGTGCTGTGAGCTATTAGCTGTTAGCTGATAAAAGTTTAACCTTTTCCGTTTACAATTACAATCGGTATTTTCCCTCTAAAGCGGGGGGGAAAGTATGTAGATGCAGGGTTTAGGGATTAGGGGTTGGGGATTAGGGGAAAAGCAAAGAAAACGCGTCGTTGCGAAGGGCTGTATGGCAGCAACTGACAGTCATGCTGAACTTGTTTCAGCATCCAGCGACTTTCTTTAATCCGGCGGGAATCTGACAGATATTCTAACAATTTAATCGAAATATTTCTTGACAATTTGACAATAGAGCCGTATATTATTGAAAACAGGCGGGATAAAAGCCCGGAGGCAGCAATAATTCCAATCATTATCAGGAGGATTTAAAATGCGGCGGAAAGTTTTAGCGGTATTGGCGGGAGTGGTATTATTAGCGGGGGTGGTGATGGGGCAGGGGTGGAATGTGGAGATGGTGGGGTCGATAAACTATTGGAGTCTTGTTTATGATGTGGCAATTCAGGGAGATTACGCCTTTTTAGCAAGCTGGGGTACCGGACTTAGAATTCTGGATATTTCCAATCCGGCAAACCCAATGGAAATAAGCTTTGTCGATACGATTGGAGCAAAGCGAGTTGCTGTTTCAGGTCAATATGCATATGTTTTGGATTATCCTTCGGAAATTCATATTATCGATGTATCTGATCCTGGGTCTCCGTTCATAGTTGGTAATTGTGGAATTCAAGACTATTTCGGACAGGATATCGCTGCCCAGGGAAATTATATTTATGTGACGAGTGCGATGTACTATATGTACGGTGATGGTCTGACTATTATCGATGTATCAGACCCAACTGCCCCTTATACCACTTACTTTTGGGCGATTCCTGACGATGCATGGGGCATTGAAGTTCAAGGGGACTACGCTTATATTGCTGCTGCTGGATCAGGATTACGCGTTATCAATATAGGCAATCCTCATTTGGTGTACGAATGCGGGCACTATCCTCAGGGAACAGGTTTTGATTATCATGACATTTCTATTCAAGGTAATTATGCCTTTGTTATAGATGGTGAATTAGGTGTTAGAGCCATCGATATCAGTAATCCTAATTCTCCTTCGGGTTTGGGATATTGGAGTATGCCTTCTCTTCCATATCTTAGTAGACTGGATGTTTCCGGCAACTATATCTATCTTGCCGCTCATGATGCGGGTGTCTTTATTATAGATATTGCTAATTATTACATGATGTCCACTGTAGGACATTTCGAATGCAATGACGCCGAAGGCATTACTGTCATAGACAGCTATGCTTATCTTGCCAATGGCGCTGAACATTTCCGAATACTCAATATTGACGCCCCTGCCAATCCTCTTGAAATTAGTCATTATTCCACACCTTTAAATGCCACCGCGGTAGATATTGCCGGGGATTATGCTTATATATCTGGCAGTAGTTCCGGAATGCACATTGTCGATATTTCCGACTTGGAAAATCCATTTGTAATTAGTGAATTATATTTTTACGGAAATAAGTACGATATAAAGGTTCTGAATAATTACGCTTATATCGCCAGCGGATCTGGTGGTTTAGGCGTCGTCGATATAACCGTGCCGATGAATCCCTGTTTGGTATGCACTTGCGAAACTTCGGAAGCGATTGGTCTGGATATTTCAACTAACTATGTTTATATTGCAGATAATTATGATGGACTTAAAATTTTCGACATTACTGATCCTTCAACTCCAGTCGTAGTTGGTGAATATAATTCCCCGGGTCAAGCTAAAAATGTCGTGGTCTCGGGAAATTATGCTTATATAGCAGGTTTATTAGAGGGGTTACGAATTATTGATGTTTCAGATCCCACTAATCCATTTGAAGCGGGTTATTATGACACTCAGAGTCAAGCCAATGATGTGGACTATGCAGGAAATTACGCATTTGTTGCTGATAAATTCGATGGTTTACGAATTATCGATGTTACTGATGTCACAGCACCCTTTGAAGCTGGGTCTTATTACTCACCGCAATGGAATGCATATTATGTTTCAGTGTCCTGGGGGTATGCTTTCGTTACTGATATGAATGGGGGTTTACATATCATCGATATTTCTAATCCGGCAGCGCCTGAAGAAACCGGAAATTATCAAACAACCGGTGAGTCTTGGCGAGTTGCAGTATTGGGAACTAATGCATTTATGGCGGATGGGAAATATTTCGAAATCTTCGACTGTTCCCAAGCTCTATCCGTTAACAATCCCTCCTTCGACCTTAAACCTTCGACCATCGACCTTGCCACCCCCTTCCCCAACCCCTTCAACGCCACTACCACCATCACCTATTCCCTCGCCGCAATGAGCGAGGTCCGTTTAGCCGTTTACGATGTGCTGGGGCGGGAAGTGCAGTCATTGGTCGACAGTCAGCAGTCAGCGGGCGAGCATACTGTAGTGTGGGACGCCTCGGAGCTAAGCAGCGGAGTGTATTTTGTGCGGCTGTTGGTAGATGGTAAACGGCCGATGGCTAGGAAAGCGGTGGTGTTGAAATGATGAGTGAAAAGCAAAGATTTACCGTGAATTAAATAATGAAATAGAACGCTCATGTAGGGACAGGCTCATTGTTCTGTCCCTGCAATCACTTGGCTTTCGAAGACCATTTTCTTCCTCTCCGATGTTTATAAATAGGCAATGTTTACCCATTGCATTATTTTTCAAATAATATAATATCAATCATATAGCGTCTAAGTTCTTTTTGGCACATACCTTGCCTTAGTAAAATCCAAATTATAAGGGCAATGTATGTTCAAAAAGACACTTTACCTCCTCCTCGGTTTGGGCGGCGGTTATTTGGGAATGCAGATTCCTTTTCGCCGGGCGGAAACTTTGACCAGTCAGGTGGTGGGATTTATGCTGGCTTTCAGTCTGTCTATCCTGATAATCGATCACTCTTATCATCAATGGCGGGAACGGCGCCGGCGCTGCCGATAAATTGGTGTATATCGATATTTATTAAGTCCTCCCTCAAAATTTATGCAAAGAATACCGCCGCAAACGGGAATTATTGCTTTTTTTCACCCCAGTCAACTTGATTTGGGGTTTTTCTTTTTATATATTATTGGATTATTATCAAGGATATGCTTAATTTAATCTGCAAGTCTAAAAGTCTGTAAATCGAAAGAAGTGTTCAAGTTAAAAGCGGTGACATTGTGCCGCTGGATCCCTGCACTCTGCGGTAATAATTGACCAATGCTATGACTTTTATGACTATATAAGGTAGAATCTTACAAATTAGATATTTTTCACTTCGTTCAAAATGACAAATTTGGAAATAACTAATAAAATCATATAGTCTCGCAGCTCGCAGCTAAGATGTCATTCCTCAAGCCCTATGTCCAAAGTATTTAATCTTATCCGCGATTCGCTGGCTCAGTGGTGGCGGGAATCGCGCGATTTCCTCGAAATCGTGCGGAAATCCCAGCTCCCCAAAATTATCGCCTTCCTGACCTTCATCTGCGTGGTGTCGGGAATGATAATCCTGATGCTGGAAACCGAAAATACCGGCTTTGCCAATTTGATCGATTCCACCTACTGGGCGATAGTGACTTTAACCACCACCGGCTACGGCGATAAAGTGCCGTTGACACCATGGGGCCGGCTGTTCGCGGGATTTGTTATGCTTGCCGGCATCGCCGCCGCTTCTTTCTTCACCGCTACAATCTCCTCCATTTTCGTCGCTAAAAAATTAAAAGAGGAACGAGGTTTGCAAAAAGTATTTTACCGCGACCATCTGCTGGTGCTGGGATGGAACGATTCCGGTTATGATTTGATCAAGACCCTGCTCAGTTCTTCCGGTGCGGGTAATCCTGTCAAAATCGTGCTCATCAACGACCTTTCTCCCGAAGCCACGGAAGAATTGCAGCAGCAGTTCAGCAGTGAAAACATTAAATTCCTCAAAGGCGATTACACCGGCGCTGCGGTCTTGAACCGGGCGAAAGTGGACGAAGCGCGGGCGGCGCTCATCCTTTCCGAAGCGCATCTGCCGTCGGAAGCGGCGGATGAACGCACCGTGCTCGCTACTTTAGCCGTCAAATCGCTTAATCCCCGCATCAAAGCGTATGTCCATATTCGCCTGCGGGACAACGAAGGGCATTTGCGCCGCGCCGGAGCGGACCGGGTCATCATCTCCGATAAATACACCGGCTGCCTGTTAGCCGCCTGCGCCGCTGCCCCCAATGTGCCGAAAGTGGTCGACAATATCATCGGCGCCGGCGAAAAATCCCTGCTGAAATCGCTGATGGTGCCCCCGCAGTTCCAAGGCAAATCTTTCGAAGAATACGCCGGGTATCTGAAAAAAGAGCAAAATCTCCTGCTCATCGGCTTTATCACCGGCGAAAGCATCCTCAGCCTGGACGATATTCTTTCCGACGATATCTCTTCGGTGGACGATTTCATCAAACGCAAATTTCTCGACGCCGGCCGGTCCACCGATGAATTGGAAATGACTAGCGTCAATATCAATCCCGCTTTGGATTACCTCATCAGGGAAAACGATATTGCGGTAGCCTTAGGAGGAAATTGAAATGAGCGCCAGTAAACACCAGGTGACGATTAAGGATCTCCGCCCCTGTCCCTTGTTCGCCGGGATGGATGATAACGAACTCGGTCAAATCGCCGGACTGGTGGAAATCCGCCGTTTGAAAGACGGCGAGGAATTAGCCAAAGAGGGCGAACCCGGCGAAGAAATTTTCATCCTGCTGGAAGGCGAGCTGGAAATTAAACAAAAACTGACCCTGTTCGCCGAAGAAGAAACCCGGAACCGGCATTCCCGCGATAAAATGCTGATTAAACTGAAATCGGACACCTGCCCCGCAGTAGGTGAAATGAGCCTTTTCGAGGAAAATTACCTGCGCAGCGCCACTATGCGCGCCATCGGTGCCTGCGCTATTGGAGTCATCAATAAACACAAGATAATCCAACTTACTCAGTTTGACCAGCATTTAGGCTGCCGATTGTTCTACAATATCGGTTTTATCCTTTCCGCCTGCTTGAAAAAAGCCAATCAGGATGTGTTGAAACTTACCACCGCTTTCAGTTTGGCGATGGAGCGGGGAAGATAAAAAACAGCAGCAAGCGCCAAGTAACAAGTAAAAACAAAGACTTTCGACTTGCAGACTTAATATACTTTTAGCAAAAAATCAACTTTATGATACATACCGGAATAAAAATGAATAGTACTTCCAAAAAAATCAGAGTTTTAATTGTCGATGACGATGACACTATCGCTCAAGTGTTAGCCGAAACTATCCGCGAATTGGGAGTGGAAACCTTTATCGCCTACGATGGCAAGCAGGCGATGATGTCATATTTACAGAATGAACCTGATATGATCTTCTGCGATTACCTGATGCCGGAAATCGACGGCATAATGCTGATGAAATCGATCCGCGCCTTGAATTCCCGCATCCCCTTCATCCTGATTTCCGGCTATTACGAAAGGCTGGTCAACGATTTGAAAACTGCCAAAATCGAGCCGGACGCCATTTTGCGTAAACCGATAATGCGGTTGGATAAAGTGAAGGAAATACTGACACGGTTTTTTCCGGGAGTGTAAACCTTATGATAACCAGATATACCCTACCCCGCATCGGCGCCATCTGGAGCGATGAAAATAAATACCGCGCCTGGCTTAATGTCGAAACCGCAGCGATGCAGGCGCGTGAAGAAGCCGGGCAAATTCCGTCCGGCGTCACGGAAAAAGTCCGCCATCTGGCAAATTTTTCCCCCGCCCGCATCGAACAAATCGAAGCGGAACTGCGCCACGATGTTATCGCTTTCATCACCAATATCGGCGAATATATCGGCGAATACAGCCAATATTTCCATCAGGGCTTGACTTCTTCCGATGTGGTGGATACGGCGATGTCTTTGCAAATCCAGCAGGCTTCCGGGATTTTGCGGGAAGGGCTTGCCCGCCTGCAAAACCTCTTGGCCGCTAAAGCCGTCCAATATAAAAAGACCCCCTGCATCGGCCGCACGCACGGCGTTCATGCCGAAGCTGCTACTTTCGGGCTCAAGTTCGCCGGATTTTATTCCGAAATACTAAGAGACATCTTCCGTTTCGATACCGCGGTGGAAGATATTCGCTGCGGCAAACTATCCGGCGCAGTGGGGACTTATTCGCTATTGGAACCGGCGATCGAAGCACGGGTGATGGAAATTCTGGGACTGAAACCGGACCCTATTTCCACGCAGATCATCCAGCGCGACCGGCACGCCTATTATATGGCCACTATCGCCGTCATCGGCGGGACGCTGGAACGCATCGCATTGGAAATCCGCCATCTTTCCCGTACTGAAGTCAAAGAAGCGGAAGAACCGTTCGGGGCTAAACAGCGCGGCAGTTCCGCTATGCCGCACAAGAAAAATCCCATCGTCTGCGAAAACATCTGCGGACTGGCGAGAATACTGCGCGCTAACGCTCAGGCGGCGCTGGAAAATCAAGCTTTGTGGCACGAAAGGGATATTTCCCATTCTTCGGTGGAAAGGATAGTGTTCCCGGACAGTACTATATTACTGGATTATATGCTCGACCGGCTGAGTTATGTGGTGGAAGGATTGCAGGTATATCCGGAAAATATGGAGAAGAATTTACAGCTTACCGGAGGGGCGATTTTTTCGCAGAATGTGCTTAACGCTTTACTCGACACCGGGTCCGGGCGGGATGAGGCGTATAAGTTAGTGCAGAAATGCGCGATGCAGGCGAGAAACGAAAACCGCCATTTCCGGGAAGTATTGAAAGAAGATGGTGAAATCGGGAAAGTGTTGACGGCGGAAAAAATCGATGAATGTTTTAAAGTGAGATTGAAGTATATAGATGAAATTTATCAAAGATTAGGATTGATAATATAGATGTTATTATACGATTATAAATGTGTATGGTGGTCATGCTGAACTTGTTTCAGCATCCAGTGCCTTTAAAACTGAAAAATCAAAGACGCTGGATTCCGAAATAACACCGAATCAAGGCCGGCACCAGGTTCGGAATGACCATATTTCGCTTCCCGGCTCGGTTTGACCGACTAAACTGACTATTCAAATCGGCACCCTAAATCAAGAACAGCTTCAAAAATCCATTATTTGGAGGCAGTATGTTTAGCCGATTCATTTTAGTATTAACGCTGTCGTTGGCGGTATTTCTGTCCGCCAGAGCGGAAACTATCTATGTCCCGCAGAATTATCCCACTATTCAAGCTGGTATCGATGCGGCGGTGGATGGGGATACCGTACTAATCGCCGACGGAATTTATACCGGGGCGGGGAATGAAGGTATAGATTTTACCGGAAAAGCTATTGTAGTTAAATCGGAAAATGGCCCGGCAAGGTGCATTATCGATATACAATTTGCCGGACAAGGATTCATTTTCTGGACACAGGAGGACACTAATTCAGTTCTGGAAGGCGTCTCGGTAATCAATGCCAGTTACAGTGGGGCCTCTTGTACCAATAATTCCTCACCTAAACTGGTAAATGTAGTCATTGCTAATTGTAGGTCGCGAGGTATTTCAATCAGCGCAGCTAACTGTGCTCCCATTATTGACGGCTGTTTGATTTACCATAATTACTCTGATAATTTCGGAGGCGGCATCGCAATTATACAGGGTTCTCCGGCTATTCGTAGTTGCTATATCGTTGGTAATTATGGCCTTGTGGGAGGCGGAGTCTATACCATGAACTCACAGCCGGTCAGTTTTATTAACTGCTATATCTGTAACAACTATTCCAACGATGCGGGAGCTATCGATAGAGATTTCGGCAGCGGCTCCTGGTCCTTCGACAATTGTGTTTTTGCCGATAATGTGACTACCGGTTCCGGAGGTAGTACTTTTTGGTGGTATGGAACAGGAGGATTAAGTATTAAAAATTCAACTTTTGTCAGGAATTTTTCACAGGGCTCCAGCGGAATCTTTAAACTTGGTGGAAATATTAACTTTCGCTTTTTGGAAAACTGCACTTTTTATGATAATCGATGCCCTAATGGAAGCAGTATCTCCGGCAATCCGATTTATCTCTCCGCCGTCAATTGCATTTTCTGGGGAAATTCGACTCCTGCTTTCACAGTTTCCGACAGCGCAAGCTTTCTACCGACTTACTGCGATATGCAAAACGGCTACCCCGGCATAGGCAATTTCAGCGCCGATCCACTCTTCGTTTCCCCCGATGATTGGGATATCAGGTTGACGGAAAATTCCCCCTGCATCGACGCCGGCGACCCCGCCAGTCCGCTGGACCCGGACGGTACTATCACTGATGTCGGTTCGCAATATTTCGACCAGAATGCTATGGCGCGGGTGCTGTTGAACAGCAAATTCCGCCCCTTATTCGTGCATGAAGACGGCGGTCTGATTAATATTCCCTTGCAATTGGAAAACCTCAGCACTGCTTCCTTAGATGCGGTATTGTGGAATGAGGTTCATCCTATGACTCCCGTTTCACACAACATTGTCTGGGGGCCGCAGAATGTTACAGTTGCGCCGGATTCGGTCTTTGCCCGCATCATCGGGCAGAATATCACCGCCGCCTTGCCTTTCGGAGCGTATCCCTATTATACCTATGCAGTGATTAACGGAGATACTATCTCTGACAACTGTCTGGTTCTGAAAGTGCAGAATTTCCCCGAACCGCCCGCGCCGGAAATGTCCAGCGAAGGCGGTTATGCGGAAATCCCGCAAACGACAGCTTTGAAACCGCCCTATCCCAATCCCTTCAATAACGAGCTGATCCTCGAATTCCAATTGCCGGAAGCGGGGAGAATTCGGTTAGCAGTCTATGACATTACCGGGCGGCTCACTGCGATTTTGGAAGACGGTTCCTTCAGCGCGGGGATTCATCGCAGCGTTTTTAACGGAAAAAACCTGGCTTCGGGGATTTATTTTATCAAAATGCAGGCAGATGGACAGGTTTACCTTAGAAAAGCGGTCTTGATTAAATAGACTTTTTCCTAAAAAAGTAATATATTATATGATACATTTTCAAAACAGCTTACAGCTCACAGCTTACTCTAACTGCCAACAGCCAACTGCAAAAAATTAACTATATCGGAGTTATACTTGGAAAAACGGGAATTATTACACGAAGGGAAAGCGAAAAGGGTCTTTAAGACCGACAATCCCCGTTTCCTTTTGATGGAATTCAAAGACGATATCTCCGCCTTCGACGGAGTAAAAAAAGCTCAGCTTAGCCGCAAAGGGGAGTTTAACAATCGAGTTTCCACTTTCCTCTTCGAGTATTTGGAGGGTTACAGCGTCCCCACTCATTTCGTGCAATCGGTATCTGCCACGGAAATGCTGGTGAAAAACCTGCAGATGATCCCCATCGAAGTAGTGATGCGCAATATTTCCACCGGTTCGCTGGTCAAACGCTACGGCTATGAGGAAGGCAAGGAATTGTCCTATCCGGTGTTCGAATTATTCCTCAAAGACGATTCGCGCCACGACCCGATGATGAACGAAACTCACGCCTACGCTTTCGGCATCGCCACCCCGGAACAAATGCGCACCATTCAGAGGATTACTTCCAAAGTCAACGCCATCTTAAAATCATTTTTCGACCGCCGGGGATTGATCTTAGTGGATTTCAAACTGGAATTCGGTCATCACGAAGGCGTGGTCTATTTAGCGGACGAAATTTCCGCCGATTCCTGCCGGATTTGGGACAAAAAAACCGGTAAAAAGCTGGATAAAGACCGCTTCCGCCACGATTTGGGCGATGTGGAAAGCGCCTATGAAGAACTGATGGGCCGGGTCATCAACAATCCCGCGTAGGGCTTTTTTAGTCTCAGGTCTCTGTTTTTTAGTTTTTGGCCGCGGGACACGGAATTAATTAATTCACCGGGTAAATGTGTTACTTACTTTTTAAGCTTATAACTTTTAACTTTTAGCTTGTTTTAAATGTTTATCGCTCCCGAAGGATTATCCAATATCATACCTGTCGCCGGACTGAGTATCATCTTTTGGGCTTTGTACCGCCGCTATAGGAAAATTACCATCATCCCCGGCGTTATATTTACTATTCTCAGCCTTTTTGCCTTATTCTTTTTCCGCGACCCTGCGCGGGAAATCACGCCGGGAGCTAATGTTATTCTCGCCCCGGCGGACGGAGTAGTTCTACCCTTTGATTATTATCAATATGCCGACGGAACAAAAACTCCGATGCTCAGTATCTTCCTTTCCCCGCTCAATGTGCATATCAACCGCAGCGCAGTGACGGGGAAAGTCCTCGCCGTGGAAAAAAGGACCGGATTGTACCTTCCCGCTTACAAGCCGGATGCGGCGGAAAAAAATGAGATGAATATGATTATAGTGCAGACGGATTATGGCATAGTGGTGATGCGGCAAGTTGTGGGCTTTATTGCGCGGAGGCTGGTCTGTAATTTACAGCCCGGGCAAATGGTAACTGCGGGACAACGGATAGGACTGATGAAATTCGGTTCGCGGATGGATTTGATCCTGCCGTCTAATATCGAAATTAAAGTCAAGCCCGGTGAAAAAGTCCGAGCCGGGCAGTCAATCATAGGAGTATGGATTGAAAACTAACCGACCTAAGCGGTTGCAGCCGCGGCCGCCGGCAACAAAAGATGATAATAGCGGCTTGCGCGGAAGCGGTAATTCTATTTTCAGATTAAATAATTTGCTTTCCCCCGGCGCTTTGACGGCGGCAAATATGTTTTTCGGCTTCCTGTCCATTGTCAATGCCATAGAAGGCAATTTAACCGCGGCGGGATGGTTCATTGTCATCGCCGCGATTATGGACGGTTTCGACGGGAAACTGGCGCGGCTAATGAAAAAAGGTTCCCAATTCGGCATTCAATACGATTCCATCGCCGATATGGTGTCTTTCGGAGTCGCTCCGGCGGCGCTGATTTATGTCGCCTTCTTTAAAAATCTGGGGACTATCGGCATCTTTTTGGCTTTTTGTCAAATCCTGTTCGGAGGGATGCGGCTGGCAAGATTCAACCTTACGGCAAAAACCGATGCCAAAGAAGAATTCCGCGGACTGCCGATTCCGATGGCCGCGTTGTCTATCGCTTCCTTCGTCCATTTTTCTCTGCAGCTGAATGAAGATCCCAAATTCATCGCCTTCTCCATCCCCCTGGTGGTGATGCTCAGTATGTTGATGGTGAGCGGAGTCCGCTACGATACTTTCCCCAAGTTTACTTTCAATGAAAGCGGCAAGAATAAGATAAAACTGTTGTTTCTCCTGACTTCGGTCGCTTTAGTAGCGATTTTTCCCGGAAGCGCTATCTTCCCGCTCTGTATGTTCATTATCGTTCACGGGATGATCCGTTCCCTATTCAGGACCTTGAAAAAGGCTTCACTGGAAGAAGAAGCTAAAGAGGCGGTAAGCAGGTAGATGTATGGGCATTAGGCATTAGTGAAAGCAATCCTGCGGATGCCGATTGGATCATGGGAGTAAAAATGGAACCATTATTCGATATAATTTCAATAAATATATAAAACAATATATTTATCACATTGTCTTTGAAGACGGCGCTGAAGGTGATGTGGACTTTTCACAATATGTCGGAAAAGGTCCTATTTTCGAACCATTTAAAGATGTTGAATTTTTTCGCCAGGCTTTCATCGCAAACGGAACGATTTCCTGGTCTAATGGAGCGGATATAGCCCCGGATACGCTGTACGATAAAGTTGTTTCACGGAAGAGGAAAAAGCATGAGAAGGGGTTGGTATAAAAATAGCCTCCCATTAGCAAAAAGGTTTTTGTAGAAAAAGGCAATAAAGATGCTTATCGACCAAAATAATATCAAACGGCGTCAAGATGAAGAGGGGATTTGGATTGCTTCCAGCGATACTTTACCCGGCTGCCACTCCTCAGGCACAAGCGAATATGAAGCTATCCTGAATTTCCAAGATGCCGCGAAAGCGCATCTAATAGCTTTGAAAGATTCCGGCAGGCCGATTCCTGAAGTCTTTAGAGATAAATTTGTTCTGGTAGCCTAATTTGACTGCGAAATATCCATCTTGGAATGTAGTCAAACTGGATAGGCGGCTTCGCCAATTGGGATGTATGCTTGTCCGAAAAACCGGTAGCCATAGACACTACTCTAATCCTTTTCATCCGGAGATGCTTATAACATTTCCTGAACATTGTGGGGATGTGCCCAGAGGTATAATCGAAGATATTATTAAAGATTTAGGATTGACAAAAGATCAGTTTTACAATCCGAAATTCAAATGACCCTCGAATACGACAAAGAAGTCGACGCGCTTTATATCCGCATCGAAGAAACCTATATCGATAAGACCCAAGAGCTGGAAGAGGGAATCAATCTCGATTTCGACGCCGATGGAAAACTTATCGGCGTGGAAATCCTGAACGCTAAAGAACGCTATAAAACCAAGGATTTGTTTTCGGTAAATACCGAAGCATTGGCTTTGATGGATTAGAAATTTGAGTTCTGATATGAAAATTAAATATTTCCCGGACACCGATACCGCTTTGGTGGAATTTCATAATCTGGAGGTGGCGGACACGGTCGGCATCGGCGAAAACATCGTTATCGATTTGGATGCTTCCGGCAATCTAGTCGCTATGACTATTGAGCATGCTAAGCAGCAAGCCGGGCTTCCGTTTTTGTCCTTTGAACAATTTGAGAATGCAAATGCAATTTGAGTGGGATGATAATAAAGCAAAAGAAAATTTAAGGAAACATAAAGTTTCTTTTTCGGAAGCTTCTACGGTTTTTGAAGATCGGCTTTCCGTAACCTTTCCCGATGAAGATCATTCTTTATATGAAAACCGTTATATAATTATAGGTAATTCAAGAAAATACAGACTATTAATAGTATTCTTTACGGAAAGAAACAATCATATTCGATTAATAAGTGCACGAAAAGCTAATTTAAAAGAAAGTCGTAAATATGAAAAAGAAAAATGACAATGAAGAAGATACTATGCGCCCGGAATATGATTTTGACTATTCCAAAGGCGTTAGAGGCAAATATTACCAAAGAATACTGGAAGAAGGCTCCACTATTGTTATTTTAAAACCAAAAGTCGAAAAAACAACCAGTAAACTTTCCTTAAAAACCCGTAAAGTTCCGGCTAAACCCAAATCAGCCGTAAAATAATTGTTTAACTTGAAAACTTGACAACTTGCTAACTGAAAAGATGAAAGCCCTCGTTTACATTTCTCCTAAAGCCGGCATCCTCGATCCGCAGGGATTAGCGGTGAAAAACGCGCTGCACAACCTGGGATTTGACACGGTCGATGAAGTTCGGGTAGGCAAATACATCGAAATCAATTTGAACAAATCCGACGATATGGAGGCGGCGGTAAAAAGGATGTGCGAAGAACTCCTGCATAATCCGCTGGTCGAATCCTACCGCTGTGAAATTACGGAGGATTAGTTGGAAGTCGGCATCGTAGTTTTTCCGGGATCGAATTGCGACCACGATTGTTATGAAGCGGTGAAACAGACCGAGGGGCTGGAACCGCGCTTTATCTGGCATCGGGAAACGGATTTGGGAAAAGCGCAGGCTATCATTCTGCCCGGCGGATTTTCTTATGGGGATTATCTGCGCGCCGGGGCGATTGCGCGGTTTTCTCCGGTGATGCAATCGGTAGTGGAATTCGCGCACAAAGGCGGAGTGATTTTAGGCATTTGCAACGGTTTTCAAACGCTGACCGAAGCCGGACTATTGCCCGGAACATTGCGGATGAACCAAAATCTCAGCTTCATCTGCAAAGAAATCATCTTGACTCCGGTAAGAACCGGCACCCCGGTCACTACTGCCTTAGACGGTAAAAAGACTTTCCGCATCCCCATTGCGCACAAAATGGGGAATTATTTCGCAGCTCCCGACATCATCGAAGAACTGAAGGAACAAGACCGGATTGTCTTCAAATACTGCGATGACGAAGGGAACATTACTCCTCCGGCCAATCCCAACGGCTCGATAGAAAACATTGCCGGTATCTGCGATGAGACCGGCCGCATTGTGGGGATGATGCCTCACCCGGAAAGGCGGATGAACCGTTTTCAGCCGGGCACTGACGGCGCTTACCTATTTCAATCCCTCAAACTCTTCCTTAACCGGCTTTAGTTTAGATATAGCTTCCAAATCTCATGAGTGAAGCCCATAAATCCAGCCCGAAAAACCACCGTGAATTGACTTTTCTGGAACATTTGGAAGAACTTCGTTCTCGTTTGATAAAAGCGGTATTGATACTATCCGCCGGTTTTCTCCTCTGCTATTTTTTCACCGCATCCATCTTGGATTTCCTGTTGGAACCGGTCAAAAAAAGCGGTTCTTCCCACCTCACGCTCCTCACCCCTACCGAAGGCTTCTTAGTCAAGCTGAAGATTGCGCTTTTAGCCGGATTGGTGGTATCTTCACCGGGGATTTTTTATCAATTTTGGAAATTCATCGCGCCGGGATTGTATGAAAAAGAAAGGCGGATGATTTTTCCCGTAGTCTTCTGGTCGGTGATTCTATTTTTAATCGGAGCGTATTTTTGTTATTGGATGCTGCCTTTTGCCCTGGCATTTTTTCAATCTTTCGCGATGGAAAATGTGGAAAATTTCTGGTCGCTCAGCAAATATCTTTCCTTAGTTACATTTATGCTGCTGGCTTTCGGGCTGGTGTTTGAACTGCCGTTGATAATCTACTATTTGGCCCGGATGGGAGTGGTGACACCGGAATTTTTGCGGAAAAAACGGCGGCATGCCATAGTGATTTTACTGATCGTTGCTGCCATAGTAACGCCGCCGGATATTTTTACCATGCTGATGTTATCCGGACCGCTGATTATTCTCTATGAATTGAGCATATTTCTGGCGGTGGTCGCATATAAGAAGCGGTTAAAAAACCAGAAGAAGTAATGATGGTTATCATAAAATCATTATAATTGTCAGACATCAGTGGAACAGCGTAATTTTCCGCAAAGTCTTTCATAATTATTGCATTTATGTTAAAGAAATGTTATATTATTTACAGCAGTTTTAATATATCGCGAAAATCTTTGGTCATTGGGATTTTTATTGTCGAGCAACCATATTAGTAATCAACAAGATGCGTGAACACTATTTTCCACAGTAATGGCGGAACTTACGAAAAGCAGTGGTGAAGTGAAGTATTTGTGCATGTGATTTTTATTTTGGTTATTATTCTTTCTTATAAAATATGACGACAATAAAACATTGCGGGATTCCTGTCTTCACGATAATGTAGATGGCAGTGTTTTAAAATGACAGGCTTAGCTTAGACAATTATTAACTAAAGTAATAGAGTTTATCATAGTCATCGACGGCATTTTATACAGCAATTTTTAATAGTTTTTCTGGAGAATTTCCCCGATGCTTCCTGCAAAACCGGTCCGAGTTTTCGATATTTCGAAAAAACTCAACCTTGCCACTTCCACCGTTATCGAATTTTTAGCTAAACGCGGTTACCCGGTGGAAAGGCAGCACCATACTCCGCTTATTACCGATGTGCTGAAAGAGGTGTTGACGGCGAACGGTGTTCATTCCGACAGTTTGGTGGCGGAGAAATTCCATGAAGACGCCGAATTGTGGGAACAGGAACACCGGGATATTGCTGACACTATGCGGCAGAAGTATATGCATGGCAAAAGCCGGATGCAGCAAAAGCAGGAACGGTCGCGCCGAGTGATTGAAGGCCGGGAACGCGCCCGCATTCAGCGTGAACAAAAGGAGTTGAAGCGGGAGAAGATTTCCCAAAGGATGAAAACCGCAGCGGAAGTTGAAACAGGTAAAACCGATGGCCGCATCCCGGTTTTACCCCTCGATTTGGAAATTATCCATCGGGCGTTAGCTCTGGAAATCGGTAAAAAGAAAGCTGTTCTTAATCAGTTACGGCTGCTTTCGGATGCAGTGATCATACAATAAAGCATTTTGACTGTTAGTTATTTCGGAAAAAACATTTACAAATAACCCATAATAGGAGCTCAAATGGAAGACAATTTCGGAGATAAACTGCGTTTTTGGCGGAAAAAATTGACTTTTTCGCAAAATGATTTGGCGCAGAAATCCGGCGTCAGCCCCGTAACAATCGGACAAATCGAGACCGGCAAGCGTAAAGCCCGCCGTCAAACTATGCAAAAACTGGTGGAAGGATTGGGCATTAGTAATGACCAATTTTTCGGCGTAACTCACGAAATCCCGCCAGCGCCGGTTCACATCCCTCAGCCGGAACCGCCGGCCCCGGTATCTTTTGCCGCGCCCGTAGTGGAAAAACCGGTGCCGGTAGTGCTGTCCAACCTCGATTTGGAAATCATCAACCGTACCTTGAATCTGACTTTCGACGGCAAAATAAAATTGCTGGTATATATGAAGTCGTTGATATAAATTTTGCGGACGAAAACAAAAAACCCGGGCTGAAATCAGCTCGGGTTTTTTCGTGCTCACAAACAGGATCAGAATTGCAACTCGCTACAAGGGGATTTTGCTTTTACTTGCTGCTTGCTGCTTGTAACTTCTTGTGAGTGCCGGAGGCCGGACTTGAACCGGCACGCGGTTAAGCGCCACCCCCTCAAGATGGTGTGTCTGCCAATTCCACCACTCCGGCAAAAAGAGGCATTAGGCAATAGGCATTGGGCATTAGTAAAACTACTTTGCGGGTTCTGCGGGAGCAGGCTGTTGAGTCTGCTGTTGTTCCGGTGCTGGAGCGCCTTCAATAGGCAGACTCTGTTCCCCGGCTGCGCCCTGTTCCAGCGAACCCGGGACTAAAGGCAGATTTTGTGCCGGGGATTGGTAAGGAGCGGCTTCCTGCACCGCGCTGCGCTGAGTGGCAATCGACTGGGAAAGCAGCGACAAGATGATGCAGTTGATAAAAAATCCCACCGCTAAGTAAGATGTAGCTTTGGACAAAAAGGTGGCAGTGCCCCGCGCGCCTAAAATCCCACTGGCCATACTGCCCATCCCGCCGAAAGCGCCGGCGAGTCCTTTGCCTTTGGAAGCCTGCATTAAAATCACAATCACCATAAAGATGCAGATGATGATGTGGATAACGATAAAGAAGCCGTAAATCATCTAACGCTCCGTTGCTCATACAATATTGAAGCCGGGATTGTCTCCATCCCGGCGTAGAAAAAACCGCTTATTCTTAAATTACAGACCTTAAATTTAAGCAATTCCGGGGAAAAAAGCAATTTTAAATGCAGTCCGCAAGTCAACAAGTCCGCAAGTCTGCAAGTCGAAAGCAATTATCTGTTTTATGTTTGCTTTTCGCTTTTACCAAAGCCTAAAGTCTTGCCTCTTAATTTGACAAAAATGGAACTATTAAGTATATTATAGGTGTAAATGATAGAAGGGGGACGACCAGGCTTCGACGGGGATATTGAAACGAGGGGAAGCAAGCCGAGGTTCCGGGATGCCTCGTTAAATAGCTCGGACACAAACACAAATGCCGACGATTATTCGTACGCATTGGCTGCTTAATAACTAACGCAGCCCGTTCCATTTGCGCTGCGCCTGTTGGGTGCGGATGGAGCGTCGTTTACGACAGGCTGGCTGCTGCGATTCCGATAAGCTGCAGCGAGATAACATCGGATAACCGCTGATTCAGCGCGTCTCTGCGCAGGTTCGGCGGCGAAAAAACTACAGAGACTAAGCTTGTAGAAGCCTTCGGGGCTTGTCTTCGGACGCGGGTTCGATTCCCGCCGTCTCCACCACACAAAAAAAACCTTGCTCAGGCAAGGTTTTTTTGTGAGTGGCAAGTGGCAAGTGACAAGCAGCAAGTAAAAGCAAAACACCTCCGCGCCCTCAGGACGCGTCATTCCGAGCGAAAGCCGGAATCCAGCTTTAATCGCAGCGCCAAGACTGGACTCCGGCTTTCGCCGGAGTGCCAAGATTGTGTTATCGCACAACGATAACTGTCAATCGTCAATCTTTAATCGACTTTACCCACACGATTCAGCGAAGAGCCAATTTTCTTTTCTTCTAATGTTTTTCCCGAATTTTTCCAAAGCAAAAATGTACTTATTGGATATCCATGCATTATTGAATCAAATGCCTAATTCCGTGAATTAGATTTGAACAAGTTCTTATAAATAGTTATATTATAACCTGTTAGATTTAGCCATATTCATTTTCAGAATAACCTGACAGGTTAGACATGCAATTTGTTATCGAAAGATCCAGCGAAAATTTATTTAGCCATGCAGGATTGGCTTTAGTCGGTTCACTGATTAAAGCATCCGGCTTGGCTCAGCTACTTGACAAAATCGACCCTAAAAGATCCGCGGTCGATGAATTCGGGAGGGAAAGACAAAATTAGGGATTAGGGGTTAGGGAAAAGCAAAAGCAAGGCAAAAGCAAATTAACAGGGATTAAGGGGATTAAGAAGATAAAAGCAAAAGCATTCACAGGCGATTAAGGCGATTAAGCTCAAAGTTCGAAGCTCAAAGCGAAAGATTCACAGCAGATTAAACGGATTAAGCAGATAAAACAAGCGCCTGTCAGCAAGCAGCTAAATTCACAGTAATGAAGTAATTAAGCAAACCTCTCTGTGATGGCTGCTTTGCTAACGACTAACGACCAATGACTAACGACTGCGTCTTTCAATTTAATATAATAAGGCAAGAATGGCAAATTTGACCGAATCAATGTATTTTTTGCAAACTATTTTAAGTATCTTTTGCTTATATGTATTCTCTTGGCTATATTAGTTAAATCTGCAAGTCCTCAAGTCCACAAGTCTGCAAGTCAAAAGCAAAAACAGTGGTCAGTGGTCAGTGGTCAGAAAAAGCATAAGCATTCACAGTGAGTTAAGTAATGTAAAAATATTTACTTAATTACTTCATTACTGTGAATATTTGCTTTTAATCCTGAATATCCTGTTTATCCGATGTTAATTCGCTTTTGCTGTGCTTCTAATCATGTAAATCTTGTTAATCCTGTCTAATCGCTTTTGCTTTATCCGCTTTTTATCCCCTTTATCCCTGTTAAATCGCTTTTACATTAATTTCCATAATAGCCATAATAGCCAGTGAATTTTATGCCTCACAAAATTGTCTGCACCGCCGGGCATATCGATCACGGCAAAACCGCGCTCACCCGCGCTTTGACCGGGATGGACACCGACCGTTTGCCCGAAGAAAAAGCCCGCGGCATCACCATCGATATCGGTTTCGCCTACTATAGGGACGATGTCACCATCATCGATTTGCCCGGTCACGAACGGTTCATCCGCAATATGGCGGCGGGGGCGGCGACGGTGGATTTCGCCCTGCTAATCGTTGCCGCCGATGACGGCCCCATGCCGCAAACGCGGGAACATCTGGATATTTTGCAGCTGCTGGGGATAAAAGACGGGATGATAGCGGTAACCAAAACCGGACTGGTGGAAGCCGATTGGGCGGATTTGGTGCTGGAAGAAGTCAAAGAGCTGTGCGCTGGAACTTTCCTGGAAGGCAAACCGGCGGTGAAAGTCGATGCTTTATCCGGTGAAGGGATGAAGCATTTTAGAGCAACTTTTGACAAAGCTTTGATAGAAATAAAGGCGCGCCCGGCGAGACCGGAGTTTCGGCTGCCGGTGGACCGGTGTTTCAATGTCAAGGGCTTCGGCACCGTAGCAACCGGCACGGTGATTTCCGGCAGTGTCAAGATTAAGGACAATGTGGAACATCTGCCTTCGGGAAAGCTGTTGAAAGTGCGGGGAATCCAGATTCAGGGCAGGGAGGCGGAAACCGCTGCGCCCGGCAGCCGCGCCGCTTTGAATTTGACCGGCGCGGAAACCAGCGACATTGAACGCGGGGATGTATTGGCTCAGCCGGGGCTGCTGAAACCGGCGCTGATTTACGACGGCAGAATCGAACTATTGCCATCGGCCGAACCACTGAAACACCGGGAAAGGCTGCGTTTTCATATCGGCACCGGGGAAATTATCGGGCGGATACTGCTATTGGAAGATAATTTCCTGCCGCCGGGCGAGTCGATGATGGCGCAGATGGAATTGGAAAACTCTGCGATGGCGCTGAGGGGCGACCGCTTTATCTTCAGGACTTATTCCCCGCAGAAAACTATCGGCGGCGGGACAATTTTAATGATGGCGGAAGAAAAACACAAACGCCGGCGCGAACCATTGCTGGATATGCTGAAACAGACCGCTTTCGGCGAACCGGCGGAAATTGTCTTAGCTCTGGTCAAAGCGTCCGGGAACAGCGGGATTTCCCGCAGCGATTTGCTGGCGCAGGGAAGTTTTTCGCTTTCCGAATTGGACAGCGCGCTGGCGGGATTGTTGGAGCAGGATAAAATAATTTCCGGCAAAGTGTCCGGCGGGGAATGGTTTATTCTGCCGGAAGCAATGACTTTGAACGAAAATGCTGTGCTGGCGGCATTGACGGAATTTCACCGGCAATATCCCACTCGGCCGGGGATGAGTTTAGCGGAATTGAAAAGCGTAGTTAGTTTAAAACCGGAATCGCCGTTTCTGGAAGCGGCGGTGAACCGTTTAATTGAAGACCATAAAGTCGAACGGCGGGGGAAATATTATACTCTCTCTAATTTCCAAATCACCTTGAACGCCTGGCAAAGCGAATTAGCGGAAAAAGTAATGTCGATGATTTCCGGTAAAGGCTTGACCGCTCCTAAAGCCAGCCCCATCGCGGAAACTTTGAAAATCCCGGTAGAAGAAATCCTCGATTTGTTGGCGATATTGGAAACGATGGGGAAATTGGTGCGGCTGGAAAAAGATACGGTGTTGTCAACCGAAGCGTTTAACGAGGCCCGGCGAAAAGTATATGACACATTCAAGGACAATTATTTCACTTTACCGCAAGCAGTGGAAGCTTTGGGCGCGGGAAGAAGGATAACGGTGGATTTATTGGAATATATGGACCGGGCAGGATATACGGAAAGGAAAGGGGAGGAAAGGAGGATGTTGTAATGAGTTATTCCAATTCAAAAAAGTCTCTTCGTATGTTTTTGAGCAGGGGCGGTTCACGAAATGCCCCTACATCAGGAAAATATTTTTAGAAACAGGATAAAATCAAGAGCATTTAACAGGGATGAACAGGATATTGTTAGTGTCCGGATATAATTGTTAGGACGCGATTAGAATTGGCGCAGGGTCCCTGCACCCTGCGCCAATTATCAATATATTATAGATTTGCTGCAGACTACAGGGAGTCTGCAGCACGCTTAATGTACTATTTGACAATTATATAATGACATCGCCAGGATATTCAGGATTAAATCAAATCAAACTCTAAAAATTTTGAGTTTATACTGTTTCTTAAAAGTCTTTTCGCATGTTTAGGCAGGGACAGAACAGTGAGCCTGTCCCACAATTAATAAAAAGCGCCTAAATCCGTCATTCCCGCAAAAGTGGGAATCTTTAAGTCGATAATATACAAAAAGCTGTATTCCCGCTTGCGCGGGAATGACAAGGTCAGACGGTATTCCGGGACAGCCTGAGTGTTCTGTCCCTACAATCGGAAAATATTAATCGGAACGGGTATAAAATAAACTAGCTAATCCATTAGTCTGGCGTGAATAGTTTTGCTTTTATCTCCCTTATCCCTGTTAATTCGCTTTTTGTTTGCTTTTATCAGCGTAATCAGTTTTTAATCTGCTTTTATCAACGGTTCAAATAAAGAGGGCAGACACACTTGTCCGCCCCTGCAATAGCAGATATTCATAAGACACGAGACACGAGACACGAGACACGAGACATGAGACACGAGACATGAGACACGAGACACGAGACACGAGACACGAGACACGAGACCGTTTTTATTTCTCCGCCCGAATCTTCTCCAAATTCTCCTTCGCTTTACCCGCCATCTGGAAAAATCCCGTCAAAGTTTCGCAGGCGTAATCCGGGCAATAGGCGCAGTTTTCCAGCTTCCGTTCTTCCGCGCATTTGCGCACCCCGCATTGGTAGCAATAAGCGCATAACCGGCCGGCGGCGGATAAACAGCCGTCGCACAGCACATCCTTTAATTTCAACTCTTTCCCAAACATCTCCCCCCATTTTTTCACCAGCGCCTCCAATTCCCCCGCATCATTGCGCTGAGTGGCTAAATATGCTTCGCATTCGGTGCAAACCAAGCCGCATCTGGCGATCATTACGGCCATAATTGAACTCCTTTTTTTTAATTATTAATTACTGTAATTATGTATAGTCTAATATAATAATTTACTGCAAATTTGTCAAGTATTCTTACCAAAAAAGTCGAAAGTCACAAGTCGAAAGTCGAAAGAAGTGTTCAAGTGGGCAAGTAAGCAAGTGTTCAAGTGAAAAGCACTTGTCGAGACAGAACATTGTTCTGCCCAAGTAAAACTAATACCTGATGCCCCATGCCTAATGCCCAATGCCTAACTTACCGCGCCCGCCACCGCTTTGACCTTCTGTTCCAGCGTCATCAGCGCATTGTTCAGGATTAAATGATAGTGGAAAGGGTCTCCGGCGTCGGCGTTCAAATATCTGCGCAGAAACGCTTCCCGTTCACCATCCATTTTAGTGGTGTATTCCTTAGCTTCCTGATAGTCCATCTTAAAGATTTCCCTCACCCGTTCGACCCGCCATTCCAGCGGCGCAATCAACCTGATATGGAATCCGCCGGGCAGATCTTTGGTCAAAACCGCTCCGCCGCGCCCCACGATGATGACCCGTCCGTGCTGCGCCAGCGCCCGCAAAGTCTGCGCCATCGAACGGTAGATTTTCAGTTCCGGGGTGAAGGATTTCAGTAGTCCCAGCGCCGATTCTTCCATTTCCGAACGCAGTTTTTTCCCCAGACTGGCGACGATTTCTTCCGATAATTGATGATCCTCAGCGATTTTTTCCACCAAAGCTTTATCGTAAACCGCCCACGGCAGTTTTTCCGCCTCCCGTTTCATCAGTTCTTCGGCAATAGCTTCCGCCAGCGGGAACGCTCCGCAGCCGAATTGGCGGGAAATGGTGATGAAAGGCGCGGATTTGACAGGAGGGATTTCTTTGCCGCCGGCGAGGGCTTTACGCCAGTTTTCCGTTTGTACGGCGATTTGCCCCTGATTTTTCCTGCTTAAAGGCGCGGAATATTTTTTCATCGATAGTCCTCCGAATGAGGGTCATTTGAGGTGGTGTCAGGTATCCTCACCCGACACCTTTAAGTTCAATTTATTTACCGGTGTCATACAAAGCCGTTTAACACCTTAAAAAGTCGATTATTTCGTTTTTCCCACCACCAGCAAAGTATACTTTTCCGGCGGCAGATGCTTTTTGACCGCTGCTTTGACTTCTTTCACTGTAATATGATTCACCAAATGCGGGTATCTGAAAATATAATCCGGGCCATATCCCAGCAGATAATGTTTGGCGAGGTAGGCGGCGCGGGCGTCACTGGTTTCGGTGGTTATCAATAAAGTCTGCAAACATTCCGCTTTGGCATCGGCTAAAGTCTCTTCGGTGATTCCTTCCTTAAGGTAATTATTGAATTCCTTCAATACTTCGGTCATACTGAAATTATAGTTTTCCGGGGAAATCCCGGTTTCAAACCAGAATTTACCCGGCCCCATAGTTTCCGTATTCCGTGTCCACATCCGGTAGCAGATGCCTTCCTGATATACAAAGCGGAAAAACATTATCGAACCCAGTGTCTTTTGGGCGAGGGTGAGCGGCAGAAAGTCTTCGCTAAGCGCCGATGGTATCGACCAGCCCAGATTATAAGTAGTTTGCGCCCGTTCTTTGTCGATAATTTTCACCACCGGGTTAGCGGGAGTTTTCTCCTTAGTAATAGGGTATTCGAACCTATTTCCCGCGGCGATTTCGCCGATCATCCCGATCAGTAAATCGGTGACGCGGGCTTTGTCGAATTTACCCGCCACTGCGGCGACCATATTCCCGCCGCAGAAGATCTCCTTCTGATACTTTTCCAAATCCGCTTTGGTGATAGCGGAAATCGATTGTTCACTACCAAATAGAGGCCGGCTGTAAGGCGATTTAGTGTACAATAACCGGTCGAATTCCTGACGGGTGTAATCGTAAGTCTGGTCCGGCAAAGATTTCACCTCCGCTAAAAGTTCGCTGCGCACCGATTCGACATCATCTTCCCGGAATCCCGGCCGAGTCATAGCTAATACCGCCATTTCCAGACCTTTTTCAAAAGCTTCGCCGGTAGCGTTGAGGGAGATTTTGCAGTAATCCGGCTCCGCTGAAGCGGTGAGCGATATGCCATATTTTCCCATAATTTTGCTGAAATAAGCGCCGTCGAATTCCAAAGTCCCCCGCGTAAGCAGTCTGCAGAGAAATTCGCCGATGCCGGAGTTTTGCTCGTTTTCCGCCCATTGCCCGCCGCGGATCAATATTTCCAACGAAGCCATTTCCGAAGAATTATCCTGCTGCAGCAAAATCGCCGCGCCATTAGGCAATTGGTATTCTTCCACCGGCTGCATCTTCGCCTTTTTCACTATTTTCTCTGAGGCTGGCGGCTGCAGCGATTTTGCCCAAGCCGATGCGTCCGGCGCGGGTTGTTTTTCCGGTAATACCAACGATAAAGTTGCGTTTTCCGGGCGGAAAACTCTCCGCGCGATGGATTGGATCTCCGCCAAAGTTACCGCGTCGATGCGGTCAACAAACAAAGCTTCCAACGGCAGGCTGGAAGTGAGTTCATAGAAACACAGCGTTTCCGCCCGCTTCATAAACATTTCCCGGTTTTGCCGGTAAGCGCGGATCAGTTCGCCTTTGGCGGCGGTGATTTTGTCTTCGCTTAGAGTCACGGCGGTTTGGCTGATTTCCGCAAACAGCGCCGGGAGCGCCTGCTCGACATTATCCGGCGACAGTTCCCCGCCGATAGTCATCAGACCGGATTCTTTAGTCCGGTCCACATTGGCATATACATAATTGAACAGCCCCTGTTCCTGCGCCAATTTGGTGTGCAGCAACCCGGAAGGATAAGCTCCAATAGCTTGATTCATTACTTCCAGCGCGGGAAATTCCGGCGCGGAATATTCCGGGATGTGGAAGCCCAGCAGGAAATTGACGGTGGATACCGGCATAAAATGAGTAACCTGCTTAAAAGCGGTCTGCGGTGGTTCAATCTTACCCAGTTCAAAGTCCAAGCCGCCGGCGGGATGCTGACCGAAAGTGGCTTCAATCTGCTTGACTAATTCATCGGTATCGAAATTGCCCACTGCGGCGGTAACAAAGTTGTCCGGGGTGTAGCGTTCGCGGTAGAATTTTTGGAAAGTTTCCAAAGTGGCGGCGCGCACGGCGGCGGTGTCGCCGATGGTGGTTTGACCGTAGGGGTGCTGAGTGAAAGCGGTCTGATACAGGTTATAATAAGCCATCCCCGAAGGAATATCGAAATAGGACTGGGAAAATTCTTCCAGCACGATGCCCCGTTCGGTTTCCACTTTTTCCGAAGTGATTTTCAAATTCAGCATCACATCGCAATAGCGTTCCAGCGCTTCCGGCAAATTTTCCGAAGGGACGACGATATAATAGCAGGTGCCGTCTTCAAAAGTGTAGCCGTAGAAAGTGCCCAGCGCTTTGAAGCGTTTGCGCATTTCCAGTTCCGCTTGTTTAGCGGTGCCGCCGCGGAAAATCAGGTGTTCGAAATAGTGCGACAATCCGGATAGTTCGGGCGTTTCCGTGCGGTTGCCGCCGTCGGCGTAGGTCAAAATGGCGATTAAATCGCGGGAATGGTCTTCCTGCGTAATCAAAGTCATACCATTGGCGAGGATGCGTTTTTCCAGCGGATTTTCCGTTGAAAAAGCCGCGGAAGTTAATATTAGCAGTAGTAAGATGATTGTCGTGGATTTCATAGTGGATTCCAATTATTTTTAAAAGACTTTAGACTTTGGACTTTAGACTTTAGGAACAGCAGAAGCAAAGATAAAAGCATTTCACAGGGATGAAGGGGACAAAGGGGATAAAAGCAAATATCTAATATGTAAAATTTAAAATCTAATATTAAATTTAGAAGCAAAGCAAGAGCGAATTAACATCGGATATTCAGGATTAAAAGCAAAAGCATTCACTGGCTATTATGGCTATTTGAACCGCTGATAAAAGCTGATTAAAAGCTGATTGCGCTGATTAAAGCAGAAGCAAATTGACAAGATTTACAAGATTAACAAGATGGTTCTTCATTCATCACTCATCATTCATCATTCCCTTACGACCTTCGGGCAAAGCGTTCGGACAGCACGGAAATCAGCATCCCCAGCATCATAAAACCGGTCACCGATTCGGCTAATATCAGCAGCACTCCCAGCGTGTTGTTAGGGTATATGCTGCGGATGCCCAGATTGGAAAAGATATCGAAAGAGACAAAGATATAGCGCCAGAATTGGCTGAGGTTTTGCGTCAATTCCGGCAGTTTTTCCAGATTTAAAGGCGGTTGCTCTGCGGTTAAAAACTTGTAAATCTTGAATTTTTCCATCATACAGGGCATCAATCCCCAGGATAAAGCGATGTGTATTTTCGCAAATAACCATACAAAAAACGACCCCCAGAAAGTGACCACCGATAATTTCCCGCCGCAGTCGGAAAAGATTTTCCAAAACCAATACATTATGGGGTGATTCTTCTTGAAACGATTGATATACTGCTGGTCTTTGACATAACGGTATAAATCGGGGGCCATGGTGGTGTCGGCTTCGTCGATGTTGACGCCTTCGAAATTAGTGTAGTTCCAACGGTGCCACCAATGATTCCAAAAATCTTTCCAATGAGGCTTTTTCAATAATTTTAATATAAACTCACCTCTATAATTATCCTTATTAAAAAAGTGTTCGCGCCAATGTGGGAGAAAATGATTTTTACAAAATATCGCATTAACAATTAGATTTTTTTTAAATGAATCACCGAGTTTAGAATATTGAAAATTTGCCCCTTGAATCCTTGATTTGTAAATGTATGAACCGTTTAAATTTGCTAATCTTAAATTAGCTCTTTGAAGTTGTGCCCAACAAAAAATTGAATTTTGGAGACAAGATACACTAAGATCAGCTTCTTTTAGCAATGTGCTTCTAAATTGAGCTCCTTGAAGCCTTGATCTATATGCGAAAATATAATTACAATCCTTTTCATCAAGATTAATACCTCTTAGATCAAGAGAATTAAATGATGGATCTTCATCATAATTTGTTATTTCTTTTTTAAGCAGATTATTAGCACATTTATATCTTTTATCTCTTTCAGGTTCATCATCTTCTTTTACCGGACCATTACCTTTCAATATCTTAATCAATTCATCGATGACATCTTCCTTCCCCACCCACCTTGCCTGCCATTTTTTGATTTGTTCGGGGGTGATTTTTTCTTCTGCCATTGCTTACGCCATTTTAAATGATGAATGATGAATGATGAATGATGAATGAAAAAGCAAATCTTGTCAATCTTGTAAATCCTGTCAAATGCTTTGGCTTTTATCAGAGCAATCAGCTTTTAATCAGCTTTTATCAGCGGTTCGAATAGCTGCTGGCTGCCGGAAAGGGACAGAACGATGTTCTGTCCCTACATCTGCGTTATAGTCAATATCCATTATTTCCATAATAGCCAGTGAATAAAATCAGCGCAATCAGCTTTTATCAGCTATTAGGGCGGATATAGGAATCCGCTCCTACAATGATGTATCTGCTTAATCTGTTCAATCTGCTGTGAACCTTCTGCATTCCCACGCCGAAGCGTGGGAACGAGAAACTCCATTCCCCACGGCTGAAGCCGTGGGCTATTAGGGCGGATATAGGAATCCGCCCCTACAATGATGTATCTGCTTAATCTGTTCAATCTGCTGTGAACCTTCTGCATTCCCACGCCGAAGCGTGGGAACGAGAAACTCCATTCCCCACGTCTGAAGCCGTGGGCTATTAGGGCGGATATAGGAATCCGCCACTACAAATCCTAATCCCCACCCCCCAGCCCCTGCTTTCAAAAATCGTGCCCTACGGAAAAATACACCAATCCATTCCCCGGTATGTCCTTATATTCCGGGGTCCAGCCGTAAGCCAATTCCACCGGGCCCAGCAGCGTATTCAAAGCGAACGAAGCTAAGAAGCCTTGCCGGAAGAAGCCTTTTTTAAATTCCAGCACATCCGTTCCGTCCACAATCTGCGCAAAATCGTATCTAAGCCCTACGAATGCTTCCGCCAGGAATTTGGACAGCAGGTCGAACCTCAGTCCGATACTGCCGCCGAACAGCTGATTCCCGATTACTTCCCGGTCGTGCAGTCCTCCGAAATCTGACAGTCCGCCCAGCGAGAACTTTTCAAAAGTGGGGACGGTGGGTTCGGCGTAGCCGCCTTTCAGCCGAAGGTTCAGCGTCCACCGTCTGACCAAAGGCGTCCAGCGTTGGAATTCCCCGGAAAATTTGGTATACTTAACTTCGCCGGGGATGACTTCGCCCGCAGTCTGAAAGGTCAGATGCATCGACTGCCCGCTGCGGGGGAAAGGATAACGGTCGTAGGTGTCGATCGCCGATTCCAAGACAACTGTGGCTAATTCCTGTTCCGGCGTATCGGAATTATGGTCGGAAAAAGCCCGTTCCAGCTTTAGTGAAGCGGATAGCAATCCCCAGCGGTACAGATGCTGTCCCAGACTGAAGCCGGTCCAATTCCGTTCATAGCGGTAACCGGGCTGCCGTTTATGTTCGGTATTGAAGGTAGGGTATTCGGCGATTTGATGGTAAAAACCGGTAGTGAAAAGGACATAAGTTCCGAAAATGCGGTCGGCGCTTAAAGCGATATTAGCTTTGGTGTCTTTTTCCCCGGGCGCAGCTAAAGCGGTCACCGCCGTGCCGGAACCGAACAAATCTTCCTGGATAAATTCAGCGAAGCCGGAACCGCCGCGTTCGCTGTCATAGCGTCCGCCCATCCTGATGAGGGGGAAAGGCCGGCGGTCGAGGCTTAAAATGACTTTATGTCCTTGAGCCGTTTTGACCGTTTTCACCCGCGCGTTTTCATAAATATCGCTGCCGTATAACCGGTTCAAACCTTTTTTCGCCTGATTCCAATCGAAGAGCTGTCCCGGTTTCAAGCCCAGTTCCACCAATGCGGAACGGCGCCCGCCTTCCACTTCCACCGCCGCGATTTTACCTTCGTCGAGGGTGATAAACAAACTGCCGCCGACCAGTTCGCTTCTGCTGATTTCCGCCAGCGCGTAACCCTTTTCCCGATAAAGCTTGATGATGCGCTCTTTATCAGCTACAGCTTGCCGGTAACTTAAAGGTTTTCCAATCTGCGATTTCACCGCACTTTTGATGACGGAATCGGGGATGGTTTGATTGCCTTTGACCGTGATATGCCAGAAAGCCGGGGGCTGAGTCAAAGTTATGGTTAGCGAATCTCCGGAATATTCCGCAGATGCGGTTTCCAATTCATATTTTTCATACCATTCGCTGAGGATTTTTTTAATCTTCGTTCGGGTGATGGGTAAGCCCGGGGCGATTTTATCCGCTTCACCGGGATCGATCTTCAAAGCCTCGGGAAATTTAAAAATGACGGAGCGGGGGATTATTTCCTCCTCCGGTATTTCAGCGGTCGATTCTAACAATGATTTAAGGGAATCCGTAACCGCTTTGGTAGTACGATAACCCATATCCGGTAAATATTCCGCGGCGGCGAAATCGAAAGAACTGACGGAATCCGGCGCCGGCTGGATAACGATGTCCGCGCCTTGCAAAGCTTTCGACCGTTCATCAGCTATCATTATCGAGGTTATCTGGTTGGCGATTTCCCACGGTTCCGATATATCCGTCAGCAGGGGTGAAGTTATGTCCACCGCTAAAATTTTATCCGCCCCCATCGTTTTAGCGGTGGCAACCGGGATATTTTCCAAAGCGCCGCCGTCGACTAAAGTATGTTCGCCGGTTTTCACCGGCGTGAACACCAGCGGGAAAGCCATCGAAGCCCGCAAAACTTCCCCTAAATCACCCCGGTCGTAAGTCACCAGTTTCCCGGTGTATAAATCGGTGGCGGGAGCGCGCAAAGGGCATTTCAGATGGTCGAAATCCGGTTCCGGCCGGTAAATCCCCTTCATCAACAAATCGTCCAACAGCATACTGATTTTCTGCCCGGAACCGATCCCCGCCGGGATGTAGGGTTTCCATTTTTTGAAGCGGATTTGGAACAGATGCCGCCCGTGTGAGCGTTTGCGGTTAAGGAATAGTGTGCGGCGGGAAGGCTGGTCGATGAATAAATCGCTCCAGTCCGTTTTGACTAAAACCCGGTTCATTTCATTCGGACTATACCCGCAGGCGTACAAAGCTCCTACGATTCCCCCCATCGACACTCCGGCGATCAAATCCGGCGGCAATCCTTCTTCTTCCAGCGCTTGCAGAACGCCGATATGCGCCAATCCCCGCAGTCCTCCGCCGGACAAAGCTAAGCCAAATTTCCCGCGCTTGACCGCTCGGCGCGGCAGCCAGCCGGGCGGGTTCATCCAGCCGTCGAATTCCGGCGTGATGATTTCCCCATAAGCTTGGGAAACCAGGACACATAGTAATAATATTAATCTTAAGCGAAACAAATTTGCTTTAGTTTAGTTGCAGAGGTTAATTTTATAGGTGTTGGGTGTTGGGTGATAGGTGTTGGAAAAAGCGTATCATTTTAGCATTATCCAAAACCTTCCGTAAATGGTCATGCTGAACTTGTTTCAGCATCCAGTGCATTAAAAAGCGCACAAAAAGCAAAGGCGCTGGATTCCGAACCAAGTTCGGAATG